>Ga0073904_10002121_pt1 | contig 15010 bp, 16 predicted proteins | sample KloWWTrecipitate_FD_66668 | JGI IMG/M metagenome (GOLD analysis project Ga0073904, IMG submission 66668) | Active sludge microbial communities from Klosterneuburg, Austria, studying microevolution and ecology of nitrifiers - Klosterneuburg... | ecosystem: Engineered > WWTP > Aerobic digester >...
CGGCCCAGATGGTGGCGAGATCAATGTTCATCGTGGCCACCTCCGGTGCTTTCGATCTGTAGCGCCGGCGTGATGCCGGCGGCGCGCGTCGGGCCGTCGTTGAGGTCCTCGTCGCCCGCCTGTGGGCCCTTGTAGGCGAGCCGCAGGATGTAGAAGACGCCCGCGCCGAAGACGATGAAGTAGACGACGATGAAGGCGATCAGCGATGCGCCGATGGCCTCGGCGTCGACATTGGAGAGGCTGTCGGCGGTCCGCAGCAGGCCATAGACGGTGTAGGGCTGGCGGCCGACCTCGGTCGTGTACCAGCCGGCGAGTACGGCGATGAAGCCGGAGGGGCCCATCGCCATCGCCGCCCGGTGCAGCCAGGGGCTGTCGTAGAGCGTCCCGCGCCAGCGGGCCCAGAGCGACCACAGGCCGAGACAGAGCATCAGGACGCCAAGGCCGACCATGATGCGGAAGGTGAAGAACGGGATCAGGGCCGGGGGGCGCTGGTCGGGGGGAAAGGCTTTCAAGCCCTTGATCTCGGCGTCGGGATTGTGGGCGAGGATCAGCGAGCCGAGCTTCGGAATTTCGATCGCGAAGTGCGTGACCTCGGCCTTGTCGTCGGGAATGCCGAAGAGGACCAGCGGCGCGCCCTGGTGCGTCTCGAAGTGCCCCTCGATCGCGGCGATCTTGGCGGGCTGGTGCTCGAGCGTGTTGAGGCCGTGCAGGTCGCCGGCGAAGATCTGGACCGGCGTCACCAGCGCGGCCATCCACATCGCCATCGAGAACATGATGCGGGCAGGGCGATTGGTCCGGTCGCGCAGCAGGTGGAAGGCGCCAACCGCGCCGACCGCGAAGGCGGTGGTGAGGAAGGCGGCGAGGACGGTGTGGACCAGCCTGTAGGGGAAGCTCGGATTGAAGATGATCTGCAGCCAGTCGACGGGGACGAACTGGCCCACAGCGTTCGTTGAGAAGCCGGCCGGGGTCTGCATCCAGCTGTTGGCGGCGATAATCCAGGTGGCCGAGACCAGCGTTCCCAGCGCCACCATCAGGGTTGCGAAGAAGTGCAGGCCCTGGCCCACGCGGCGCAGCCCGAACAGCATGATGCCGAGGAAGCCTGCCTCGAGGAAGAAGGCGGTCAGCACCTCGTAGCCCATCAGCGGGCCGATGACCGGGCCGGCCTTGTCTGCGAAGGCGGCCCAGTTGGTGCCGAACTGGTAGCTCATCACGATGCCGGAGACGACGCCCATGCCGAAGGTGACGGCGAAGATGGTCTTCCAGAAATCGAACAGTTGCAGGTAGGCGCGATCCTTGCGGATCAGCCACAGCGCGTTGAGCACCGTCAGATAGCTGGCGAGGCCGATCGAGAAGGCCGGGAAGATGAAGTGAAACGACATGGTGAACGCGAACTGGAACCGCGCCAGCAGTTCCGCGCTCAATCCAAAGGACATCGCCAAGCCCTCCGCTCACCCCGATATGCTGGGAGAACGCGAGCGGGGCCGGGTCGTTGCGTGGGTGCGGCGAAAGAGCCTAGTGCGGTCGCGTCCGCATGGTCTCGACGATCTGCGACGGGTCGCGCCAGGGCAGATCGGGCTTCAGGCGCTGGAGAAGCCGTTCCAGCCGCAGCTCGACGGCGTCGAGGGCCGCGATGACTTCCTCGGCCTCGAAGCGGATGGCCAGATCCACGTAATTGCCGAAAGGCGCGATCCGCTCCTTGAGCCCGCTGATCTGGTGGAGGCTCAGTTCGGATTCGCTGATGATCGGCTCGGGGTCGAGACCCGCCTCGGCGGTGAGGTGGAGCCGCTGAGCATCCTCCTGCAACTGGGTCGTCATCTGCTGCGCCAGCATGAAGGCGAGGCCCGGATCGGCGTCGGCGGAATCGTCCGCCCGCCTGATGTTGAAACTGCCGCTTGGCCGTCGCGCGAGTACGCTTACGAGACTCATTCTGCCCTCCGTCGACTACACGACCAAGGTCGGCAAGCAATTTGACGAAAAGGCGATGTCGAGGCGCTTTGCCGAGCATCGCGGAATACTACTGCGCTGACAGCAGGTTATGCGGCGTGCGCAACGCCGCCGCTCGCGCGCCGGTGCAGCGGGGTACGTCCGGCGTCCATTTTCAGGCGCAATTGAACAGCCCCACGAGCGAACTCATGGGGCAACAGCGCAGGTCAGGTCTGGGTCGCAGCAGCACCGCCGCCGGACGCTTCTCCGGTCAGACCGGGACGGAAGCGTAGGCTGCGAACAGCAGGCCGAGGGTGAGGAAGAAGAGAACCGACAGGGAGAAGGTTTTGAGCATGTTTCGGCTTACTGAAATGCGCGGTTACGCAGCGCGAAGCTGCAAGATAGCAACTGCCGGTTAATGGGCGATTGATCGCTGTCTAGTTGGATAGCAGAGGATTCGGGAAGGGGAATAAGTGGCCCCGCCGAATGATTCACAGCCGGTGTTGCATCCGCGCTGTGAGCCGGGGCGACGTTGGCGCCCCGGGCTCGGTCTGCCGTCGGATCAGGCGCCGACGATCTCGATGGCGTAGTTTTCGATCACGGTGTTGGCGAGCAGCTTTTCGCACATCTGGCGCAGGTTCGCCTCCTGCGCCGCCGGATCGCCGTCGACGAGGTTGATGTCAAAGATCTTGCCCTGTCGGACGCCGTTGACGCCGTCGAAGCCAAGCGACTTCAACGAGCCCTGGATCGCCTGACCCTGGGGATCGAGGACGCCGTTCTTCAGAGTGACGGTAACACGAGCTTTCATGGCGGCAGTCACTGCACGAGTCGCGGGCCGGTGGTCAACGCGTTGTCGGTCTCGTTGAGAATGCCGAGACGCTGCGCGACTTCGCGGTAGGCATCGACGAGGCCGCCGAGGTTTTCGCGGAACCGGTCCTTGTCGAGCTTGTTGCGGGTCTTGATGTCCCACAGGCGACAGTTGTCCGGCGAAATCTCGTCGGCGAGCACGACACGCATCATGTCGTTCTCGTAGAGGCGGCCGCACTCGATCTTGAAGTCGACGAGCTGAATGCCCACGCCCATGAACAGGCCGGTGAGGAAGTCGTTGACGCGGATCGCGAGCGACATGATGTCGTCGAGTTCCTGCGGGGTCGCCCAGCCGAAGGCGGTGATGTGCTCTTCGGAAACCATCGGGTCGCCGAGTGCGTCGTCCTTGTAGCAGAACTCGATGATCGAGCGGGGAAGCTGCGTGCCCGGCTCGAGGCCGAGGCGCTTCACCAGCGAGCCGGCCGCAACGTTGCGGACGATGACCTCGAGCGGGATGATCTCGACTTCCTTGATCAGCTGCTCGCGCATGTTCACGCGGCGGATGAAGTGAGTCGGGATGCCGAGGCCGTTCAGCTTAGTGAAGATGAACTCGGAAATGCGGTTGTTGAGGACACCCTTGCCGTCGATGATCTCGTGGCGGGCGCCGTTGCCGGCGGTCGCATCGTCCTTGAAGTGCTGAATCAGCGTGCCCGGCTCGGGACCCTCGTAGAGTGTCTTGGCCTTGCCATCATAGATCTTCCGGCGACGGTTCATGTTCGTTTTTGGCCTCAGCAATGTCCGGGGGGATGCTGGGGCTGTTCATGCGCCAGATGTGGCGTCAAAAGCAAGTTCTTTCACCGCGTATCAAGGATTTCCGGGGGTTTGAGCGAGCCAGCAGCGGTTTGGAAGCGGTTGGCGGGGCGTGGATGAACGATCGTGGCATTCGAGCGGGAAGGGCGTGCATACATGGCTGGCGCTTTGCCGCGCCGGGTCTGCGTTGATTTGCCCCGGCTTCCGTCATATGTCCAAGCGCGACAGGGGCGCATGGCGCCGCACCGGACTTCCAGCGCGGAGAGGGATTTTATGTCGGGTTTTGACGATCGTAAGAAGGGCCAGGAAGCCAAGTTCGCCCACGATGCGGAGCTGCGCTTCAAGGCTGAGGCGCGCCGCAACAAGCTGCTGGGCCTGTGGGCGGCCGAGCAGATGGGGCTGAGCGAGGAGCACGCCAAGGAATACGCCGCCGAGGTGGTGGCCTCGGACTTCGCCGAGGCCGGTGAGGAGGACGTGTTCGTGAAGGTCTCCGCTGACCTCAAGGCCAAGGGCGCTTCGGTTTCGGACGAGATGGTCCGCAGGAAGATGGCCGAGCTGGTTATTGTCGCGCGCGAGCAGGTTCTCACAGAGGGCTGATTGCCGCCGGCGGCGGACAAATTTGAGGGCGGGTGCCGGAAGGCGCCCGCCCTTTTGTACCTTGCTGAGGCGGACTTGCGCCCGCCTGATTCCTGCGACGGCTATCTGCCGTAGTAGGGGGACATGAAGCCGAGTCCGGTCGCCCGATCCTGTTCGCGCAGGCTCGCGTCAGCGGCGACGCCCAGCGGCACGCGAATGCTGGCCTGGACGCCATGCTTGGTGACCTCAGAACCCCACCAGCTCTCCGCGACGGTAACATGGGTGCCGCGATACCCGACTGACAGCACAACGGGGAGGCCTTCGGGGCGGTAGTTCAACCCAATGCCCCACCTTGCGATGTCCTCGACGTGATCGTCGGCGGCATCGCCGTAGTTGAAGCGGGAGAAGGACGCGTTGGCGGCGATCGAGAAGTCGTCGTTCAGGTAGTACGTTCCGACGAGACCGGCGAAGACTTCACGCGCGCGCCACTCGGCCTCCTCGCCAGAGAGAGCAGTCGTCGCGCCAATCTGGCCGTAGAGGCTCCACGTGTCGCCGAAGTAGCCGAGGTCAATGCCGACGCTTCCAAGCTTCCCATACCCTCTTCCGCCCAGAGCAACTACAGGACCGGCATAGAAGCCATTGTCTGCGCGCCAGGTCAGGTGAGCCGCTCCGGCGATCCGCCAGTCGGTCTCGACGCCGCCGTACTCGTACGTATCCGCACCCTCGCGGCCGGTGCCCTGGTAGTCGGCCGTCCAGTGCGAGGCCCAAACGTCAAGCTGCGCGGTGACGTTCGGCTGCAATTCCACACCGAGGCGAGCGTTGAAAGAGCCGGTGCGCTCCTTCACGGTTTCCGTGCGGGCGTAGTAGTCATCATACGACGAGGCGCTGGCTGAAGTGGCGGCAAACACGCCGCCGATCTCGACGACGCCGGCGAGTTGCGGCCCTTCGGCCATTGCAGGCATGGAAAAGGCAAGACCGGCGAGGAGTGCCGATCCGATGTATTTTGCGCCCAAGATGTAAGCCCCCATCAATACAGTTACTGAAGTGTATATGAGGGAGTTGGAGTCGGTACAACTGGCCGCGCATTTTGTGCGCCGGAGAGTTGCAATAATAGCACGTACGAAGACAATACGGGTGAGAGCGGTCGCGCGGGGCTGGCGGTAGATCATCCGAGAGGGCGGGTGCCGGATGGCGCCCGCCCTCTTGTATTCGGAGATGATGATGGCGGAGGTGATCCCACCGGCCGGGATCAGTGCGGCAGGAACTTGCCATAGTAGTGGGACGCAAGGCCGAGGCCGGTCGTGCGATCCTGCTCGCGCAGGCTGGGCTCAGCGGCGCCGAAGGGAACGCGGATGCCGGCGTAAACGCCGTGCGTGGTGTATCGTAACGCCGTGCGTGGTGTATTCGGACTCCTGCCCAGGTGCCGCGTAGGTCGCGCGCGCCCTGATAGCAAAGCATGGGAGCCGGTGACGCGATCCGGTTCGAGTGGGACCGGCCGATGGTGAAGGCGGGAGCCGGAGCGCCCGCCCTCAATGCGGGTGTGACTGTTACTCGACCTGAATCTTCGAGGCCTCGTTCACGGTGCCCATCTTGTCCCAGGTCAGCTTGAGCTTTCCGCCGGCCTTCAGCTGAGCGAACTTGTCGGTGGACGGGACGTACACCGCGGTCGGCGTCACGTGGTAGACGACGCCGTCGGTGGCGGTGATCGTCATGGCTTTGGCGTCGAGCGACTTGATCGTCACGTCAGTTGTGGTTGGCGCCGCGAACGCGATGGCGGGCGATAGCAGCGTTGCAACAATGGCGAGGGGGAGGATGATCTTGCGCATTCTCAGTCTCCGTAGTGCGGAGCCTGCCTGCAGGGCGGGTCCGGCTCCGGCTGTCGGTTGACCAGCGGCGTCGAGTCGCAAGCAGTTGCTTGCCGGCGCTACCCAACCGACGCGGGAAGGCTAGGCCCGGCGGGGGGCGCCCGCAACTTAAGCAAAGATAATTTTGGTAAGGTGACCGTTGCCGCAATAGCTGCACGATCCGGAGCAACGGCCGTGGGATCGCGGCGGGTTCGGGGCGAACCTGTCCCGATGCTGCCTCGTGCGTGGCGGCGAGCGCGTCAGGCCTCGAGCCGCTGCATCAGGCGCGTAAACATCAGGAGGCCCTCGGGCCAGGGGCCGTGGCCGGAGTCGAGGTTGATGTGACCTGCGGGGCCCGCGAGATGGACGTCTGAGCCCCAGGCGGTGGCGAGATCGACGCCGTGCTCGACGGAGCCGAACGGATCGTCGGTCGAGAGCACCATCATCGAGGGGAAGGGCAGCGGATCGCGCGGCGGATTGGCGAAGCTTTTCAGCTCATCGGGGAAGGCGATCGCCTGATCGGGCATGAGCAGGTCGGGCGGCGCGACGAGGAAGGCACCGCGGACCTTGCCGTCGGTCAGCCGCTGGGCCGCGTGCGCGAGGGCGGGAACGCCCAGCGAATGGGCGACGATGACGACTGGGCGCGTCGCCATCGCCACGTGCCGTTCGATGCCGTCGATCCAGTCGGCAAGCAGCGGGCGGTTCCAGTCCGCCTGCTCGATGATCGACGCATTGGGGAAGCGCCCGGCCCAGCGGCGTTGCCAGTGGCCCTCGCCGGAGTCTTTCCAGCCGGGCTGGATCAGGATGTCGGTGTCGGCGATCTTCATTTGCTGTCGGGCCCGAAGACACGCTCGAAAATCGCGTCGACGTGCTTCAGATGATAGAAGTCGTCGAACATGGCGTCGATATCGGCAGCGCTGAGCTTGGCGCTGACTTCGGGATCGGCCTTGAGGTTGGCGGCGAACTGGCCGGTGCGGTCGCCCCGGCTCTCCCACACGCGCATGGCGTTGCGCTGCACTGCCGAGTAGCTCTCCTCGCGGCTGAGGCCGGCCTGCGTCAGGGCAAGCAGGACGCGCTGCGAATTGTGGAGGCCCCCCAGCAGGTCGAGGTTGCGCTTCATGTTCTCGGGATAGACCACGAGCTTTTCGATCAGCCCGGTGAGGCGGACCAGCGCGAAATCGAGGGTGACGGTGGCGTCGGGGCCGATCATGCGCTCGACCGACGAGTGCGAGATGTCGCGCTCGTGCCAGAGGGCGACGTTCTCGAGCGCCGGGACGACGGCGCTGCGCACGATGCGGGCGAGGCCGGTGAGGTTTTCGCTCAGCACCGGGTTGCGCTTGTGCGGCATGGCCGACGAGCCCTTCTGGCCGGGCGAGAAGTATTCCTCGGCCTCGTAGACCTCGGTGCGCTGCAAGTGCCGGATCTCGGTGGCGAGGCGCTCGATCGAGGAGGCGACGACGCCGAGGGCGGCGAAGAAGGCGGCGTGCCGATCGCGCGGGATGACCTGCGTCGAGACCGGCTCGACGGCGAGGTTCAGCTTTTCGGCGACGTAGGCTTCGACGCGCGGGTCGATGTTGGCGAAGGTGCCGATGGCGCCGGAGATGGCGCAGACGGCGATTTCCCTGCGGGCGACAACGAGCCGTTCGCGGTTGCGGGCGAACTCGGCATAGGCCTCGGCGAGCTTGATGCCGAAGGTGGTCGGTTCCGCGTGGATGCCGTGGCTGCGGCCGATGGTGATGGAATACTTGTGCTCGCGGGCGCGCTTTTCGAGCGCGGCGAGCAAGGCATCGACATCGGCGATGAGGAGGTCCGCGGCGCGGCTCATCTGCACCGAGAGGCAGGTGTCGAGCACGTCGGACGAGGTCATGCCCTGGTGGACGAACCGGGCCTCGGGGCCGACGATCTCGGCGAGGTGCGTGAGGAAGGCGATGACGTCGTGCTTGGTGGTGCGCTCGATCTCATCGATGCGGGCGACGTCGAACTGCGCATCCTTGCCCTTGGCCCAGATGACCTCGGCCGCTTCCTTCGGGATGGTGCCGAGCTCGGCCATGGCGCTCGCGGCATGCGCCTCGATCTCGAACCAGATGCGGAAGCGCGTCTCGGGCGACCACAGGGTGGTCATCTCAGGGCGGGAGTAGCGCGGGATCATGTGCGGGGCTCGTGGACCGGAGGAGAGGGATCAGACGTCGATGGTGGTGGCGGCGCGGCGGATCGCGTCGATGCGGGGGCCGTAGGTTTTCGCATCGTTGCCGGCGAGAACCGAGGTGCCGGCGACCAACACGTTGGCGCCGGCGGAGGCGAGCTTGCCGGCGTTCTCGGCGGTCACTCCGCCATCGACTTCGATGTCGATCGGGCGGTTGTCGACCAGCATAGCGACCTGCCGGACCTTGTTGATGCTGTCGGTGATGAACTTCTGGCCGCCGAAACCGGGGTTCACGCTCATCACGAGGATGAGGTCGACATCGTCGATGACGTGGGCGATGGCGGAGACCGGGGTTGCGGGGTTGAGGGCGACGCCGGCACGCTTGCCGGTGGCGCGGATGGCCTGCAGCGAGCGGTGCAGGTGCGGGCCCGCTTCGGCATGCACGGTGATGCAGTCGGCGCCGGCCTTGGCAAAGTCCGCGATGTAGGGATCGACCGGGGAGATCATCAGGTGGACGTCGAGGAACTTCTTCGTCAGCGGCCGGATGGCGGCGACGACGAGCGCGCCAAAGGTGATGTTGGGCACGAAGTGGCCGTCCATCACGTCGATGTGAATGTAGTCGGCGCCGGCGGCGTCGAGTGCACGGACTTCCTCGCCCAGCCGCGCAAAATCGGCAGAAAGGATAGAGGGCGCAATCCGCACGGGCTGGCCTGACATATGAACCTCGAGTGGGAAAATTCTCGCGTCCCTTAACCCCCGCCCGCCCCAAGCCGCAAGGGGAAACGGGCCGGTGGCTGTGGAAGCCCGCTGGACGGATAGTCGCTCCGTTCGCGCATTGGGGGGATAAGTCGCGGCGTTCGCGCGCATTGCCCCGGCCGGGGACGTGAGGGTAGAAGGCGCTGACGCTGGAGATGCGGGTTGGAAGGTTTTTCGTTCTTCGTGGTGTTCGGGGCCGGGGTGCTGAGCTTTCTCAGCCCCTGCGTGCTGCCGCTGGTGCCGCCTTACCTGACCTACATGGGCGGGGCGTCGTTCGACCAGTTGCGCGCCGACGGCACCACTGCCGGGGTCGTCTGGCAGAAGAGCGTCTTCACCTCGCTGTTCTTCATCCTCGGGTTTTCGCTGGTCTTCATCACCTTCGGCGCGACGGCGACGGCCTTCGGGCAGGCGTTCCGGCAGGCGCTGCCGATCATCACCCCGATCGCGGGACTGATGATCATCGCGATGGGGCTGCATTTCATGGGCGTGTTCCGCATCGCCTTCCTTGACCGGCAGTTGCGGCATCAGGGACCGGGCGTGGCGAGCGGGCCGGTGGGCGGGTTCCTGCTGGGGCTGGCGTTTGCCGTCGGCTGGACGCCGTGCATCGGGCCGGTGCTGGGCACTATTCTGGCGGTCGCGGCGTCCGAGAAGACGGCGTGGGACGGGGCCGGGTTGCTGGCGGTCTATTCGCTCGGGCTGGGTGTGCCGTTCCTGCTCGCTGGCATTGCGATCGGGCCGTTCCTCACGTTCTTCCAGGGCTTCCGCAAGCACCTTGGGACGGTCGAGAAGATCATGGGCGGCATTCTGGTGCTGACCGGCGTGCTGTTCCTCACCGGCCAGTTCGGCAACATCGCCTACTGGTTCCAGGACACGTTCCCGGTGCTGCAGACGATCGGCTAGCTAGAACAGCTTCAGACCCTTGAGGGTGGCGTGGCCGCTCTTGCCGATGATGATGTGGTCGTGGACGGCTATGCCGAGCGGCCGGGCAATGTCGTTGATCTGCTTTGTCATCTGCACGTCGGCGGCCGAGGGGGCCGGATCACCCGAGGGGTGGTTGTGAATCATCCGTTTCATCTTTTTATCTAGTTGATTTACAAGCAGAAAATCAAAAGATTTGCGGAGGTGGGGGCGGCCTCCGGGGGCGTGCGCAAACTCAATTCGTAAGGGTCACGCTTGCTCATCCTACTTCCCGTTGAGTCGATTTGTCGCACGGCACTTAACGGTCTGCTCATTTGCCCATTCGTTGAGGTCGGACACAGGATAGACGATAGACTTCCCAATCTTCACGAAGGCTGGCCCGACGCGCATTGCTCGCCAGTTGGCAAGCGTCCCGGTGGATACGGCGCCTCGAAATCGCTCAGTCACTTCTTCTGGCGTCAGATACAGTGGTTCAGTCATCTTGCACCTCAAACAACCTCGGTAGGGGCGATCGATGCGCGTACCGTGAACACCGAGACGATCCGCTGTGAGGCATCCACAAGGCGATCTTCAGTGAGACCACCTGTCGATACCGACGCCTCACGCACCTCTACGGGAACTTTGCTTTGAGAGAGAAGGGGGCACTAACTACCCTAGAGCCATTTCGGGCTGTCGGCGCGAAAAAGGCCGGGGAGTAGGCGCGCTAGTCAGTCGGATGGGATGCGCCGAAGCCTTCCGAGGACCAAGTCCACACGTTCGAACGTGTCGGGTGCGCCAAATCTCAAGAACCTCCAAACTACGAATCTGGGGGTCAGGAGTTCGAATCTCTTAGGGCGCGCCAATATTTTCAAAGACTTAGCTGGATTTCACCGTTTCAGAATGACGAGCTGAAACGGTTTTTGAAACGGTTTTGCATGATTGGATAGCGTAGCGCGCGCTGGAGCGGTGCGGAGAGAACGCGCGGCCGGGCCTACATTGAGAGTTCGCACACCATGAATATTGTGGGGCGGCCCTGGCTGCTCTAGGGATGCACGGAACGGAGCAAGCCCATTTTCGGCCATTCATCGACCTTGGGCGAATTCTTAAAGGTGGGCGACCACTCGATGTCTAGTGTGGGCTGCTATTGGGGGCGGCGGCCAGTCCGGTATCGAGGTGCTAATGACTGCTTGGCACCAACTGCGGTCATTGCTAATGCCCCGCTATTAACTGGATTGACGCAGACCCCGACGTGACGTTTTGGAGGAACCTCTGTGGACACCACGAGAGCGGTTAGCGAACCCCTACGACGCATCATCGACCACCACAACGCTTTCAACAGGCGAGTCAAACTGCTCTATGGCTCACTTAACAAGGTGATGTCCGATGGCCTAGGCAACGACGTTGCCGTTGCCTTGCCCTACGGTGACGAACCGTGGGGCGAACCAAAGCAGTGGTCTTCGTCGACGGACGGAGATGCGGCCGTGGAGTTGCTTGCGGAGTTGGGTATCGTGCGGGCGGCCTCCGCATTTGAGGACTTTCTGCAGGGTGTCATAGCCGAGCTCGACAGAGCAGGCATCTCAGCGCCCGCCCAGACGAAGGCCGATCTGATCGAACGTGTTCTGGTTCGCTTGTCGATTGCCTCGTCCGACAGGCCATCGCTCGACCTAGTCCGGTTTTTTGACTGCGCTAGAAACTGCATAGTTCACCAGATGGGCCGGGCAAATGCCGAACTGGTAGACCTGAGCGTCGAGAAGGGACTTGCTGATGTATTGGCCAGTTCAACGCCACGGGCAAAGGCGAAATGGAAACCGGCTATCCCAGCGACTTCGCTCGGTAAACCGGTGTCATGGCGGCCGAGACACGCGATCCTCGCATCGGATGCCTACTATAAGGCTGCGGTAGCCATTGATCAAAGGATGCTGAGCGTCCTTGGAGATGGCCGAATTGTCGCCATGGCATCTTACTGGGCCGTGGCTGCTCCTATCCCAGTGGTAGAAGCAAGAAGTTCACACATCGCAACATTGCGAACGGCCCTAAACGACCGCTACCGGGTGAAGGTCAAGGCCACGGAGATTGGCCCACTGTTGAAGTCTGTCGGTCGTTGGGAGAACGCAAAGGTGTCCTTTCACGATAGGAATCCCAAGCGTCCCATCGACTAACTACGAGTTCGGTGGATTTTGCCATCGAACGGCTAGCACATACGACGAGGCCACACCATCGTCGCTGCGCGCCAATGCGGTCAAAGAAGATCGGAAGGCCGAAATGGGGTCGAAAGCGGCCTTCGCCCAAACCCTCGGTTGTCCCGCCGCTGCCCCCTGAACTGTCTAAAGCGGATGGCCTCAATCTGATCATCACCCGGGAAAGGGTCGAAGCCTGCACAGTGTGTACCGCGGACCTATAGTCTTTGTGGCATGCTCAAGTGAAAAGATCGTATGATACCAGCCGCACACTGAGCATCGCGACCGACCCGCCAGATGGTCGCCGCTGGCGATCGAAGGTCCATTCAGCCTTCAGCCCGATGGATAAAGTCCAATAGGCCAGTTTACTCTTCGCCGGGCGGCATAGCCCGCAGCACCTGGGACCGCATTCCCATTTGGTCCTTCGCTGCCCAAAGGGCACCCGGCCGGCTCAGACCCAGTGAGCGGCAGGAAAGGTCCGGCGTTTGAGCGAAGCTCTTGCTTCGTCGGTGCATGTGGTGCTGCCTAGAACCAGCGACAAAGCCAAGCGAACGCTCGCGATGATCCCTTAGTCCCGCCGTATTTCCTAAAGAGTCGATGACATGTCGACTGTGGGAACTTCTTCGACGTGATTGCCTGGAACATGGGCGCCCACTGCCTCTGTCGGCAGTCCGTCAAACCGGGGGTCCGAGGGTCATTTGCGCAGTCGAGCGCTTACTGAGTTACCATTCGGCCATTCCCGCGCGCAATGTAAACAAGATCGAACAGGGGCCCGAGTATCGTCATGACGTCATCGGCGTCCGGCAGCCTAAGGAGCGCCTCGAAGTGCATTGCCGCCTCAACTCGCGTAACGAACGGCTCTAGACACAAGCTGAATTTAGCCAACAGTTCGTCGTCGGAAAGAGGTGAAGTGACGCTGCCGGGAGCGGTGGTGCGAGTGCGCGAAATGGTCACGCCAGCACGGGTGTGAAGCACGACATGAGCGCCTGTAGAGATGCCACTCGGACCTTTCGGTAGGTCGTGCGCCGCCGTTACCTCCACGCGGTTCATCAGGTCTAGCACGTCGGAATTCGTCAGGGCACCCGGCCTGAAAGCGTCCGGTCCAAGTCGTCGATCGATCGCCGCACGGGCGAGGCAGTACGCCATGTTGAATCGTGCTTGGTCGGGCGTCGAAGGAGTGCCCTGCAGCAGGATGGTCGGGACGAAGGCGTCGACGGCACATTCGATCCGCTGGATGGAATCCCCGTCCGCTACGTCGGTAGCGGCGTCGAGTACCGCCGCTACCGCGGCGTGGGTGGCAGTGCACGTTGGATAGGCCTTGACCACGAATCCTGGAGGCGGAAACGCCACCGGTGTCCCGAATGATCGTCCGACCGCACCGTGTACCCCCAGGAATCCTCGGGCACCGCTCAGCGCATCCTCGGGGGCGCTGAAGCCACGCTGCGCCAACTGCACGGCGAGCAAGCCCGATGCGGCCGCCTGGGCGACTTGAAGCGGTTTACCGTCTCCCCCGAAAGCACCACGGACGCCGCTGGCCAAAGAGGCGGCAAGCGCGAAGGCGACCGCCATGCGGTCGGGTGAGAGGTTCGCCAGAGCGCCGCAGGCGGCAGCCGATGCGAATACTCCTAGCGTTGCGCTCGCATGCCAGCCGGCCCTGTACATCCCAGGGTTGGTCAACTCTCCGACCGCCATTGCGACGTCGTAGCCGGCCGCGCATGCCGCGAAAAGGCGCTGGCCGGAAACCGGCCCGATCGCTGCATCACACGATGTGAGGGCGGCAGTCACGAGTGTGACCGACATGTGCGCCATTGCGGTCTCGGTCTCGTCGTCGTCGAAATCCAACGCGTGGGCGGCGAAGGTATTTGCCAGGACGGCGTCCCGAACGGAGACGGCCCGACCATGGCCCCAAAGGCGGGCAGATCCGGCAGCATCCCCGGTCGACGATAGACCGGCGAGGGACAGGGCCGGTCCAGTCAGACTGCCGCCGAGCGTTACCGCCAGAATGTCCGGCACCACCCGCACTAGTTCCGCCGGTGCTGCATAGGGCACCCGTTGGCGTGCGGCGACGATCTCGCAGAGCTGCGGGACAATTCCCCCCTGAGCAGGGGATTGACGAGGTGTCATGGGGCTAAACCTTGAGCTGTAGGACGACTGGGTGTTGGGCGCGGATCCGGCGAATCCAGTTCACGAAGTTCGGAAGGACACGCGAAGTTTGGTCATCTTGGTGCGGTGGTCCTGGCCTTCGGCCGCAGCCGCGATGGTCTGGTCATCGCAAAAGTGTCGAGCGCCTGCTCGACCAATTCGGGCGAAAGACCTGCCCGTTCGTCCAGCAGTTGCCGCATGGTCTTGCCCGTCGACAGTATCTCGTGCGCCAACAGCGCAGATTCCTCGTACCCGAGCAGGGAGGTTAGTGCCGTGGCCAGTGCGGTACTCGACTCCAGGTGGCGCAGGCAGTTCTCCGGATTGGCGGTGATACCGACGATGCACCTGTCGGTGAGGGTATTCACCGCGTTGGCCATGAGCGAGATAGACTGAAGTAGATTGAAGACGATGACCGGCTCCATCGCATTCAGTTGCAACTGGCCCGCTTCGGCCGCGAGCGTCACCACGAGGTCGGACCCGATGACCTGAAAGGCGACCTGGTTGACCATTTCGGGTATAACTGGGTTCACCTTCCCGGGCATGATCGACGATCCCGGCTGCATATGAGGGAGGTTGATCTCGCCGAAGCCACCGCGCGGTCCGCTGGAGAGGAGACGCAGGTCGTTGGAGATCTTGGACAGCTTGACGGCAGTCCTCTTGAGGGTTCCCGAAAAGAGCACGAAGACGCCGGTATCCCAGCAGGCCTCCACCAGATTGGCGGCGCCGACGACCTTCAGGCCAGCCAGTGCACTCAACTCCTCGATCACCGTTGCCGCGTAGGCAGGATCCGCAGTGATGCCTGTTCCTATCGCCGTGCCGCCAAGATTGACTTCCATCAAAAGTGCCGCGGCCTCGTCGAGGCGGGCGACGTCTTCGTGCAAAGTAACCGCAAATGCCATGAACTCTTGCCCGAGAGTCATGGGGACAGCGTCTTG
>Ga0073904_10002123_pt1 | contig 15009 bp, 9 predicted proteins | sample KloWWTrecipitate_FD_66668 | JGI IMG/M metagenome (GOLD analysis project Ga0073904, IMG submission 66668) | Active sludge microbial communities from Klosterneuburg, Austria, studying microevolution and ecology of nitrifiers - Klosterneuburg... | ecosystem: Engineered > WWTP > Aerobic digester >...
CAGACGGATCGTGTGCGTCTCGTTGATGCCGTCGCCAGCCTTCGGGCAAGCGGGGCGAATGTCATGGGTGTTGTCGCGAATCGCAGCCGTCAGCGCCTACCAAAGTCTTACAGCGCCTATTACTTGCAGACACAACGTGTGCGCCCGACCGAAACCGTCGCAGAAGTAGGTGGTGACGGTGCGCGCCAGTCTTCTGCGCACACCGCGATCCGCGATGCCCACGCGAACCCAGTTATCGGTGACAAGGTTGATACCGCCGAACGAAAGTACGTGTTGGAGCGTCGGGCTCCCAGACGCGCCTCGTATTCACCCGCGAGCACGGGCGTTAAGGAAATTGCAGACCTCGCGAGCGGAGACTCGGATCTCCCCAACATGCTTGGGCAAAGTGAGGACGAACTCGAGCTTGAGATCGACGTGGACGTCGACGCGGAGCACACAGCCGGGGATGGTGAACGGGTGAGCGAGGACCCCGATGTCGGCGCGGCGCGGCGCGGCGCGAAATCGGGAAGCGCAGCGGCAGAAGATACGGCGACCAAACCTGCTGCGGAACGAGAGCACTCTTGAGCCCGTCGCGACGAGCGATAGCGATCCCCGTTCGCAGTCCTCATCGGGAACCGGGCGTGCCGCAGATTCTGCTTCTTTGTCGCGCGAATCAGTGCCGTTCGCCGTTCGCCGCTGAGATCGCGCGCCGCCGCGCGGAGGGCCTGTCGTTGAACTTTGAGTCAGCCGGACTCCTGCCCGGCGGACAGCCGATGCCAAGGACGGGGCAAGTAGTCGCGCTGACCTACGGTTACGACTTCTCGCGGCATGTCAGCCGTGAACTAGACACGCATGACGCCGCTGATTTTGACGTCGTCTTGACGATGGCGCGTGATCAGTCACGTGACCTCGTGGCCGAAAACCCAGACGTCTGGCCCCGGGTGTTTACTCTCAAGCAGTTTGACCGATGGTTAGACAAGAACGCCGTGCCACCTGGGGTTGAGTTGGGAGAGTGGCTGAGCTCTGCCGCCGCTGGTCGCAGCAGATTCGAGCTTCTCGGATCAGACCCCGATGACGATGTGGCTGATCCATTGATGGAGCCCGCGGCGGCCTGGCACCAGATGGTTGCCGAGCTTGAGAGCGTTCTGGATCGAGTCTTGCGCAAGCTTGCTTGAGCCTGTCAGATCTCGTTTAGGACGGCCTCGAACTGACGCCACGACCGTGACCAGTTGTTGGCGATGGCTCGCTTCCTGGCCTCTTGTCCGAGGGCGGTTCGATGGGACGGGCTATCGGCGAGCAGGGCGATTGCCGACGCGAGCGCGGCCGAGTCGCCCGGAGCAATCAGGATGCCTACATTGCCCACGACCTCCGGGATCCCACCAGCTCGAGACGTGATGACCGGAAGGCCGGTCGCCATTGCCTCGCCAAGAGTAAGCCCACTGGGCTCAGGCCAGCGCGAAGGCGCCACGAAGATGTCCGCGGTGCGGAGGAGCGCTGGTAGCGCGAACCGGTCGACGAATGGTTCAAAGCGCACATGGGCTCCGGATGACTCGGCTTCTTTGCGGAGGTCACTTTCGAAGGTGGACAGCGGTGCATTTCGGTCGAATCCATAGCTCCCGACGATGACGAACTCGATGTCATCGCGCGCTAGGCGGCGCGCGGCAGCGAGGAGGAGGTCGGGACCCTTTTCCGCAATGGTGCGGCCCAGAAAGAGAACGCGGAGACGAGCCGACGAAGTTGTGGGGGCTTGCGCGGGCGAGAACTGATCGGTGTCGACCCCGTTTTCCACAACGCGGACGCGTGCAGCCAGATGGGCGGGAAGCCGGGCAGCAATCTGTTCGGCGAGATACTCACTCACGCACACGACCGACGCCACGCCGCCGAGTTGGTGGGCGGCCTCGCGGCGGCTCACCGTGCGGAGAATGTCATTGTGCGCATAGAGTATGGCTGGCCCAGGCCGTTCTCGGAGCAATCCCGCGAGCACCGGCGCATTGTGCGCCACGACGATCGCTTCGTTGTCTGACTCTTTGATCGCCCGCGCCAGTGGTTGATAAGCCGCGATTGTTGACCGACGAGGGAGCCCTGCCCGAGCGGCCAGCGCGTCAGCGATGCGTTCCCAGCGACGAGGGTATGGTGCGCCGGTGTACTCGATTGCGGCCGCCGACTCATAGCGCGGGTGCATTGACAAGCCATCGAGAAGCACGGAGTGCGTGTAGTTTCCAGTGCCTGACTCTTGCGCCGCGCTCGCGAGTCCGTGCACTACGGTAGGCACGGCTGAACCAGTGCGCGGTGAATAGTGGTCACCTGGCGTGAGCGCGTGAATGACGTTGCGGGTCACGCTCGAACTCCTCGGGTGCGTCGCCACACGGTCTGAACCGGGTGGGAGATGAGCTCAATCCCCTGCGCTCGGTCACGTTCGCGCACACCATAGCAAATGCCGGCAATGATCCAGAGGATCGAAGACTGGCCGGCAACCCAGTATAAATCGAACTGCGTTTGCACGAGGCGTGCGACAACAATCGCGAGACCAAGAGTGCCATATACCGGATTCATCTTGGCGAGCATCCATATCGACGAAGCGAACATGGCGAGGAACCCGAACAAGCCCACAAGTCCTACGGTTGTGAGCACCTCAAGTTCGGCGTTCGGCGGTTGGAAGCCCGAGTAGCCGGTGTGTCCAGTCACCCACCAACGGTGCCCCACGCCGAAGATTGGTGACATCAGCCATACCTCGATTGAATCCGCGTACCACGCGAGGCGTTGAGCTGATGAATTGAAGTTGTCATCCGACGCGAGTTGCTCTGCCACCTCACCGTAAACGAAGTACCCAACAGGAAGAAACAGGAACCAGATCCAGCGGGAGCGCTTTCCATTGTGAAATCGTGGCCGCATCCCAATGATGATGACGCCGACTAGTGTTCCGATGAGCGCTTGCCTGGACTGAGCAGTCAGCATACCAAATCCACACAAAAAGAAGCCAAGGTACGCCCACCGGGGTTTCCACCCGAGCCATGGCGGGTTCGCGAAAGCGATCAGGCCTGCCACGAGCAGGATCCCACCAATCGAGTTCTTGTGCAGCATGCCAAGATACACTGGACCAAATCCATTGCCGATTGCCGCCACGATCGCGGCGACAGCAATCGACATGCCAATCACGGTATATATGCTGAGGGCGAACCGCGCCCGTCCTTCTCTGCCGATGACGAAACCGACCACCATGCTGCCGAGAACGAGCACGACCTCGTGGCCCCACTCGATCACATTGGCGCCGTACGCGTTGAGGAGTAGTTGTGGTGCGGTCAGCGCAATGTAGGCAGTACCAGCCCAGATGAGCGGCTGGAGAGTGAGGCCGCCCCGGCCGCGAAGCATCAGGAGCGCCACGATGCTGGCGGCACCAAGAACGAAATCCGACACGCTCATGGGCCCAACTCGGTTCATGACCATTGTCGCGGGCACAGCGAGGACGGGTATCAGCGAGAGGTCGATAGCTGCGAGTGCAACGAGCATCACTACGAGCGCGAATGGGAGCGCAAGTTCAGGATCCCACGCGCTGATGACTCCGGTGGCGACCCCGAGTATCCCCAGCACGACGCCCCCGGTGACGGTGCGCGCGACCGATCCGGGCCGTGCCAAGAAAGGGAGCAGGCTCACAAGCACATGCTAGATGGTGCACCTGCGAACAAGCGTCTGGATATAGTTCGTAGGATGACCCAATCCCAAGCGAAACGGGTGTTGCTGGTCACCCATACGGGTGAGGTCGGCGGCGCCGAGACGGCGATGCTGCGATTGGTTGACGCGCTTGATCCTGCGCGATTCACGACTTCGGCGATACTCCTCGCTGACGGCCCATTGGCAGAGGAGCTTCGGTCGAGGCAGACGCCGACCACGGTGTTCGAGGTCGGCGCACTGGCGCGTGTGACTCGTGGCGAGAGCGACTCAGCCCGGCGTTTCGTCCGCAACGCGTTCGACTCGCTCCGCGTCATTTGGGGGTTGCGCGGGCGCATCGCGGCCGAAAAGCCAGATCTCGTTGTCGCCAACTCGTTGAAGTCTGCGGTTCTGCTCTGGGTTGCTGCACCGCTTGCCGGGCGTCCATGGATCTGGCACCTCCACGATCGAATCGCAGTTGACTATGTTCCACGCCCGGTCGTTGGCATGCTGCAATTCCTGGCGCGCTTCGGTCCACGCAAAGTCATTGCAAATTCGCGCGCGACAGCAGACACAGTGGGAGGCGTATCTGCTCGGGTCGTCGTAGCCTACCCAGGCATCCCTCAGGACTGGTTCACGGGCAAATTCGATCGCAAAAGCGGGAGTGCGGTTGGAATAGTCGGACGCATCAGCGCCACGAAGGGCCAATTTGAGTTCCTTGACGCCATCGAGTTGTTAGGTACAAAGGCTGCGAGTGTACGGTTCAGAATTGTTGGCGCCGCGCTGTTCGAGGATGCAGCGATTGAGCTTGCAGTAAAAGAGAAGGTGGCGGCATCCGAAGCGCTTCGCCAGGTTGAGTTGGCCGGATGGACTGACGACCCAGTCCGAGAAATTGCGCAACTCCGCATGCTCGTGCACGCGTCGCCCGTGCCCGAGCCGTTTGGGCAAGTCATTGTCGAAGCGATGGCTGTGGGCACTCCGGTCATCGCCACCGATGCTGGTGGAGTCCCAGAGATTCTCTCGCCGTTGGGCAAACGGGTCGAAATTGCTGAGGGGGTCGCACGCGGTGAGTTTGGGATCCTTGTGCGTCCGGGCGACGCGAGAGCACTCGCCGACGCAATTCAGTGGGCGATGACGCACGATGAACTGGTCATGGAAATGGCTCGCAACGCGTATCTGAGCGCTCGGGCGCGGTTCGCCATCGAGCAGACGTCGCGAATTGTGCAGGACGTGTGGTCAGTATGAGCCGCATTTCCATCTCAGCCGAACGCGAGGATGACGCGCACGGGGTTCCCATGTAAGATAGCGCTCGATATGCGGGGGCATGTTAATGGGGAGATCTACGGATCTGATGGACTGGGGCTTTCATGGGGATTGACGACAGCGACGCAGCGCCCGGGCGTAATCGCCGAACAAGGACCGGCTCGTCGCGACGTCTACCGTTGTGGGCATGGCTTACGCCCGCGGTTGCAATTGTTGGTGGCACCGCGATCGTGCTCTCGATGGTCGGCGGCGCGCCCAGACCTGGTGGATCCGTTGAAGCCCCTCACGCGCTTGAGGCAGGTACACCTGGACCGCACGACGCGGTCGACACCGAACCCGAGACACCGCGCGATCCCGACGTGATCGTCGGGGCAGCCCCCGAGGACGCTAGGATGATTGGCGGGCGGACGGGGCAGGACGTTGCTGCCACATTCCTTCCCTCCAATACGGGGCCAGCGGTTCCGTCCGAGCTGACCAACACCCTGTGGTGGTCGTGGACGGCACCAGAATCAGGACCCACGCGCTTCACGACCGTCGGAAGCGAGATCGACACCGCACTCGAGATCCGCCAAGGCGGTGCGGACGGTACGATTGTTGGATCTGGCACCAAGGCGGGCGATCTCGCAACAGCTGAAGCGACGATAGATGCAGTCGCTGGGGAGACCTACTTCATTGAAGTTCGGTCGGAGGAACCCGCGCCGTCTGCGGCCCTGGTCAGCTTGGCGTGGGAGCCCGCTGCTGCCGCTGTGAGTCCTGAGGTTCCGCCCAGCACTGACCTGAGCGCAGCCGAGATTCCCCTTGCTGGTAACACGGGTGAGAAGCCGCAATCGAAGTTGTGGATGGCGCAGGGCACGTGGTGGTCGGTATTGGCCTCGGCGCAGACCAGCGTGCCCGGCACCTGGGTGTGGCGCTATAACGGGACGCTCTGGACCGCGGTCTCGCGGATCTCCGATCGTACCGATGTGCGCGCAGATGTCCTTCCCACAGGCGACGTCGTTCACGTCTTGCTGCACGGCCCGGTGAGTTCTCTTGTTTCTCTGCAGTATGAGGCTTCATCCTCCTCTTACGTTCCGTGGCATTCTCGTTCTACCCCGACGGTTGTGTCACTCCCTGGTAGCGAAACAGCGACGATTGACATCGACAGCACTGGTCGAATGTGGCTCGCGTCCGAGGCTGGGCCTAAGGTCAACGTGTACTGGTCTGATGCACCGTATTCCGCCTTCTCCGCTCCCATCGCGGTCGCGTCTAACATCAACGAAGACGATATTTCTGTGGTGACCACGTTGCCGGGCAAAATTGGCGTGCTCTGGTCGAATCAGACAACGCGGAATTTTGGATTTCGCACCCATGACGACGGTGCAGATCCTGGCACGTGGTCGGTGGACGAGGTGCCTGCGGCCGCATCTGGGCTCCCGGTTGGCGCAGGCATGGCAGACGACCATCTCAACGTCGCAGTGTCAACAGATGGCACCTTGTATGCCGCGGTTAAGACTTCCTACGACACTGCGAGCAACGCGGTGATTGCATTGCTCGTTCGTCATCCAAATGGTGTTTGGGATCCGATGCGCACGGTAGACACGCGGGGCACGCGACCTATCGTTCTCATTGACGAAGCTACCCAGGGGTTGCGCGTCATATATACGGCAAGCGGTCAGCCGGACAACATCCTCGAGAAGGTCACTACACTCTCGGCCCTGGATTTTTCGAAGCCCGCAACGGTACTCGCAGCTGGCTCCTTCAACAACGTCACCAGTGTCAAACGAAACACCAGCGGCAATGTCGTCGTCATGGCGAGTAGTGCCACGGCGACGCGGACAATGAACCTGGTATGGGTCAATCCAGGCGCACCGATAGCACGTGACACATCAATTGCGACTTCCGTTGACACGGCTGTTGACGGCCAATTTGACTACGACGCCCAGGGAATGACCCTCCAATCCGTTGAGATTGTTGAGGCGCCCTTGGCTGGCGATGTGACCCTTTCGTCCACGCAGGGGTCGTTCACCTACACGCCGTCGGCCGGTTCAGCGGGACTCGATTCGTTCACATATCGAGTGCAGGCCGGCGGTCAATGGTCGGGTCAAGCTCGTGTCACCGTCGGCGTCACAAGCGAGGTCGGCGAACTGGGACGATGGGCCTTCGATGAGAGCAACGGCTTGACCGCCGTAGACAGTTCGGGATGGGCGCACGATGGGATGATCTCGGGCGGCACCGACCGGATCGTGGGCAAGAGTGGCGGCGCGCTTCGGCTCGACGGTTTGTCCGGACGTGTGACAGTGCCGACATCACCCGCTTTTGCGGGCTTGGAAGCCGTTACGGTCTCGGCTTGGGTGCTGCCTGAAAAGGTAGGAACTCAGTACGTCGTCAAGAAGGCGGACGATAACCAAATAGACGGGTTTGAGCTGAGTATCGCGTCCTCCGGATTGCCCTTCTTCCGCATCAACCATGCAACGGATGACAACAACTACCGGGTAACCGGGACGACCGCTCTCGTGGCCAACGGCTCCACCTGGGTGCATTTGGTTGGCACGTACGACGGCACGCGTATTCGGCTTTACGTCGACGGCGTTGAAGCGGCGTCGAAGAGTGGACCCCAATCCATGGGGGCGAACTCGCTTCCCCTCATATTCGGTGGTGAGCAGTCAGGAAGAAATCCGTTGCAAGGCGGAGTAGATGATATTCGTCTGTACTCACGCGCGATCTCGTCAACTGAAGTATCGGCGCTATTTCTTGCCGGCACCCCAGGGACACCGACGCCGACTCCCACACCGACTCCCACACCGACGCCGACGCCGACTCCGACGCCGGTAGAGCCGGGTGCGGTGGGGTTCTGGGGTTTTGATGAGGCTTCGGGGCTGGGGGTTTCGGATAGCTCTGGGTTGGCGAATGATGGTGTGGTTTCGGGTGGTGTGACACGTGTGTCTGGCCATTCGGGAGGGGCGCTTTCGTTCAATGGCTCGACTGGGCGAGTCACTGTTGCTGACAGTGCGTCGGTGGACGTGACTGGTGCGGTGACGGTCTCCGCGTGGGTGAAGCCTTCGCGGGTGGCGACGCAGTATGTTGTGAAGAAGGCTCAGCTGCATGTGACGGATGGGTTCGAGCTGGCGGTGGCGAGCTCGGGGAAGCCGTTCTTCCGCTTGAATCAGGCATCAGCTGCGAATGCGTTCCGGGTAGATGGATCGGCTGCGGTGAGTGCTGATGGGACGACTTGGACGCATCTCGTCGGAACTTATGATGGTGCAACGCTGCGTTTGTATCTGAATGGGGTGCTTGTCGGTTCGGTTGCGGGCGTGGCAAATATCGGTACGAATAACCTTCCCCTCATTGTTGGGGCGGAGCCTGGTGGGGCATCCCCATTCCAAGGCGCGATTGATGAGGCACGTCTGTACGACCGTGCGTTGACCGCGGCTGAGGTTGCGGCGCTGTTCGAGTCAGGATCAACAGCTCCCACACCCACACCGACGCCGACACCGACGCCGACACCGACGCCGACGCCGACTCCCACGCCGACTCCGACGCCGACGCCGACTCCCACACCGACTCCCACACCGACTCCCACACCGACTCCCACTCCGACGCCGACTCCCACACCCACGCCGATGCCGACAGTCGAACCCACGGACGTGGTGGGTTTGGGCCGTCTCGGTGAGTTGCGAGCTACGCTGGTCGGCGCCTGACTTCTGCCTCACCCCGTCTTGTGGACTGCGCGATCGGCGTCAAGATTCTGACTCGAGGGTCAGGCTTGATACCGATAACGTTCGACTGCGGCGCTAGGAGGCCAGCTTGTCTCTGGTGACGGTGGTGTTCTCGAACGGGTTCGCATAGAGCGCCGCGTACGATTCGCCCACATCTTTCCAATCTCTCAGGGTGAGATTTGGCGGCGTGGACGTGGCAGCGGCGGACTGCGCTTGTGTCAATGCTTCCTGGAGTGCTTCGGGTGTTAGCTCGGAGAAGAGCATCACCCAGTCGCCACCGACTTCTTCTCGAAGCTCTCGCATCGTGGGTGAGTCCGGTACGAGGACGTGACGGTTTAGCGTGAGCGCGAGCAACACGGTTCCGGAGTTGTAAATCTTGCGGTAGGGGAGCACGATCAAGCGGGCTCTTCGTATTCGGTCTACGAGTTCTCGGTCGGGGACATGCCCGAGCTCGACGACGACTCCAGGGATTTCCGCGCCGCGGCGGGCGATGGCTTCTGCGTAGTCGGGCACTTCTGGACTGCCACAGACGAAAAGCGCGGGACGTGCTGACTCAGGCAGTGCCTCATAAGAGTCAAGGAGTGTCTCGATACCTTTGTATGGCCGGATGAGTCCAAAGTTCAGGATCCCCGCGGGTTCGACTGCTGCGGCGTCGATGGCGAGCGCCTCGAGGTACGGCAGGTAGTCGCCGCGGCGAATGACGAGATCGCTCGTGCGCTGGTCCGGAAACCGCGCGCTCTCGTACATGAACACACGGACCGACACGTGTCGTTCCCATGTTCCGAGAGCCAAGCGGGAGAGTGGGGAGAGACGCTCGTGTGGTTCCACGTTGTGCACCGTCCACACCGTGGGTTTGCGTCGCATCAGGTTCAACAGGGTGAGCGCGAGAAACATTGTTGGGTATGCAGAGCGGCGGACTCGGCCTGGCGCGGATGCCCTCAGTTCTGGCCAGTGGAGATGCAAAACGTCGTAGCGACCACGGAATGCGGACTTCCAACGAAAGCCCGTCACCTTGACGTTCGCAGGGAGCGAGCTGACCAGCATCCGTATCGTTTCGGGCGCGTCGTCCGGATTTGGGTCCATCATGACGTGAATGTCGTCGGACTCTTTCGTCATTGAGATGCGATTCCTTGGCTGTTTTTGGCTGGCGGAGCTATGGCGCGAAACCGTTCCGCTTTACGGGTCTGAGGTGAGGCAGACTCTGGACGATTCGGGGCTAGGAGATTGAACGCAGATCGAGCACGGGAGTACCCGCTTGGAGCTGCAACTCTGGCTCGGCATCACTGTTTCTGACGACGAGATCAAAAGTTGCCGCCGCGATCTCTTCGGCAGATATGAGCAGCTCTCGCAACGTGGGCAACTGCGACATGGTGTACCCAAGGTTTTGACCGATCAATGCCGAGGTGCGCACGGCGGGATCCAGAATCCGCACCTTGTACCCTCTCTCCAGCAACTGCGCGACAAGCGTTACGTGAGGGCTTTCTCGCATATCGTCAGTGCCTGCCTTGAATGCCAAACCGACAATGAGAATTTTGGCCCCGGGCTCTGCCGACTGTTCAACTCGCGCAAGTTGGAAGTCTTTGTGGGAATCATTTGAGCGCAGCAACGAGTCGAGCAGTTCTACTTTCACGTTGGCTGTGCGCGCAATGGACTGCATCGCCCGCACATCCTTGGGCAAGCAGGATCCTCCGAATGCTCCACCCGGACGCGTGTAGTACGCCGAGATATTGAGCTTTGTGTCGGCGACAAAGATGGAGTGCGCGATTGCAGAGTCCACTCCGTAGGCGGCGCAAACGCGACCTACCTCGTTCGCGAACGCGACCTTGGCCGCGTGCCAGGAGTTGTCGATGAATTTGGTGATTTCTGCTTCACGAAACCCGACTTCAAACACCCGTGCAACGATTCCCTCATGGAGCGCAATCATCGCCTCAGAGCGACGGCCATCTTGGGTTCCAATGACAATCTTGGGTGGGTCGAAGTAGTCCGCGACCGCGGTCGATTCGCGAAGGAATTCCGGGTTGTAGACCAACTCGACCTGGTTGGTGAAGTTCTCCCCCAAAACCTCGGCAAATATCGGAGCGATGAGGTCTTCGGTTGTGCCCGGGCGGAATGTTGACCGAAATGCAACTGTGATCCGACCTCGAACTGTTTGGGCAGCGTGCGCGATCTGACGGGCTGACTCCGCGATGTGTCCCATGTTGTGCGAACCATCAACGGTGCTCGGGGTGCCGACGCAAACGATCACGACGTCGTTGTCGTTGAGCGGAGGAATTGTGGTGGAAGCGCTCAGCAGTCCGGCACGAAGGCCATCAGCGATGAGCTCAGCCACGCCGGGTTCGATAATCGGTGCACGGCCGGCGTTGACGGTATCCACCTTCTGTTCGTTGGTGTCGATACCGACGACGTGATGCCCTTGGGAGGAGATGCAGGCCAGCGCGGTAACGCCAACGTACCCTAGGCCGATAATTACAACTTTCATGTCTTCACGGTCTCCTGGCTTGAGGAACTGATGGTCGCGGCGCGCCGGCGGGCCCAACGGGTGAAAGCGCCGGTAGTGAGCCACTTCAGGTGTCGCAGTGCCGCGCGAGCGCGTCTCAAGATGCGTCGCGGGAGGGACTCTGGTCCGACGGTCAGGTGGCGAATCCGATAGCCGGTACGGTGTACATGCTGCGTCAGCGGCGAACCTCCGACAAGGATGTCGAGTGGAAGGCCGGTGGAGGGAAGCCACCGCCAGTCGTACGACGTATTTCCGACTGGTCGGTCTCCCTTGAACCCAGGCCATGGGCCGACGAAGTTTGCGCTTCGTTCGAAGGCCGGCCGGTCGCCGTCATAGCGGTAGAGAAACTCAAGGTCGATGATCTTCAGCCCGCGCTCAGGATCCAGCAGGAAGTTCCATGGGCGAGCATCCACGACGTCGTACCCCAGATCGTAGATCTGACGCAGTACGCTCACCATCTCGCGTACGACCGACAGCGGGAGCAATCTGCGGGAAGTCCGATTGGCCAGGTTGCCCAGTGCATTGTTGTAGTAGGGCAAAGTGAACCAATATTGCCCCGTCTGAAGCGGCTTAGGGACGGCCGCGACGAGCCCTTTCAGCTCCGACATTGCAGCAAGCTCACGCGTCAGAAAACGCTCGAAAGGCGGTGCGTATGTTTTCTGCACGACTTTGCCCGTCGGGCCGTCCAAGAGGTCAACCCGCGCACGTCGGCCAAGGCTCAGGACGCTTCGAGAGCCCTGCGGCGCGGGGAATGCCGCAGCCAGTTTGCTGGCGCGCTCGAGCAATTCCACTGCTTGCTCGGGAAAAAGAGCCGTGAGGTACTCCCACGCCTCTTGCGTGTTGTCCGACGAATGAACTGTGTTGAAGCGTTCGGATGCTTCGACTCTCGCCTCCACGAGTTCACGGAGCGCAACCTTTGCTTCGAACACCTCCGCGTTGCTCAGGTGAGGGTAGCGTGAGCGCAACCATTCAGACGGTGGCTTGGCGCCGTAGTGCACGGCGACGACGACGAGTGCTGGAGGCCCACCACTTTTGGGGAACGGGCCACGGCCCCAGTTGCCGCCCCGGAGCTCAAGCGACGCCTCGGCTTGTGCCTTCTCGCCGAGGAGTTCGGTATGGATGACATCGAAGGCAAAGTGCGCAAAGGTGCTGACAACCTCATCGACGTCGACAACATCGAGCGCAGCCCGTCGTACGAGGAAGACCGTGAGCTCAGTATCGCCGAGACTGGCACGGAGGTCGGCTTCATCGCCTGTCGAGACGAAGCCCGGTGCCCAAGGATTGGATGCTCCAAGCCGTCGAAGCGCGTCGGCTGGAGGTCGCCATCCGACGCTCTCAAGATAGCCGTCTATCCCCTCAACGGTGTCAGGAAGCGAGACGTCGAGCTCTTGCGCAAGATCGCGCAGAATTACTGCGTAGTCGTGCTCGGGATTTGACTCGCCGGGGCCGTAGCGTTCTGAGCGTATGCCAGCACGTGGACCCTTGTGGTAAACGGCGTGATACGTCAAAGAGTGGAGATGGTCCATTGGCGCGGGAACGCGGAACCCGCTCTGATGCTCGACTGCCGCATCGAGAATGCGCGTGGCGAGTTCGGGAGTGTAATAGGCGGCACCTTTATAGTCGCTCCGGGCAAGACCTGACACGCTATAGAGATCGACGGGTTGCGTTCCTGGCTCTGACTCCAACACTGCCCTGAATGCCTCGATGTCGTCATCGGCCACAAGAAAATCAAGGTCTTCTCCCTCCTCGATTCGCGGCAGCAGTTCGAACCATCGGAGTAGGGCATAGCGAACGCCAGCATCATTTAGCCGTGCTGCGAGGCCCGCTGGCCCCCAAGCCGGGGAAAAGTATGTGCGCGTGCGTCGCTCATGTGGAGTAGGCAGTTCGAAGAGTGCAAAACTTTGTCCACCCCAACGCTGCGTGCCAAGCACAGTGAGTCGGCCCCCGCGGCGACCGACGAGGGCTGCGAGTCGTGCTTCCCAACCGGAGCGGCCTGGAGGTTGCTCTACTGCTACATAGCGAAGGTGGTTGAAGTCGCGCATGGTCCATAGAGCTTTGGCGAAGTCGGCTCGGAGGATGAGCAAATCCGCGTTGCAGTTCCAGATCATGTCCGGAGATTGCAATGTTACGAATCGGTCTGAGAGAGGGCCGGCGGTCGCGCGCGCTTGGTGAAGAAGCGGTGGTTCAACAAGACCGAGGTAGCGCTCGAATCCCGCTGCGGCGAAGTCCAGAGCCACGGATGCATCCGCCGGGCCGACGTCGAGTATCCGCACCCCCGGGTGCAGCGAGGCTGCCGATATCATGACTCAAGTCTAGATTGCCCGGGCCGCGATACGAGCCGGAAATGGCTGGGGGTCAGTAGTTCGTTGAAAGCGGATCACGCTGTACCGAGCTGGGCACGCTCTTTGGAGGCGGGGTCACGATTTTGTTCGCTCAGAACTCGATTCTCTATGCGTCGTCTGTATACCCTGAGCCGACCTCTACGATGGAAGGACGCCTCAACGGGGTCTCGCCGAGGGCGCTCACGTAAGTTCTTAGCGAAGGAATGACTGCTATGGCCCTTGAAAGGCATGAGGCAAGATCTGCCCCTTCTGTGAGTGTCATTGTGCCCGTATTCGAAGACGTCGAGCGGTTGCGCCAATGTGTAGCGCGACTTGCAGCTCAGGACTATCCGGGGCTCCTTGAGTTCATCATCGTCGACAATAACTCGAGTACTGATCTCAGCCAGGCGATACCAGCGACTGACGAACGATTTCAACTCATCCGCGAGGAGAAACGTGGTTCGTACGCCGCGCGCAACGCGGGACTCAAGCAGGCCACGGGAGAAGTCGTTGCATTCACCGACGCAGACTGTTTGCCTCACCAAAATTGGATCCGTTCTGCAGTCGCCGTTCTGCAGAACGGCAGCGATGTCGACGCGGTGGGTGGCGCAATCAACCTGATCTATCGTGCAGGCAAGCTGCCTACAACGGGTCCAGAGCTCTACGAGTCGATTCACGGATTCGACCAGCGGCAGTTTGTCGAATCGTTCCACTTCGCCGCTACCGCGAACCTCGTAACGACGAGTTCAACGTTGAAGAGTGTTGGCCCGTTCAACGACGACCTTCAGTCAGGCGGGGATGACGATTGGGGTCGTCGGTTGAGAGAACGAGGTGGGCGGCTGGTGTACAGCGACGATGCCGTTGTCGACCACCCATCCCGCCCCACCTGGTCCGAGCTCACTGTCAAGTCGATTCGAGTCGCACGTGGAATGGCAGCACTCGCTGCTGATCAATCGAAGGGTGATGACCTGAAGGAACTTCTCGGAGAGCTTCGGGCGGGTACCTTCGTTTGGATCTCGATCTGGCGCAAAGATTGGCCGCCGAGTTTCGGAGGCAAGGCGCGTTACGCCGCAGCCATGAGCTGGGTCTCACTCATTCGATGCGGGGAGCGAGTGCGGTATCGCCTAGCTCATCGACGTTGAACATCGTCTAGCGTGAGCTGCACGACGTCGGTGAGGTTCGCGCGCCGCCATCCGATTTGCCAGCCAATTCGCCAAATGGCATTGGCGATCCGTGCTCGATTGACAACTCGTCGCGCCGGTGTCTGGCCGTGCTCAGAGGGTGTGCGACCAGCAAGTATGTCCTGATTTTCGAGAACGGGTGCTTTGGGCGGAACGACACGTGGATCCGCTGCAATCAGCGCAAAACGATGTTCTAGCCTGCGCGCACCACGCCCGTATTGTTTCGCTTGCGTAAAGATAGCGGGCAAACCTTCGCGGAGGCGCACGTGCAAGACCATGTCCGGCTCATATGCAAGTCGGTAACCCGCAAGTTGTGCCCGCAAGCACAGGTCGTCATCTTCAGCGGTCAGCGCACCCTCATCGAACCCGCCGATCGTGTCAAATGCCGCGCGATGCATTGCCATATTCCCCGCACCGGCTGTTACGAA
>Ga0073904_10002127_pt1 | contig 14985 bp, 13 predicted proteins | sample KloWWTrecipitate_FD_66668 | JGI IMG/M metagenome (GOLD analysis project Ga0073904, IMG submission 66668) | Active sludge microbial communities from Klosterneuburg, Austria, studying microevolution and ecology of nitrifiers - Klosterneuburg... | ecosystem: Engineered > WWTP > Aerobic digester >...
GTTCCCGTCGGTGACCACGTCATCGCCGCTGGCCAGCTACAACGGTGGCAGCCAACTGACGATCTCCGCCAGCAACATCCTGCCTTCCGGCGCATGGATCTACCTGGGCTTGACCGATAGTCTGGGACAGGTGCGCAGCAGCGACACCGATGTTGCGTTTGCGGCGGGCGGCAATGTATCGGCCAGTCTGGCCCTGTCCGAAGACGGTGCCGTGACGCACCGGGAGATACGGGTCGAGACCCGCGACACGAAGTGGCGCGCGTTGATGACCGTGCTGAACTACTTCTGATCGACCCGGCCCTGGCCTGGCCAGGACCCCGCGGGCGTGCAGGGAAGTCCGGGACGGCCCGGCGCTTGCTGGCATGGCGGTTGACCGGCGCCTGTTTGGCGCCGAACGAATGGACGGCCCCGCCTTGGCGGGGCCGTTGTGCGTTGTGGCATGGCCTGCCCGCGGCGTGGTCATCGGGCGGCGGCGAAAATACTTCCACGTCTGCGGCCGTGCGGGAGCACTGTCGGCTTGTCAGGGTACTGGCGTCCCATTGAAGGAACGAGAACATGGCTGAATTTGATTGCGACCTTTTCGTGGTCGGAGGTGGCAGTGGCGGCGTGCGCGCCGCACGCATGGCGGCGCAGCGCGGCGGCCGGGTGATGCTGGCCGAGCAGGGCGGTACCGCGGCGCTGGGTGGAACCTGCGTCAACGTGGGCTGTATCCCGAAGAAGCTCTACAGTTATGCGGCCCACTATGCCGAGGCGTTCGAGGAGTCGCATGGGTTCGGCTGGGAGGGTGCGGCACCCACGCTGAACTGGGCCACGCTCAAGGACAACCGGCGCAAGGAGATCGACCGCCTCAATGGTGTGTACGCCAATCTGCTGAACGGTTCGGGTGTCGAGGTCATCAACGCCCGCGCCCGGGTCACCGGGCCGCAGCAGGTGCAGGTGGACGGGCGTACCGTTCGCGCGCGCAACATCCTGATTGCCACCGGCGGCACGCCGTTCGTGCCCGATATCGCAGGGGCAGACCTGGTGGTCGTCTCCGACGCGATGTTCGATCTGGAGCCGTTCCCGCGCCGTCTGCTGGTAGTGGGCGGCGGCTACATCGCCAGCGAATTCGCATCGATCTTCAACGGCCTGGGCGCCCATGTCACCCAGTTGTACCGGGGCGAGCAGATCCTGCGTGGTTTTGACGACGAGGTGCGGCACTTCGTGGCGGCCGAGATGCGCAAGACCGGTGTCGATCTGCGCCTGGGCGCCGACGTCACTGCCATGCGCCGTGGCGCAGAGGGTATCGAGGTCACGTTCAACGACGGCGCTGCCGGACCGGCCACCTTGGTTGCCGACACGGTGTTGTACGCCACCGGTCGCGTGCCCAATGTCCGTGGCCTGGGCCTGGAGGAGGTCGGTGTCGAACTGGGCTGGGACGGCGCGGTGGTGGTCAACGAGTCCTACCAGACCTCGGTGCCTTCCATCTATGCCGTGGGTGACGTGACCGACCGGATCCAGCTCACGCCAGTCGCGCTGGCCGAGGCGATGGTGGTGGTCGACCAGTTGTTTGGGCCACCTGCCGGCAAACCCGCACGCAGCATGGATTACGCATTCATTCCGACGGCGGTGTTCACCCATCCGAATATCGGCACGGTCGGGTTCTCCGAGCAGGATGCCCCCCAGCACTGCGGCAAGATCACCGTCTACCGCAGCGATTTCAAGGCACTCAAGCACACGCTCAGCGGCAGCAGCGAACGCACGTTGATGAAGCTGGTGGTGCAGGACGAGACGGACAAAGTGATCGGTCTGCACATGGTCGGACCGGATGCCGGCGAGATCGTCCAGGGTTTTGCGGTGGCCCTCAAGGCCGGCGCCACCAAGGCGGTGTTCGACAACACGATCGGCATCCACCCGACGGCGGCCGAGGAGTTCGTCACGATGCGCGAACCCGTCCGGCAAGCGGCGCCGGCCTGAGTGGGTTTGGCTGGCCGAGCTGCCGCGGCTGGCTGCCTCGCCCAGCCAAACACGGCGTGCGCCGGTCAGGTTGCCGGTCGACGTGTCAGAGGCGCGCAGGACCGGCGGGTATGGGCTTACATCGTTCCCGGATACGCCCCGCCATCGGCCAGGATGTTCTGGCCGGTGATGTAGCCGCCGTGCTGGCTGCACAGGAAGGCGCAGATGGCGCCGAATTCGGCCGCGGTGCCAAAGCGTTTGGCCGGAATGGCCTTGGCGCGCGCTTGCAGCAGTTCCTCGGCCGGCTTGCCGGTTTTCTCCGACTGGCCTTTGACGGTGACCCGAAGTCGGTCGGTGTCGAACGCACCGGGCAGCAGGTTGTTGATGGTCACGCCGGAGCCGGCAATGCTGCTGCGCGCCACGCCGGCGACGAAGCCGGTGAGGCCGCTGCGAGCGCCGTTGGACAGGCCCAGGATGTCGATGGGGGCCTTCACCGCGCCCGAGGTGATGTTGACGATGCGCCCGAAGCCGCGCGCGGCCATGCCGTCGACGGTTGCCTTGATCAACTCGATCGGCGTCAGCATGTTGGCATCGATGGCCTTGATCCAGGCGTCGCGATCCCAGTTGCGGAAATCGCCAGGCGGCGGTCCGCCGGCATTGTTGACGACGATGTCGAAGTCCTTGCCCGGGCCGCCGGCAGCCGCGAACACCGCCGCGCGTCCTTCTGCGGTGGTGATGTCACAGGCCACCGCCACCACCTTGCCGGCACCGGGGATGGCGCGCAGGCTGGTTGCCGCGGCCTCCAGCGCCTGGGCTCCGCGCGCGTTGATCAGCACGTTGGCGCCATCGGCGACCAGCGCCTGCGCGCAACCCAGTCCCAGGCCCTTGCTGGCGCCGCAGACCAGGGCCCATCTGCCTTTGATTCCGAGATCCATCTAGCTACTCCTCGTTGCTCGGGGGAGCGAATCGCCCCGAATGATTCAGTGAAAATTGGCGGTCATCCTGCGTGGTGTCGCCGCCATCCCCCGCATCCTGGCGGGGGCAGGGCAGGCGGAGTTCAGCGCGGCAGGGCCTTGAGGACAGAGGCCACGAAAGCGCAACTGTCGAACTGCCCGCCGCGAAAGGTCCAGCCCAGACGCACGATAACAGCATCGCGCGATGGCACCATGGCCACCACCTGTCCCCAGTGCCCGTTCATGGCCAGCGTGTCGGCCGGAATGCCGGCGGCGCGGCATCGCCCCTGTTGCGGGTCACCGATGCGCCAGGTCTGCGCCCCATAACCCCGGCCTTCGCCCTGCGCTGCAGCCGGTGTGGCCGCCAGTGCAGCCAGCCCGGTGGCAGCACCGGCTGGCCATTCCATTGGCCGTCCTGCAGCATCAGCTGCCCCAGTCGAGCCCAGTCGCCCACGCTGGCCCACAGGTACGACGATCCGACCCAGTTGCCGGCCTTGTCGGTTTCCAGCACCGCGGTGCGCGCCCCGATGGGGGTGAACAGCGCGCGGGCCGGGTAGGCCCAATACGCATCGTCGGATGCAAAACGCGTGCGGTCCACGGCGGACAACAGGTTGGCGCTCTGGCTCAGGTAGCGCCATTGCTGCCCTGGCGGGGCTTCGGGGGCGACTGCCGCGGCAAAGGCGGGTGCGTCCACAGCGCCCCACAACATGCGCGGGACCGAACCCCAGGGCTGGTAATCCTCGTGACTGGCCAGGCCGTCGCGCATGAACAGCAGATCCGACACCCGGATATTGCGCCGCGCATCGGAGCGCCAGTCGGCCATCCAGGCGGGCGCACGGGGTCCATTGATCGCATCCACCACGCTCTGGTCGAAGGACAGGCCGGTTTCATGCGCCAGCTTGAAGGTCAACATGCCCAGAACCGTCTTGGTCATCGACCAGCCGTGCAGCGGGGTATCGATGGAAAATCCCGGCGCGGTCCGCAGCACCAGCGCGCGTCCTTTGTGGATGATGGCGACGGCCCGGGTGTTGGCGGCCTGCGGATCGCCGGCGCCGATGAAGGCGTTGTCGACCAGCAAGCCGAGTGCGGTAGCGTCGATTCCCGGTCCCCACTGGCCGGCGGGCAATGCGGCATCACCCTGGGGCCAGGGTGCGCGATCGGCGACAGGCTTGGGCGCCGGCGCCGGTGCGGTGGCGCTGGCCGCCAGGTCGAGCACACAGCCGCGGTGCGGCAACCATTGCGCCTGGCGCTCGAACAGGCCGGCGAAGCGGGCCGACACGCGCCGGGCCGGTTCGTCAATCGAAATGTCGATCAGCTTCAATACCGCGCTGGCCGGCACGACGTCCTGGGCCAGCAGGCTGGCAGATGGACGGTGGGCGACAAAAGCCGCCGAACACACGCCCTTGGCCGCCATGCCGGCCGCATTGCGCGGGATCCCGCTCACCTGCAGCGCCAGCGCAAGCAGCAGACAAAGTGCCAACAACAGCAAGGCGAAAAGTCGAATTCCGCGGCGCATGGAGGGGTGGGTCATGGGGTCATGCAAGGGTCCGGATGGCGCACACTCTACCCCACGGCCGCTGAGCCTGGGCTGCTCTGTTTGTGGACAATAGCGCCATGACCTATCTCCCCCCACCCATGGCGACGACCCGCCACACCGACGCCGCAAGCGCACTGGCCCAGGTACGCCGCATCTACGAGGCAGGCCAGAGCCATCTGCGCAAGGCGATGCAGCGTTACGTGGCCGGCGAAACCTTGCCGGGGAAGGCGCGCGCCTGTTATCCCTACGTGCGGGTGCAGACCCACACCGTGGCGCGGGTCGTCGACGACGATGGCGGACGGCGCAGTTTCGGTTTCGTTGCCGGGCCGGGCCGTTACGAGACCACGCTGACCCGACCGGACCTGTTCGGCAATTACTACCTCGAACAGTTCTCGTTGTTGCTGCGCACCCACGAGGTGGAGCTCGAGGTCGGCACCAGCAGCCAGCCGATTCCGGTGCATTTTTCGTTCGCCGAGAACGACCATATCGAAGGCAGCCTGAGCGCGGAGCGGCGCCAGCTGATGCGTGACGCGTTCGACCTGCCCGATCTGGCCTCGATGGACGACTGTATTCCCAATGGCACCCACGAGCCCAAGCCCGGCGAACCCCTTCCGCTGGCGCTGTTCACCGCGCCGCGTGTCGATTATTCGCTGCATCGGCTGCGCCACTACACAGGTACGGCGCCGCAGCATTTCCAGAACTTCGTGTTGTTCACCAACTACCAGTTCTACATCGACGAGTTTGTGCGCCTGGGCCGTGCGGCCATGAAAGACGCCGGCAGCGCTTATGTGGCTTTCGTCGAACCCGGCAACATGATCACTCGCCGCGTTGGCCTGAGCACGCAGCCGGGTGACGAATTCGGCGCCGAGCCGCTGCGCCTGCCGCAGATGCCCGGTTACCACCTGCTGCGTGATGACGGCTGCGGCATCACGATGATCAATATCGGTGTCGGACCGGCCAATGCCAAGAACATTACCGACCACGTTGCCGTTTTGCGTCCTTTCGCATGGATCATGCTGGGCCACTGTGCCGGCTTGCGAACGACACAGCAACTCGGCGACTATGTGCTGGCCCATGGTTATGTGCGTGAGGACCATGTGCTCGACGAAGAGTTGCCCCTGTGGGTACCGATTCCGGCCTTGGCCGAGGTGCAGGTCGCAATCCAGCGCGCGGTGGCTGACGTCACGCAGGTCGACGGATCCGAACTCAAGCGCATCATGCGCACCGGTACCGTGGCCAGCACCGACAACCGAAACTGGGAGCTATTGCCCGACAACGGGCCGCAACGCCGCTTCAGCCAGAGCCGCGCGGTGGCGCTGGACATGGAAAGTGCCACCATCGCCGCCAACGGTTTTCGCTTCCGCGTGCCATATGGCACCTTGTTGTGCGTCAGTGACAAACCGCTGCATGGCGAGATCAAGCTGCCGGGCATGGCTGACCACTTCTATCGGGAACGGGTCGATCAGCACCTGCGCATCGGAATCCGCGCGATGGAATTGCTGCGCGAACAGGGCATCGACCAGTTGCATAGCCGCAAGTTGCGCAGTTTTGCCGAGGTGGCCTTTCAGTGAGCCTTGCGCTGACGCGCCAACAGTTCCGGGGATGATGCCAGTTGACCGCGAACACGCGCCCCGGCAAGATCGATGCAGACACGGGTTTCATGGGCGTCCTGATGCTCGATACCCGGTTTGCGCGGCCACTGGGCGACATTGGCAACCCGTTGACCTTTGCGGAACTCGGCATACCGGTGCGTTATGCGACCGTGACGGGTGCGTCGCCCCAGCGCATCGTGCAGCAGGGCGGCCCGGCGTTGCTGCAGCCCTTCGTCGATGCCGGCCAGGCGCTGGTGCGTGAGGGTGCCCGCATGGTCTGCACCAGTTGCGGATTCCTGGTGCGCTGGCAGGCACAGCTTGACCGTGAATTGCCGGTGCCCGTGCACACATCGAGCCTGCTTGCATGTGCCGGCCTGCGGCGGCCCGGTATCCTGACCATCGATGCGCAGTCACTGGACCGCTCGACCTTGCGTGCTGCCGGTGTTGCCGACACCACACCGGTCCACGGCGTCGCTCCGGGTTGCGAGTTCCAGCGCCGTATCCTGGGCAACGCGGTGCAGATGAATCTGGCGCAGGCGCGCGAAGACGTGGTGCAGGCAGCCCGGCAACTGGTGAGCGCGCATCCGGGAATCACGGATATCGTGTTCGAATGCACCAACATGCCGCCCTATCGGCAGGCCGTGATGGATGCCACAGGCCGGCCGGTGGTCGACATCATGACCGTATTGCAACGGGCCTGGTCAGAGCGATTGGCCGCACGCTGAAACGCGTGGGCGGCGTGCCGGCTGCGGGCATCGCCGCCGCTGCCGTATCAGCCCGCTTGCGCTTCTGTCTGTCGGTCCACCGGCGTGTCTGCCAGGCTCGGTGTCGGCGTGGCGCGGTTCGCAACTTTGAGCTTCGCCGCTGCCTTGATCATGTCCGACGCCTTCTCGGCAATCATGATGACGGGCGCGTTGGTATTTCCGCTGATCAGGTGCGGCATGATCGATGCGTCGACCACACGCAGGCCCTGGATGCCGTGCACGCGCAGTTCGGCGTCGACCACGTCCTGCGGTCCGTTGCCCATGCGGCAGGTGCCTACCGGGTGGTACTCGGTATCGGCATGGTCGCGGATGAAGCGCTCGATCTGCAAGTCGGTCTGCGCCGAGGCCGAGGCCGCGAACTCGCGGTTGCCAAAACCTTCGAGCGCGGGTTGCGCCAGGATGTTGCGCAAGATGCGAAAGCCGCGGATCAGGCGCTCCACGTCGTCCCGGTCGGCCAGGAAATTGGGATCGATCAGCGGTGCGGCATGCGGGTCCTTGCTGGCCAGTCGGACACTGCCGTGGCTTTGCGGCCGCAATACGCAGACGTGGCATGAATGGCCATGCCCCAGAATCGTCTTGCGCCCATGGTCGACCAGGATGCCGACGACAAAGTGAAGCTGCAGGTCAGGGCGCGGTTCATCGGGGGAGCTCTTGATGAAACCGCCTGCCTCTGCGATGTTGCTGGTCAACATGCCGGTGCGTTGGTTGCGCCATTCGAAAATGCCCTTGACCATGTCGACGGCACCGCCGAGGGAGATACCCATCAATTCGCGTGCCCTGGGTGCATGGGTGTTGATCACCACGTTCGGATGGTCTTGCAGGTGTTGGCCCACGCCGGCCAGGTTGTGCTGTGTCGCGATACCGTTGGCGACCAGGTGCTCGTGCGGGCCAATGCCCGACAACATCAATAGCTGGGGCGACATCAGCGCGCCGGCACTGAGCAGCACCTCACGCCCGGCGTGCAGTTGCTTGAGCTGGCCTTCGTGCTCGAATTCGACGCCGACCGCGCGCTTCTTCTCGATCAGGATCCGGGTTGTCAACGCACCGGTGAACACCGTCAGGTTGGTCCGCGACAGATTCGGTGTGAGGTAAGCCTTGGCGGCACTGAAGCGTTCGCCGTTCTTTTGCGTAACCTGGTAGGGGCCCACGCCCTCCTGGTCGGGCCCGTTGAAGTCGGGGTTCAATCTGATGCCGGCCTGCACACCGGCTTGCACGAACAAGGCGGTGAAACGGTTGGGCGAGGTCAGGTCCTTGACGTTGAGCGGGCCGCCGCTTGCGTGCAGAGCGTCGGCGCCGCGCTCGTTGTTTTCGGCGCGCTTGAAATACGGCAGCACGTCGTCAAACGACCAGCCGGCGTTTCCTTCGGACGCCCAACGGTCGTAGTCCGCCGGTTGCCCACGCATGTAGATCATTGCGTTGATCGAACTCGAGCCACCGAGCACCTTGCCCCTGGGCTGGTAGCCACGGCGCCCGTTCAGGCCCGGTTGAGGCTCTGTCTCCAGTCGCCAGTTGGCCTGCCCGTTCTTGGCCAGCAGTGCCAGCCCTACCGGACAGTGGATCAGCACATTGGTGTCGGCCGGGCCGGCTTCGAGCAGCGCCACCGTGACATCCGGGTCCTCGCTCAGGCGAGCCGCCAGCACGCAGCCAGCCGAACCGCCGCCGATGATGATGTAGTCGAACATATTGAGGTTTTCTCCTGGTCACGGTCCCGGGTGTGCGCAGCGCGGGGCAATGGAGTGATCCACATCCACTTGCACGCATCCTGCACGGAATCACTGCAAAGGGACTTCAAGTACCAACCATATGCCAGTTTTCGGGTGCATTTCTAAGGAGGTCTCTTTAATGCGACATGCCGAAAACCCTGAGAGATCATCGCAATCTGCGCTGGCGGCAGTCTTTGGGTGCGCGGGAGTGGTCAACGCTTGCCATCGGCGGGCCGGTGATTGGCAGGTATCTTCGATCCGCCCCCAACATTTCGTCGAAACCCCATAGACTGTCGCCATGACCCATACCTTGCTGATGGTCGACAAGGCCGACCTTTCCCATGCTGAACTCCGCACGCTGGTCGATGCGCGCCTGACCGATGGCCAGATCCGTGTGGCGGTGGACCGGTTCGCGCTGACTGCGAACAACATCACCTACGCGGCAGTCGGGGACGCCATGCACTATTGGGACTTTTTCCCCACCGGCGAGGCGGCCTGGGGCATTGTTCCGGTATGGGGCTTCGGTGATGTGGTGCAGTCGCTGCATCCAGGCATTGCGGTTGGCGAGCGGATCTACGGCTACTTTCCGATGGGTGCTCAGCTGGTACTGCAGCCGCAGAAGCTCTCGCCGGCTGGCTTCTCCGATGCCGCAGCGCACCGCGCGGCGCTGCACGGGGTGTACAACCAGTACCTGCGCTGCGCAGCAGATCCGATCTACAGCCGCGAGACAGAAGATCTGCAGGCCCTGCTGCGCCCCTTGTTCACGACATCCTGGCTGATCGACGATTTCCTGGCTGACAACCGCTTCTTCGGCGCCTGCGACGACAAAACCAACCGGCCTGGCGTGATGTTGCTCTCGAGCGCGTCGAGCAAGACTGCTTATGGCACGGCCTTCATGCTGGCGCAGCGCGAAGGCTTGTCTGTCGTGGGCCTGACCTCCCCGGATAACGTGGCGTATTGCAACAGTCTGGGTTGTTACCAGCGGGCGCTGGCCTATCAGGACCTCGGCTCACTGGCGGCAGATATCCCCTGCGTCTACATCGACTTTGCAGGTAACGCCGAGCTGCGCAGTGCCATCCACCACCGCTTCGCGAACCTGGCCTATAGCTGTTCGATTGGCGGGACCCATGTCGACAAGCTCGGCGGCGCCAGGGGTTTGCCAGGTCCCAAGGCCAGCCTGTTTTTTGCGCCGGCACAGATAATGAAGCGGCATGCCGATTGGGGTGCAGACGACTTGTCGCGTCGCCTCCTGTTGTCGTGGAAGTCACTGCTGGAACGTGTCTGTGAGCCGAAATCGCCCTGGCTGGAGGTGCAGCAGCATCGCGGCGCTGCGGCACTCAAAGCCACCTACCTTGGCGTATTGGCCGGCCGAGGCGATCCGCGCATCGGCCATATGGTGCACCCGCGCGCGGACTGAGCCGCATTGCCGGTCGATTGGCCGGGCAGTGCATGACCGGCGCTCAGGGAGCGGTTTCTTCCGATACGGCCGGTGGGGTCGGCGCAGCCGCTGCGGTGGCGGCACGTACCTCGGTGCGCAAGGCCCGCAATTCGGCACGCAAGGCGCCGATCTCGTGCATCAGGTCGCGCTCGATCTGGCGCTCCTCGGTTTCGACGAACATGGCCGCCAGCGATGCGGTGACGAGCGACAACACGGCCAGCCCCAGCAACACCACGATGACGGCAAATGCGCGTGAGGCATGGGTCGTGGGGACCAAGTCACCGTATCCGACGGTAGCGGCGGTTGTGAAAGCCAGCCACATGGCATCGGCCAGGTTCGGTGTTCGTGGTTCCAGCAACCAGAAACCCAGGCCACCGAGGCCCAGGATAGCCAGACACAAGGCGAGCGAGTACCACAACCCTCGACGGGTGATGTGCCGGGCGCGCTTGTTCCACTTGACCATGCCACTACTTTACCTGCCGTCTTGGTGCCGGGGCCAAAACCAATGCGGCCGGAGCCGACATTCTTGCAGCAAGCCCTTGTGTGTGGAGGGTCGCAGTCAGGCGGCGAAGGTCCGACAATGGCCGCATGACACCGATCCCCACTGAATTGTCCCGCTTGCATCCGTTTGAAACCCTGACCCCCGACCAGGTGCTTGACGCGCTCGATACCGTCGGCCTGCGTGGCGATGGTCGGCTCACGGCCTTGTCGAGTTACGAAAACCGGGTCTATCAGGTACAGCTCGAAGACGGCAGTGCCGTGGTGACCAAGTTCTACCGGCCCGGGCGCTGGAGCGACGCGCAGATTCAGGAGGAACACGACTTTTCACGCGAACTTGAAAACGCCGAAGTACCGGCGGTGGGGCCGATGCAACTGGCGGGCGCGAGCCTGCACCACTTTGGCGGTTTTGCGTTCAGTGTCAGTCCGCGGCGCGGTGGCCGCAGGCCAGAACTCGACGACGGTGAGGTACTGGAGTGGATCGGGCGCTTTCTGGCGCGTTTTCATGCTGTAGGGGCGGCCAGCGTGTTCCAGCATCGGCCGGCGCTCAATCTGCAGAATTTCGGTGAAGACGCGCGCGACTGGTTGCTGTCCAACGAACGCGTGCCGCTTGATGTGCAGGCGCGCTGGACCGAGGTCTCACGCCAGGCGCTGGACATGGTGGCGCGCCATGATTGCCTGGCCGGGCGGGCGCCTGGCCGGGGTGAGGAGGCGATCGGGCTGCTGCGTCTGCATGGCGATTGCCATCCGGGCAACATCCTGTGGACTCCGACCGATGTTCCTGCTGTCGCCGGTCCGGGTCCGCATTTTGTCGATCTGGACGATGCACGTACCGGGCCTGCGGTACAGGACATGTGGATGCTGCTCTCCGGTGACCGGCAGCAGCGCCAGCGCCAGCTCTGTGCGCTGGTCGATGGTTACGAGCAGTTCCGCGCATTCGACCGGCGCGAACTGGTGCTGATCGAGCCACTGCGCACATTGCGCCTGATCCACTACAGCGCGTGGCTGGCACGGCGCTGGGACGATCCGATCTTTCCGATCAACTTCCCGTGGTTCGGTTCAAGCGACTACTGGAAGGGCCAGGTCCAGATGCTGGAGGACCAGTGCGAGGCGATGGACGAGGATCCGCTGGTGGTGTAGCACCGCCCTGGCAACTTGTCGGCGAGGCGATGTCCGACACGTTCGAATTGCACCCTCCGACACGCACCGATCTTTGCTGTGTCTAGCATGGACTGCGGTGACCAGGCATGCGCCCTGGCACCGCAAACCATTCACCAGGGAGAAGAACATGCCATCACACCCACCATCGGGCAAGCCGTCTGACGATTCGCAACAAGAGAGTCAGACCCTGACCAGAAACGCGAATCCGTCACAGCAGCAGCAAGCCGCGCAGTCAGGCAAGCCGACCATGGACACGCAGCGGGCATCGGACACGCGCTCGCCGGCGGCAGGTCAGGACGCCAATGGCAGCAAGGTGCAGGGGGAAGGCGATTACGCGTCCAATCGGCGCTATACCGAATCCGTCAAAGACTTCGTCGCATCCGGCAAGGTGGATGCCGCTGCACGTGCTGCCAAGCCGCATTCGCAACAAGAGGCAAAGGAAATGCGGCAAGCAGAGCGCGAAGGCGCTGCGCATGCCAAGGGCACCGGCGCGCCATCGGATCGCAAAGGCGTGTGACGATGCCGGTGATGAGGCCGCCGACGGCGGTACCAGTGGGCATTCGGAATCAACGGACTTCTGGCGCGCGGTGCTGGTCACTCGCCATCCGATGTTTGCTGCCGTTGGCGGCGCTGGCGTCCATGGCCCATGTGCATGCAGCGCAGGATCCGGCGCAGGATCTGCGCACAGAACACGCATCGCTGGGCCAGGAGTTGCAGCAAAGTCTGTTTGGTCGGCCGATGGTGCTGCATTCTCAGCAGACCGGTGATTCGGTGTCGGGCGAGGTGTTCGCCGTGGTGGACCATCCGCTGGAGCTTGTTCGCGCCCAGTTGTCTACTGCGCAGCAATGGTGCGAGGTGTTGCTGATACATGTCAATACCAAGTCCTGCCAGGCGGCACCGTCCCAGGGTAGCGACGGTGTCTTGACGGCCTATTTTGGAAAGAAGACGGCGCAGGAACTCGGCGACGCTGCGCGTGTCGATTTCGCCTATCGGACAATTGCGGACTCAGCGCAATTTCTGCATATCGCCATGCGTGCAGAGAACGGACCGATGGCCACCGGCAACTATCGGATCACCTTTCAGGCGGTCAAGTTGGACGCCGGGCGCAGCTTCATCCGGTTCATGTACGCATACGACGTAGGGCTTGCCGGTCAGTTGGCGATGAAAGTCTATCTGGCGACTGCCGGCCGGGACAAGGTCGGCTTCTCGCAGGATCCGGCGCGCGGCGATCAAGTCGACAGCCTGGTTGGCGGTATGCGCGGTGTGATCGAACGCAACGCGATGCGTTATTACCTGGCAATCGATGTGACGCTCGATACTGCCGATGTCAAGCCTGCAGAGCGCAGACGCGAGCAGCGGTTGAACGAATGGTTTACCGCAACCGAGCGTTTCAAGCGGCAATTGCACGAACTTGACCGCGATGACTATCTTTCGATCAAACGCGCGGAGTTTCGCCGGTCCTTGGTACATCGCTGAGCCCTGAAGCTGGCTCCGTCGGCAGAAGGGGTAGAAGCAGATGAAGCGCAGCAAACTGCGGATTTGCCCGGCGGCTGGCGTAACCTCGCTGCAGTTCAGCTTGTCGTCCGACGGGCCCGGGTCCGTCAGCGTGATCGCGCCCCACGCGCGCAGGTCATTGCAGGTGCCGCAGCGCAGATTGTCTGCGACCGACCCAGTGGCGAGATGGTATTGCGCTTTTTAACCCGGGTGATATTGACACGTTCGTTTCATCCGGGTATTATCCGGTCGATTGAATTTCAGGATGAATCGGCCATGAACGACAAGCGCATATTGAAGAACCGCTACAAGCAGGGCTTTGTGCCCATGGGCGTGTTTGCCATCCGCAATGAATTCAATCAGCGTGTCTTGCTGGCCGAATCGTCCAACCTCGATGGCGCGATGAATCGCCATCGCTTTGAATTGACGATGCGCACGCACCGCAACAAGGCGCTGCAGGCCGACTGGCTGGCCCATGGCGCCGAGGCTTTTTCGTTCGAGGTGCTGGGGCGTATCGAGCAGAGCGAGAAGCCCGACTTCGATTACGCAGCCGAGCTGGCAATCCTGGTGCAGATCTGGCGCGACGAACTGGCCGTGCCGGCCGCGCTGAGCTACAACCAGCCACCCGCGCGCGGCCCAAAGCCGGGCAATGCAGGAGATTGACATGCCGAACCCAGATTCCACTGTCCGGCAGCTTGCTGCGCTGGAGCAGTGCCTGCAGATCAGCGCTTCCCACGCCCGCATCCAGCGGGTGCTGGACGAGGAGCTGGGTACCTACCATGGGCTCAGCTATTCGGACTTCATCCTGCTGACCCGGTTGTTGCGTGCCGACAATCAGCGGCTGCAGGTCAGCGCACTGGTGCCCACCATGGGTGTGCAGGCTTCGGCCGTGGTGCGGCAACTGCTGCCGCTGGAGAAGACCGGATGGCTGCAACGCGATACGCAGCCCGCCGCCGACGGCAAACGCTACGTGCGCTTGCGCCCTGCCGGCATGGGCCGTTTGAATGAGGCAACGCAAACCGTACAGCAGGCCTGCGCCGCTCTGGTGTAGACGCTGATGGCCGTGAGGGCTTGAACCCGCGACCGCGGCGGGTCAGGAAGGGCGGCGCAGGTGCAGGGTGTGTCTTACCGGGTCATGGTCAGGGTCCGGCTGCATAGTCCTTTCGGCCCATGCGCTTGACCAGGGTCAGCTTGCGTCTGCCTGGGGCTGGGTCGCTCCCCGGATGCGTGGCCAGGTGTTCTGGATATGGGCGCGCATGGCCTTGGCCAGGGCGGGGCCGTCGCGCCGCGCCAGCGCCTGCATCATCTGCACGTGTTCGGCCATCGCGGCGGCCCAGTTGTCTGGTGCGGAGTTGCCGCTGTAACGCAGGCTGCGCATGCGTTTGCTCAGTATGGCATGCGTCATGCTCAGGGTGTCGTTGTCGGCCAGCGCAATCAGGGCTTCGTGGATCTGCTGGTTCAGCACGAAGTATTCGAGCCGCTGGCGCTGCGCGTACAGTTGTTCCATGCGCTCATGCATTGCCAGTATCGAATCGATGCGGCCTTGCTCGGCCTGGCAGGCGCGCTCGCCGGCAAAGGCCTCGAGCAGGGCGATCACGTCGAGCATGTCGCGCGCATCCTTGTCGCTGAAGACCTTGACGATGGCACCGCGCAGCGGCAACAGCTCGACCAGGCCTTCGGACGTCAATACCTTCAATGCTTCGCGTATCGGCGTGCGCGAGACGCCAAGCTGCTGCGCCAGTTCCATCTCCTGGATGCGTTCGCCCTGCGCCAGTTTGGACTCCACGATCATGTCGCGGATGCGGCTGGTCACCTCCTCGTGCAGCGGAATACGGGCGATCTGGGCGACGGGTGCCGGGCTGTTCATGGATGTGAGTATGGGCCAAGAATACGCTTGACAGCATACCGTG
>Ga0073904_10002128_pt1 | contig 14980 bp, 10 predicted proteins | sample KloWWTrecipitate_FD_66668 | JGI IMG/M metagenome (GOLD analysis project Ga0073904, IMG submission 66668) | Active sludge microbial communities from Klosterneuburg, Austria, studying microevolution and ecology of nitrifiers - Klosterneuburg... | ecosystem: Engineered > WWTP > Aerobic digester >...
GTGTGGCCTGTACGTGCCGGAGGATCTCGGCGGCCTGGGCATGGGGCCGGTCGAAGGCATGGTTGTGATGGAAGAACTGGGACGCGGCATCGTGCTCGAACCGCTGGCCCAGGCTCTGATTGCAGGCGCAGTTCTCGGTCACTACGCGCCCAAACCTCTGGCCACCGAATGGGCAGGCGCCGTCGCCAGCGGCGAAAGCCTGGTCTCACTTGCCTACCAGGAACGCGCAGCCCGCTACCGGCTGGACAATTGCACCACCCAGGCCAGTGGCAAGGACGGCGCCTGGACCCTCAGCGGCGCCAAGAGCCTGGTCGTGGCCGGAGACTGGGCCGATGCCTACCTGGTCAGCGCCATGCGCGATGGCACACTTGCCATGTTCCTGGTCGAACGCAACGCGCCTGGCGTCAAACTTCACGCCTACGGAGTGCTCGACGGCGGGCGGGCGGCAGAACTCATGCTGGACGCTGCGCCAGCGCAATTGGTCAGCCGCGACGGACTGGCGGTACTGGCGCATGCAGTCGACATCGGTATTGCCGCAACCTGTGCGCAGGCCGTCGGCGTGATGGACAAGACGCTGGCCATCACCGTCGAATACATGAATACGCGCAAGCAGTTTGGCGTGGTCATCAGCAGCTTCCAGGCGCTGCGCCACAGGGTGGCCGACATGAAGATGCAACTCGAACTGGCACGGTCGATGAGTTACTACGCATCACTCAAGCTCAATGCCCCGGCGCCGGAACGGCGGGCCGCGATGGCGCGCGCCAAGTTCCAGCTGGGTCAGTCGATGCGACTCGTTGGCCAGCAAGCAGTACAGTTGCATGGCGGCATTGGCGTGACAGACGAATACATCGTCAGCCATTATTTCAAATGCCTCACGCAGATGGAAATGGTGTTCGGCGACAGCTTCTTCCAGTTGGGCGAAGTCTCGGGCCGGATGCAGGACACGGCCGGCGTTTTCGCCTGAGTTTTCCGCATCGCTCCATCAAATGGAGCATGTTTGGCCACATCGCCGCCGGACCAAGCGGCATTTGGCGTCACCATTGCGCAGGGCTGCTTGCGCCGCGTCCACCCCGGGACCTGCCGACCGCTGCCCCACGGAGGCGGCATGCGTGCAACGAACCCTGGCCATGGCAATACAGCTCCCGACAACAGCCGGGACCTGTTCGAACGCTGGTCGACAAACCGGTCGTTCTCGATGCTCGGGCCACTGAGCCGCATCGGACTGGTGGTGGTTCTGCTGATGCTGCTGGTCGTCGACCCGCTCTTGTTTGGCCAAGGCGTCTGGGGGCAACAGGCCCAGCACCACTACCTGGTCTTGTGGCATGCCTGCGCGGCCATCCACTTCTCCGTGTTCCTGCTGCTCTCCAAACGGCTGCAGACGCACCGCAGCCGCCAACGTTGCCTGATCGCGTTCCTGGCGCTGGGCGGCGCCCTGTTCACCTGGTTCGGATTCATTTCGTGGAATCTGAGCGGCGACCTGTCCATCTATGCGATCTTTTTGCTGACCATGGTCTGCGTGTTCAGTTTCCCAGGTCGCCTGCGTATTGCTCTGAGCCTGGGCAGTGCCGGCGCGCTGCTGCTGCTGATCTACCAGCTCGACGGCCGCGCCCTCTTCTACACCAGCGGTGCTGCCATGAACATGGCGGCACTGGCTGCGGTCGCCCTGCTGCTCGATGGGCATCTGATGCGCCTCAATCTCGCCTTGTTCCGGCAGCAACAATGTGTCGAGCTCGAGCGCGCCCGGGCCGACAGGGTGCTGTACAACGCCTTGCCCAAGTCCATTGCCGATGAACTCAAACACAACAACGTCGTCAAGGCAGAAAAGTACCCACGCATGGCGGTGTTGTTCGTCGATATCGTGGGCTTCACCCATTTCTCGGCGGCCCGTTCACCGGATGCGGTGGTGCAGACCCTCAACCAGATCTTCTGCGTGTTCGACACATTGGTCGACCGTTACGGAGTCGAGAAGATCAAGACCATCGGTGACGCCTACATGGTGGTGGGCAAAGGCAATGCAGAGCCGGTCGCCCACCTGGCGCTCGACATGCTCGACGCGATGCGGGCATACCGGCAAAGCAGCGGCCATGCACTGGACATCCGGGTCGGCCTGCACGTCGGCGCCACAGTGGCCGGCGTGATCGGGCTCAAGCGCTTCCTCTACGACGTATGGGGTGATGCGGTCAACACGGCCAGTCGCATGGAGTCGACCGGCGAGGCCGGACGGATCCAGCTCACCGAGGCGCTGGCGTTGGAGTTGCAGCAGACATTTCGCTTCAGCACACCGATGCTGGTTCAAATCAAGGGTAAAGGGCCGATGCGGACCCGTTTTCTGCTGGGGCGCCACGCGGCCGCAGACCCGGCCTTGCCGGCGGAGACTGAACCCTGGGTGGTGCCAATGCCGAAAGCGGCCTGACAACAGGCTCAGGCCATCAACCGCGAGGATTTGGGCAGATGGGTCATCAGGAACTCCATCTGGTCGGCCAGAATGCGCCGGTTGCGCAGGATAAAGTCTTCCCACAGGCTGGGTACGTATGGCGCGTACAGCAGCGGCATGTGGGCCTGCTCGGGTGTTCGGTTGCTCTTGCGGTGGTTGCACGGCCGGCAGGCGGTGACCACGTTCATCCAGTTGTCGATGCCATTCTGGGCGAAAGGCACGATGTGTTCGCGCGTCAGCACGTCTTCGCCATGCTGAACGCCGCAATAGGCGCAGATATTGCGATCCCGTGCAAACAGCTTGCTGTTGGTGAGACCGGGCTTGAGATTGAACGGGTTGATGTTCGGCACGCCCTTGGTGCCGATGATGCTGTTGACGGCGATGATCGACTGTTCGCCGGTACGGGCATTGTGGCCGCCATGAAAAACAGCGACCTCGCCCCCGGACTCCCAGCGTACCTCGCCCGCCGCGTAGTGAATCACGGCTTGTTCAAGTGAAATCCAGGATTGCGGCAAACCCTGGGCTGACAGCTTCAAGACCTTCAACATGTGCCTCCTGAAACAACACCTTGCAATGCTGACTTCGAATGCCCCGTGCTGCCGCCAAACACCCGAATCCGGATGGTGCAACAGTGGATCACAATATACCTGCTTTCCGCGACGCCATCTGCGTCTTGCCGCAATATCTGACCCGCCTGCTATCAAAATCACATCAAGTTGGAACGCATGAAAGTCTTTCGCGGCCTGCACCACGCGACCCTGGCGCCCGGTTGCGCCCTCACGATCGGCAATTTCGACGGTGTCCACCGAGGCCATCAGGCGATGCTGGCGCTATTGCGGGCCGAAGCGGCCCAGCGCGGCGTGGTCAGTTGCGCGCTGACCTTCGAGCCGCACCCGCGCGACTATTTCGCGGCCGCCACCGGCAAACCGTCGCTGGCCCCGGCCCGGATCGGCAGCTTGCGTGACAAGTTGCAGGACCTGGCGCAATGCGGTGTCGACCAGGCCATCGTGATGCCCTTCAACGCACGGTTTGCCGCCTTGTCGCCAGAGGCATTCATCCGCTCGGTGCTGGTCGACGGCCTGCGCGCCAGATATGTGCTGGTCGGCGACGATTTCCGCTTCGGCGCCAGGCGTGCCGGTGACTACGCCATGCTCGACGCCGCCGGCGAACGGCTGGGCTTCGATGTGGCGCGCATGAACAGTTACGAAGTGCATGGACTGCGGGTGTCGAGCTCGGCCGTCCGCGAGGCGCTGGTACAAGGCCGGATGGCAGATGCCGAACGCCTGCTGGGAAGACCGTATTGCATCTCCGGCCATGTCGTGCATGGCCGCAAACTCGGGCGTGACCTGGGCTTCGCGACCTTGAACCTGCGCTTTGCGCACTGGAAACCAGCGGCCAGCGGCATCTTCGTCGTACGGGTTCACGGCCTGGCCGAACATGCCTTGCCCGGGGTCGCGAATCTGGGCGTGCGGCCATCACTTGATCCGGCGGACGTCAACGGAGGTCGGGTATTGCTCGAAACCCACTGCCTGGAGTGGCCGCAAAGCCTGGGAAGCGACGGTGGCTACGGTAAAATCATCCGGGTGGAGCTACTGCACAAATTGCACGACGAACGAAAGTACGAGGACCTGAAGGCGCTGGAGTGTGGCATCGCGGCCGATCGGGACGACGCCCATGCATATTTCGCGTCCATGCATGCGGGGACCCACCGGCAAACCACACGCGACCGAATTCTGTAGGCGAAAGCGTTGCCCACATGCCTTTGCGGCAGGTGGCTCCGGCGCATTTCGCCTTGCCCGCAAAGGCTCATGATGGCGCCCGGTGCCCCGGGCATCCCGATTCCTGTTCCAGCAACACCCGCCCCGATGCGGCGAGTCCCACATCAATGACTGACAAGACCGATTACCGCAGCACCCTGAATCTTCCCGAGACACCGTTTCCGATGCGCGGCGACCTGCCCAAGCGCGAGCCGGTATGGGCCCGGGAATGGGACGAAAACGGCATCTACAAGAAGCTGCGCGTCGCCCGCCAAGGTGCGCCACTGTTCATCCTGCACGACGGCCCGCCGTATGCCAACGGGCAGATCCACATGGGCCATGCGGTCAACAAGATCCTCAAGGACATGATCGTCAAGGAGCGCCAGCTCGAAGGCTTTGATGCACGCTACATCCCCGGTTGGGACTGCCACGGCCTGCCGATCGAGAACGCGATCGAGAAGAAGTTCGGCCGCAATCTGCCGCGCGACGAAATGCAGGCCAAGAGCCGCGCGTTCGCAACCGAGCAGATCGCACTGCAGATGGGCGACTTCAAGCGCCTGGGGGTACTGGGCGAGTGGGACCATCCCTACAGGACGATGGATTTCAAGACCGAGGCCGAGGAAATCCGCGCCTTCAAGCGCGTGGTCGAACGCGGTTTCGTCTATCGGGGTCTGAAGCCGGTCTACTGGTGTTTCGACTGCGGATCCTCGCTGGCGGAGTTCGAGATCGAATACGCCGACAAGAAATCCCAGACGCTGGACGTTGGCTTCCTGTGCGCCGAGCCCGCTCAGCTGGCCGAAGCTTTTGGCCTGGCAGCGCTGGCCAAGCCCGCGTACGCGGTCATCTGGACCACCACTGCCTGGACGATTCCGGCCAACCAGGCCCTGAACCTCAACCCCGAGCTCGAATATGCGCTGGTCGACACGCCACGCGGCCTGCTGCTGCTGGCGTCCAGCCTGGTGGCCAGTTGCCTGGAGCGTTACCAGCTTGTCGGCACCGTGCTGGCCACGACCCAGGGCAAGGCGCTGGCCGGCATCGAGTTCCACCACCCGCTGGCCCATGTCGACAAGGGATACGACCGGCTGGCACCGATCTACCTGGCCGACTACGCCACTGCCGATGATGGCACCGGCATCGTCCATTCGGCGCCTGCTTACGGCGTGGAAGACTTCAACAGTTGTGTCGCCCATGGCGTGGCGCTCGACGACATCCTCAATCCGGTGCAGGGCAACGGCCAGTATGCCGCCGACCTGCCGCTGTTCGGCGGGCTCAACATCTGGAAGGCCTGCCCGCAGATCATCGACGTGCTGCGCGCATCCGACCGACTGTTCGCGACCACCCACATCTCGCACAGTTACCCCCATTGCTGGCGCCACAAGACCCCGGTGATCTACCGTGCGGCGGCCCAGTGGTTCATCCGCATGGACCAGGGCGAAGGTGTGTTCACGAAAGACAAGGCCCCCCGGACCTTGCGCGAGATGGCGCTGGAGGCGATCGAGAACACCGCCTTCTATCCGGAAAACGGCCGCACACGGCTGCGCGACATGATCGCCGGACGGCCCGACTGGTGCATCAGCCGCCAGCGCAGCTGGGGCGTCCCGCTGCCGTTCTTCATCCACCGCGACTCGGGCGAACTGCATCCGCGCACGATGGAGATCCTCGATCTGGCCGCCGACATGGTCGAGAAAGGCGGCATCGAAGCCTGGAGCAAGGCCACGCCCGAGTCCGTCATCGGCGCCGCAGATGCGGCGCTCTACACCAAGAGCAGCGACATCCTGGAGGTCTGGTTCGACTCCGGCACGACCCACACTACCGTGCTCAAGGGCTCGCACGCCGGCAACGGCCATCCCGAGGGGCCAGAGGCAGATCTGTACCTGGAAGGCCATGACCAGCACCGCGGCTGGTTCCACTCGTCGCTGCTGACCGCGTGTGCGATGTACGACCGGGCACCCTACAAGGCCTTGCTGACCCATGGCTTCACCGTCGACAGCCAGGGCCGCAAGATGAGCAAGAGCCTGGGCAACGGCGTCGACCCGCAGGAAACCTCGAAGAAGCTGGGCGCCGAGATCATCCGGCTGTGGGTGGCCGCCAGCGACTATTCCGGCGATATCGCCGGCGACGACAAGATCCTGGCGCGGGTGGTCGACACCTATCGGCGTATCCGCAATACGCTCAAGTTCCTGCTCGCCAACACCAGCGACTTCGATCCGGCGCAACACACCGTTGCTGCTGCAGACATGCTGGAGATCGACCGGTTCGCACTCGCGCGCCTGGCGGAACTGCAACAGGACATCCTGGCCCACTACAAGGTGTACGAGTTCCACCCGGTAGTGGCCAAGCTGCAGATCTACTGCAGCGAGGACCTGGGTGCCTTCTACCTCGACATCCTGAAGGATCGCCTGTACACCACCGGGGCCGATTCGCTGCCCCGCCGCTCGGCCCAGACGGCCTTGTGGCAGATCACCCAGGCCATGCTGCGCTGGATGGCGCCGTTCCTTAGCTTTACCGCCGAGGAAGCCTGGGCCGTGTTGTCGGCGGCCGGCAAGGTAGCGCCTGCCGAGCAGGTGTCGATCTTCACGACCCGATTCGCCGAGTTGCCCGCCGCCGATCCGCAGCTGCTGGACAAATGGTCCCGTATCCGCGCCGTGCGCGAGCTGGCCAACAAGGAAATCGAAGCCTTGCGCGAAGCCGGCAAGGTCGGCTCGTCACTGCAGGCACGCGTCGACATCGAAGTGCCGGCTGACGGCCAGGCAGAGTTGCTGGCAGCGCTGCAAAGCCTGGGCGACGATCTGCGTTTCGTATTCATCACCTCGGAGGCCACGGTCAAGGCTGGCCCGGAACTGCGCGCGACGCCGGCGCCGGTGTCGGAGGCCAAATGTGAACGCTGCTGGCATTACCGGCCCGACGTCGGCCACGACCCGGCGCACCCCGGCATTTGCGCGCGCTGCACGACCAATCTTTTTGGCGCGGGCGAGACGCGGCTATTCGCATGAGCGCGCGCGCATTGCGTCCTGCCGGCAGCGGCATGCTGCCCTGGCTCGGTCTGGCCTTGCTGATCCTGATCCTGGACCAGTTCACCAAGGTCATGGTGCTGGGTTATTTCCAGCTCGGCGACAGCACCCGGGTCACCAGCTTCTTCAACCTGGTGCGGGTGCACAACGTAGGCGCCGCATTCTCGTTCCTGGCCGGCGCCTCCGGCTGGCAGCGCTGGTTTTTCACCGCCGTCGGCATTGGCGCGGCGCTGTTCATCGTATGGATGCTGCGTTCGCACCCGGGACAGCGGCTGTTCGCGTTCGCCATGGCGTGCATCCTGGGCGGCGCCATCGGCAACGTGATCGACCGCATGGTGCACGGCTATGTGGTCGATTTTCTACAGTTCCACTACGCCGGTTGGTATTTCCCCTCCTTCAACATGGCCGACAGCGCGATTACCATCGGGGCTATTGCCATGATTCTTGATGAACTCCTCAGGGTGCGTCGCGCACGCTGAGGACAGACTGCTTGACCCACCTTCTCAATCTGCTTGCTGCCATTGCCCTGCTGGTCTGGGGCACGCAACTTGTGCGCACCGGAATCCTGCGGGTCTTTGGCGCAAACCTGCGCACCGTGCTGGCCAAGAGCGTCAGCAACCGCGTCAACGCGTTGATGTCCGGGCTGGCCGTCACGGCGCTGGTGCAGTCCAGCACAGCCACCGCACTGATCGTCGCCTCCTTCGTCGGCCAGGGACTGATGGCCTTGCCGTCAGCGCTGACGGTGATGCTGGGGGCCGACGTCGGCACCGCGCTGATGGCCGTCGTATTCTCGCGCGACCTGTCCTGGCTCTCGCCGCTGTTCATCTTTGTGGGTGTGGTGTTGTTCGTTGCGCGCCAGTCGACCACGCTGGGCCGGATCGGCCGCATCCTGATCGGCCTGGGTCTGATGCTGCTGGCGCTGAGCCTGGTATCGCAATCGGCAACCGTGCTGACCAAGGCACCCGCGGTGCAGGCACTGCTGGCATCGCTGACCAGCGACCTGCTGCTCGAGATCTTCGCCGGCGCCTTGCTCACCGTCATGTGTTATTCCAGCCTGGCCATGGTGCTGCTGACCGCCACGCTGGCCAGCACCGGCGTGATACCGCTGGAGGTCGCGCTCGGGCTGGTGCTGGGCGCCAACCTGGGCAGCGGCCTGCTGGGGGTGCTGACGACGCTCGGGACCAGCATCCAGACCCGCCAGGTTCCGTTGGGAAATCTGGTGTTCAAGATCATCGGCATCGCAATCGCGGCGCCTTTCGTCAGTCTGTGGATTCCCTTCCTGCAGGAATGGATCAGCGACAAGGCCACGCTGGTCGTCATGTACCACCTGTGCTTCAACGTGTGCGTGGCCATCCTGTTCGTCGCGCTGACGCAGATCATCGCCAGCTGGGCCACGGCCTTGTTGCCGATACCCGATCGCTCCAGCGTGGCCGGACGCCAGCGCCACCTGGACGCCACCGCCTTGTCAACGCCTTCGCTGGCCATTTCATGTGCGGTGCGCGAGGCCATGCACCAGGCCGACGTGGTAGAGACCATGCTGACCGGCATGATGCGCGTGATCAGCAACAACGACAGCAAGTTGTCACTCGAGTTGCGCAAGATGGACGACACGGTCGACGAGTTGTACTCCGACATCAAGTACTACCTGACCAAGATATCGCGCGAGGCCCTGAGCGACAGCGAAGGGCGTCGCTGGACCGACATCATCAGCTTCACGATCAACATGGAGCAGATAGGCGACATCGTCGAACGCGTGCTGATCGATATCGAGGACAAGAAGATCAGCAAGGGACGGGAGTTCTCGGGCGCCGGGATTGCCGAGATCAACGACCTGCACAAGCGCCTGGTGGAGAACCTGCGCCTGGGCATGAGCGTGTTCCTGCACGGCAATGTACGCGACGCCCAGAAGCTGCTGGAAGAAAAAACAAGATTCCGGGATCTGGAGCGGCAGTATGCATCGACCCACCTCGGGCGGCTGGCGGTCAACACCGTGCAAAGCATCGAGACCAGTTCGCTGCACCTGGACCTGATCAGCGATCTCAAGCGCATCAACTCGCACATCTGCTCGATCGCCTATCCTATCCTCGACTCGGCCGGCGCCCTCGCGCCGAACCGGCTCAAGAAGTCGGTACTCGACGCGGAGAACTGAACCCGGTGCCCTGGCTGGCCGGGCCCAGCTGGCCTACAAGGTCAGGATAGAGCAACCTGTTGTCTTGCGCGCTTCCATGTCACGATGGGCCTGCTGCACATCGGCCAGCGGGTAACGCTGGTCGATCCGGATCTTGACCGAGCCGTTGATCACCGCCTCGAACAGGTCGTCGGCCATTGCCTGCGTGGTTTCCCGGCTTGCGATATGCGTGAACAGTGTTTGGCGCGTCACATACAAAGAACCCTTGGCACCCAGAATCCCGGGCGAAAACGGCGGCACTGCGCCCGAGGCATTGCCGAAACTGGCCATCAGGCCAAACGGCGACAGGCAATCGAGTGACTTGTCCCAGGTATCCTTGCCCACCGAGTCGTACACCGCCTTGACGCCTTTGCCTTCGGTGATTTCCTTGACCCGCGCCAGAAAGTCGTCGGTCGAATAATTGATCATGTGGGCGGCGCCATGCTCCGTGGCCAGCGCACATTTGGCATCCGAGCCGGCGGTTCCGATGAGTTTGAGGCCCATCGCCTTCGCCCACTGGCAGGCGATCAGGCCCACGCCACCGGCCGCAGCATGAAACAGCACATGGTCGCCCGGCTGCAGACCGCCCTGGGGCTGCGTGCGCTTGAGCAGGTACTGGGCAGTCAGGCCCTTGAGCATCATCGCAGCACCGGTCTCGAACGAGATCGCATCGGGCAATACACAGACGGTCTTGGCTGGCATGACCCGTGCCTCGCTGTAGCTGCCCGGTGGCTGGCTGGCATAAGCGGCACGGTCGCCGACCTTCAGATGGGTGACACCGTCTCCGACAGCCTCGACAACACCAGAAGCCTCCATGCCCAGGCGCAGTGGCATGGGAAAGGGATAAAGGCCGGTGCGTTGATAGATATCGATGAAATTGAGTCCGACTGCCTTGTGCCGGATACGGATCTGCCCCGGTCCGGGCTCGCCCACTTCCCCATCGACCAGTTTGAGTTGCTCAGGCCCTCCAATCTGGTCGATCTGAATGGCTTTGACGGAAATATTCGGCATTGGCGGGATCTCCTGGTACTTCATTGGACAAAACTGAAGCGGCCATGGTGCCAGAACTTGCGCGGGCGGGTAATATCGCGGGAATTCGGGAGTGACAGGATGTATACGCAAATCGGCAGACCCATGGTGGCCGCCTGGCTGGCCATTGTGATGTGCCTGGGCGCACAGGCACAGACGCCGGCCGCCACCGGTGAGACAGTGATTGTCAAACGTGAAACCCAGTTGCGCGAGTCACCCGCGGAAACCGCGCCGGCCCTGGCGCCACTGCCCGCCAGGACACAGGTGACCCGCCTGCTCGCGCGCAGCGGCCCGTGGATCGAGGTGCGCACGCCGCAAGGCGTGACCGGCTGGATCCACATGTTCGACGTGGCCACCACTGCGCCAGCGCAAGGTGGCAATTTTGCAACCGGCGCCCTGCGCGGGCTGACCAGCCTGTTCGGCGGCGGCAACTCGCTGGCGCCCACCCGCACCGCAACGGCCACCATCGGTATCCGGGGACTCGGCGCAGAAGACATCACCAACACCCAACCCAACCTGACGGCGGTAACGATGGTCGAGGCCATGCGCATGGATGCAGCGCAGGCGCGCCAGTTCGCCGCGACAGCCGCGCTTGTGACGCAAATGGTCGAGCCGCTTCCGGTGCCGCCGCGACCACAGCAGGCGGCCGGTTCGAATGCCGGTGGCGGGCAGGCGGGGAGCCAGCGATGACACCAGCGATCGGATCCAGCCACAAGCTTCGGCACGGCACAATGTCAATCCGCGCCATCACGTTGACCAGCTGCATGCTGGCCACGATGCCGGTTTTCGCGCAAAGCCAGGATGCTGCCCGAGCCCTGAACCTGTTCCAGCAATTGCTGCAACCCCAAAAGCAGAATGCAGTGCCAGCAGTTGTACCGGTCAACCCGGCCTTGCCTGTGAACCCGGCACTGCCGGTCAATCCCGCACAGCCACTCAATCCGGCCAATTTCCTTGGCAACGCCTTGTCTGGCGGCAACACCAACAAAGCCGCCGGCAATGCCGCGATGGCGGCCGATCTGGTCGGTCTGCTGTCGCAGTCGGCGACGCAGATCGATCCGCCGCAAGAGATGGAAATCGGCCGGCAACTGGCCGCGGTTTTGCTGGGCAGCAAGCCCCTGCATCCCGACATGCAATTGCAGCGCTACGTCAATCAGCTGGGACGCTGGATCAGCCTGCAGTCCGGCCGCCCCGACCTGCCCTGGACCTTCGCCGTTCTCGATGACGACGGCTTCAACGCGTTTGCCGCACCCGGCGGCTACGTGTTCGTCACCAAAGGCCTGATCGACCGCCTGGCCGACGAGTCGGAGCTCGCCGGCATACTGGCCCATGAGATCAGCCACGTGGTGCAGAAGCACCATCTGGAAGCCATCCGCAAGAATGCCCGCGCCGGCATCGTCACGCAGCTGATCGGCTCGCAGCTGAACAACAATCTCGGCGGCGCCCTGTCGGCACAACTGATAGGCCTGGGACGCAACCTCTATTCCAAGGGACTCGATCAGGACGATGAATACGAAGCCGACCGGCTGGGTGTTGCGCTGTCGGCGGCATCGGGTTTCGACCCCTACGGACTCGTGGCCGTGTTGCAGCAGCTGCGCACCGCTGCACCCGACAACCCGGCATTCAGCCTGTCACTGAGCACCCACCCGCCGGCCCAGTTGCGCATCGACCAGATGGAACTGGCGATGGGCAATCGGCTCGACGCGCTGAGCGGAAAACCCGCAATCAGCGTGCCGCAGCGCCTGGGCCTGCTGGCCATGGCCAAACCACAACCGCAAACCGTGGCTGCCCCGGCGGTGAGCAAGCCGCCCCCAGCCGTCAAATTGCCGGCCAGAAACGCCACCGCCAACAGCAAACCCAAGAAGCCCTGAGCGGCAGGCCCGCCGCAGTTGCCTGGCAGCAGACTCAGCGCTGCTCGCGTCCGGACAGACTGGCAACGAGTTCGCGGTGCAGACGACGTATCAGCAGCCAGACCCCCAGCGCCACCAGCGGAATAGCCACCGCAGCACTGCTTTCGGCACTGAACGGCCAGCCGATGGCATGGCCGGCCTTGGCCGCGTAGCTGATCAGCCCGACGATGTAATACGTGATCGCGGCCACCGACAAACCTTCCACTGTCGACTGCAGCCTCAGCTGCATCGCCTGGCGCTGGTTCATCGCCGTCAGCAGGTCCTGACTGCTTTGCTGCTGTTCGATCTCGACACGGGTCCGTAGCAGGCTGCTGATGCGCGAGACGCGTTGCGACAAGGCGTCCTGCCGGCGGGCCGCCCACTCGCAGGTGCTGCGCGCCGGCGTCAGCCGTCGATCCATGAATTCGTGCATCGTCTGCATGCCGGCCAGCCGCGACTCGTCGATATCCTCGATGCGACGATCCACCAGTTCAAAGTAAGCCGCACTGGCCGATAGCCGCGAATGGGTCTTGGCGTGCTGGCTCTCCACCTGGCCGGCCAGGCGCGTCAGGTGGTTGAGCAGCAGGGGTTCGTCATGGCGTGTCGCAGTGCGGATCGAATCCGCAAGTTCCGCCAGCTCGCGTTCCGCGCTTGCCAGCACCGCAGAGACATCCCGCGCCGCCGGCAAGCCGAGCAAAGCGGCCATGCGGTAGGTTTCGATCTCCAGCAACCGCTGCACCAGCCGACCCAGCCGACGCGGCGCAATGCGGTCGGTCAGCAGCAACATGCGTGAGAAGCCGTCGGCATGAATCGCGAAGTCGGTATACAGCGCACCGCCACCGTCTGCAACCGTGGACGCCACCAGGGTTTCATCCTGCAGCAGCGCACGCATCAGCTTGTCGGCCTTGTGGGCGCCCGTGGGCTGGATCCACAGGTGCAGACTCGCCAGCGCGCTGCCGGGCAGGCCGGACAACCAGTCGCGCGGAACAACCTCGATCGCAGTCTGCGGCGTGCGGCCATCGAGTTCGGTATCCGGCTGAACCAGCATGAAGGTCCAGGCCACGAACTCGGTGTGCAACTCCCAGCGGATCCGGAATGCGCCAACGTCCAGCCGCAGATGGGTCGCGCTGGCGTCGGGCAGAGGCAGGTGGTGGTTGCGCAGCAGCGCGCCGAGATGGTCCCGGCTGGCCAGGCGTTGCTGCTCGTCGCACAACATCACGACGCGCGAGATGACCTGCGGCGCTTCCAGGGCCTCCGGCGGCCGGGCGTGCACTTCGTTGTGCAGCGAGACTCTGAGCGGATGTTGTGCAAGTGGGTGTGAGATTGGCATGGCAGATCCTTGAAGGCCATTATCCGGGCCAGACGCGCGGGGTCTGCCAAAAAAAGAAACGGCACCCGAAGGTGCCGCACTTTGACAGGCGAGGTGTCAATTCACTCCTTGACCCCGTCACTCCTCCACGAAGGCCTCCTCGCGCTTGCGCTTGACCGACGGCAGCAACACGATCACCAGCAGCAATGCCGCAACCGCCAGCAGGCTGGCCGACAGGCCACGGGTCACGAACACGGACCAGTCTCCGCGCGAGAGCAACAGCGCCCGGCGCAGGTTCTCCTCCATCATCGGGCCGAGCACATAACCGAGCAGCAAAGGTGCAGGCTCGATGCCCAGCTTGATGAAGGTGTAGCCGATCACACCGAAGATGGCGACCATCCAGATGTCGAAAGTGTTGTTGTTGGTCGAATACACGCCGATGGCACAGAACAGCACAATGGCTGGAAACAACCAGCGGTAGGGCACGGTCAGCAGCTTGATCCAGATGCCGATCAGCGGCAAATTCAGGATGATCAGCATCGCGTTGCCGATCCACATCGACGCAATCAGACCCCAGAACAGTTCCGGGTTGCTGGTCATGACCTGCGGGCCGGGCTGGATGTTGTGGATGGTCATCGCACCGACCATCAGCGCCATCACCGCATTGGGTGGAATGCCCAGTGTCAGCAACGGGATGAACGAGGTCTGCGAGGCCGCATTATTGGCCGATTCGGGCCCGGCAACACCACGGATATTGCCTTTGCCGAACGTGATTTCGCCCGGACGCATCTTGGCTTTCTTCTCGATCGTGTAAGCGGCAAAGGCTGCCATCGTCGCGCCGCCACCGGGCAGGATACCCAGCGCAGAACCGAGCAAGGTGCCACGCAGAACGGCGGGTAACATGTTGCGGAAATCTTCACGGGTGGGCATCAGGCCCTTGACCTCGGCCGCAAACACCTGGCGTTCGCTTTCATGCTTGCCCAGGTTGCTGATGATCTCGCCGTAACCGAAAACACCCATACCGATCACGATGAAGCCGATGCCGTCCGTGAGTTCGGGAATGTCGAAGCTGAAACGCGCCACGCCGGAGTTCACGTCGGTGCCGACCAGACCCATCAGCAGACCGAGCAGGATCATGCCGACGGCCTTGAGGATGGAACCCGAAGCCAGCACGATGGCGCCGATCAGGCCCAGGATCATCAGCGAGAAATATTCGGCCGGTCCGAACTTGAATGCCACCTCGGTCAGCGGTACGGCAAATGCTGCCAGCACCAGCGTACCCACGCAGCCCGCAAAGAACGAGCCCAGCCCGGCGGCAGCCAGCGCGGGGCCGGCCCTGCCCTGGCGCGCCATCTGGTAGCCATCGATCACCGTGACGACGGACGAC
>Ga0073904_10002131_pt1 | contig 14962 bp, 12 predicted proteins | sample KloWWTrecipitate_FD_66668 | JGI IMG/M metagenome (GOLD analysis project Ga0073904, IMG submission 66668) | Active sludge microbial communities from Klosterneuburg, Austria, studying microevolution and ecology of nitrifiers - Klosterneuburg... | ecosystem: Engineered > WWTP > Aerobic digester >...
GCCGCAGAGCGCGCCGCAGGGGCCGCTCGCCAGCAGGCCGACCAGGTCGCCCAGCAGCCCGCCGCGAGCTGGCGGGCCGTGTTCGAGCGCGCAGGGGCGACCCAGGCGCTCGTCGACGCGCGACGCGAGGCGCTCGGTGAGCGGGAGCACCTCGTCGGCGCGAAAGACGCGCAGGTGCGCGACTTGCGCCGCCAAATCGAAGAGCTCCGGTCCCAGCTCGCGCGCTACGCGGAGGCGCTCGAGGAGGACCTGGCGTCGGGCCGTGAGAAGGTCGCGGCGCGCACGCGCGAGGGCCTCGCCTACGAGCGCTCGTTCAGCGAGGCGTCACAGACCTTGCTCACGCACCTGAAGGGCAAGGCGGAGGCGCGCGACCTGCTGCAGGACCTGCTCGCCAACATGCACGGCCCCTCGGCGAGCGCGCAGGGAACCGCGCCGAAGCCCTCGAGCTAGAGCCGAGGAGGAGCACCGAAGCACGGCTCGCAACTCCTCGAAAAGCCGACCGAATTAAGCGGTTCGGCGCTCTCGCGGCGGTGTGCTTCACCACGGGCCGCGGCCCCGAAGGTCTCGCGATGAACCCCACGAACTGCCCTACCTGCAGCGCCCCCCTCGAGCCTGTCGCGACGCGCTGTGCGTACTGCGGCGCGGTCACCGAGGTGGGCCGCGCAGAGGCGGCGCGCGTCGAGCACGAGGCCCGCGCACGCGAGGCCCACGCGCGCGCAGCGTCGCTCGCGCAGGCCTCGATGGCGCAAGCGATCGCGGCGGACGACGTGCGTCGGAGCGCGAGGAACGCGCTGCTGTGGAGCGGCTTCGGCATGGCGCTGTGCTGCGCGCCTTCGACCTGGGTGGGTGCCTTCTTCGCGTGGCGCAGCTTGTCGGTCGCGAAGAAGCACGGCATCCCACGGGCGACCTCCGCGATCTTCGCGCTCGTGCTCTCGGTGCTCGGGACCGGACTGAGCGTCACGACCTGCGTGGCGTTTCAGCTCGATCAGAGCGCGAAAGAGGACCGGCGCGCGGCCGCCGAGGCGCGCGCGCTGGCGGGTCGAACACGCCCAGTGCTCGACGCGAAGACCGCGTGTGATCTCGCCGAGGCTCACCTTCTGAGCCACGAGACCCCGACGATGACCACGAGCGCCGAGCTGTCGTGCAAGGGGCCGCTCGTGGCGACCAGCGACGTGGCGCGCCTCGCGGGCGTCACGGTGATGGAATCGAGCAAGACCACCACCTACCGCGCGTGTTTCGCGCGGGGCGCGCGCTGGTACGTCCTCGATCTGGCCGGGTCGGGCGAGTGCGGGCGTGACGCCCCGAAGGCCGACACCCCGGCCGACGAAAAGCGGGCGCGCCAAGAGTTCGCCTCGCGCATCGCGACGCTGACCAAACGCGGCGTCGAGGAGCGCCTCGCGAGCGCGCGTGACGCCGTCGCCCAAGCGTCTCTCACGCTCGAGACCGCCTGCGGTGAAACGCTCCCGCCGACGACCCGCGCCACGGTCCGCGCGATCGACTACGCGGTCCTCGATGGGAAGCCCGAGGCCGCGTTCGCGTTCCTCTCGGATCCCGACCTGGTGACCTTCGTGGCGCGCGGGTCAACGGCCACGACCAAGGCGCGCCTCGCCGCCGAGCTCGAGGGCGAGGGGCTGCTCGTCGTGTACCGCCACAAGACCCGCTCGGCGCCCGAGGTCACGGAGCGGGGCACGGGGCTCGAGCTCGCGCCGGGGGACTACGAGGGCGCCGCGTTCGTCGTGGACCTGAACCGCGGCGAGATCGCCTGCCAGACGGCGCTGCGCTGGCGTGGCCCCGAGTCGAGCACGTTTCGCCTCGCGCGCGAGCGAACACGCCGCACGAGCGAGCAGATGCGTGCGAACACGGCCTTCCGCGAGGCGTTCCAAGACGCCGCCACGGAGCGCTTGAAGCGACTCGCCCGTGCGCGCATCAAGCTCGGCTATAAGCCCCTCGAGTGAGCCCGGTCGCGCCGCCGCCGGTGAGCGCGCGGCGTGAAGGAGGCTTACGAGAGCTTCGCGCTGAGGAAGGCGCGGAGCTTGATGAGGGTCTTCACGTCGCGTGAGAACGTTGGCACCTGGTAGTCGCGTGCCCACGCCGACACTTCATGGAGAAACGCGGCTCGCGCGGTCTCGTCGGTCATGATGTCTTCCACGGTGCGGCCGCGCGCCGCGCCCTTCCGCAGGTTCTTCACGTAGGCCTCGAGGCGCGCGTAGTCGTCCACGAGGAACTCACGGACGAGCGCGGCCTCGTCGCTGAGGCGCCCGAGCACGCCCATGCGCGCCTCAGGGTGCTCCGTGCACGCGAGGTTCGCCGCGACGCGCAGAACGAAGGCGTCGTCGCAGAAGCCGAGGTCGTCGATGCCATCGGGGATGAGGTCGAGCGACTTGAAGATGTAGTTCAGTCCGGCGATCGCGTGGCGACGGGCACCCTCGGTCACGTCGCTCTTCGCGAGCTCGCCGAGCTGGGCGGCGTCCTCGCCGAGGGACTTGAGCCACGACGGGAAGATTTCGAGGTACTTCGCAAGCGCGGCGGTGTCTTCGCTCATGTCAAACCCGTGGTCGGCAGGCCCGAAGAGCCGGGCGAGGACTTGAGCCTACACACCAGCGGAGTGAAAGACCAGCCATGACGAGCCGCGAGTTGGGCGGTCAGCGGTGGAGCAGAAAGCCGACGAACAGCCCGACGGCGAGGCACGCCGCCGCCACCAGGGCGACGGCCCAGGCGGGCACACCTGCGCTCGGCCGTGGGCCGGTGAGAGGCGCGTCGTCGGTCGAGGGGAGGGTCTTGCCCGGCACCCGGGCGGGGAGCGCCACCTCGACGCGCGCTTCGGGCGGCGGCTCGGTGACCCGTGGGGAGGCTCCGCTCGCCAGAGTGCCCGAAGGACCAACGCTGACCCGCCCGGACGGGGGCGTGAAGCGATCCGCCACGGTCCGCTCGCCATGGCCGTGTGCTTGACCGTGCACGCCGACCAGGCCAAAGCCGTGGTGCGGGAGGTTCGGGTGCGCGACGGAGGCCATCATGGGCATCTCCGGGAGTCGGCTCAGCGCGTCGTCGCGGCCGCCCGCCTCGTCGCCCATCGCCTGGGCGAGCGCGCGCCCCATCTCGTGCGCAGACTGGAAGCGCTGGTTGCGGTCCTTGTCCATCGCACGCGCGACGAAGCCGGCGATCCGCTGGAGCTGCGGGTCGATCGACTCGACCGGAGGAGGCACGGTGTTCAAGACCGCGCCGAGGCGCGCGTAGGCCGTGGGCGCGGGGAACGCCGAGCGTCCGGTGAGCATCTCGTAGAACATCACGCCGGCGCTCCAGAGGTCGGACCGCGCGTCGCAGTCCTTGGCGCTCTTGATCTGCTCGGGGCTCATGTAGGCGGGGGTGCCGAGTAACACTCCGGTGCGCGTGCGCTGCCCCATCCCGCCCGCCTGCTCCATCACCTTTGCGATGCCAAAATCGAGGATTTTTGGCGTAAACTTCCCGCTCGCGTCGCGCGCGAGGACGACGTTCTCGGGCTTCAGGTCGCGGTGCACGATGCCTTGCGCGTGCGCCATGCCGAGGCCCTGCAGGATGCCCTGCATGACCGTCGCCGCCTGCAGCAGCGGCACTCGGCCGCCGTTGTTGGTGTACGACGCGAGCGGGATGCCCTGGAGCAGCTCCATCACGAGGTAGGGCGTGGTGTCCTCGGCGTGCCCCACCTCGAAGACCTGCACCACGTTCGGGTGGCGCAGGCGCTGGCACATGTGGCCCTCGTCAGCGAACCGCGTCAGCACGTCGATGTCGTCGAGGTACTCCGCGCGCAGCATCTTGATGGCGACGGACGGGCCGCCCGCGACCGGAACGGCCTCGTAAACGACGCCCATCCCGCCCGCGCCGATGAAGCGGACAAGCCGATATTTATCGGAGAGAATGGCGCCGACGAGCTCGCCGTCCCCAGGAAAGGCCGCAGCAGTCACAGCGCGATGCTACTCGCCCGCGTCCCGCCGTGGAGGGGAAACGCACGGCTCCACCGTGCGACGGGTCGACTTAGGCGCGGAGCGTCGCGCCGAAGCGCTCGCCGGCCAGCGCCACGACCTGGGCGTGGCACTTGTCGACCTCGGCGTCGGTCAGAGTGCGACCCTCGGCGCGGTAGACGACGCGGAACGCGAGGCTCGCGTGGTCGGCGGGGATTCCAGGGCCGACGAAGCGATCGAACACCTCGACGTCCTCCGCGAGCGGGCCCGCCGCGGCGCGGATCGCCGCCAGCACGGCGCCCGCGGCGACGTCGTCGTGCACCACGAGCGCGAGGTCGCGCGACGACGACGGGAACCGCGGGATCGCGCGGTACGCGGGCACGCGCGGCAGCGCCTCGAGCTCGGGCAAGAAGAGCTCGACGACCGCCACGAGCTCCCCGGCGTCGAAGTCCTCGACGACGTCTGGGTGGAGGAGCCCGAAGCGCCCGACCGGCGCGCCACCGAGCGTGAGCCGTCCGGCCGCGCGCGGGTGGAGATGCCGCGGCCGCTCCTCCGCCGGGTACGCGCTCGCCTCCGGCGTGCGCCCCGTGAGCCCCTGCACGAGCGCGACGGCGACGCCCTTCGCGTCCCACACGTCGACGGGCGCGGGCTTGGTGAGCCAGCCGCTGCGCTCGCCCGAGAGCACCGCCGTGAAGGTCGGTCGCTCCTCCGGCAGGTCGCCGGGCGTCGCTGGAAGAAAGATCGGACCTAACGCGAAGAGCGACGCGGACCGCACCCCGTGGCGTCGCGCGGACGCGACCGCCTCGAGCAGCCCAGGCAGCAGGCTCGTCCGCATGACGGTCTGGTGGTCGTTGATCGGGTTCGCGAGCTCCACCGCCGCGACGGGGGCGCACGCCGCGGCGAGGGCCCGGGGCGACGTGAAGCGGAAGGTGATCGTCTCGGAGAGGCCGGCGCCCGCGGCGAGCGCGCGCACGCGACGCTCGGTCGCCTCGCGCGGGCCGTGCTCGCGCGTGCCGCGCACGGCCGGCAGGTCGGACGCGACGCGGTCGATCCCGTGCACGCGGACGACCTCCTCGACGAGGTCTATCTCCCGGGTGAGGTCGGGGCGGTGGGTCGGCACGGTGGCGACGAGCGCCTCGTCGGCGCCGGCCTCGGGCTCCACGTCGCAGCCAAGTCGCTCGAGGAGCACCCGGGCCGCCATGAAGGGCAGGTCGAGGCCCAGGACGCGCCTCATGAACGCCGCGCGGAGCCGCACGCGGGGCCTCGGCACGCGCCGGGGCTCGAGCACGACCGATGCACCATGCACGTAACGAGGGAGCGTCGCCGAGGCGTAGCCCACCTCGCCCAGCAGCTCGACGCACCGCCCCAGGGCGGAGGCTAGGATCGCGGGATCGGTGCCGCGCTCGAACCTGTGGCTCGACTCGGTGTGCAGGCCGTGGCGCCGCGACGCGCGGCGAACGCCTCGAGGGTCGAAATACGCGCACTCGAGCAGCACCGCGCGGGTCTCGGGCGAGATCTCGCTGTTCGCGCCGCCCATCACCCCCGCGAGCGCGACCGGCCCCTCGCCGTCGCAGACGACGAGGTCGTCGGCGGTGAGCTGCCGCGCGACGCCGTCGAGCGTGGTGAAGGGCTCCCCCTCCCGGGCCGCGCGCACGTGGACCTGGGCGCCGCGCACCTTCGCCAGATCGAACGCGTGCATGGGCTGTCCGTGCTCGAGCAGCACGAGGTTGGTCACGTCGACCACGTTCGAGATCGGGCGCACTCCCAAGGCGAGGAGGCGGTAGCGCCATGCGAGGGGCGACGGGCCAACGCGCACGCCGTGGACGGTGGCCGCAGCGTACTCGGGGCAGCGCTCCGGGTCGTGAACGTGGACGACCACGTCGAACGGGCTCGCCTCGTCGCCGAAGCGCGGGGGCAGAGGGGCTCGAAAGGGCACGCCGAGGACTGCGCCGAGCTCGCGCGCGAGCCCCACGTGGCCGAGCCCATCGGGGCGGTTCGGCGTGAGGCCGATCTCGAAGACCACGTCGTTCACGGCGGGGATGGCGGCGGCGAACGCCTGCCCGGGCTCGCCCGCGTCGGTGGGGAGCACGAGGATCCCGCCGCCCTCCTCGGAGAGACCGAGCTCGGACTCGCTGCACAGCATGCCCTCGCTCACGACGCCGGCGATCTCGCGGCGAGCGATGGTCATGTTCTTGGCGGGCAGGTGGGCCCCCAGCTTGGCGAGCACCACGAGGCCGCCCGGATCGGGGACGTTCGGAGCGCCGCACACGAGCTCCTGCGGCGCGCCGCCGGCGTCCACGGTCACGAGGCGGAGGCCGCTCTTGGTGGGGTGGGGCCGCATCGAGACCACGCGCGCGACGACGCAGCCGAGGGAACCCTCGCCGTAAGCGTGGACCCCTTCGACCTCGAGCCCCGCGGACGTGAGCCGCTCGGCCACCTGGGTGGGGGACAGGTCGTTTAGCGCGGGGAGGAGCTCGCGCAGCCAGTTCAGAGACGCCTTCATGTCAAACCTTCGGTGGAGAACCGCCGCCGCAGCGGGCCTAGAACTGCGCGAGGAAGCGCGGATCGTTGTCGAACAGGAGCTTGATGTTCGGGATGCCGTAGCGGAGCATCGCGACCCGATCGAGCCCCATGCCGAGCGCAAAGCCGGTCCACTCCTCGGGATCGATCCCGCAGTGCTCGAACACGGTGGGGTGGATCATCCCGCACCCCAAGATCTCGATCCAGCCGGTGTGCTTGCACACGGCGCAGCCCGCGCGCGTACCGTCGCTCGCCTTGCAGAAGACGCAGCCGATGTCGACCTCGGCGCCCGGCTCGACGAACGGGAAGTAGCTCGGGCGGAGGCGAACGGGCGTGCCGGGGCCGTACATGCGCGCGGCGAACTCGGCGAGGATGCCCTTCAGGTTCGCGAGGCTCACGTCGCGATCGATGAGGAACGCCTCCAGCTGGTGGAACATGGGGCTGTGGGTCGCGTCGTCGTCGCGCCGATACACGCTGCCCGGCGCGATGATGGCCATGGGGGGCTCGAGCGTGGTCATCGCGCGGATCTGGACGTTGCTCGTATGCGTGCGCAACACATGCTTCGACGTCGTCCAGAAGCTGTCCTGCATGTCCGTGGCGGGGTGGTCCGGCGGGAACCCGAGCTTCGTGAAGTTGTTCGACTCGTGCTCCACGTCGGGGCCGTCGAACACGGCGAACCCAAGGCCCCTGAAGATGTCGATCACGTCCTCCCGCACCTGCGAGATGGGGTGCTTGTGCCCGCCGCTCGACGGCGGACGCCCCGGCAGCGTGAGGTCGAACGGGCGGGCGTCGAGCGCCTCCCTCCGTCGCTCCGCCGCGATCTCGGCGAGCCTCGCGGAGAACGCCGCCTCCACCTCGGACTTCACGGCGTTGACGCGCGCGCCGACCGCGCGGCGGGCGTCGGGAGAGAGCGCCCCCATTTGCTTCAGGATGACGGTCAGCGCGCCGCTCTTCCCGAGGATCTTGGCGTTCTCGTCGCGCAGGGCCTGCTCCGTGGACGCGGAGGAGAACGCCTCGCCGAAGCTCGCGCGGAATCCCTCGAGCCCGCGCTCGATCGCCTCGCGGGCCGCCTGCTCCTTGTCTTCGCTCATGGTGCGCCGCTTCTAGCGCAACCCACCGTCGATTGACACGGGCTCTCGCCGGGCCCCTGCCACCCTCCGCGGCGCGCCTGCATCACGCGGCGGCTCGGCGCTCGCCCCTCTCGACGCGCTCACCGCAGGGTCTTGGCGATCGCCTCCGCGACGTCGGCGCGCTCGGCCGCGCGGGCCTTCGCCTCGGGAGCGCGGAGCTTGCTCTTGGCATCGCGGAAGCGCGCGCTCACGTCGGTGAACCAGGCGGCCGTCACGCCCTCGGGCGGTGAGAGCTGCCGCAGCCACGCGGCGTCGAACGCGGCCTCGCCGGCGTAGGGCCCCGTCCCCGCGGCGAGCTGGTCGAGCGCCTCGGTGTGGCGGAGCTCGAGCGCGGCGGGGCTCGGGGCGTGCATCATCGCCGCCGCGTCGTCGGGCCCGAAGCGGAGCGCGAGCGCGAGGGCCAGGTAGAGTCGCATCTCGGGCGACTCGAAGCGCGCCGGCTCGCGGCTCGCGAGCTCGAGCACCTGGTCGAGCTCGACGCCGCGGAAATACGCGCGACCGAGCTCCACGCGCCCTCGGACGACGCGCTCGAGGACGACCGGCGAGAGCCCGGCCTTCGGCGTCGCCATGAGCCGGCGGGTCGACGCGCGGAGGCCCGGCTGGCACGAGGCCAGGAGCCACGAGTCGTCCTGCGAGACCACGCCGGCGAGGATGCGCTCACCGAACGGGAGCGGGAGCTTCGCGACGAGCGGCTCCGCCCAGGCCGAAGGGCTCGACGGCGCCGGCGTCGCGGTGGGCGCCGGCGGCAACATGAGGCCGTCGAGCGCGTCGACGCGCGAGCCTCCGAAGAGCTTCGAGAGCACGTCGCGGGCTCGACCAATACGTGCATCCTGCACAATTCCGAGCGCGGCGGCGTCCGCGAGCCCCACGAGCGCGGCGTCCCTGCCCCGCTGCTTGCGAGGCTCCATCGCCTGGTCCAGGGACTGCTGGTAAACACCTGAAATTTCAGGATCTTTCTTCCACTCCGGCGGCATCGGCACCTCGCGGACGCGGTCGACGAAGCGCATGTCGGCGATGCCCGCCTCCACCGCGACGAGCGCGCGCCCGTGACCCTCGAGCTTCACGCCGATCTTCGCGAGATCCTCGATGGCCGCACCCTGGGCGGTGAACCAGTCGCGCAGCGGGCCCCGCGTGAACTTCAGGAGCGACTCCTTCGAGAAGGGCGGCCGAACGGGCGGGAGCGCCCCCACCGCGCGCGCGAGCTTGCCGGCGATCCAGAGCCCCGCGAGCGTGTGCGCGAGCCCGCGGTCGAGGGTGGCGACCTCCGCGGGGCGCGCGAGCAGCGGCGCGACGATGGCGTCGCCGCACTCGGGAGGGGCGAGCAGCGCGCGGAGCGCGGCGATCTCCGCGGGGCTCACGCCCTTGCATGCCCCGGCCTCTCGCAGCGCGGCGTCACGCTTCAGCGGGTCGTCCTGCGAGAGCGCGTCGACGAGGAGCGAGGCGGCGCCGTCTTTCGCGCCAACGGCGGACGGCGCGAGCTTGTCGCACACGATGTTGGTCTTCGGGGCTGCCTTCGCGAGGTAGGGCCGACAGCTCGCCGGCGCCGCGGGGATGACGCCACGCCAGCGACCGTGTCCGCGCTCTTCGTCGGCGACGACGCTCGAGACGTCGGTGGCCGGCGCCGCAGCGATCGGGGCGCCGCGGAACGGGCCCTTCACGGCGAACGGGTCGGGCGTGGGCGGCGGCGCGGGCGGCGGCGCAGACACGGGAGGCGGCGGCGTCACCTCGGGCGCCGCGAGCTTCGGGGGCGGCGCCACCTCGGCGGGAGCGCAAGCGCCGAGCGCGAGGGCGAACGACGTGCAGAGGACCGCAGACCGAGACATACGACGACGCGCCATGGAATCCATGGCGCGAGACCATATACTGGAGCCATGGCAGACAGCCCCGAAAAGCCTCCCACAGACGTGGTGCTGCTCGGCCCGCCCACCGCCGACGGCGGCGGCGTGCACGTGCTCCGGGCGCGCGAAGATCGGGTGGAGGCCGGCGAGATGCGACCGCTGAAGGACGGCGTGCCCCTCGGGTCGACGACGGAGGTCGTGAAGCTCTCTCCCCGACCCGACGCGCCGAACGTGTGCGACGTCGAGGTCAAGATTCCCGCCGCGCAGCCCCGCGCGCCCGCACGAGGGAAGGGCCCGGCGCGCGTCGCGTCGCAGAGCTACCGCGAGGGCTGGGAGGAGATCTTCGGCAAGCCCGACAAGTCACTGAACTGAGCGGGCGACTCGCAGGCTACTCGCAGGAGAGCGGCGGCAGCTCGCTCTTGGTCGCCCCCGCGGCGAGCTGGTGGGCGTACGCGAACACGTTTCGGAAGGCGTCGACGCGTGCCATGATGGAAGGCGCCTTCGTGTTCTCGTCGCCGTCCATCGCGCTGAGGCTCACGACACCGACGACCTGGTGACTGCCGCGCGTCATGACGGGCCCACCCGAGTCGCCGGGGCACACGCTCGCGTCCATGAAGAACGTCTCGCCGTTGGTGGCGCGGATCGAGCCGCCGTCGCGGGTGCGGCGATGGATCGCGTCGCCCGAGGTCGCGCAACGGCCGAAGCCCACGGGGTCGACGTTCTCGCCAATCTTCGGGGGCGAGTCGAGCCGAGGCGCGAGGGTGCCGAGGCCGACGAGCTTCCGCTCGAGCACGAGCACGGCCACGTCGCCGGCCCCGCCCTTCTCGCCACACGGCGGCGCGACGACGGCCTTCACCTTCACCTCGCCCCACGCGAAGTAGTCGCCGCCGAGCTCGACGCGGATCGACTCGGGCGCGACGCTCTCGCGCAAGAACTCGCCCTTGGGTCCGCGCTGAACGACGCAATGATGCGCGGTGAGGATGAGGTCGTCCTCTACCGCGGTGCCGGTGCAGGTCATGTTCGGCAGGACGATGCGGACGACGGCGTCCTCGGGGTTGGCGAGGGCGAACGGCGGCGTGAAGCGCGCGGTCACCGTGCTCTGGGCGGCGGGTCGCACGGGCGGGCGCACGCTCGCCGCGCCGCAGCCAACCGACGCGGCGCCGCACGCACCGGAGGCGACGACGAGCAGCAGTGACATGGGGAGCGAGCCCCGCGCGGCCCGGGCTGCGGGGGCGAGGCGGGAGGACGTCGGGGCTCGGGGGCTTCGGTGATCCACTCAGGCCTTGGGTGAGGGCAGCTTGGCAGGTGAGAGCAGCGCGAAAATTGCGGGCAAGGCAGCTCAGTGCAGGACGACCACGCCCACCTGGCGAGTCGCGTTGTGGTACGCGACCGAGCTCTTCTCCGGGTGGGCCTGGGCGTCGTCGACCCCTAGGCGCGCGAGCTCGCGGAGGATGCCGACGCGTCGGTTGGCCGAGGCGACGAGGAACGGCGTGCACGCGGACGGGGCCATGTCGCACCGGTAGAGGACGCGCTCTTCCGCGGCCAGCGCGTCGGCCGAGCGCCCCTGATCGAGGAGGGCGCGAGCGTAGAGGTGCTCGACGGCGGCGTCCGACTTCACCGCGGCGGGCTGGGACTCGATGAGGCTCACCGCCATGCCGGGGGCAGCGGAGTCGAGGTAACGCTGGCCGAGGAGCAGCACCTTCGCGGGGTCGTTGGGGGCGACCGCGAGGTCCGCCTCGGCGGAGGCTACCTCTGCGGTGTGGACACCGATGACGGGGTGCTCGCGCTGCGTGCCCGAGGCGAGCCAGAGCACCCCGAGCGCCGCCAGCACCACCCCGTTCCAGAACCGAAGCCCCATCGTCCGCCTCCTCGACCACCCGTCACGCCTCAGCCAGGTCGTCCGCCACGGTACGACGACGTACCCGCCCGGCTCTGTAAAGAGAGTCGCACTCGACGCGGCGGTACGCCACCGTCGCCGCCAGTTTTTCCCTGACAGCGGCGCGACGGGGAAGTTCCCGGCCGCGGTGATTTTTTTGGGGGGTCGGGGGAGAGCTCCTCCCGGGGCGGACGACCGGGGTCAGACCCGCCCGCGAAAGCGCGCTTGGGTGCTCCCGGGGCGGCTCGTTGAAGAAAAGTGCGACAGCGGCCTACTTGTCGGCGTCCGTTGCCAGCGATGCCTCGAGCTCGGCGACCACGAAGTCGCCCACCGCGCGCGTGCCGAGCTCGCCGCCCACGTCGCGCGTGCAGGTGCGCGTGGCAATGGCGCGCTTCACGATGCCCTCGAGCCGGGCCTCTTCGCCCTCGAAGCCGAGGTGAGTGAGCATCATCCCCACGGTGAGCACGCTCGCGAGCGGGTTCGCCAGATCCTTGCCGGCGAGCGGAGGCGCCGAGCCGTGCACCGGCTCGAACATCGCCACGCGCGACGGGTCGGAGGCGTGCACGTTCGCGCTCGCCGCCATCCCGAGCCCGCCTTGCAGCGCCGCCCCGAGGTCGGTGACGATGTCGCCGAACAGGTTGCAGGTGACGATGACCTCGAACGGGGACGGATCCTGCACGAGGTAGAGGCAGAGCGCGTCGACGTACACGTGCTTTGCGCTGAGCTCCGGGTACTCCGCGGCCACCTCGAAGAAGCAGCGGTACCAGAGCTCGTGCGCGTGCTTCATCGCGTTCGACTTGTCGGCCAGGTGCACGGTCTTCTTGCCGTGGCTCCGGGCGTGCTCGAACCCCGCGCGGATGAGCCGCTCGACCCCCTTGCGCGTGTTCAGGTCCTCGTTGATGGCGATCTCGTCGGGGGTGCCGCGCTTGAACTGGCCCCCCATGCCCACGTAGATGCCCTCGGTGTTCTCCCGGAAGACCGTGATGTCGACGTCCTTCGCGAGCCGCCCCTTCAGCGGCACGAGCCGATCGTCCAGGGCCTTCATGGGGCGAATGTTGGCGTAGAGGTCGAGCCCGAAGCGGAGCCCGAAGAGGATGTCGCGCGCGTGCTCGAGGTTCGGCACCCGGGGATCGCCCAGCGCGCCGAGGAGCACGGCGCTGGCCTCGCCCTTGATGCGCGCGGCGACGTCCTTCGGGAAGGTGGTGCCGTCCCGCAGGTAGCGATCGGCGCCGAGATCGAGCTCCCAGAGCTCGAGCGGCATGGCGCGCCGCGCGATGTACACGTCGAGCACGCGCCTCGCCTGCGCGATCACCTCGGGGCCGATGCCGTCTCCGCCGAGCAGCGCGATGAGCTTCTTCGTCATGCCTCTTGCCTCTCTCCGTGGGGGTGCCTGGGCGCGTGCCTGGACGCGATGCGGCGCTCGGCCAGCGCGCGAGCCACCTCGGCCGCGCCCTCGACCCGCGCAACGTCCGGGTGGCGACCCGCGTAATGCCCAAACGGGTCGATGAGCGCGGTGCGAATCCCCGCGGCGCGCGCCCCGAGGACGTCGGTCGCGAACACGTCGCCGAGGTGGAGCGCGGCGCCCGCCGACACGCCGAGCTCGCGCAGCACGTGCTCGAAGATGCGCGGGTCCGGCTTCTCGACGCCCAGGAGCCCGCTGTCGGCGACGAGATCGAAATGTCGCGCGATGCCCAGCTTCGCGAAGAGCGACGCGAGCATGCCCTCGGAGTTCGACACGATCGCGACGCGACCGCCGGTGGCGCGGAAGGCCTCGAGCGCGTCGCCGAGCCCCTCCGGCACCTTCGACCACAAATTGTAATTTACATGCGAACGCCACGCCGCCTCCAGCAGCGGCACGAGAGCGTCGCCCGGTACCCCGGCGCGCGAGAAGATGGTGGCGACCATGCGCCCCCAGCCGAGCGCGCCGGGCTCGCCCGCGCCGGCCCACGCGAGATTGAGCAGGCCGCCCGTCTCGGCGAGCCGCTTCGCCTCGCCCTCGCAGTCCACGAGGGCGTCGACCGCGAGCGCGTGCCCCTCCGCTGCCGCGAGCGCGGCGAGGCGCGCGTGCTCGAGGAAGATGACCGTGTTCCCGGCGTCGAGACAGAGCAGCTCGACGCCGTGGAGCAGAGGGTGGAGGTGTTGCGGCAGGCGCTCGGAGAGGCTCAGAGCAGCTCCTCGATCGAGCGGTAGGGCAGCTTGTGGGCCAGGGCGACGGCCTCGCAGGTCACGTGCCCCTTGTACGTGTTCAGCCCGAGGCGCAGCGCGCGATCGGCCTTGGCGGCCGCGGCGATACCGAGATCGGCGATCTTGATGGTGTACGCGGCGGTGGTGTTCGTGAGCGCCCAGGTGCTGGTCTGCGCGACCGCGCCCGGCATGTTCGCGACGCAGTAGTGGACGACGCCGCCCACCTCGTAGGTCGGGTTGTCGTGCGTCGTGGGGCGGCAGGTCTCGATGCAGCCGCCCTGATCGACCGCCACGTCGACCACGACCGAGCCCGGCTCCATGCGCTCGATGAGCTCCTTGGTGACGAGCTTCGGGGCGCGCGCACCGACGACGAGGACGGCGCCGATCACGAGGTCGGCGCGCACGACGGCCTGCTCGATGTTGGTCGGGTTCGAATAGAGCGTCTCGATGGCGCCGCCGAAGACGTCTTCGAGGTGGGCCATCGTCTCGGCGCGGACGTCGAGCACCGTGACCTGCGCGCCCATGCCCACGGCGATGGTCGCCGCGTTCTTCCCAACGACGCCGCCGCCCAGGATCACGACGCGGCCACGGCGGGTGCCCGGCACGCCACCGAGGAGCACGCCCTTGCCGCCGTGCTCCTTCTGGAGGCACGACGCGCCGACCTGCACCGCCATGCGACCCGCGACCTCGCTCATCGGCTTGAGCAGCGGCAGCGAGCCGTCGGGGAGCTCGATGGTCTCGTAGGCGACCGCGGAGACCTTCTTCGCGGCCAGCTCGCGGGTGAGCTCGGGCTCGGGCGCGAGGTGCAGGTAGGTGTAAAGAATGAGGTTTTCGCGGAAGAAGGCGTACTCGGCGGGGAGCGGTTCTTTCACCTTCACGACCATGTCTGCGGCCCACGCGTCCTTCGCCGTGGCGACGATGGTGCCGCCTTGCGCGACGTACTCTTCGTCCTTGATGCCCGAGCCCACGCCGGCGCCCTGCTGGACGAGGACCGTGTGACCGCGCTGGGTGAGGCTCTTGACGCCCGCGGGGGTCATTCCGACGCGGTACTCACGGGTCTTGATCTCTTTGGGGACTCCGATGATCACGGGACGCTCCTGTTCTGCGTCGGGCGGTCGACGGGACCCGCGAGGATCGCGGGCGCCGAGCGCTCGAACGGCGGGCAGCATAGTCGCCCGCGGCGGCCGTGCGCACGCCGAATGCGCGCAGCGCGTTGCGGCACGCCACACGGTCGGCACGCGGCGCATTGCGGCACGCGGCGCGTGGCGCCGCGTCAAACGAGGAGGTGATCGAGGACCATCTGGACGATCGCGGCCTTCCGGGCCGCGATGAACGCCGAAGAGTCGAGGTCCGCGGGCCAGAGCGCCCCCACGAAGCCCGCCTGCTGAAACGCGAACGAGGCCATCGCGACGCACGACAGCACGAGGTTGCGCGCGTCGACGTCGCGCCGAATGGAGCCGTCCTCGCCCATCTCTTCGA
>Ga0073904_10002132_pt1 | contig 14959 bp, 13 predicted proteins | sample KloWWTrecipitate_FD_66668 | JGI IMG/M metagenome (GOLD analysis project Ga0073904, IMG submission 66668) | Active sludge microbial communities from Klosterneuburg, Austria, studying microevolution and ecology of nitrifiers - Klosterneuburg... | ecosystem: Engineered > WWTP > Aerobic digester >...
CGCCTCGCATCTGGTCGACACCAACTCCGGCAACGTGCCGCGCGGCATCTGTACGCTGCCCTATGTCCGCCAGTCGGACGGCGCGGTGGTGTATTTCCCGAGCAACCTGATCGACAACCTGTTCCTGAGCAATGGCATGAGCGCCGGCAATACGCTGGCTGAAGCGCAGGTGCAATGTCTGTCGGAAATCTTTGAGCGGGCGGTCAAACGCGAAATTATTGAAGGTGAAATCGCCCTGCCGGATGTGCCGCCGGAAGTGCTGGCGAAATTTCCCGGCATTGTGGCTGGCATTCAGGGTCTGGAAGCGCAGGGCTTTCCGGTGCTGGTCAAGGACGCCTCGCTGGGCGGCGAGTTTCCCGTGATGTGCGTCACCTTGATGAACCCGCGGACGGGTGGTGTGTTTGCCTCGTTCGGGGCGCACCCCAGCCTGGAGGTGGCACTCGAACGCAGTCTGACGGAATTGCTGCAGGGGCGCAGTTTTGAAGGCCTGAACGACTTGCCACAGCCGACCTTTGAAAGCAATGCCGTGACCGAGCCGCATAACTTCGTTGAGCACTTTATCGATTCCAGCGGTGTGGTGTCCTGGCGCTTTTTCAGTGCCAAAGCCGATTACGATTTTGTCGAATGGGATTTTTCCGGCCAGGGTGAAAACTCCAATGCCGACGAAGCCGCGCTGTTGTTCGGCATTCTCGAAGTCATGGGCAAAGAAGTGTACATGGCGCTCTATGACCAACTCGGCGCCACGGCCTGTCGCATCCTGGTGCCGGGCTATTCGGAGATTTATCCGGTCGAGGACTTGATCTGGGATAACACCAACAAAGCGCTGGCTTTCCGCGCCGATATTCTGAACTTGCACAGCCTCGACGATGCTGGCCTGGAAGCCCTGCTGGCGCGTCTGGAAGACAGTGAGCTGGATGATTACACCGACATCATCACCTTGATCGGCATCGAATTTGACGAGAATACGGCCTGGGGTCAGCTGACGATTCTGGAATTGAAGCTGCTGATCCGTCTCGCCTTGCAGCAGTTTGAAGCGGCGAAGGAGCTGGTCGAAGCCTACCTGCAATACAACGAAAACACCGTCGAGCGCGGCTTGTTTTATCAGGCCTTGAATGTAGTGCTGGCGGTGCTGCTGGATGACGAGCTGGAACTGGCTGATTACGTCGTCAATTTCCGCCGGATGTTTGGCGATCCGCGGCTGGATGCGGTGCTGGGCTCAGTGGACGGCAGCGTGCGCTTCTTCGGCTTAACGCCAACGAGCCTGAAACTGGAAGGCCTCGATCGGCACCAGCGCCTGATCGACAGCTACAAAAAACTGCACAGGGCGCGGGCCAATGGGGCGGGTCCGTCCTTGGTTGCTGATTAAAACTCCCCTTCCGACGGCTTGACTTCGGCGTTTTGCAAGGCCTTGCGGACCCGGCGAGCGGCGTCTTCGAGGCGGGCGTTGTCGATGACCTGCATGATTTCATTGAGGTCGGCGAGGCCTTCGTCGGCCGTGAAAACGCCGGTCAGTTCACTCTCCGGCTCCAGTTTTCCGGTTTCGTAGAGGGCCCAGATTTCCTTGCCGTATTGTGTGCTCAGCAGTTCCGGGGCGAACTGGCCGAAGTAGGTGGCGAGGTTGTCGACGTCGCGCTCCAGCATGCGACTGGCGTTGTTGTTCGCTGCCGCATCAATCGCCTGCGGCAGGTCGATGATGACCGGCCCTTCGCTGTCGACCAGCACGTTGTATTCGGAGAGATCGCCGTGCACGATGCCAGCGCAGAGCATGCGGACGACCTGACGGATCAGGATGGCGTGGTATTGCCGGGCGATTTCTTCACTTAATACAACATCGTTCAGGCGCGGGGCCGGTTCGCCGTTTTCATCGGCGACCAGTTCCATCAGCAGCACGCCTTCGTGAAAATTGTAGGGCGTCGGCACGCGGACGCCAGCGGCGGCGAGGCGATAGAGCGCGTCGACCTCGGCGTGCTGCCAGGCGGCTTCCTGTTCCTGCCGGCCGTAACGCGAGCCTTTTTGCATGGCACGGGCCTGCCGGCTGTTCTTGGTCTTGCGGCCTTCGGTGTAATCGACGGCCTGACGGAAGCTGCGCTTGTTGGCTTCCTTGTAAACCTTGGCGCAACGTACTTCGTCGCCACACTGGACGACATAGACCATCGCCTCCTTGCCACTCATCAGCTGGCGGAGAACGGTGTCTACCAGGCCATCGGTAACCAGCGGCTGGATTCGGCTCGGTGTTTTCATGGCTGGCTGGGAAGAAAGTGGCCGGGGTTGAAGTGTTCTGATGACATGAAATTTTTCTGCTGAGGGCTACGGGTGAAAAAATGGCGACCGAACATCGGTCAAGGGGTGATTATCCCGCATTAGCCGGATGCTGATTTAATCCATTTGGTTGTTGGCAATCGCTGGAATCAGGTGAGCAGTCTGCGGGCCAAGGCGTTTTAGCAGATAAAAATTCGCTTAAAAACACGGTCGACCGCAGCAATTCGTCTTGGCCTTGGCTGGAAGGTCGATAAAAGGCTGATTGGTGATATTCCGGCATGGCAAGACCCAGCCCTGCCCTTGAAGGGGAAGGGTGTTGTCCATGCGATTGCCCTGACCCAGCGCTCGGGAAGGCAGGAAAAAGGAAGCGGGTTAGAATTCCTGGCTATGCGTCCTGATCCCACCCTGCCTCCACCACCCGCCTGCTTTTCGCCCATCACAACGGCCTTGCCGCCTGGCATTGGAAAAATATCCGGGTTTGCGAGTGGCGAAAAATGAGGCAACTGCCTCAAACCCTGCCCCGCTGGCTGCCGGCCCTGCTGTTCATCATGGCGGCGAGTGCGGCTTTCTGGCACGCCCCGGTGCCGGCGGCGCCGGCCTTTGTGCCGCCCCCGCTTGCCACGCCATCGATGCTGGGCGCCACATTCGCCATTGAAATGCTGCCCAGGGCGGCCGAATGGGCGCAGGCGGCAAGCCTGACTCAACTCCCGGATGGCCGTCTTGCCGCCGCCTGGCTGGCCGGTAGCGAGTCCGGCGCCGAGGATAACGGTATCTGGTTCAGCACGCTGGGCAAGGACGGCTGGCGCAAGCCAATGCCGATTGCCAACCGCGAAAGCACGGCCGGCGGCACGTTCGCCCATGTCCGCCGGGTCGGCAACCCAGTGCTCTACGCCGAAGGCAGTTGGCTGCATCTTTGGTACGTCAGCATGGGCATCGGTGGCGAAGCGAGTAGCGCGCTAAACCACAGTTTCTCGACCGATGGCGGCAAGAGCTGGATGAAGCCGAGCCGCTTGCAGACTTCGCCTTTTGCCAATATCAGCACGCTGGCCAATGCACCGCCATTACCGCTGGCCGATGGCGGGCTGGGGCTGCCGATTCATCAGCAGTTCATCGCGACGCAGGCCGAGTGGCTGCGCCTGTCGCCGACCGGAAAAATTCTCGACAAGGTGCGCCTGACGCACGACCTCCCGACCTTGCAACCCGCTATCGTGGCGCTTGATGAACAGCGTGCCCTCGCCGTGCTGCGCGACGCCGGCCCCGAGCCGGGCAAGGTACAGCTGGCAAGCACCGGCAATGGCGGGCTGCTCTGGCAGGCAAACGAGGCGCTCCCGGTGGCCAACCCGAATTCGCCCGTCGCCCTGCTCCGATTGAAGAGCGGCCGCCTGCTGCTGGCCGGCAACCCGGCAAGCGGCCGCGGGACCTTGGTATTGTGGCTTTCACCCGACGAAGGCAAAACCTGGCAGCCCGCCCGCACGGTGGAAACGGCGGCTGACGGCGGCGCCGACTTCACCAACCCGAGCTTGCTGCTCGGCCGCGATGGCCGGGTACACCTGGCCTATACCTGGCGCAATCAAGGCATCAAACACGCCACCTTCAGCGAAGCCTGGCTGGATGGAGGCCAACCATGAATGCCCTGGCCGCCTACGGTCTACTCGCTCACGGGCTGATTTTCGGGGCGCTCGTCGCACTGCTGCCACTCGGCGGCTTGCGTCAGCGCGCCGCCCTGACCGCCACCGCCGTTGCGCTGATCGCCGGCATCGCGCCGGTCATGCACGGCACCTTCGGCACGCCGTCGCTGACGCTGCTCCAGTTGGCGCTGTTGCATCTGGCCAATCGGGCGCCATCGCCTTTTTCATATCGGCCGGCCCTCGGCCTGCTGCTCTTTGCCGCGCTGTTCTACCCGGCAGCACTTGGTTGGGGCGCCTTCGACCCTTACGCTCTGGGCTACCAGCCCTGGCCGCTGCTTGCCGCTTTGATCCCGCTAGCCGGGGCGCTGTGGTGGCAGCGCCAGGACACCTGGCTGACCATCCTCGCCGTCGATCTCGCCGCTTACGCGACCGGGATTTTTGCCAACCTGTGGGATGTGCTGTTCGACCCGCTGCTGGTCCTGCTGGCGCTGATCGTTGTTGGTCGTCGGGCGGTAACGCGTTTTATCGCGTCAAGGATTCGCTGATCAGCTTGCGAATGCTGCCGGCCTCGAAAGGCTTGTCGCAAATGGCCGAAACACCGGCCCGTTCGACGGCGGCCAGGCGGCCCATGTTCCGCTCGCTGGTCACCATCAGCACCGGCACGCTGCTCTGCCAGCTTTGCGTGCGGATATATTCGGTCAGCTCGCGGCCGTCCATCTCCGGCATGTTGTAGTCAGTAATCACCAGATCGACCGTCATGCTCTGCAACAGGGCAACCGCCTCCTTGCCATTGACTGCCTCGGTAATGCGCTCGATGCCGAGTTCTTTCAGCAAGCGGCGCAGGTGCTTACGGGAGGCTGCACTGTCATCAACGACCAGCACGCGCAGATCCTCGATTTCCGCCATATCGCAATCTTCCGGCGGATTCAGGTAATCGGCGGCGGCATAGAGTGCGCGGGAAAGTTGTTGTTCGTTGAACGGCTTGGCGACGATGCTGCAGGCACCCGACTGGCGTACCAGATCCAGCACCTGCGGCCGCGTTTCGCTGGAAACCAAAATAAAGGGCACGGGTTCGAGCGCCTCGTCCTCGCGCATCGCCGCCACCAACTCGGTACCCAGCATGTCCGGCAGATAGAGGCTGCTGATCACCACCAAACCATGATCCCCGGCTTCGGCCAGCGCCGCCAGCGCGGCATCGCCTCTTTCCAGCACTTTGACCTGGCGCACGCCCTGATGCTGCAACATGCGGCTAACCAACCCGGCCTGCATATGGGAAGGCTCAACAAGAAGAACCGAAAGATCTGCCAGTGAAGTCGTCAGGGCCATGCTTTAACTCCAAAAATACGCGGGAATGAAGGCACTATAACAGCGCGGCGGCAGCTTCAAATTGGCGCCATACCGGCGAGGCCTACCGGTTGCGACCGAATTGGTGCACCCTGTGCCGCTCCCTACGTTTCTGGAACCCCATGCCCCACTTGTCCGCAGTTATGACCCCAATGGCCAATTCAGCCGAAGTTGGCGAAATCGTCGCCGCCACCCAACGCTGGCTGGAGCGCGCCGTCATCGGCCTCAACCTGTGCCCTTTTGCCAAGGCCGTACACGTCAAAAAGCAGATCCGCTATGCCGTAACCGCAGCACAAACGGCGGATGAACTGCTGGCCGAACTCGCACACGAACTGCAACTGCTCGCCGAGACCGCCCCGGAAGTGCTCGACACGACGCTGCTGATTCATCCGCAGGTCATGGGCAACTTCCTCGATTTTCATTTTTTTCTCGCCGAGGCCAATGCTGCCATCCGCAAGCTCGGCTTTGAAGGCGTTTTCCAGATCGCCAGCCTGCATCCGCAGTACGAGTTCGCGGGTAGCGATGCCGACGATATCGACAATTTCTCCAACCGTTCGCCCTACCCAACCCTGCATCTGTTGCGCGAAGCAAGCATCGACCGGGCTGTGGCGGCCTTTCCCGATGCCGCAGACATTTTCGAGCGCAACATCGAAACCCTGCAGGGGCTGGGCCATGAGGGCTGGCGTCAGCTGTGGCTCGACCAGCCGCCGAAGTCCTGACGCCAGTGCTTGTAGATATGCTCCCAAACATTCGACGGGAAACCGTTAGAGTTCGACCTTCCCCCGCCCAAGCTTGATTTGCCCACGCTTCACCTTGCTTTCCAGCCGGCGCTTTTGCGAACCGTAAGTCGGCTTGGTTGGCCGGCGCTGGCGGGGTACGACTGCGACGCTATCGACCAGCGCCTGCAAGCGGCGCAAGGCCTCTTCCCGGTTCTGCTCCTGGCTGCGAAATTCCTGCGCCTTGATGATCAGCACACCGTCCTTGGTAATGCGCTGATCGTTCAGATGCAGCAAACGCTCCTTGATGGCATCCGGCAAGGATGAAGCTGCGATATTGAAGCGCAGGTGGATGGCACTGGAAACCTTATTGACGTTCTGACCACCCGCCCCCTGGGCGCGCATGGCGGTGATTTCCACCTCGCTCAGCGGAATCTCGACCGAGCGCGGGTTTAGCGGCATGCGAGATGCCTGCGAATTTGGTCTTTTTTTGGCGTTGGCCCTGGGGCCAGCCCTTGCTTCCAAGGTCGCAGCATTGTGTAAAGCATCGGGCCTTACCCGGCTTCCGCCCATTCGATGATGGCGCGCCATTGCTCCAGATCGCGTTCGGCCCGGGAGGGCGGCAAATCGAAGATGGTCATCCCGGCGCCGGCGGCTTGCACGTAGACCTGGGTATCGCGCAGATACGTCAGCACCGGCAGGTCGAAAGTAGCGAAGAAGCGCTCCAGCTCAGCCGCCGCACGGGTCCGGGCATCGACCCGCATGCCGATCACCGCAACGTCCGCCTTGCCCTTGCGCACGGCTTTTTCGGAAAGCAGCGCATCGAGAAAATGGCGCGTCGCCCGCATGTCGAACATCGAGGGCTGGACCGGCACGATAACGCGCGTCGACAGCTTCAAGACCTTGTCGAGCATCTTGCCGTGCAGGCCAGCCGGCGTATCGAGCACGACATGGCTGCTGCTCTTGGGTGGCCGCGAGACGTTGTCGGGGCCGATTTCCCAGGTGTCTATGCTGGGCAGTTCGAAGGGCCGGATGGCCAGCCATTCGCGCGAAGACTGCTGGCGGTCGATATCGCCAAGCATCACTTCATGGCGTTTCGAGGCAAAGTAGCCGGCCAGATTGGTCGCCAGCGTGCTTTTACCGGAGCCACCCTTGGGGTTGGCGACGAGAAAGGCTTTCATGTCTGTGTCTCCCGTTTGTCGAGGATGCGCCGCACCAGATTGACGTGTTCGCGCAGCGTATAAACCAGATCGGTGAAAGCAAGCGGCACATGCAATTGTGCCGCCTCCTCATCGAGGGCATCCAGACGACTGCGGTAGCCAGCCAGTCTGGCCGGGTCATAATGGTTCTTCAGGTCATCCTCAAGGTATTTCAGCTCACCATAACAACGGAAAACCTTGGCCCGCACACGCCAGGTGTAGATCGCCGGAGCAATCCGGAGCAATGGAATTAGCAGCGCGATGATCGGGAGCAACAGCACGATCAGACGATCAACCAGCACCGCCAGCCAGAAAGGCAAATAACGTTGCAGGAACGGCGGGCCGGACTTGAAGTAGCGCGCCGCTTCGGGCGAGAGCGGCAGCATCTGGTCCTTGTAGGCGGGAAACTCGCCCACATCCTGGAAGAAGCCCGACTTGCCATGCACTTCACTGGCCACCTGCAGCAGCAGGGATTGCAAGGCCGGATGCAGGTCATCACGAACAATCAGATTGGCGGTGGGCGCCAGCAACTTGACATCATCAGGCGGGAAATCGCGAACCAGATCGGCCACGCCATGCGGAAAAGTGAGCTTGGTCAAGAAAGGAAAGCGCCGCTGATAGGCGCCGGCTTGGGCAAAACTCATTACCTTGACGCCCGGCGAACGTAAGAGGACCTGGACAACGGGTGCCTTTTCGGCGGCGATGATAAAGGCCGCATCGATCCGCCCCTGTTGCAGCTCTTCCGCGGCGAGCAAGCCGGAAAGCGGCACCAAATGCTCGCCATTCTGGATTTCATTGGCGCTCAGCATCTGCTGGGCCAGCTGGCGCACCCCCGAACCTTCCTGACCAATGGCGATGCGCTTGCCGCGCAAGTCGGTCAGGCGGGTCAGCGGCTTGTCGCCGCGATAAAAAACCCAGACCGGTTCGTAAAACACGCTGCCGAGAGAAAGCAGACCGCTCTCGTCCGCCGCTTCCTCATCCGGCGGCTCGACCACACCGCCCTGGACAAAGCCAATCTGTGCTTCATCGTTTTTCAGGCGCGTCAGATTTTCCAGCGAGCCAGCCGAGGCTTTTACTTCCAGCGTAATCCCGTTCCTGGCCAGAATCGCCGCGTAACGATTGGCAAACTGATAGTAGGCGCCGCTTTCGCCGCCGGTAGTGATGACGATCCGGCTGGGCGGCGCCGGCTGGACGAACTGGTAGGCGATGACGAAACCGATGCCGACGATCAGGAAAATCCACCAGGCGGTGGCGAACAGGTCTCGCAGCGAGAGCAGTCCAGCCTTGATCCTGGCCATCATGGAAGGAGGATGGTTGAACCGGTGGTCTTGCGCGCCTCCAGATCACGGTGCGCCTGCGCCGCTTCGGCCAGCGGATAAGTCTGATTGATTTCGATCCGCACTTTTCCAGCAGCGACCATCTCGAACAACTCAGCGCCCAGCGCTTCGAGATCGGCGCGTTTGGCGGTGTAGCTCATGATCGTCGGGCGGGTGACGAAGAGCGAACCCTTTTGCGACAACAGGATCAGATCGAGCGGCGGCACCGGGCCGGAAGCATTGCCGTAAGTCACCATCATGCCCAGCGGCCGCAGGCAATCGAGCGAACCCATGAAGGTATCCTTGCCGACCCCGTCATAGACCACCGGCACACCTTCGCCACCGGTAATCTCGCGCACCCGCTGGGTGAAATTCTCGCTGCTGTAATTGATCACATGATCGCAACCGTGCGCCTTGGCCAGTTCACCCTTGGCGTCCGAGCCGACCGTGCCGATTACCGTCGCCCCCAGCGCCTTGGCCCACTGACAGGCGATCAAGCCAACGCCGCCGGCCGCAGCATGGATCAGCACGACATCACCGGGCTGCACGTGGTAGGTTTTGCGCAGCAGGTAGGCTGCAGTCAGACCCTGCAACATCATTGCCGCCGCGGTATTGAAACCGATGCTTTCCGGCAGCTTGAGCAGGCGATGCGCCGGAATATTACGCACCTCGGCATACGCGCCAAGCGGGCCACCGGCGTAAGCCACACGATCCCCCACCTTAACCTCACTGACGCCCTCGCCCACCGCGTCGACGACGCCCGCCCCTTCGAGGCCAATGCCTGACGGCAGAGGCAAGGGGTAAAGGCCGGTGCGATGATAAGTGTCGATGAAATTTAGGCCGACGGCGTGGTGGCGTACCGTGGCTTCACCAGCGGCGGGGGCCGCAATAACAACTTCCTCCCAGCGCAACACTTCGGGTCCGCCGGTCTGGTGAATGCGAATGGCGTGAGTCATGGCGGTCTCCTGTTAAGCACGGGGTAATCAATCATCGAGTTCCTGAGCGTATCATTTCCGCATGATTTCAATCCACCGCATCGTTCTCCGTCGCCTGATCCTGGCCTGGCTCGCTGTTTCCCTGCTGGCGGGTGGACTGACCTATTACATCGAAATCGCGAAGATCGACGACGCCGTGGTTGCGCTGGCCGCCAGTCAGGCCACAAGTTTCGCACCGGAAGGCCTGGATACCGGTCAACGCTCCGCCGAGGAACTGCGCATCCTGCGCGAAAACGCCGGCGAATTCGTCAAACGCAATTTTGTCGTCATCGAGGTTTACGATCGCGAAGAGAAACGCCTTCTGGAAGTCGTCAATCCACAATACAAGCACATCGAAACGGAACTCAAGCACTTCAAACACCGTTTGCCGCACGATGGGCGCAGCCATTACGAGAAATTTACACTTGGTTCGGACACCGTCGTTCAGGTGCTCGTGCACCTTCCCAGCAAACTGGGTGGCAAGGCGGGCTATTTTGAGGGCATTTTCGTCGTCGACCGCAGCACCCTGGCCGAATTCCGTACCCAGCTCTGGCGCACGCTGGCGGGCGTTCTGTTAGCGGTGCTCGCCACCACCATCCTGCTCTACCCCGTCATCATTTCGCTGAATCGGGATGTCCTGCGCTTCTCGCACGAAGTCCTCAAGGGCAATCTGGAAATGGCCTCGGTGCTCGGCACAGCCATTGCCAAGCGCGACTCGGACACCGGCGAGCACAATTTTCGCGTCACGCTTTACGCCATCCAGCTCGGCGAAAAGCTTGGCCTGCCGGCCCTGCAGATGCGGCAGTTGATTCTCGGCGCCTTCCTGCACGATGTCGGAAAAATCGGCATCAGCGACAACATTTTGCTCAAACCCGGCAAGTTGACCGCAGAAGAGTTTACCGTCATGCGCACCCACGTCGTGCTGGGCGTCGATATCATCAGCCAGTCCGAATGGCTGCAGGGTGCCCGCGCGGTGATCGAGGGCCACCACGAGAAATTCGATGGCACGGGTTATATGCGTGGTTTGAAAGGAGAGGCCATTCCGCTCGCAGCGCGGATCTTTGCCATTGTCGACGTCTTCGATGCCTTGACTTCACGCCGCCCCTACAAGGCACCGATGCCGCTTGAGCGGGCGCTGGCCATCATCGAAAAGGATGCCGGCAGTCATTTCGATCCGCAACTGGTCAGCCAGTTTGTCGGCATCGCGCCGGCTCTTTATGTACAAATCGGCCAAGCCAGCGAAAAGGAGCTGCAAGCCAGCCTGCTCCAGCAAGCCAGCCACTATTTCCTGCAAACTTCAATCAAGGCTAAGGCAGCGACAAGCGCTTGAAACAGTCTCAGCTCATCGCATCCAAGGCCAGCCACGCCAGGCGGCTGGCAGCCTGTAAAAATGGCCTGCTTTTCCGGTTGACCGCAGCACGCCGGCTACCGCGTGTAAAAGCCGACACCAACCAGGTAATTACCCACCTTGCGGAACAGGGTGTGCTTGTTTTCGACCTTACGCGTTACCGGGTTACGCCAGAGGTAGTCGAGTTCGCCGCGATCCTTGTCCTTGAGCGCATCAACCATCTGGCGAATGATCGGCTTGCCGTCAGGATCGGTCAATGCATAACCGTCTGTTCCGACCAGGCGGGGCGAGACGCCGTGAGCGCGAAACTTGCCGTCATCGAGACCGACCACAAACACATAGAGATCGTCTTCGATATAGCCGCCATTGAGGTCATTGAAGGCAGCAATAGCCTTGCCCGAATCGGCCTGCACCGCTGCCACTGCCCGCTCAAGCATGGCCGCGGCCTGTTCGGCGGAGGCCCGCGGAATATAGTAGCCAACGGCAAGCAGGCGTTCCCCGACCTTCTGGAAATAGGTGACCTTCCGTTCCGGCTTGTGGTGCAGGCGGTTTAGCCAGCGATATTCGACGACGCCGGTATCGCTGGTCTTAGCCTTTTCGAGCATATCCCAGAAGAAAGGAGCGCCGAAGGCATCGCGCATGTTCTTTACCTTGCGACCAATCAAGGCCGCCGAGGAGCCGCCGCTGGCCAGCAGCACGCCGTCGGTACCCAACACGTAGACGTAAAGCTCGCTGTCGACGAATTGGCTCGGATGATTAAAGGCCGCGAACGCCGCGTCGCCCTCTTGCCGATAAAGGGCCACTGCCCGCGCCAGCAACGCCTGCGCCCGTTCGGCATCAACGGCGCTTGCCGCGCTGCTCGGGGTCGGCGACTCGGCCCGGACACCCGGAAACGCCAGTCCAAGGGCCATCCACCCCGCCGCCCGAAGCATCATTCGTCTGTTCATTGCGCTGCCCTTTCCAGTTTTTTGCCTGATTCCATTAACGAAACACTCGCCATCGTCAATCAATGTTAGCAGCCAAGGCGTCGTGGCTTAAAGCGGCGTCAACTTGGCGTATTCCAGCGCCAGCCACTTCATGCCGCTGCCGCCAAAATTGACCTGGACGCGCGCATCGGCGCCACGGCCTTCGGTTGAGACAATGACCCCGACACCAAACTTGGCATGCTCCACCGTCTGCCCCATGCGCAGTCCGCCCACTGCCGGTTCGGCGGCATAGCCGCCACCGAACGCAGGCGCAGTCGAAGCCGGTGCCGCTTTCTTGTTCAACTGGAGCAGCAGCTTGGCCGGAATTTCGTCGAGAAAGGCCGAGGGCACGCAGTAGCGCGTCTGGCCATGCAGCATACGGGTTTGCGCGCAGGAAACATAAAGCCGCTGACGAGCCCGGGTGACCGCGACATACATCAGCCGGCGCTCCTCTTCCAGACCCTCGCGCCCCTGATTGACCGAGTTTTCGTGCGGAAACAAACCCTGCTCCAGACCACTGATGAAAACCACATCGAATTCCAGCCCCTTGGCAGCGTGCACCGACATCAACTGCACCGCCTCATCGCCTTCCCCGGCCTGATGTTCGCCGGCCTCCAGCGAAGCATGGGTGAGGAAGGAAACCAGTGCGCCGCCTTCACCGATGGCACCTTCACTATCGACAAAGGTGGCAGCAGCGTTGACTAGTTCATCGAGGTTTTCCAGCCGCTCCTGGCCCTCTTTCTCAATCCGGTAATGCTGGCCGAGGCCGGTTTTTTCGATAATGTGCTCGACCATTTCGGGCAGCGGCAAATTCTCGGTTTCGTGGCGCAGGCTTTCGATCAGCCGAATGAACGCCCCCACCGTCTGGCCGGCCTTGCCGGTCAGCGAGGCGGCAGCGTTGTAGAGACTGGAATTCATCTGATGGGCACTCGCCTGCAGATTCTCCAGCGAACGGGCACCGATGCCGCGGGTCGGGAAATTGACCACTCGCAGAAACGCCGTGTCGTCATCCGGATTGCCGAGCAGACGCAAATAGGCCAACGCATGCTTGATTTCCTGGCGCTCAAAAAAGCGCAGGCCGCCATAAACCTTGTAAGGCACGTTGCGGGCGAATAATTCGTGCTCCAGCACGCGTGATTGGGCATTCGAGCGATAGAGAATGGCCATTTGTGTCGGCGACACCCCATCGCGCACCAGTTCGCGGATTTCGTCGACGATAAAACGCGCTTCGTCGATATCGGAATAGCCCTCGAAAACCCGGATCGGCTCACCGTCGCCGGCATCGGTCCACAGATTTTTGCCAAGGCGTTCGCGGTTGTTCTTGATCAGCGCATTGGCGGCAGCCAGGATATTGCCGTGCGAACGGTAGTTCTGCTCCAGCCGGATGATGTTATCGCCGGCGTAATCACGCTCGAAATCGCGCATATTGCCGACCTCGGCCCCGCGGAAACCGTAGATGCTCTGGTCGTCGTCCCCCACCGCAAAAACCTTGGCGCCACCACCGGCCAGCAGTTGCAGCCAGCTGTATTGCAGGCGATTGGTGTCCTGAAACTCGTCGACCAGAATGTAGCGGAAGCGCTCCTGGTAATGCTTGCGCAGCGGCTCGTTGCGGCTCAGCAATTCGTAGCAACGCAAGAGCAATTCGGCGAAATCGACGACGCCTTCGCGGTTGCACTGGGTTTCATACTCTGCATAAAGCTCGACGCGCTTCTGCGTGTAGCCATCGTAAGCCTCGGCCTGCGCGGCGCGAATGCCCTGTTCCTTGTTGGCATTGATGAAATGGCACAGCTCGCGCGGCGGGAATTTTTCATCATCGACGTTGAGGTTCTTCAACAGGCGTTTGACCATCGACAACTGGTCGCCGGAATCAAGAATCTGAAAGGTCTGCGGCAGCCCGGCTTCGCGGTAATGCGCCCGCAACAGGCGATTGCACAGGCCGTGAAAGGTACCGATCCACATGCCGCGCGTATTGATCGGAACCAGCGCCGACAGCCGCGCCGTCATCTCCTTTGACGCCTTGTTGGTGAAAGTCACCGCCAGCACGCCATGCGGCCCGACCTGATTGGTCGACATCAGCCAGGCAATGCGCGTCGTCAACACCCGTGTCTTGCCACTTCCTGCGCCCGCCAGGATCAAGGCGTGCACCGGCGGCAAGGTAACCGCCTGGAGTTGCGGAGAATTTAGATTAGCTAGCAAATCTGACATATATCAACCAGAACTATGACCAAAGGCGTAGAATGCGCGGCAAATTTCAGCAGCACGAAATTGGTATTACCAATTTGTTGTGATTGTGCAACGCAACATAGACGCTACAACAATTGGTTACACTTGGCAAAAACAGCCAGAGTATACTGGCTAAAAAATATATTGCAGTGCACAAAACTTTTTGCCCACAAGGCACTCATAGGTAGAAGTGGTCACCCCCACGCAGTAAAAGGAGTAAGAGCATGAACAACACTATGAACGCACCCAAGATCCTTCCGTGGATCGCCAGAAAGGCCGGCATCACTGACGAACTCGCATTGAAACTGTGGCGCCGTGCCGTTTCCGAAACCGAGTACCTTACCGGCAAATCCAGCGGTTCCGAGTACTGGTGTCTTGCCGTCGAACGCTTCCTCGGCATCGTTGAAGACGAAGTTGGTGGCTCGGCAGGATACAGCCTGACCCCGGCTCCGCGCCTCTCCTGGATGTGGCATCAACAGACCCGGATGTCCCTGCTCTCCCTGATGATGGCACAGAATACCTATCGTTACTGGCAAGACACCTGGGAAGGAATGTACAGGCAAAAAAAAGCGGCCTGACCGGGCGTCGCTGATATCAACGAACGGCTGGCGCGGGAAGCTTAAGCTCCCCTGCCAGTTTTTCGGCCAGCGAATGCGCCTCACGCTCGGTCACCAGTTGTTCCAGGCGTAATTCATACAGGTAGCCACCTGGGACCCGGACGGGTCTGATTCGACCGGCATAGCCGGCAGCAGAAAGCTGATCGTGCAGGATCAGCGCCCCGTCCTTGTCCAAACGGCCAAAACTCAAGGCCCAGTGCCCACCGGCCTGTTGCGTGCCAACCCCAGGTTGGAGCTCGGTTTCGAGCGCCCAACTGGCGAGTTGCCCGCTATCGACCGTGGCCACTGCCCCCGGCGCCTGCCCTTTGTCGGCACTATAAAATTGCAGCGGCTCGGACAACTCGGCGGGCTCGCCGAGCGGATGGCTGGC
>Ga0073904_10002138_pt1 | contig 14940 bp, 12 predicted proteins | sample KloWWTrecipitate_FD_66668 | JGI IMG/M metagenome (GOLD analysis project Ga0073904, IMG submission 66668) | Active sludge microbial communities from Klosterneuburg, Austria, studying microevolution and ecology of nitrifiers - Klosterneuburg... | ecosystem: Engineered > WWTP > Aerobic digester >...
TCGACCGGCTCGCCATCGATCGCGAAGGCGCGAACGACGCGATGGATCGTCGACCAGCCACCCGCGTCACGTCCGCGCGCGTCCTCGATCGCCCGACGAATATCGCGCGCCTCGATCGGCCGACCAGCGTTCAGCTCGACCCCGCCCATCCGCTCGAGCGTCTCGACCCGAGCGCCTGACACCGTCGCCACGATATCCTCGACGCTAACGCCGATGAGATAGCGTGCCTCCTCGACCGCGCGCTTCAACGCGCCGCCCAACGCCTCCGGGTCGGCGATTTCGCCGGCGCGCAAACCGCCAGACGAGGTGCTGCCGTGACCGACGTAGCGCACGCCGCCATCGCGATCGCGGAGCGCCACAGCCGAGCAGAGCTTGCTCGCGCCAATGTCGATACCGACGATGAACTGGTCAGGCACGGCTGCTACTCCGGTCATTCGTCTCGTCGCGGCCTGCGCGAGCGTCCGCTCCTCATCGCCTGACGGTGATTTCGATCGTACCCCACCCGCGACCCTACGAAACTCAACATGAGACTGCTCTCAACCACTGTACCACACTGTACGTACACTCTGCATCTACTTATAATACGGACGGTCGGGTTCGCGCAAGTCCAGTAGTTGCCAGGCTGCGCCGCTACCGACGACGGTCTGGTAAACAGCCAGCTTCATTGGCATCCGGTCGGGCGATCCCAGGATGACGTGCCGCCCGTCGCGCAGCGTGGCGACGAGGCCATCGTCCCGAGTCCAGCGCACCTCGGTCGAGACCGTCCCGAGCGTCTGGGTAGCAGCAACTCCCGCTGCGACGATCGCAGGGTCGAGCGTGCCTCCCACCGCTGGCGCGTCCATCTCGCTGACAATGGTCGGGACACCATCCGGCGCGGGCGCGGACCCTGTGAGGATATGACCACGCGTGTCGACCAGCCAGACCTGCCCGCCGGCCTGCCAGGCAAGCACTGGTTGGCGCTCGACGACGGTGATCGTCACCTTATCCGGGAAGCTGGTGCGAACGGTAACCCGCTCGACGTAGGGCAGCCGGGCGACCCTCCCAGCGGCCTGGCTGGCGTCGATGCTGAAGATCGGCTCACCAATCGCATCGGCGACGGTCGCCACTTCGGCCGGATCCCCGAGGCTCGTGCCACGCACCACAACCGACGCGACCAGGAAATCGCCGGAGAACAGAAAGCCGTAGAGCAAGATGCCGCATGCAACAACGATGACACCGGCTGGAATACGACCCGAGCGCGCGACGCCGCCGCCATGCCGGCGCCGGCCACTCGCGATGCTCGACGCGGGCAGTGCTCCAGCGGACGAGCGTGGCTCAGCCACCGCCTCGTAGCTCCTCGTGGCGCTCGATCGCCAGCCCGATCAGCCGCTCCACCAGATCCGGCAGCGGGATCCCGCTTGCTTCCCAGAGCTTGGGGTACATGCTGATCGCCGTGAAGCCCGGGATCGTGTTGATCTCATTGAGCAGCACCCGATTCGTCTGCCGCTCCAGGAAGAAATCCACGCGGGCCATCCCTGCGCAGTCGAGCGTGCGGAACGCGCGTATTGCCAGTCCGCGGACCTCTTCGGCCACCTCATCAGGGATCATCGCCGGGATGATCAACTGCGAGGAGTCGTCGACATACTTGTCCTCGTAGTCATAGAACTCGTGGCCGGGGACAACCTCACCGACGGTCGACGCGGTCGGCTCATCGTTGCCAAGAACGGACACTTCCAGCTCGCGGGCGTCAACCCCCTTCTCGATCACGATCTTGCGGTCATGCCGGCCGGCCTCGGCCATCGCCGCCGGCAGCTCGCTGGCGCTGTGCGCCTTGGTGACGCCGACACTCGACCCCAGGTTGGCAGGCTTGACGAAGCATGGGTAGCCCAGCTCACGTTCGACGTCGGCAACGACAGACTCCGGGAACCGATCCCACTCTTTGCGGAGCACCGCCAACCACGGAGTCTGCGGAATGCCGGCATGCGCGAGCACCTGCTTGGAGATCGCCTTGTCCATCGCAACGGCCGAAGCCATCACGCCGGCCCCGACATAGGGCAGGCCGGCCAACTCGAACAGACCCTGGACGGCGCCATCCTCACCCATCGGGCCATGCAACACCGGGAAGATCACGTCGAAGCTGCCTGCCCAGTTTTCAGCCGGGATCACCGCCACCTCGGCCGAACCGCGAGCCCGCAGCGAAAGCTCCTCGACCTCATCCAGCACCGAGCCGCGCGAACGACCGTCGTCCGTCAGCGCGAATAGTGGCGACTGGGCCTGAAGCTCACCCATCGGGTCGCCGCTGGTCAGCCATGCCCCCTGGCGGGTGACGCCGATCGGCACCACCTGGTGGCCGGCCGCCTCAAGCGCGCTCATCACTGTCTGCGCCGAGCGCAACGAGACGTCGTGCTCGCCAGACCGGCCGCCGAAGACAACCCCGACTCTGACCCGACGGCGGCCGGTCATGACCAGTCTCCTGTTCGTTCGACTTCCGGATCAAGCCGGATGCCGGTCTGGCGCTCGACCTCGTCCTGGACGAGGCGGATCAGCTCGATGATATCGGCCGCGGTGCCCTTCTCATCGTTGACGATGAAATTGGCATGCATGGTCGATACCGTCGCGCCGCCCACTCGCGCGCCCTTCAGGCCAGCTTGCTCGATCAGCCTTCCGGAATAGTCTCCGTCCGGGTTCTTGAAGATCGACCCGGCGCACGCGCCGGTTGGCTGCGTGCGATGACGATACTCAGCGTACTCGTCCGCCTCTGCCAGTAGCTCGACCGCCGAACGCTTGGCAAACCGGAACGTCGCGTCCACGACAACGATCGTCTCTCTGTGCGCGGGATACTTCAGCCGGGTGCCACGATAGCGTGGCTGAAGCCAGTCGCGATCGCGCTCGACCAGCACACCGTCCTCGCCAACGACCCGGACCGACACGAGGAAGTCCGAGATCTCGCCGCCGTGCGCCCCGGCGTTGTTGACAACCGCGCCGCCGACATTCCCCGGCAGCCCGACCAGCCAGGCGAGTCCTGCCCAGCCGCGCTCTGCGGCAGTCCGGCCAAACCAGCTCGACGGCGCCGACGCTGGCACGCGGACGAGAACGCTCTTGTCGTCCTCCTCCAGCACCTCAAGACCGGCCTCGGCATCCTTGCCGGGCCGGCGGACCAGCACAACCAACCCACGGATGCCACGATCGCTGACCAGCTGGTTCGATCCGCCACCGAAGATAGTGACCGGTAGACCGTGCTCTCCCGCCCAGCGTAACGCGAGGCCGATCTCGTCTGCCGTTCCTGCCCGGACGAGATAATCAGCCGGCCCTCCGACCCGAAATGTGTTGTAGAGGTCGGTCCGTGCCTGTGGCTGGATCTTGATCGTCGCGTCCCGCTCGGACACCTCGATCGGGGGCACGCTCGCCGCGCGCGTTCGTCCGCTCATGATTATGGTCCTGCCTTCCGCCACCACCGCCGGCCTGCCCGCCAGTAGTGACTCAGTCTTCCGGCGTATCGTCGCCAGCAAGCGCCTCGGCCGCCTGATAGATGTCGCCCGCTCCCATCACCAGGACGACATCGCCTGGCTGCAGCAGCGCGCGCGTGCTGTGCGCGGCGTCACTCGCCTGGTCCACAACGGACGGCTGACGGTGCATCCTGGCGGCGACATCCGCCGATGCGACGCCGAGCGAATCCACCTCCCGCGCCGGGTAGATCTCTGCCAGCACGACTATGTCCGCCGCATCGAGCGCGGACGCGAACTCGACGAGCAGCGCGCGGGTGCGAGAGTACGTGTGCGGCTGGAAGATGGCGACAATTCGCCGCCGCGGATAGCGCTCCCGCGCCGCGGCGATCGTCGCTGCCACCTCGGTGGGGTGATGCGCGTAATCGCTGACGACCGTAAGATCGTCGTCGCGCAGGATCTCGAACCGGCGACTGACACCGCCAAACGAATCGAGCCCGGCAACCAGCCGGGCAGCATCAACCCCAAGCCCGTCGGCCGCCGCCAACACCGCCAACGCATTCAGAAGATTGTGCCTGCCTGGCACCGCGAGCCGCAACTCGAACACCTGCCCGGCCGGCCCGGAGACAGTCGCGCCCGACTCGCTGCGGTTCACCCGCCAATCGCCATCGTGCTCGCCGAACGTGATGATCTGCCGGTCGTATCCGCCTCGCTCAAGCCGATCGTAGAGGGCGTGACTGCCCGCGTCCTCGGCCGGCAACACCAGCGTCCCACCATGTTGGATACCGGCAGCGAAGCGTTCGAAAGCATGCAGCACGGCGTCGAGATCGGGGAAGATATCCGGGTGATCGTGCTCGATATTGGTGACGATCGCAACACGGGGTCGAAGCCAGAGGAACGAATAATCGTACTCGTCGGCTTCGACGACGAAGTGCGGGCCGGCGCCCGATCGTGCGTTCGTGCCGAGCTCTCGAACGGTCGCTCCGACGGCGAATGACGGATCCAGGCCGGCCCGCTCAAGCGCCAGCGCGGCCATCCCCGATGTAGTGGACTTGCCATGTGAACCAGACACGGCCAGGCACACCGCCGGGTTGGCGAGCAGACCAAGCACCGCGGCGCGCTTGACGACGCGGATACCCCGCCGTGTCGCCTCGATGAGCTCCGGATTTTCCGGCCGCAGCGCCGCGGTCATCACAACCAGCTCGGCGTCACCGACGTTAGCCGCGTCGTGGCCGACGGCAACGGGGATGCCTTCCGAACGCAGATCGCGGACGGTTGGCGAGTCATTCAGATCAGAGCCAGTCACCGTATAGCCACGCCTGGCCAGCATCCGGGCCAGCCCGCTGACGCCAACTCCGCCGATCCCGATCATGTGCAACCGGGCCGGCGGGTCAGGGAGGCGCAGATCGCCGAGATCGAATCCGCTCACGACCACGGCTCCGACCATTCGGATCGCGGGCCAGGCGACAGCGATTCGGCCGGGCGCCGCTCCGACGGTTGGCGACGCGGTGTCCGGCGATGGCTCGGGCGGGATGGATGGGGTCGGTAGGCTGGCTGTGTCACGATGGCTGGTTCGGGACGCGTGTCGGGTTGCGCGACGCTGACTGGCCGAAGCTCTGCCTCGGAAAGCGTCTGGCGCGAGATGTTGAGCAGCACGCCAACGGCGGTCATCGCAACGACGAGTGACGAGCCGCCGGCCGAAATGAACGGCAACGGGATCCCGGTGAACGGAATCGCCAGCGTGACGCCGCCGATGTTGTATGCCGCCTGGAACGCGATCCAGGTTGTAATACCGACCGCAATCAGCGTTCCGAACGTGTCCGGCGCACGCATGGCGATCCGGTAGCCGTGGTAGGCGAGGATGATGAACAGGCCAACGACGACGACCGCGCCGACCAACCCCAGCTCCTCGCCGATGACAGCGAAGATCGCGTCGTTGTGCGCCGCCGGTAGCCAGGAGAACTTCTGCCGGCTGGCGCCCAACCCAACGCCGAAAAGCCCGCCGGACCCGAGCGCCAGTCGCGCCTGAAACAGCTGCCAACCCAGATTCTGCAAGTCGGAGTCGGGGTTGAGAAACAGCAACAGCCGGTCGCGTCGGTACGAGGCGCTGAGCGCCATTGCCAGGAAGCCAGCGGCCCCGGCGATCAGCAGCGCCGCGAACTGGATGGGCGCGGCCCCAGCGACGAAGAACATCGCCACGCCGATTGTCGCCACCAGCGAGGCCGTGCCCAGATCCGGCTCAAGCATCAGCAGCCCGATCAACAACCCCAGGACGACGCAGAATTGCGCCAGACCCGACGAGACTGAGCGGACCTTGCCTCCCTTGCCGGCAAACCAGGCTGCCATATACAGAATCATCGCCAGCTTGGCCATCTCGCTCGGCTGGATCGAGATCGGCCCGACGAATATCCATGCCTTCGCCCCGTACACCTCAGCGCCGACGCCGGGGACGAAGACGAGAGCGGCCAGGACGAACAGAATTGCGACCATCCCGACGAGCGACCAGCGCGCGTAGCGGTGGTAATCCACCTGCATCGCGACCAGCAATCCTGCCGTGCCGATCAGAACGTAGATGATCTGGCGGGCGAGGACGCTGTACTGACCGACACCGCCGGTGCTGGCAGTGTCGGGGAATGTCGCGGAAAAGATCATCACGGTGCCGAACATGACTAGCGTTGCCAGCACCGCGAAGAGCCACCAGTCAGGATCGTGATACCGTGGCCGCGCCGCGGCCGCCGAAGCAGGACGTCGCCTCATCATTGAGCGTCCCGTTCCAGCCGCTGCACCGCGGCGCGAAACTCCTCGCCCCGGTGGAACTCATCGCGAAAGAGGCCGAAGCTGGCGCAACCAGGCGACAGCAGGACGATATCGCCGGGCTCGGCCAGCGACGCCGCTCGGTCGACCGCCTCCTGCATTGAGCTTGCAGGCGCGCCGGCAGGCTGGATCGCGCGCTCGGCCAGCAGCCGTTCCAGCGTCGGTGTCACCGTCCCGGCGAGCAGCACAATGTGACGCGCCGAGCGGGCCAGCTCGTCGGCAAGGTCCTCCATCGGCAGCTTCTTATCAAACCCTCCGGAGATCACGACGATCCCACGGCCGGCGAAGGCGCGCAGGGCGGCGATAGCAGCCGCCGGAGCGGTGGCGGCAGTGTCGTTGACAAACTCGACCCCGCCGACCGTCGTCACCGGCTCCAGCCGGTGTGGCACACCGGCGAATCCGGCGATCGCCTGCCGGATCTCTCCGGCCGACACGCCGACCGCCAGCGCCGCGGCGGCGGCCGCCATCGCATTCAGCCACAGATGCTGACCAGGGACGCGCAGCGCAGAAACGGGGCCGAGATCAACTGGCTCATGCTCCCAGGCTGCCCAGAAGTGACCATCCTCCACCCAGACATCGGGCTTCAGTCCGTGACCGTACCCCGAGCCAAACAGCACCCATTGGCCAGGCGCGTCCGCCGTCAATGCCTTGACGCGAGGATCACCGGGATCAAAGACAACATAGTCGACTCGCGGCGTCTGCCAGCGGAATATCGCCGATTTCGACTTCGCATAGTCGTCGAAGCTGGAGTAGCGATCGAGATGGTCTGGCGACAGGTTGGTCAGAACAGCGACGTGCGGCGAAAGTCGGTGCTCGTCGAGACCCTCAAGCTGAAACGAGGACAGCTCGATTGCGACCGGCACACCGGTTTCCAGATGGGGAAGCTGCTGGAGCGCGGAGACACCCATATTGCCGGCCAGCACTGATCCGGGCCAATGCTGACGGAGCATCGCGTGGAGGAGCGTCGTTGTCGTCGTCTTCCCCTTGGTGCCGGTGACACCAACAATCGGCGCGGGACAAGCGCGGAAGAAAAGGGTCATCTCCATCTCGACCGGCTTGCCCAGCGAACGGGCCAGCGCCAGCCACGGAGATTCGGCCGGCACAGCCGGATTGCGGACGACGACATCGGCCCAGGCGATGTCCTCTTCCCGGTGAGCGCCGAGGGTCCAACCGATTGGAAGCCCGGCCAGGTCGGCCAGCGACGACGCGAGCTGCTCCGCGTTGCGCAAGTCGGTGACGCGTACCTCGGCGCCCTGCTCGACAAGATAGCGGGCAACGCCGACCCCACCCTGGCGACCGCCGAGGCCGATCAGCAACACTCGCCGGCCGGCGAGCGCCAGCGGCTTCTGCCTCATACTGGCCCTCCGACCGCCAGCGCAACGCCGAGGAGGCCGGCCATCATGCCGATCAACCAGAAGCGCAAGGTCACCTGCGTCTCGCTCCAGCCGAGCAATTCGAAATGGTGGTGAAGCGGCGTCATGCGAAACAGACGCTTGCCGTGCGTGCGCTTGAAATAGGCGACCTGCAGCATGACCGAAGCAGTCTCGGCGAAGAACACCGCGCCAACGACCGGCAGCAGAAGCCACTGGCCGGTCATGAACGCGACAGTCGCCAATGACGCGCCGAGGGCCAGCGAACCGGTGTCTCCCATGAACACTTGCGCGGGGTGCGCGTTGAACCAGAGGAATCCAAACAGGGCGCCGACCATCATGAAGCAGAAGGTCACTACCTGCACTTGCCCCTGGAGAAACGCGATGATCCCGTAGGCGGTGAAGGCCACCGCGGCCGTTCCGCCGGCCAGCGTATCCAGCCCGTCGGTGAGATTCACCGCGTTGGCTGTGCCGGAGATAACGAGAATTGCGATCGGGATATAGAACAACCCGATCTCATACCGGCCGATGAACGGCACATAGATGCTGTGCAGACCCAGAGGGTAGTACAGCACGAGCGCGCCGATACCGGCGAAAAGCAGCAACCAGATCATCTTGAAGCGCGCCGTCAGCCCCGTCCTCTGGCCGCCGACGAGATTGAGCCGATCGTCGATCCCTCCGAGGATGGCGGTTCCGATCAGCACTCCGAGCGGCAACAGCATCGAAAGCCGGCCGATCAGATTGAAGACGATCGTCAGAATGACGACCGTCGAGATGAAGATAACCCCGCCCATCGTTGGCGTGCCGGTCTTGGTCATATGCCCTTCGGGACCTTCGATCCGGATCTGCTTGCCGATCCCACGCGCCCGGAGGAAGTCGATGCACGGGCGTCCGATCGCGACGGACAACATGAAGGCGACCCCTGCCAGCGCAAGTGAAATAGCCAGATTGTCGAGAGGATCGAGCGGAAGCAGCGAGTTGTGGACCACATGATCCTCTATCGTGCGCAGCAGCTCGATGGCATACGTCGGCATCGTCAATCCGTTTCCTCAGCCATCTGGTTGCGAAGCGCCGACACCAGCGTCTCCAGCTCCAACCCTCGCGATCCCTTGATGAGGACCAGGTCACCCGGACGCAGATCACGCCGCAGCGCGTCTTCGAGCGCGCGCTTGTCGTCGAACATCTCGACCGGCAGGTCTGGTCGCGCCTTGACGGCTTCGGCCGCGATCAATCGAGCCAGCGGTCCCATCGTATAGAGCGCGTCCACTGTCTCGGCGGCACGGCCGCCGACTCGTCGGTGGCCTTCCTCCTCATATGTCCCCAACTCGTACATATCGCCAAATACAGCGACTCGCCTGGTCGCGTCCAGCTCGGCCAACAGGTTCAATGCGGCGACGCAGGAGGCGGGGTTGGCGTTGTAGCTGTCATCGAGCACGGTCGAGCCATTGACACCCGGCAGAAGCAGCAGCCGGAGCTGGATATCCGGCGCCTGAAAGCCGCGCAGGATGTCGGCCAGCGAGAGCCCGAGCTCCGTCCCGATCGCCACACCCACCAGCGCCATGTGGACGCTATGTCGCCCCATGAGCGGCACGCTCACGTAACTCTGGACATCGCCGTGGTGCAAGGTGAACGAGATGCCCTCGATCCCGTGGCTCTCCAGCTCAGTCGCGTAGTAATCCGCGGCAGGGTCGGTGCCATAGTAGACGACGCGGCACTTCGCTCGCTCCGCCATGGCGCGGACACGCCGGTCGTCGATATTCAGCACTGCGAGCCCGTCGGCCGGCAGTGCCTCTACGAGCTCGGTCTTGGTCTTCGCGATCGCGTCGAGAGAGCCCATCCGGCCAAGGTGCGAGTGCGACACATTCGTGACGACGCCGATCGTCGGCCGGGCGATCTGAGCGAGATGGCCGATCTCGCCGAAGGCATAGGCGCCGCCCATCTCCAGCACAACGACATCCGTGTCCGGCGTCATCTCCAGCACCGATAGCGGCAGGCCGATCTCGTTGTTGAAGCTCTTTCGGCTGCGCGTTACTTCGTAGCGCTGCGCAAGGACGGCCGAGATCACCTCCTTGGTGCTCGACTTGCCGATACTACCCGTGATACCGATCACCCGGGCTTCGCTGAAGAGCGACCGCCAGTAGGCGGCCAGCGACTGTAGCGCCACGAGCGTGTCCGGCACGACAATGACCGGCAGATCGCCCAGGTCGAAGCGCCGAAACCAGCTCTCGTCCACCATCACCGCGCCAGCGCCCGCCTCGAGCGCATCCGGCACGAACCGATGACCGTCCGTCCGCTCCCCCTTCAGGGCGATGAAGAGATCCCCCTTATCGACGTCACGCGAGTCGTGGACGACTCGTGCCAGCAGATCATTCCGCGAGATACTGCCGAACAATCGACCGTGTGTCCCAGCAAGGATGTCGTGCACGCGAATCACGGCGCCGCCTCCAGATCATCCGGTGGAATCCCATAGAGCAGGAAGAGCTGCTCGAACACCTTCTGGAGGACGGGTCCGCTGACCTGGAGCCCCGTGCCCTCCTCTTTCGGCCAGTCGATCTTGACCAACACACTGAAGCGCGGGTGCTCGACCGGGCCGAAGCCGATGATCGATGCGATCGTCGCGTTGTCGATATAGCCTCCGGCCGGCGACGGAACCTGAGCCGTCCCGGTCTTCGCGCCGATCCGATAGCCCGGGACAGTCGGATAGAGGCTGTTCGGATGATCGACGACGCTCTCGAGCATTGTCCGCATTGTCGACGACGACGTCTCGGAAATCACCTGTCGGACGACCTGAGGCTGGGTCACTGTCGTCCCGTTCGCGGAATGAACCTCACTGACGACATAGGGTGTCATCAGCCGGCCACCGTTGACGATCGCGGAAAAGGCGTTCACGAGCTGAAGCGGCGTGCAGGCGATTCCCTGTCCAAAGGAGTTCGTCGCGTAGAGCGCGTCATTCCAGCCCATCTCGCCGGGCAGCGTCAGAATACCCTGTTCCTCGCCCTGCAGATCAACGCCGGTCGGTGTTCCAAAGCCAAACGCCTGGATGCCATCGTAGAACCGCTCGCGGCCGGTCTTCTCGGCAACATAGATGGCGCCAAGGTTGGACGACCGCTGCAGGACCTCGGTCATCGTCTCGGTGCCCCAGACCGCGCCTTCGAAGTTCGTGATCCGGCTGCCGTCCGGCAGCTCCACGTACCCCGGCTCGTCATTGTGCGTGCTGTCAGGAGTCACCGCGCCACTGTCGATGCCGATCGCCATGACGACCGACTTGAACGTCGATCCCGGCTCATAGACAGCAGAGATGGCCGGGTTGAGGAAGGTAGATGCGTTCTTGACGTCTACGAAGGCGTTCGGATCGAAGCTCGGCGCGCTGGCCATCCCGAGAATGGCTCCGGTGTTCGGGTCCTGCACGATGATCGTGCCGCCGATCGCGCGCTGCTCCTTGATCGTCTGACGCAGGATGACCTCGATCGCCTCCTGGACAGCGCTATCGATCGTCAGCGTCACGTCCGAGCCATCGACAGGCGGATCCCAGGTGGACTGGGTCAGGGCGATGACGTTGCCCTGGCCATCGCGCTCTCCGATGAGCTTGCCCGGAGTTCCACCCAGGAGGGAGTCATACTGCCCCTCGATCCCGTAGTTGCCGGCCATCGCGTTGTTCGTGAAGCCAAGCAGCTGGCCCGCGAAATCGCCGAACGGGTAGACCCGGCTCGGTTCAGCATCGAGAACGATGCCAGGCAGGTTCAACGCCCGCACCTTGTCGCCATCCTCGGGCGAGAGATTCCGAGCGAGCACGACCCACTCGATATCCTTCTGGTTCAGCGCATCAAGCACGTCGGCCGGCGTTCGCCCGATCAGCGGCGCAAGCTGCTGGGCGGCAAGCGCACGGTCGGGAATCTGATCGACGATCGCGGATACGCGGGCGGCCGGCATGTTCGTCGCCAGCCGGACACCATGGCTATCGTAGATCTCGCCGCGGCGCGCCGGGACGATATCCTGCTGCATCCGCTCGGCGACCGCCCAGCGGCTGAACTCGCTCGACCGAACAACCTGGACGGCGACGACGCGATAGCCGATCAACGCCATCAACAGAATGAAGACCGAGAACAGCACCATGATCCGGCTGTGTGGCTTGACGTGTGGCTGGTTCATGGCGTTATCTCGATCGGGTGATTCGCTTCGGCCTCGCCGGTCAGTCGGTCCCAGAGACGCTCACCGAGAGACCGGGTGCGCCCTTCCTGCGGCGACGGCAGCTTGAGCTGCTCGCTGGCGGGCGCGGGAACTGTCAGGTAGACATGCGCGTCCATCGGCTGCATGTGCAGATCGTCGAGCGCCATCTTCTCAATCGCGGGGAGTGACTGACGCCGCGCAATCTCATAGGTCAGCCGTTGATTCTCCAGCGCGACATCCATCCGCTGGCGCTCCAGCCGGCTCACCTCATAGCCAAGGCCCGCGACATGGCTGGTCTGAACCAGGTACAGGAGCCCGACGACCGAGATCGTCAGGACGATCAGAACGAACATCATCGCGTTATTAAGCCGCCGCGGCGCAACCGTCGTCACCGGCGACGGGCGTTCGATCGTGGGGATCACCGGCGTCTCGGCGGTTTCACCGTCCAGCGCCGGCCAGCCTGCCGTCTGGCGCGATCCACTCACGGCAGGCGCTCCACAACGCGCAGCCGTGCGCTGCGCGCCCGCGGGTTGCGGGCAACCTCGGCCTCACTCGGCCGAACCCCTTTGCCGACATGCCGGACGAGCGGGACGCGGCCGCAGACACAGACTGGCGTCTCGCGAGGACAGATGCAGCCGCGTGAAGCCTCCGCGAACGCGCGCTTGACGATGCGATCCTCCAGAGAATGGAACGAGATCACCGCCATGCGTCCACCCGGGCGCAGCAGCTCGATTGCCGCCTTGACGCCACGCTCGACCTCGCCGAGTTCATCGTTGACGGCGATGCGCAATGCCTGAAAGGTTCGGGTGGCGGGGTGTATCCGCGCGCCTGGCCGGCGGCCGATCGTGCGTTCGACAAGCGCGGCCAACTGCGTCGTCGTCTCGATCGACTGGCGCTCGCGCGCAGTGACGATGGCGCGGGCGATCCGGCGGGATTGACGCTCCTCACCATACTCAAACAGGATCTGAGCCAGCTCGAACTCGCTCGCCGTGGCGATCAGATCCGAGGCCGAGCCACCACGGCTCTGGTCGAAGCGCATATCGAGCGGCCCCTCGGCCTGAAAGCTGAACCCTCGTCCGGCTTCGCCGAGCTGCATCGACGACAACCCGAGATCGAGCAGAACGCCGTCGATCCCGTCGAACCCGAGCCGGTGGACGATCGCTGTCATGTTGGCGTAACTGTCGATAACGAAGATGGCGCGTTCGGGGAAATCGGCAACCAGAGCGCCGAAGTACCGCTCGACGTCCGGGTCGCGGTCGATGCAGATGACGCAGCCATCCGGCCCGACCCGCTCGGCGATCCGCCGGGCGTGGCCGCCAGCGCCGAATGTGCCGTCGATGTAGACCCCTCCCGGGCGCACAGCCAGCGAGTCGATCGCTTCGTCGGCGAGGACGCTGATGTGACTTTCTGTCACATCAGCCGGCGGCGCAACATGCACTTTTGCCCCGGCCACGATGGGCTGGGCGTTCTCAGGCTCTTGTTCGTTCACGACCATGCTTCATCACCGCATCCCGCCTGCAACGGAACCACGGCTCAGTTATCAGACCAGCGCCGCCAGCCGTTCGGCAATCGACGCCCCATCGCGCTCGACCAGCTCATCCTGCTCCGCCCACTTCGCGGGCGACCAGATCTCAAGGAACGCATGCATACCTGCGACGATCGCCTCACGCTCCAGCTCCGCATGGACCCGCAACTCGGCTGGAACCAGGATGCGTCCCTGCCGATCGAGCTGAACGTCCACCGCGTTCGCGAAGAGCATGCGGCGTAGAACTCTGCCATCCGGATCGCCAATCGACAACGCTGATACACGCTCGGCCAGTGGGATCCAGGCTGCCATCGGATAGACAAGCAGGCACCGGTCGAAGCCGCGTGTGACGACGACTCCGTCCTGCAGCTCCTCACGGTACTTCGCTGGCAGGGCGAGTCGGCCCTTTTCGTCCAGATTGTGTTGGTGACGTCCGAGAAACACCGGTCGCCCGCCTCATCTGCCTGCCGCGCGTCACGCCGCGTCGTCGCTATCGCCAATCGGGCGGTTATCCACATACCGCCCCACTTATCCCCACTTCCCCCCACAGTTATCCACAGTATGACATGAAAAGGGTGTACGTACAAGCATCAGGCGACCGGGGTCGCGCTCTTGGCCAGCCCGCATGAGTCGAACCGCGCAGCAAAAGATCCTCCCCCAGCCGGCGGCAAACGGGGGAGGATCCGGTGCGTGCGAGATTACGATGACAGGTGAACGACGTGACGACCGATCCGCCAGATTGGCCCTGACAGGCTACCGCCGCTGGCGTTCGGACATGCCCACTCGGGAGGGGCGCAATCCGTCCAGGTTCGAAGAATCAGTCCGCCGGCATGATAACGGCGATTGTCGCGCCGGTCTGGATCGTTGCGCCCGGCTCGACCGCCAGCTCGGTGACGGTGCCGGACTGGTGCGCCGTGATCTCATTCTCCATCTTCATCGCCTCGACGACGCAGATGAGCTGACCAGTCTCAACGGCCGCACCCTGCTCGACCGCGATCGACAGCACTGTCCCCTGGATCGGGCTACGGAGCTCGTTGCTGGTCGGCGCGACGACTTGCGCCCCACCCGACCGCCCCGCCCGCGCAGGCCGGCGCGCTGCCCGGCTGCCGGACGCGACGCCGAGACCATCCGGCAGCCGGACCCGGTAGGCGCGACCGTCAACCTCAACCATCACCACGCCGTCATCCACCGGTTCGATGGACGGCGGGGTGAATGGAGCGACTCGAGCCGCCAGGCCGGACTGTTCGAGTGTTCGCGTGTCGTAGTCACCGGAGGCGAACTTCGGCGTGCGTATCAGCGCGCGAAAGAGCGGTATCGTTGTCGCGACCCCCTCGACCTGAAAGTCCTCCAGGGCCCGGTCGAGTCGCGAGAGCGCCTCTGCCCGATCGCGACCCCAGACGATCAGCTTAGCGATCAGCGAGTCGAAGCGCGGGTCGATCGCGCCACCTTCGTCGAAGCCGGTGTCTACGCGAATTCCGAACCCTTCTGGCCGGCGGAATGCGCGAAGCGGCCCGGGAGTCGGCTTGAAGTCATTCGCCGGGTCCTCGGCATTGATCCGGCACTCGATCGCGTGGCCCCACGGCTGCGGCGCAGCGTCGAACGACAGCGGCTTGCCGGCCGCGACCCGCAGCTGCTCGCGGAC
>Ga0073904_10002140_pt1 | contig 14936 bp, 13 predicted proteins | sample KloWWTrecipitate_FD_66668 | JGI IMG/M metagenome (GOLD analysis project Ga0073904, IMG submission 66668) | Active sludge microbial communities from Klosterneuburg, Austria, studying microevolution and ecology of nitrifiers - Klosterneuburg... | ecosystem: Engineered > WWTP > Aerobic digester >...
CGACGGCATCGCCACCCTGATCGTCGACCGCAACCACCGCCTGGTGTCCGAGCATGCCGACCGGCTGGTGGTGCTGCAAAAGGGCCAGGTGGTGCTGCAGGGCAGTGCCGCCGAGCTGCGCGGCAGCCAGGAACTGGCCCGCTGCCTGGGACTGTGATGCCGGGCCTTGTTGCCGTGACGCAAGCGCATTGAAGAGAACACCGTGATGAGGAGACCGACATGACCCAATCGACCCCTGCGCCCGGCAGCGACCACGTCGTACCGCCGCCGCCGACCCCCTTCAACTTCGCCGCCCACCTGGTCGAGCGCAATGTCGGGCGCGGCGAGCGTGCCGCCTACGTCGACGACGACGGCACGCTGACCTACGCGGCCCTGGCCGAGCGGCTGCGCCGCGTCGCCGCCGGGCTGCGCGAGCTGGGCATCCGGCGCGAGGAGCGCGTGCTGCTGCTGATGCACGACTGCAATGACTGGCCGGTGGCCTTTCTCGGCGCGATGTACGCCGGCCTGGTGCCGGTGGCGGTCAACACCCTGCTGAGCGCCGACGACTACGCCTACATGCTCGAGCACTCGCGCGCCCAGGCTGCGCTGGTATCGGGTGCACTGCTGCCGATGCTCAACGCCGCGATGGTCAAGAGCGACCACGAGCTGCGCAAGGTGATCGTCTCGCACCCTGCGGCGCCGCTGCACCCCTCGGAGCAGACCTTCGAGGCCTTCGTGGCTGGCCATGCGCCGCTGCTGCGCCCGGCCGCCACCGGGCCGGACGACCCCGGCTTCTGGCTCTACTCGTCGGGCTCCACCGGCCGGCCCAAGGGCACGGTGCACTCGCAGGCCAACCCCTACTGGACCGCCGAGCTGTACGGCAAGGGTGTGCTCGACCTGCGCGAGGACGACGTGTGCTTCTCCGCGGCCAAGCTGTTCTTTGCCTACGGCCTGGGCAATGCGCTGAGCTTCCCGCTCAGTGTGGGGGCAACGACGCTGCTGATGGCCGAGCGCGCCACCCCCGAGGCCACCTTCCGGCGATGGCGCGGCGAGGTCGGCGGCATCAAGCCGACGGTGTTCTACGGCGCCCCCACCGGCTATGCCGGCATGCTGGCGCACCCCGGACTGCCCGGGCGCGACGGTCTGGCACTGCGACTGGCCTCGTCGGCCGGCGAGGCACTGCCCGCTGAAATCGGTGAGCGTTTCGAGCGCGCCTACGGCATCGTCATCGTCGACGGCATCGGCAGCACCGAGATGCTGCACGTCTACCTGAGCAACCGGCCCGAGCGGGTGCGTTACGGCACCACCGGCTGGCCGGTGCCGGGCTACCGGCTGGAGCTGCGCGCCGAAGGCGGCGGCGAAGCGGCGGATGGCGAGCCCGGCGACCTGTACATCCAGGGCCCGTCGGCCGCGCTGATGTACTGGGGCAACCAGGCCAAGACACGCGAGACCTTCCAGGGCAGCTGGACCAAGAGCGGCGACAAGTACATCCGCAACGCCGACGGCAGCTACACCTACGCCGGGCGCAGCGACGACATGCTCAAGGTCAGCGGCATCTATGTGTCGCCCTTCGAGGTCGAGGCCACGCTGGTGCAGCACCCGGCGGTGCTGGAAGCGGCGGTGATCGGCACCACCGACGCCGACGGACTGACCAAGACCAAGGCCTTCGTCGTGCTCAAGTCCGGCGCCCAGGCCGACGAGGCCGAACTGAAGGCTTTCGTCAAGGACCGGCTGGCCGCCTACAAGTACCCGCGCAGCATCGAGTTCCTCGGTGAGCTGCCCAAGACCGCGACCGGGAAGATCCAACGCTTCCGCCTGCGCGAACGCGAGGCCGCGACCGCGGTATCGGGCGCGGCCGGCTGAGCGTCTTCTTGACGCCGCCTGATCCCATCCAAAGCCACCATCCATCCCCCCCAAAAATCCGGAGACAACCGATGACACCCGCTCCCATTCAATGGCCCGCCGTCAAGGCCCTCGCCGCGGCCGCAGCGCTGCTGTGCGGCGCAGCCGCCCCAGCGCAGGGCCTGCCGCCCCTCAAAGTGGGGTTGATGCTGCCGGCCACGGGCACCTACGCGGCGCTGGGCACGGCGATCGAGAACGGCTTCAGGCTGCACGTGGCCGAGCAGGGCGGCAAGCTCGGCGGACGAGAGATCACCTTCTTCAAGGTCGATGACGAAAGCGACCCCGCCAAAGCCACCGACAACGTCAACAAGCTGATCAAGCGCGACGGCGTGGACGTCGTCGTCGGCAGCGTGCACTCCGGCGTCGCGCTGGCGATGGCCCGGGCGGTGAAGGCCAGCAGGACGCTGCTGATCGTGCCCAACGCCGGCGCCGACGCGGTGACCGGCCCGATGTGCGCGCCCAACATCTTCCGCAGCAGCTTCAGCAACTGGCAGCCCGGCTATGCGATGGGGCAGGTGATGGCCGCCAAGGGCCACAAGAAGGCCATCGCGATCACCTGGAAGTACGCCGCAGGCGAAGAAATGGTGCGGGGCTTCCGGGAGGCCTTCGAGAAGGCCGGCGGCCAGGTCGTCAAGGAGTTGACGCTGCCGTTTCCGAACGTCGAGTTCCAGGCCCTGCTCACCGAGATCGCCGCGGCCAGGCCCGACGCGGTGTTCTCCTTCTTTGCCGGCGGCGGCGCGGTGAAGTTCGTCAAGGACTATGCCGCCGCAGGTCTGAAGAAGGGCATCCCGCTGTACGGCACGGGTTTTCTCACCGACGGCACGCTGGAGGCCCAGGGCGCCGATGCCGAGGGGGTGCTGACCACGCTGCATTACGCGGACGCACTGGACACGCCGCGCGACCAGGCCTTCCGTCTGGCCTACGCCAAAGCCTACAAGCTGCAGCCGGACGTCTACGCAGTGCAGGGCTACGACGCCGCGCAGATGCTGGGCGCCGGTCTGGCCGCGGTCAAGGGCGACCTGAACCACCGCGACGACCTGATCAAGGCCATCGAGTCGGCCCGGATCGACAGCCCGCGCGGCGCCTTCACCCTCTCGGCCAGCCACAATCCGGTGCAGGACATCTACCTGCGTCAGGTCGTCGGCCGGGAGAACAAGGCGGTGGGTGTGGCCTCCAAGGCGCTCGCCGATCCCGGCCGCGGCTGCCGCATGTGAACTGAACCCAACCCCTGCACGCTGCGCACGCCCCCTCAAGGGGGCAACGCCAGCGGCCCGGCGGAACCGGTTCCGCGTCGTACGCTTGGTTGACCCCCATCGAAAACGCATGGACATCACCACCTTCCTCATCCAGTGCCTGAACGCGCTGCAGTACGGGCTGCTGCTGTTCCTGGTCGCCTCGGGGCTGACGCTGATCTTCGGGATCATGGGCGTCATCAACCTGGCGCACGGCAGCTTCTACATGATCGGCGCGTACATGGCCTATGCGCTCGCGCCGCTGGTGGCAGCCACCTTCGGCGGCGGCTTTTTCGCCACGCTGTTCGTCGGGCTGCTGCTCGCCGTCGTGCTGGGCTACCTGCTGGAATGGGCCTTCTTCAGCTTCCTGTACCAGCGCGAGCACCTGCAGCAGGTGCTGATGACCTACGGGCTGATCCTGGTCTTCGAGGAGCTGCGCAGCCTGATCGTCGGCGACGACGTCTACGGCGTGAAGCCGCCCGACTGGCTGGCCGGCGCCATCCCGCTGGGCGAGGTCATGACCTACCCGGTGTATCGGCTGTTCATCTCGCTGGTGTGTCTGGCATTGGCCGCCGGCATGTGGTTCGTCTTCAGCCGCACCCGCCTGGGCATGATGATCCGCGCCGGCGCCTTCAACCGGGAGATGGTGCAGTCGCTGGGCATCGACATCCAGTTCCTCTACCGCGTGGTCTTCGCCGCGGGGGTGGCGATCGCGGTGCTGGCGGGCATGGTGGCCGCACCGGTGTCCTCGGTCTACCCGGGCATGGGCAACCAGGTGCTGATCATCTGCTTCGTCATCGTCGTCATCGGCGGTATCGGCTCGATCCGGGGTGCGCTGCTGGCCGCGCTGCTCATCGGCCTGGTGGACACCTTCGGCAAGGTGCTGCTGCCGCAGGCGGCGGGCGTGCTGGTGTACGTCCTCATGGCGCTCATCCTGTTGTGGAAACCCGACGGCCTGTTCAAGGCAGGCTGAACCCCATGCACTCACCCAAATTCCTCTTCGTCGCCGGGGTGTTCGCTCTGCTGGCGGCCTATCCGCTGGCGGCGGGCCAGTTCGGCATCGATCTGGTCACCAAGACCATGATCTACGCCATCCTGGCGCTCAGCCTGGAGCTGCTGGTCGGGACCACCGGGCTGGTCTGCTTCGGCCAGGCCGCCTTCTTCGGCACCGGCGCCTACGCGGCCGTGCTGCTCGGCCGCGGCGATGCCGCGTCGGCGCTGTGGCTGCTGCCGCTGTGCATGGCGGTGGCAGGCGCCTACGCACTGGTCGTGGGCGCCCTGAGCCTGCGCACCCGCGGCGTGTACTTCATCATGGTGACGCTGGCCTTCGCCCAGATGGCCTTCTATGTGGTCCACGACACCCCGTTGGGGGGCGGCACCGACGGCATTTACATCGAGCAGTCGCCCACTCTGCTCGGCCTGGACCTGAGCCGGCCGCTGCCGATGTACGGGCTGACGCTGGCGATGCTGGCTGCCGCCTTCGGCTTCCTGGCGTTGCTGATGCGCTCGCGTTTCGGCCGTGCGCTGGCGGGCGTGCGGGTCAACGAACAGCGCATGCGCGCGGCGGGCTTCGCCACCTACCCGTACAAGCTGGCCGCATTCACGCTGTCGGGCTCGATCGCCGGGCTGGCCGGCTTTCTTTTTGCGGTGAAGGACGGCCTGGTCAACCCCGAGCTGATGAGCTGGCACCTCTCGGGAGCCCTGCTGGTGATGATCATCCTCGGTGGCCTGGGTCACCTGCGCGGTGCACTCATGGGCGCCTTCGCCTTTGCGCTGCTGCAGGAGCTGTTCCAGTCCGAAGCGATCTGGGGCGGCTTCGCCAAACACTGGCACCTCGGTCTGGGGCTGACCATCATCCTGACGGTGGCGCTGCTGCCGCGCGGCCTGGCCGGATTGCCGCAGCAGTGGCGAGACGCCCTGATGGGTCGCCAGTCACGCAGCCGTTCCCCTCAAGCACCCGTCTGAGCAAGCCCATGAACAATCCCTCTCCCGCCCTGGACGTGCTGCTGCGCTGCAGCGGGCTGACCCGCCGCTGGGGCGGCCTGGTGGCCGTCAACGACGTGGCTGTCGAGCTGGTTCGCGGCACGGTGCACGCGGTGATCGGCACCAACGGCGCGGGCAAGTCCACGCTCATCAACCTGCTGTCGGGCGAGATTGCCCCCTCGGGCGGACGCATCGAGCTGATGGGGCAGGAGGTGACGCAATGGACCCAGCCGCGCCGCGCCCGCGCCGGGCTGGGTCGAAGCTACCAGCGCAACACCATCTTCCCCGAGTTCAGCGTGCTGGAGAACTGCCGATTGACGGCACAGTCTCGCTGGCAGAGGCCCTGGCGCTGGTGGCAGAGCGCCTGGACCTGTGCAGACAGCCACGCGGCAGCCCGCGAGGCGGCCGCCTCGGCCGGCCTGTCCGAGAGCCTGGACCGGATCGCCGGGACGCTGTCGCACGGCCAGAAGCGCCAGCTGGAGATCGCCATGTGCCTGGCCACCGGCCCGGAGGTGCTGCTGCTCGACGAGCCGCTGGCCGGCATGGGCGCCGAAGAGACCGAGCGCATGCTGGAGCTGCTCGCCAGCCTGCGCCGCCACCATGCCATCCTGCTGGTCGAACACGACATGGATGCGGTTTTTCGCATCTCCGACCGCATCACCGTCATGGTCAACGGCGCCGTCATCGCCTCCGGTTCACCCGATGCGGTTCGCCGCGACGACAAGGTTCAGTCCGCCTACCTGGGTGAGCACTGACAGCCCGGTTGCGCAGCCCCTCGCATTGTCCGTCTCCAAGAACCCCGCCGCCCCACCATGCCCTGCTACGCTTTGGATGACCTCGTCCCTGTTGTCGACCCGACGGCCTACGTCCACCCCAGCGCGGTGCTGATCGGCGCGGTGATCGTCGGTCCGGGCTGCTACATCGGACCCTGCGCCAGCCTGCGCGGCGACTTCGGCCGCATCGTGATCGGCGCCGGTGCCAACATCCAGGACGGCTGCGTGCTGCACAGCTTCCCGGATGCCGAGTTGCGCGTAGGCGAGAACGGCCACATCGGTCATGGCGCAGTGCTGCATGGTTGCACCATCCATGCCGATGCCCTGGTGGGCATGAATGCGGTGGTGATGGACGGTGCCGAGGTGGGGGCGCAGGCCATGGTCGCCGCCTGCGCCTTCGTGCCCGCCGGGAGCCGCCTGCCGCCTCGCACGCTGTGCGTTGGTGTTCCGGCCAGGGCGCTGCGGGAGCTGAGCGGCGAGGAGATGGCCCGCAAGCTGGATGGGACTCGGGCCTACCAGCACCTGGCGCTCCGCAGCGCAGCCTCCCTGCGCGAGGTCAGCCCCCTGGCTGCGCCGCCACGGACCGGCGACCACTGAGCGTTTCGGGGCCGGGGGGGGCCCCGGAGTTCAGGATCAGGGTCAGGGGCAGGCTGCGCTGTCGGCCGCGGGAACGGCGCACGCATCCCGTCGCACGATGGACACCCCGTTCTTCACGGCCGTCATCTCGGCGAGGATCGCCACGGCGATCTCGGGAGGGGTGTGGCTGCCGATCGGCAGTCCCACGGGGCCGTGCAGACGGGCCAGCTGGGCGTCGGTCATGTCGAAATGCTGCGCAAGCCGCTGCTGCCGCCTGGCGTTGTTCAGACGTGAACCGATCGCGCCCACGTAGAACGCGGGTGACCTGAGCGCCTCCAGCAGCAGCATGTCGTCGAGCTTCGGGTCGTGGGTCAGTGCCACCACCGCGCAACGTGGATCCGGCTCCATCGCCAGAAACGCGTCGTCCGGCATGCTGGTGACCAGCCGTGCGTCCGGTACGTCCCAGCACCGACCGTACTCCTCGCGCGGGTCGCAGACCGTGACCTCGTAGTCCAGTGCCTGGGCCATGCGCGCGAGGTACTGCGAAACCTGCCCGGCGCCGATGATGAGCAGGCGCCATTGGGGCCCGTGCAGGGTGGTCAGGCCCGACCCGTCCCAGCGCAGCGCCTCGCCGGCCCGCGCCTGGCCCACGCTCACCGTGCCGGTCGCCAGGTCGACATGGCGCGAGGCCAGCCGGCGCTGGGTCAGGAGCGCCGCCAACTGCTCAAGCTGGGCGGGGTTCGGCATCGGTTCGACCACCACTTCCAGCCTGCCGCCGCACGGCAGGCCGTAGCGCAGGGCCTCGTCCTGCGTGGCTCCGTACACCAGCTTGAAGGCCGTGGGCTCCCGCATGCCTCCTTGGCGCATGCGGGCGATGAGGTCGTCTTCAATGCAGCCGCCCGACACCGACCCCAGCACCTGGCCGTCATCGCGCAACGCCAGCCAGGAGCCGGGGGGGCGCGGCGCCGAACCCCAGGTGGCAGCGACCGTCACCAGCGCAAAGCGCCTGCCCTCGGCAGCCCAGCGACGCACCGTCGCAAGGACTTGCAGATCCATGCTGTCCATCAGGAAATCCGTTCCTTGGCTGGTGCAAGACCCGTGATGATCTTGCGCGTGACATCTGGGTTCAAGGTTTGGATCTTGACATCCTGTCGGGCCTTGCTCCTGCCTTGTTGGGCTTGACGAGGTCTGGATCAAGAACCCGGTCGGTGAGCTGCGCAGGGCGATCGCCCCGTATCCATGTGGGCCCGAAATGCCGCGGCGCCGATGCGAGAATAAGGGGCTGTGGGCCGTCGGTTGCGGCGTCCAGTGTGATCATGGGCCCTTTCGGAGCTGGCCGATGACGGCGACCACTGTGCGAGCAAGGCGAGCTCAGCGCGGCGCGGCGGCCAGCGTCTCGACCTCAAAGCCGACGCTGTTGCGGTCGACCCGGCTGAATTCCACGCCGATCAGGTGGATGGATCCTCCGCGATCGCAGTACTTGTCGGCGCAGCCCTTGCTGCGGTCTGTTCCAGCGCCCGACCCTCGGGCAGGAGTTCGACCACCTTGAACTCGAACAGCCACACTGCCCCACAGGCCGCCACCGCCATGTCGATGCGGCCCTTGTGGGTGCTGTGTTCGACGCAGATGTCCAGACCGAGGGCAGCGAAGTGGCTGCAGAACACGCTGGCCCAGGAGCCCTCGAACTGGGCGATCGGGCTGCGGCGGTACCAGTCGTTCGGGATCGAGGCAAAGAAGGCGTGGAACAGCCCGCGAAGGCCCGCCGTGCCACCGGCCTGCAGCAGCCCCGCCACAGCCTCGTCACCTGCGGCTCCTGCGCCGAGGGGTCGCCCAGGTAGTGGCGCAGCAGGCTGCCGTTCAGGCTGGCCCACACCTCCTGGTTCGGGTACTTGAGCGTGAACGACAGCCTGCCCGGCAGCGCCTGGGTGCGGTCGATGGTCAGGTAGCCGGTCTGGAACAACAGCGCCTCGGGTGCCATGGCGTCGATGTCGAAACCCGACAGCAGCATCTCGGAGGGGAGGCGCTGTGGGCGAGGTTCACGGCATCGAGTGGAAAGGCGATCCGTTGGCTCCACCCCATGCCACCCCACGCCTTCATGGCATCACGAGACTCAGCCCCGGATCACCTCGGCCCCCTCCCCATACAGCGCCGCCACCTTGTCGGCCCGGCGCGTCAGCACGGCGCGCTGGTTGATGTAGCCCTTGTCGGTGATCTCGCCGTCGTCCACGGTGGGCGGCTCGTCGAGGATCAGGGCGCGGGTGGGGCACTGCGAGGTGCCGCCGCCTTCGGCCTTGATGGCGCGCAGGCCGGCGACGATGGTCTCGCGCACGGTTTCGATGGGCAGGGTCTTGGCCTGCGGGGTGAGGAAGACCAGCAGGCCGACCTCCTCGCGGTCGTGGCCGGTGACCACGGCGTCGGACACGTGTGGCGCGCAGGCGCTGACGCTGCGGATGCGCACGCTGCCCACGCTGACCCAGGTGCCGCTCATGAGCTTGAAGTCCTCGGCCACGCGGCCATCAAAGGCCACGCCGCGTTCAGGGCGGGATTCGTCCACCAGCTTGCCGGCGTCGCCGATGCGGTAGTAGCCCTCCTCATCGAAGGCAGCCGCGTTGGCCTCGGGGTTGTCGCGGTAGCCGGGAAAGATCGACGGGCCGCGCACCCGCATCTCCAGCTTGCCGCCGTTGGGCAGGAACTTGAGTTCGATGCCCGGCAGCGGCAGGCCGATGCAGCCGGCCCGGTCGATGCGCCAGTGCACCGTGGTGGCGGCCGGCGCGGTTTCGGTGCTGCCCCAGGAGGATGTGAACCACAGCGGGCGGCTGCGCACCTTGCGGGCCACCGCCTCCAGGCGCTCCCACAGGCTCTGCGGCAGCGCGGCGGCGGCGTAGAAGATGCCTTCGAGGTTCTCGAAGAAGGTGCGCGCAAATTCGAGGTCGTTCTCCAGGTACGGCAGCAGCATGTCGTAGCCGCGCGGCACGTTGAAGAGGAAGTTGGGCTTGACCTCGCGCAGGTTGGCCACGGTCTTCTCGATGAGCCCGGGCACCGGCCGGCCCTCGTCGATGGTCAGGCTGCCGCCGTGCGAGAGCACCATGTTGAAGTTGTGGTTGCCGCCGAAGGTGTGGCTCCAAGGCAGCCAGTCCACCAGCCGCAGCGGGTAGCGCACCAGCATCGGCCAGGCCTGCGCCATCTGCTGCTGGTTGGCGCACAGCATGCGGTGGGTGTTGATGACCACCTTGGGCACGCCGGTGGAGCCGGAGGTGAGCAGGTATTTGGCCGGCCACTCGGGGCGGATGGCGTGGTAGAGGTCGATGACCGTCTCGGTTTCCTCGGCCTGCAGCAGAGCGTCGAAGTGCAGCGCGCCTTCGAAGTCACCCGCGTTGGAGCTGAACACCGCCGGGCAGCGCACACCGGCGCCCCAGCTGCGCGCTGCGCCGCCGTACACCTTGGCATCTGCGGCGTAGACCAGCGCCGGGTCGAGTGCGTCCAGGATCGCGCAGATTTTGCTGTGATCCTTGGTCAGCCGGCTGTAGGCGCTCGACACCGTGCAGGACACGCGGCCGATGTGCATCGTCGCCAGCATCAGCAGGGCGTGGTCGATGGAGTTGTCCGACAGGATCACCACCGGCTTGTGCGGCGGCAGGTCCAGGTTCAGCAGCGCCTGGGCGATGCAGCCGACCTGTTGGCGGGCCTCGCCGTAGGTCAGGCGGCGCCAGCTGCCATCGGCGCGGCGCTCGGCCAGGAAGGGGGACAGCGGCGTCATGCGAGCCCAGTGCTCCAGCCAGGAGCCGATGCTGCGGGCGAAGGGCTGCAGGGCCTCGGGCGAACGGAGCACAAAGCCGCCGCCGGGCAGGTCCTCCTTGACGACGTGGGCGGGCGCCAGCGCGGCGGCATCGTCGAAAGGCAGCAGATCCATGTTCAGTCTCCTGTGTCTTGAATGGGGTGTGCGGTCGGCTCGGGCCGGGTTGCGTCGGCTTCAGACGCCCAGGTAGCCGGCCAGCTCCGCGCTGCCGCGCAGTTCGGCGGAGGGACCGGCCAGCACCCGTCGGCCCTTCTGCAGCACCACCAGCCGGTCCGACTCGGTGCAGACCTTGCGGTAGTCGCGGTCCACCACCAGGGTGGCGATGCCGCTGGCCCGGATCTGGCCGATCACGCGCCAGATCTCGGCCACGATCATCGGCGCCAGGCCTTCGGTGGCCTCGTCGAGGATGATGGCGTCGGGGTTGGTCATCAGCGCCCGGCCGATCGAGAGCATCTGCTGTTCGCCGCCGGAGAGCTGGCTGCCCAGGTTGCCCAGCCGTTCGGCCAGGCGCGGGAAGGTCTTCATCACCCGATCGAAGTCCCACTCGCGCTGGCCGCGGCTGCCGGCCCGCTCGGTCATGATCAGGTTCTCGCGCACCGTCAGGGTCGGGAAGATGCCGCGCCCTTCGGGCACGTAGGCGATGCCGAGCTTGGCCACCTCGTGCGGAGATCCGCGCGACAGATCCTTGCCGACGATGCGGATCTCGCCCTGGCGCTGCTTCACATGGCCCAGCAGGCTGCGGATCAGCGTGGACTTGCCCATGCCGTTGCGGCCCAGCAGGCCGACCGTCTCGCCACGGGCGAGCTGGAAGTCGATGCCATGCAGGATGTGGCTGCTGCCGTACCAGGCCTGCACGCCGCGGGCGTCGATGAGCCATTCGGTGGTCGAGCGGTCCATCTCAATGGCCTCCCAGGTAGGCAGCCTGCACATCGCGGTTGCGACGCACCTCGTCGGGCGCGCCGCTGGCGATCACCGCGCCGTTGACCATCACGGTGATGCGGTCGGCCACCGCAAAGACCGCATCCATGTCGTGTTCGACCAGCAGGAGCGCGTGGCCGGTCTTCAGCTCCAGCAGCAGCGCCAGCATGCGCTGCGACTCCTCCGGGCCCATGCCGGCCAGCGGTTCGTCCAGCAGCAGCACGGTGGGCTGGGTGGCCAGGCACATGGCGATCTCGAGCTGGCGCTTCTGGCCGTGCGAGAGGCTGGCAGCGGTGCGTTTGGCCACCGCCGCCAGGCCCGCGCGCTCGATGGCGGCCTGGGCGCGCTGCACACTCGTGCGGCATCCCTGCGCCGACTCCCAGAACGCCCAGGGCCGTGGCGTGCGCGCCTGCGCGGCCAGCCGGCAGTTCTCGAACACGCTCAGCGGCAGGAAAATGTTGTTGCGCTGGTAGCTGCGGCCGATGCCGGCATGCGCCAGATGGGGCTGCGACCAGCGTGTCACGTCCCGGCCCTGCAGCAGCAGCTGACCGTCCGACGGTGGCAGCTCACCCGACAGCAGATTGATCAACGTGGACTTGCCCGCGCCGTTGGTGCCGATGACGGCGTGGATCTCACCGGTATGCAGCGCCACCGAGACGCGGTCCACCGCCACCAGCGCGCCGAAGCGTTTGCTGACGCTGCGGGCCTCGAACAGGGCGGTGCCAGCGGGCACCGCGGGTGTGCTGGAAGGGGTCATGCCTTGGCGCCCCGGGCGGTGGATGCAGGGCCGGCGCCTTCAGCCTCACCCACAGCACTGGGGATCACTGCGCGGTGTCGGTGGCGCCACTGCGACCAGGCACCCGCCAGCCCCTGCGGCAGCAGCGCCACCGACAGGATCACGAAGCCGCCCAGCAGCAGCTGCCAGTGCTTGGTCAGGGTCTGGAACCATTCACCCAGCAGCACGAACACGAAGGCACCGGCGACCGCGCCTCCCAGGCTGCCCAGCCCGCCCAGGATGATCATCACCAGGGCGTTGCCGCTGTGGTGCCAGGAGAGGATCTCCGGCGTGACAAAGCCGTACTGCGCCGCATAGAAGAAGCCGCCCAGACCGGCGAGCATGCCGCCGAGCACGAAGCTGCCCAGCTTGTAGAGCAGCGTGGCGTAACCGGTCGCCCGCATGCGCTGCTCGTTGTGCTTGATGCCCACCAGGGCGTGACCGAAACGCGAGCGCAGCACCAGACCCAGCACCGCCAGCGTCAGCAGCAGCCCGCCCATCACAAACCAGAAGAAGTTGCGGGTGTTGTCCAGGTCGAACAAGCGGACCCCCGCCAGCACGAACTCCGGCTTGAAATAGACGTAGGCGCCGTCCGAACCGCCGGCGATCTGGGTGTCGTGGAAGACGAAGAACACCAGCTGGGTGAAGGCCAGCGTCACCATGATGAAGAAGATGCCCCTGGTGCGCATCACCAGCGCGCCGATCAGCAGCGACAACAGGGCAGAGCCCCCCAGGGCGGCACCCAGCAGCAGCCAGCCGTTGCCCGGGCCGTCCTGCGGCGAGAGCATCGCCACCATGTAGCCGCCCAGGCCGAAGAAGGCCGCATGCCCCAGGCTGACCAACCCGGTGTAGCCCACCAGCAGCTGCAGGCTGGCGGCAAAGATCGACAGGATCATCACCTTGGTCAGCAGCTCGGTGTGGAACTTGGAGCCCAGCGGCTCCGGCAGCAGGGGAAACACCAGCAGCAGGCCGAAGAAGATCAGCCAGCCGAGGTGGGAAGTCCAGGATCTGTTCATGCCCTTGCCCTGCCTGTTCAACCGGCCTTGAACAGCCCTTCGGGCTTCCACAGCAGGATCCCCGCCATCGCGAGGTAGACCATCGCACCCGCACCCTCCTGCCAGAAGACCTTGCCGAAGGTGTCGACAAAGCCGATCAGCAGGGCCGCGAGCATGGCGCCCTGGATGGAGCCGATGCCGCCGATCACCACGATCACGAAGCAGAGGATCAGCACGCCGTCACCCATCTTCGGGTAGACCGAAGACACCGGCGCGGCCAGCATTCCCGCCAGCACCGCCAGCGCCACCCCGGCGGCAAACACCACCCGGTAGAGCAGCGTGATGTTGATGCCCAGCGACTGCACCATCTCGCGGTTGGTGGCACCGGCGCGCACCATCATGCCCAGCTTCGTGCGGCGGATCACCCACCAGATGCCGCCCGCCACGCCCAGGCAGACCAGCGACAGGGCCAGACGATAGACCGGGTAGGTCATACCGTTGCCGATCGGCAGCGAACCGGCCAGGAGGTCCGGCATCGGCACACCGTGCACGTCATCCCCCACCAGGATGCTGCGCAGCTCCTCGGCCACCAGGATCAAACCGAAGGTCATCAGAACCTGCTGCAGGTGGTCACGGTCGTACAGGTAGCTGAAGAACACCCATTCCAACACATAGCCCAGCAGCACCGCCAGCACGATGCCCAACGGCAGCGCGATGAACAGGCTGCCGGTGAGGGACGCCAGCACGAAGGCGAGGTAGGCGCCCACCATGTAGAAGCTGCCATGGGCCAGGTTGATCACGCCCATGATCCCGAAGATCAGCGTCAGCCCGGAGGCGACCAGGAACAGCAGCAGCCCGTACTGGACGCTGTTGAGGCACTGGATGAGGAAGGTGGTGAGGTCCATGGGGACGACGTGGGGCCGTGGGGTGGCAGTGCCTGGATCCCCGCCTGCGCGGGGATTGCGTTGGAGAACGCGGGGATGACGTCGGGGATCGGGAATGTGGCACCGCTGAGCGCGGAGGCGCAGGGAACCGCCTCGCCATCGTCATCCCCGCGAAGGCGGGGATCCAGGGAAGTGGCAGAGCCCCGCCGATCAGGAGGCCTTGCAGCCGCGCGCCGGATCGGCCAGGCCCTTGACGGCCACCCCTTCGTTCTTGTTGTTCTTGCCCACCACCTTGCGCAGGTAGATGTCCTGCACCGGGTTGTGCGCCTTGCTCAGCGTGAAGGGGCCGCGCGGGCTGTCGATCTTGGCAGCCGCGATGCCCTTGACCAGGCCATCGCGGTTCTTGACATCGCCCTTCACCGCCGCCAGGCCGGCGCCCAGCATCTGCGCGGCGTCGTAGCCCTGCACCGCATAGACGTCCGGCTGCAGCTTGTAGGTCTTGGCGTACTGCAGGCGGAAGGCCTTGTCCTTGGCGTGGGTCAGGTCGTCGGCATAGTGCAGCGTGGTGAGCAGCCCCTCGGCGGCGGCCCCCTGCGCCTCCAGCGTGCCGTCGGTAAGAAAGCCGGCACCCACCAGCTGGATCTTGTCCTTCAGGCCGGCAGCGGCCCAGTCCTTGACGAACTTGACCGCACCCCCCCCCGCAAAGAACACGTAGATTGCATCGGGTTTGAGCGCGGCCACCTCGGTGAGCAGGGCCTGGAACTCGACGTTCGGGAAGGGCAGGTTCAGCTCCTTGAGCACCTTGCCGCCGCCCGCCTCGAAGCCCTCCTTGAAGCCCTTGACCGATTCGTCACCGGCGGCGTACTTCCAGGTCAGCGTGACGGCGGTCTTGATCTTGCGGTCTGCCGCCACTTTGCCCATGGCATAACCCGGTTGCCAGTTGGAGAACGAGCTGCGGAAGATGTTGGATGCACAGAACGGACCGGTGATGGCGTCCGCACCGGCGTTGGGCACGATCAGCAGGGTGTTGTTGTCCTTGGCCACCTTGGCCATGGCCATCGCCACGCCGGAGTGCACCGTGCCGACCATCACGTCGACGTTGTCGCGCTTGACCAGCTTGTTG
>Ga0073904_10002141_pt1 | contig 14934 bp, 13 predicted proteins | sample KloWWTrecipitate_FD_66668 | JGI IMG/M metagenome (GOLD analysis project Ga0073904, IMG submission 66668) | Active sludge microbial communities from Klosterneuburg, Austria, studying microevolution and ecology of nitrifiers - Klosterneuburg... | ecosystem: Engineered > WWTP > Aerobic digester >...
CACGGGGTGCGGCTCGCCGCAGCTGGGTCAGTGAGAGTGACTGCCATACGGCGCAGCACATGGGGAACTGTGCGATTGTTTGACGTGATACGATTGGGCTTTGCGACGCTGGCCTCGGCCAAGGTCGAGGAGCAAGCCGCCTACTACACCGGCGTCCTCGGTCTCAAGCTCGTGGCGGCCGATCCGGCCCTTACGGTGTTTGCCAACCAGGCCGGCCAGCACGTTGTTGTGCTCGAGCGCGGCGACGCCGCCGGGATACGCGGTCTTGCCTTCGAAATCGCCCCGGACAGCGACCTCGGTGCCCTCGCGGTTCAGCTGCGCGCCAGCGGTGTGTCCTGCGACATTCAAAGCGATCCGGTTGCCGGTGTCGCGACGTGCCTCGCCGTTGCGGACCCGGATGGAACCCTGATCCAGCTGGTCCCGAAGTTCGATAGCTTCGATGTGGGCCCGCTGACACGCGGCATCGCGCCGGCAAAGCTCGGGCATGTCGCGCGCTTCACCTCGCAGCTGCGCGCCCAGCTTGCCTTCTACAAGGATGTGCTGGGCTTCCGCATCTCGGACTGGCGGGCCGATGAGTCAGCCTACTTCATGCGCTGCGGCCCCGACCACCACACCGTCAACTTCTTCGCCGCCCCATCCTCGAAGCTGCATCACATCGCATTCGAGCTCAGGGATTGGTCGGAGATCGGCCGCGCCTGCAACATTCTGGCAGAGAACCGGCTGCGGCTCGACTGGGGGCCGTCGCGCCACGTCATCGGGCACAATATTGCCTGCTACCACAGCACCTCGGAAGGGGTTCGCATCGAGCTCTATACCGAGATGGACCAGATGACGAACGAACGGCTCGGCTACTTCGATCCGCGTCCCTGGCACGAGGATCGGCCGCAGTTTCCCAGAGGCTGGGGACCTGAATTCGGAAAAAGCGCGTGGGGACCATGATGGCCACGCGATCGCCCTGCGCGCCTGTCGCGCAGTAACCTGAAAAACTGGAGGAGATCGGTCACGTGCTGGCGGAACTATCCATTATTGCCGTACGCGGAATTGGCATCGGAGCCGTCTACGCGATCATCGCGATGAGCTTCAACGTTGTGTTCAGCTCAAGCGGAATTCTCAACTTTGCCCAGGGGACGATGTTCATCCTGGGTGGCTTCGCGGGCTATATGGTGATCGGTGAGTCCGTCGCCAGCTGGCCGCTGTGGCTCGCCGCGCTCCTCCTCGCCACGGTCATCGTGGCGGTGGTCGTGACGGTACAGGGCGCGCTGACGCTGATGCCGCTCAAGGACTCGGTCGAACAGCACTCGTGGCTGATCTCGACCATGGCGGTGTCCGTTATTCTCACGGCGACGCTGATGCTGGTCCAGGGGCCGTACAGCTGGACCGTGCAGAGCCCGATCCCAAGCTTCACGATCTTCGGCATGCGTACGCCCGCGCCCTACGCGCTGGCCGTCGTCGCCATGTTCTTCTGGTACTTCGTGCTGCGCTGGTTCCTCAACAAGACGCTGACCGGCCTCGCCATCAGCGCCATTTCGCAGGACATGGACGCGGCGCGCGCCGCGGGCCTCCGGGTGCGCCGCCTGCAGCTTCTGGCCTTCACCATCAGCGGCGTCATCGTCGGCTCGGCCGGCTTCATCGTTGCGCCGGTCGTGACGCTCTCGGCGGATGCCGGCATGCGCTACGTCCTCCACGGCTTTATCGCCGCGGTGGTGGGTGGCATCGGCAGCAACGGCGGCGCCGTGCTTGGCGGCATCCTGCTTGGCCTGCTGTCGATGTTCGTTACCTTCCAGCTGGGTGGCGCCTATCAGGACATCCTGTCGCTCGTCCTGCTCGTCGCTGTCCTGATGATCCGGCCTGAAGGCATCTTCGGACGCAGCTCGGCGAGGCGCGTGTAGCCATGAACAAGTCGGGGACTTCTATCGTGTCAGATACGACTGCGGATGCAGTGGCGCTGGCCACCGGGCCGGTGGCCGGCCCGCGGCTGAACTCGGACCTGGTTCAGCTGGTCATCGCGATCACGCTGGTGATCATTTTTGGGCTCGTGCCGAACTTTGTCGGCAATCCCTACTGGACCCAGACGCTGCAGATCCTGATCCTCTATGCGAGCGTGTCAGTGCTGCAGAACGTGCTCCTCGTCGACGCCGGACAGGCGTCGTTCGGGCAGGGGGCGATCTTCGGACTCGGGGCCTATGCTGCGGCCATGGCCTTCGGGCTGTACCAGATGCCGTGGATCTTCGCGGTCGGCATGGGCTTGGTGGGGGCGCTGATCGGCGGCATCATCTTTGCGCTGCCGGCGCTTCGGGTGCAGAACTTCCACCTGGGCTTCGTGACGCTGAGCGCCGCGATCGTCTTTCCGCAGGTTGTCGTCATCCTCAATGACTGGACGAACGGCATCAACGGCATCATCGTTTCGGTGCCGCAGCTGACCAATGCCGGTCTGTTCGGCGCCTCCTACCTGTCGATCGTCATCACCTGCTTCGGCATCGCGGTCCTGTGTTTCCACTACGCCTTGCGCAGAACGCGGTTCGGTCGCCGGATGCGCGTCGCTGCCGCGAGCCCCGAGGCCGCGATGGCGCTGGGCATCAGCCCGGGCGTCATGCGCTCGGTCGCGTTTATCGTGACGGCCATCGGTATCGGCTTTGCCGGCGTCATGTATCTGCCGATCGTGGGCTTTGTGACCCCGTCCGCGTTCAGCCTCGATCTGTCGATGCTCTTCTTCTTCGCCATCGTGGTGGGCGGACGCGGCCAGATCCTCGGGCCAATACTCGGCATCATCATTCTCTACTTCCTGCCCAACGTTGTCTTCGCGCAGTTCCTCGACTACCGGCTCCTCGCCTACGGCGCGGTGACACTGGCGGTGGTGCTGCTGTTCCCGGACGGCATTGTCGGCTCGTTCGAAAAGTGGCGGATCAAGCGCCGGCACGCCACGCCCGATGGGGGTTTGCGGCTCGACCGCATGATCGCCGACGACCTGGTTCCCGCTGCCGTTGGCAAGCCGGTGACGCAGGCGGGTGATGTCGTAGTCAAGGTCCGCGGCGGGTCCAAGACCTTCGGCAGCGTCGTTGCCCTCGATGGCGTGGATCTCGACATTCGTCGTGGCGAAATCCACGGCCTCATCGGCGCGAACGGTTCGGGCAAGACCAGCCTGCTGAACGTCCTCTCCGGTTTCAGCCGGCTGAGCGGCGGCACAGTGTCGATCAAGGACGCAGAGATCACGCGGCTGTCGGCCAGCCAGATTGCGCGGCTGGGCATTGGCCGGACCTTCCAGACGCCGCGGGTGTTTTCGTTCTTTTCCATCTGGGACAATCTGCGCGTCGGTCTCGACGCCAATCCGAACGTCGATGCCCAGCTGAAGAAAAGGGCCGGCGCCCTGAAGGGCCGGCTCGACACGCAGAGCGCGGAATGGCTGCCGCACGGCCAGCGGCGTCTCGTCGAAGTCATGCGCGTCGTGCTGCAGAATGCCGACGTGCTGCTGCTGGACGAACCGGCGGCGGGTCTGTCTCCCGAAGAGCGCGTCAGGTTTTCGGAACTGCTGAAATATCTGCGCGATACACTGGGCACGACCATCATCCTCGTTGAGCACGACCTTGACCTGGTGCTCGGCATTGCCGACCGGATCACCGTGCTCGATACGGGGCGGGTAGTCGCGACCGGAGCGCCCGCCGAGATCGCCTCGAACCCGGCGGCCAAACATATGTTCGTGAAGGCTCGAAATGCTTAGCATCAACAATCTTGTTTCCGGCTACGGCACCGTCCCAGTCCTTCACGGCATCAGCTTTGACGTCGCGCCCGGCGAGGTGCTGCTGATCGGCGGCGAGAACGGCGCGGGAAAATCAACCCTGCTGCGCACGGTCGGAGGCTTCATCTCAGCCGACAGCGGGAGCGTCTCGGTCGCCGGCCGGGAGGTGACGAAAACGTCGCCGGAGGACCGCGTGAAGGCCGGGCTGCGGCTGGTGCTGGACGGCCACCGGATCTTCCCGGAGATGAGCGTCTTCGACAACCTCCGACTGGGGGCTAGCAAGGCGCTGGGCAAGGACGGGTTCGAGCAAGCGGTGCAGGACATCTTCGCCGTCTTCCCGATCCTCGATGAGAAGCGCCGGAACTATGGCCGCGACCTGAGCGGCGGCCAGCAGCAGATGCTGGCGCTGGGTCAGGCGTTCGTGGCGCAGCCGAAGGTGCTGCTCTGCGACGAGCCATCGCTGGGTCTGGCGCAGGCCTTGCTGCCGAGCATCCTGCAGTTCCTCAGGAAGTGGGCGAACAGCGGCACGGCGGTGGTGATCGTCGAGCAGCATCTCGACATCGCCCGCGAGTTCGCGGATCGCATGCTCATCATGGAGCGGGGGCAGATGCTGCCCGAGTCTGCATAGGACTAAACCGCAGAGGCGAGCCTTGCGGTTCGCCTCACGCTCTCGCGTCAGAAGGGCTTCTGCGCGCCACCCAGCCGCTCGGTGATCTCCCGGGCGGCGGCCAGCAGGGCTGTGCTCCATTCGGCGATCTTGGGCTCGATGCTCTCGCTCATGCCGGACATGGCGATCGATGCCCTGACCTCGCCGTCGCTGAACCGGATGGGTGCCGCGACGCCGGAGACGCCCAGCCGCAGTTCCTGGTGGTTGATGGCAAATCCGGCCGCGCGGGTGCGCTCGATATCGGCGCGCAGCGACGGTTCGTCGGCAAGCGTATGCGGCGTCAGTGGCGTGATGGCTTTCGCGATCTCGGCAATGAACGCGTCGGACTGGTAGGCGAGGATCGCTTTGCCCGAGGCACCCGCGTAGAGCGGCAGCGCGGCGCCGACGGTGGGCGGGGCGCGATAGGGGTGTTCCACCTCGACCTTGTCGAAGATGACGGCCTCGTGCCCGATCAGCAGCGCGACATAGACGGTGTTGCCGCTCGCCGCCGATACCGACTTCATCACCGGACGGGCAATCTCGGCCAGCGTCCGGCGGCCGACGGTCTGCGAGCCGATGTACCAGAATTTGGCCGACAGCGCGTAGCGGCCGGTGTCTTTCTCCTGGCTGACGTAACCCTCATCCTTGAGCGTCTTGAGCAGCCGATAGATCGTCGCCTTGTCGAGGGCGAGCGTATTGCCGAGATCGGTGATGCGCTCACCGTTCTCGCTCTTGGCGAGCAGTTCGACGAGGGACAGGGCCTTCTTCAGTACTTTGACCAAGATCATGCCCCAGGGGTTAGAAGGTTTCGCGGCGTGTCGATCAGTATGCTCGAAAGATGTTCTTCCGATACCCCGAGGCTGCGGAGGTAGGGAAACACGTATGTCAGCACCCGAAGTGTCCGGGCTGCAATCTTTGATGGATCGGTCTGTGGCTTGTTCGGATAGGGCGCGCCCCGGACGCACATAACATTGTCGGTCGCGATTACCAAGCGGCGGCGAGCGCCGCTTTTGAACAGCGATCCGAGGGCCTCAAGGCGCTGTTCGTCCCGAGGCCAGCGGCCGCCTTCGTAGCCGAACTGGTCGAAGCCGACGAACGATCCAGCCCCCACGATGTCGGCATGATAGCCGGGTTCTGTGCTGCCGCAGGAATGGCCGATGATGATGCGATCGGCCGGTACGCCGTGGCTGGTCAGGAGGGCCTGCTGCTCGCGCCCGAGCACCCCGCATTCGGTGTGCGTGGTAATCGGCACGCCGGTCTCGATGGCGGCACGGGCCGCGGCCTCGAACACCAGCCGTTCGTATGGCGTGATCCTGTCGAAGCCGGTGGCGACCTTGATGACACCGGCGCGGATGCCGGTGGCGCCGACGCCCTCGGTGATCTCGTTGATGAGCAGCTCCGCGAGGTAGGGCACAAGCTGGCGCGGGTCTTCGAGCTTGGCCATCTTGGAGCGCCAGTAGGCCGACCCGCCCGCCACATCGTTGAACAGCCCGGTCGCGCAGACGATGTTGAGGCCGGAGCGCGCCGAGACTTCGGCCATCAGCTCAACGTCGCGTCCGATATCGTTGGCGCATGGGTCGAGGATGGTGCGGATGCCGTTTGCCACGAGTTCGCCGGCGACGGAGACGCAGCGCTCGATGATGGCCGAGCGCTGCGTTGAGCGAAATCCGTCAGTCTCCCATCCGGGCAAGCCGATCGACAGGTGCTCGTGCAGCAGCGTCACGCCGAGATCCTGTGGTTGGACGCTGCCCGTTACGGTGTTGATCGTTGTCATGGATGTCGACCTCGTGTTCCCCGCGCCGGGGCGGGCGTCAGTTCATCGCCCGCCGGTGGGGCAGGGCTGCCCGCTATTGCGCCGTGAAACCGCCATCGATCGGCAGGGCGACGCCGTGGATATTGGAGGCGGCATCCGAGCACAGGAACAGCACGACCTCGGCGACTTCATCGGGGGTCCCGAGGCGGCCCGTCGCGGGATAGTTGGCCTGCAGCCGCTTCTGCCATTCCGCCGGCTCGAACGAGTTGATGAACTTGTCCAACAGGGGCGTGGCGATGGCGCCCGGGCAGACGGCGTTGACGCGGATGTTCTGCTGTCCGTACTCGATGGCCGCCGTCTTGGTCAGGCCGACAACGCCATGCTTCGACGCAGCGTAGGGGCCGACATAGCGCTGCGACACCAGTCCCATGTTGGAGGCGACATTGACGATACTGCCGCCGCCGATGGCGAGCATCGCGGGGATGGCATACTTGATGCCGAGCCAGGTGCCCTTGAGGTTGACGCGCATCACCCGGTCGAAGGCCTCTTCATCGAGGTCGACCAGCATGGTCTTCTGCGGGCCGTTGATGCCGGCGCTGTTGAACAGGGCATCGAGCCGTCCGAACGAGGCAATCGCGGTATCGACCGCGCCGGCGACGTCGCGCGCCACGCCCACGTCGCACGCGACGGCCGTCGCCGTGCCGCCGAGCGCGGCAATGGCATCTGCCGTCGCGGTCGCGCCATCGATATCGAGATCGGCGGCCACGACGCGGGCGCCTTCTCTGGCGAAGGCCAGCGCCGTTGCCTTGCCGATGCCCGACCCCGCTCCGGTCACTATCGCAACTTTGCTGCTGAAACGTTCGGTCATGGGGTAGCCTTGATCATCAATGTTGGGGGTGCGCCGTGTCTGGCGCCCAGGTTGGAATTCGGCCCAGTTTCCCTCGCGACCGAGCACCTGTCATGTTTCAATATAAGAAATCTCGTTGATCTTTGCAAAAAAGCTTCTTGAAGACGCCTGTTCGAACGGGTACGGTCGGGCCAAATTTAGTGTGTGCTTTCAACGTGTGACTGAATGGGCCGGGGTTCGGAGATTGAGTGCGACGTGCTTGTCGCCGGGGCCGGCGCGGGCGGCTTGACCGCGGCGGTGCTGGCGCGTGCGGCAGGGCTGTCGGTGATCGTGGCGGAGAAGACGCCACACATCGGCGGTACGGCGGCGCGGTCCGGCGGGGTGATCTGGGTGCCGGGCAGCCCGGTTGCGGCGCGTGGCGGCGTTGCCGATCCGGCGGGCGACGCGAAGACCTACCTCAAAGACCTGATGGGCCCTCGCTTCGACGAGGCTCTTGTCTCGGCCTTCCTAGCCAACGGGCCGAAGATGGTCGCGGCGCTCGAAGCGATCGGCGCGGTCGAACTGGTGAATCCATCGCAGCCGGACTACCGCCTTGCGGTGCCGGGCGCGTCGAGTTCGGGCGGACGCTCGCTCGCGAGCGTTCCGATGGACGGAAAGATGCTCGGCGACCAGCTCGGCCTGCTGCGCCGGCCGCTGCCGCAGATGACGCTGTTCGGCGGCATGATGCTGGGCGGAGTGGACCTGCAACATTTCCTCAAGATGACGCGGAGCTTTACCTCTGCCTCCTATGTGGCGAAGCTCATCCTCCGTTACGGCTTCGATATGGTGTTCCGCGGTCGCAGCACGCGGCTCACCGGCGGCAACGCGCTTGTCGGGCGACTCATGAAGGTGGCGCGCGATAGCGGCGTGTCGTTCCGGCTGTCGTCTCCCATCGAGGCGCTGCTGGTCGAGGGCGGCCGCGTGGCTGGCGTTCTCGTCCGGCATGAAGGCGTCGCGACCACGATCCGGGCGCGGCGTGGCGTCATCCTCGCGACGGGCGGCGTGCCTGCCGAACAGGAACTGGTGCGCCGCAGCGTTCGGCGAGGACCGGATGGAGTCACGCTGTCGCTGATGCTTGAGACCAATGCCGGTGACGGCGTGGGTCTCGCCGTTGCCCATGGTGCAACGGCCTGCCGTGAGGTGAGCAATCCGGCGGTCTATACGCCCGTGTCTCTCGTGCCGCAGAAGGGCGGGGTGGTCGTCACGCCGCACTTCGTGGAGCGCACGAAGCCCGGCTTCATTGCCGTCAACCAGGCCGGCCGGCGCTTCGTCAACGAAGCAAACTCGTATGTGGAATTCGGCGAGGCGATGATCGAGCGCGCGATGCGCGACGGGCAGCCGATTGCCTATCTGATCTGCGATCACACGGCGTTGAGGCGATACGGTATGGGGCCGGTTCGCCCTGCTCCAATGCCGTTCTGGCGCGGCATGTGGCGCGACTACCTGATTTCAGCGCCGACCATTCCCGCGCTGGCAAGGCTGCTGGGCATCGATGCCGCCGCGCTGCTGAACACCGTGGGCCGGGTGAACGAAGATGCGAAGGGTGGCAGGGACACCGAGTTCGGCAAGGGCGAGAACGCGCTCAACCGCTTCCTCGGCGACCGCGGCTGCACGAACCCGAACTTTGGTCCGATCGCCGACGGTCCCTTCTACGCCGTTCGCCTGCACCTTGGCGACTACGGCACGATGATGGGCGTCAACACGGACGCTGCAGCGCGCGTGCTCGATGCGCAGGGCGAGCCGATCATCGGCCTCTACGCGGCAGGCAGTGATATGGCGCACGCATTCCGCGGCGCCTATCCGGGCGGTGGCACCGGGCTCGGCCCGGCAATGACCTTCGGCTACGTCGCCGCTCAGCACATCCTGAGCGGGGCGAGCGCAACAAGTCGCGTCGATTGATCGCGCAGGGGAATCGTATGACCAACAATGTGCTCTTCGTGCTGACCGCGCCGTTTGACGGGCAGGATCAGGACTATAACGCGTGGTACACCGACAAGCACCTCGGGGACGTGGTCGTCATCCCAGGTGTCGAGTCGGCCCAGCGCTTCACCCCGACGTCGAGTGCGGCCGAGCCGAGGTATCTCGCGCTCTACAATATTTCGGATCCGCTGCTGGCGCTTGCCGGCCTGCGCGAGCGCTCCGGCACGGAACGCATGCCGATGACGCCGGCGCTCGATACGTCGAAGACGCAGACGATGATGCTGACCGAAATCGGCAGCGGCGCAGCGGCGAGCGCGGCGGACCTGCCGCTTGAAGCTGGCGACCTCGTCGCCTTCGCGTGGGACCGTCAGGCGTCCGCTGGTGGCCGCTATCGGGTCTTCGTGCCGAACGAAGCGCAGCTTCGGCCGTCGGTGATGCCGTCGCGGGTTTTGGTTGTCAGTGGCATCGAGGGCGGTGCGCCGGCAACCGGCGGGGCAAAGTTCATTTCCTACAGCGCCATCACCGGGCAGGTTCCCAAGCCCGCAGCCGTCTGAACGCGGCAACAGCACGTCATCGCGGCACGCAGGCTTCGCCTCGTGCCGCGAGCCATCAAATCAGGACCAGAGCAGTGATCAGTTTGCCGAACAGAGGCGGGCTCGGCCCCCTCGCGCAGATCGGGTTCGTCGTACGCGACATCGATGCCGCGATGGAAGAATGGATGCGGGTCGCCGACATCCGTTCGTTCCTGTGTTTCGATCAGGTCGTCAATCCGAACACCGTGCACCGCGGCCAGCGGACCAATGTCGATATCAGCATCGCCATTGGCTATGCGAGCGATGACCTCGAAATCGAGATCATCAGCCAGCGCAACGATGGCCCCTCGCCCTACAGTGAGTTCATCGGTTCGGGGCGCGAGGGCCTGCAGCACCTTGCGTACCTTGTCGATGACTGCCCGCCCGCGTGGCAGAAGCTCGAAGAGCAGGGTCTTGAGCGCGTGTATTCCGTCATCCCGGAGAATGACGGATTTCCGATCACCTATTTCGACGGGCCGAACGGCTTCGGCGCCATGGTCGAAATCGTGCCAGGATCATTCCGGCCGATGCGCGAGGCGCGCCGGAAGTTCCTCAACGCCGAAACCACCGCGCCCGGCGTGCACCGGTTCGCGACGATGGGTGCATTCTACAAGCAGGTCGGTCTGATCTGAACCTCGCCAGCGCTGGGTCACGGCCCAGCGCTGCTGCACTGCGCCGTTCTCCCCGGCGCAAATCCGGCCGCGCGGCGACGCCAGCTGATCGGCGTATGCTCCGCCTCGCGCGGCCAAAATCCTTCACAAACGCCCTGCCGACCAGCCGAGAGGCAGGAAAACGGCTTGACACATCAATGCCATCCAATACATTTTCTCACTAAGCAACATCATTTTACAATGAGAAATACGGAGACGGCGGCCCATGTTGGAAGTGACTGCGAGCGAAGGGCAGGCCTTCAGAAGCATCTGGTCGTCGTTGCGGGGCGTGGCGTTCGAGCAGCGCTGGATCGACGCCGGTGGTGTGCGCACACGCGTTCTGCACGCCGGTGAGGCGGGGAAGCCCGTGCTGGTGATGCTGCACGGCACCGCCAGCCAGGCCGAGACGTTCTGCAACAATCTCGGGCCGCATGCCGAGCACTTCGACTGCTATGCCATCGACATGCTGGGCACCGGCTATACCGACAAGCCCGATCGTCCCTATGAGATCGGCGACTATGTCGAGCACCTCGTGGCGTTCCTCGATGCCATCGGCGCGCAGAAGGCGTCCATTCTCGGCGTGTCGCTCGGCGCCTGGGTGGCGGCGCGTTTCGCCATCGACTACCCAGAGCGCACCGACAAGATCACCCTCGTCGCTCCCGCCGGGCACAATGTCGATGAAGTCCGCATGGCGCGGATCAAAGCCTCCCGCCAGGCCGCCGCGGCGAGCCCGACCTGGGACTCGGTGAAGAATGTGCTTGAACGGCTGGTCTACGACCGGTCGTCGCTCTTTGATGACATCATCGCCTCGCGGCTCGCCTTCTACCGGCTCCCCGAGATGCAGAAGGCCATGCAGAACATTCTGGTGCTGCAGGAGCCCGACGTGCGCGCCAAGAACGTCATCCCCCTCGACAGGTGGGCGGAAATCTCGGCGCCGGCGCTTGTCATCGGCGGCAACAACGACAATGAGGCCGACTACAAGGACGCGAAGGCGGTCGCGGACCTGATCCCGGGGAGCCGGCTTGAGGTGATCGACAAGGTTGGGCACTGGGGGCATTTCGAGGTGCCCGAGCTGTTCAATCCGATGAACGTCAGCTTCCTCCGGGGCACCGGCGAGCCCTCCCGTCAGCGCTGAGCGGAGACTTTCGAATTGACCAAGAACGCACCGGCCGCGCACCGCACCCCGGTCCTCATCGTCGGCAGCGGCCCCGTCGGGCTGGGGCTTGCCGCCGATCTCGGATGGCGGGGCGTTCCCTGCATCATCATTGAGCAGAACGGTCCGTGGACCCGATCGCCGCGGCTGATGCAGATCGGCGTCCGGACGATGGAGATCGCGCGGCGCTTCGGCATCGTCGATCGCATCAAGAACTGGGGGTTCCCCGGCGACTATCCGCTCGACAACGTCTTTCTCACGACGCTTGCAGGTCACGAAATCTCGCGGGCCAAGATGTTCACCATGGACACGGTCGAGCCGAGCGCGGTCAGCCCGGAGCATCAGGGGCATTGTCCGCAGACGTGGTTCGATCCGATCTGGCAGGATTTTGCGCTGTCCTTCGCGACCACGAAGCTGCTGCATCGCCACCGGCTTGAGAGTTTTGTGCAGGACGACGGAGGGGTCTCGGCCCGCGTCAGGAATCTTGAGACCGGGGAGGAGGTCGTTTTCGAGGCGGACTATCTCGTCGGCTGCGATGGCGTGGACAGCGGCGTCCGGGAAGCTCTTGGCATCCAGATGCGCGGGCAGGCCTTAATAGATCAGTCGGCCAGTATCGAGTTCCGCTCCACCGAGTTTCTCTCCGTTCACGACAAGGGGCCCGCGGGCCGCTACATTTTCCTGAAGCCGGATGGGGTCTGGGCGACCTGCATGGCGGTCGATGGGCGCGAACTTTGGCGCGTGCTCCTGTATGGGGTAACCGACGCGTCGAGTGTCGATCCTGCCGCGGTGGTCCGCGAGTTCACCGGGCGCGACTTTGCCTTCACCATCGAGGCCTGCAAGCCGTGGACGCGGCGCTCGATCACGGCCGACCGGTATCAGGATGACCGCGTGTTCATCGCCGGCGATGCCTGCCACGCTCATCCGCCGAATGGCGGACTGGGCATGAATACCGGCATGCAGGATGCGATGGATCTCGGTTGGAAGCTGGCGGCCGTGCTCAAGGGCTGGGCCGCGCCGGCGCTGCTCGACAGCTACGACATCGAGCGGCGGCCCTGCGGTCATCGCACGGTCGAGGAAGCGACGCGGCAGTTTCATCGCCTGGTCGAGGAAACGCGCTGCCCGCATATCGATGAGGAGGGGCCGCTCGGCGATGCAGCACGCGCCGGCCTGCGTGCCGCGCTTGCCCCAAAGTACGATGGCGTGAAGGGCTGGAACCGGCTCGGCATCCACCTCGGCTACATGTACGATCCGTCGCCGATCGTCGTCAGCGACGGAACGCCGACGCCCGTGGACGACAAGTTCGACTACGTGCAGACCAGTCGCCCCGGCTCGCGCGCGCCGCACGCTTGGTTGTCTGATGGCCGCTCGACGCTCGATCTGTTCGGACGCAACTTTGCGCTGCTGTGCTTTGGTGGCTCTGCGGCCGATGTGGCACCGCTGGTCGATGCCGCGGGCGTGCGCGGCATGCCGCTCGATGTGCATGAGATCGCCGACCAGTCCGTGGCCCAGGTCTATGAGCGCCGCATGGTGCTGGTGCGGCCGGACGGCCATGTCGCGTGGCGCGGCGATGCCATCCCCACGGAGGTCGCCGGACCCATCCTTGACCGGGTGACGGGCGTGGGCCCGCGTTCCGCGGCCCGCACCCGCATTGTGGGCGTCGGCGTCGGCGCCGGGCATGCGGCCCCATGATCGAATGCGTGCTTGAGGCGGGGGCCGCGCTGGGCGAGTCCCCCGTTTGGGACGAGCAGGGCGGCCATCTCTACTGGGTCGATTGCCTCGCTCCCGCGATCCACCGGTTCGATCCGGCGACGGGCGAGGACACATCGTGGCCGACCCACGGTCCAGTCGGCTCGATCGGCCTGCGAGAAGGGGGCGGCCTTGTGGCCGCGCTGAAATCGGGCTTCGCCATCTACGATGTGGGCGCGATCACGCCGTGCCGCATCATCGACATTGCCGGTGAGCCCGAGGGCAACCGGCTCAACGACGGACGCGTCGATCCCGCGGGCCGATTCTGGGCGGGGAGCATGACCGGCCCCGGCCGGCAGCCGGTGGGCGCGCTGTTTTGCCTCGACGGCGACATGAACGTGAGCCGCAGGGCCGAGGGCATGGTGCTGTCCAACACGCTGTGCTGGAGCCCCGACGGCCGGACCATGTATCACGGCGACAGCTTTGCACGGGTCGTCTGGGCGTGGGAGTATGATGCAGCGAGGGGCGCCATCGCCAACCGGCGGGTGTTTGCCGAGGGCGACGCGCTGGCCGGCATCCCCGATGGCGCCGTTGTCGATGCGGAAGGCTGCCTCTGGATCGCCCATTTCTCGGGCTGGACCGTTGCGCGATACGCGCCAACCGGCGAGCTGCTGCGCTCCATCCGCCTTCCGGTGCAGAACCCGACGTGTCCGGCCTTCGGCGGGCCGGATCTCAGCACGCTCTATGTCACGTCTGCTTCCATCGGCCTCACGCCCGAGCAGCGCGCCGAACAGCCTCTCGCAGGTAGCCTCTTTGCGCTCGATGTCGGCGTCGCCGGTCTGCCGGGACACCGGTTTTCGGGCAAGTAGTCTCGGACGGGCGGCGAGCACGCCTCGCCGCCCGTCTGCAGCGGTTAGTGGCGGCCTTCGACCGGGCCTGTGGCGGCGAGGTTCATCAGCTTTTCGCCGGCGAGGAAGCGGCGCAGATTTTCGGTGAGGATCTCTTCGAGCAGCGGCTGGGTGAGGTTGCCGCGGCCGGCGACGTGCGGGGTGATCTCGACGTTGGGGAGCTGCCAGAGCTTGTGCCCGGCCGGGAGCGGTTCGACAGCGGTGACGTCGAGGCCGGCGCCGCCGAGGTGCCCGCTCTCGAGCAGTTCGATCATGGCCTCCTCATCGATCAGGCTGCCGCGGCCGATGTTGACGATCAGCGCACCCTTGGGCAGCGCGGCCAGCCGCCTGCGGTTCAGCAGGCCGGTGGTTTCGGGGGCCTGCGGCAGGCAGGCGATGACGATATCGGCGCTCGGCATGGCGCTGTCGAGATTGGCGAGAAGGCAGTGCGCGACGTTGGCCGGCAGATCGATCTTTGAGCGCGTCGCGATGGTCACCCTGGCGTCGAAACCGAGCAGGCGGTTCATCACCGCGGCACCAATCGGGCCATAGCCGAGCACGAGGCAACGGGCGCGCCCGAGCGAACGCTGTGGCGGCAGGCTTGCCCACTCCATCCAGTGGGTCTTTACCGCTTCGTCGCGAAACGTGTTGAGCTGGCGGAGCAGCGACAGCGTCAGCGCCAGCGCGTGGTCGGCGCAGGCCGGCGCGTGCGCGCCCGAGCCGCTGGTGAGTGCAACACCCGCCGGCAGGCCCACGTCGAGATGGTGGTCGACGCCGGAGGAAAGCGCCTGCATCCAGCGCAGCTTCGGCGCCTTTTCCTTCAGGTGGCCAATGACAGTGCTGTCATAGTCGGTCGCGCCGATGGTGAGGCCGTCGATCCTGTGCAGATCCGGGATGAGGTCCTCGAAGCGTTCGCTCACGATGGCGTCGGGCGCCAATTTCGCGACGACGCGCCGGATCATGTTCGCAGTATCGCCGCGCGCCACAAAAGCGACAGTCATGTATTCTCTCCCGATGACGGATTGCCGCCGTTCGATGCCGCGCCTGA
>Ga0073904_10002142_pt1 | contig 14934 bp, 11 predicted proteins | sample KloWWTrecipitate_FD_66668 | JGI IMG/M metagenome (GOLD analysis project Ga0073904, IMG submission 66668) | Active sludge microbial communities from Klosterneuburg, Austria, studying microevolution and ecology of nitrifiers - Klosterneuburg... | ecosystem: Engineered > WWTP > Aerobic digester >...
CGAACCTGGCCGCTTCGCCGGAGAGCCGTTCTTCGGCCTGACGGGGTCTGCGGAACGCTGGCTGGATACAGGGACGCGTTATGACCGCGATCAAGATCCCGTCCGTGTCGTTGCAGTTGCACCGCCGGTCAGCGCGCCAGAACCTGCCCCGCCCCCGCCCAGCCCGGTCGAACCTGAAGTTGCAGAAGAAGTGTCGTATGCAGCACCTCTGGCAGAGCCGCAGGTGCCGTCCGACCAAGACCTACCCGATCCATTAGGGGTCGGCCACCTTGCCGAAACGATCGCGGCGGAAGTGGTCATGACGGAATCGGAATCTGAAGAGGCCCCCTTCATCGATCTGTCGTCCGCGGAAACCGAAGAGGTCGACCTGCCTGCGTCCACCACGGCCGATCCCGTGACACATGACGCGCCGCAGTCCGCCGACGACACGGCCCCGGAGGAAGCGTCACCGGCTCCAGATGTGATTGCGGACCCGGCACCCGTGGTGGCGACCGACGAAGAAGTCGGCACATCCTTTCAAAGCCGCCGTCAACCCGTTGACCAAACCGAGGAGCCGGGCGCGCGTCTGGCCGATATCGTACCGCGACTGGGCGGAATGGGCGCTGTGGCAAACGCCGCAATGACCGGCTCTGCGCAAAGCCGCGCTTTGCCGCCAGCAGTCGAGCGAATTGCATCACGCATCGCCCAGACGTCGGGACATGTGAGCCAGCCTCGTGCCGGAACCGCCAACAAGGGCCTGGTCGGTTCACTTTCGATGCCCGACATTGCGCCGGCCAATCTGGACCTGCCCCGCCTTGCTGCCGGGGCAATCGCCATGCTGTTGCTGGCCGCGGCGCTTTTTTGGGCCTTCCTCAGCAATGACGACAGTCCCGCAACCTCCGAAACGCCGCCGGTCGCGGCCCTTGAAAGCGCGGCCCCGCAGACCGTAGCGACCAGTTCCGCTCCCGCCGCCGAAACCACTGTCGCAGCGACAGAAGAGACCGCCCTTGAACCGGCGCCTGATCCGGCAGCGGGTCTGGCCCAACCCACCGTTGACGCCACCGCACCTTCCGAACAATCCGCCTTGCCGACGGGCGAAGGCAGCGCGCTCTCGGCGGCTCTCGGCGAGGCGGGCGTGCCGCATCCAGGCACCGCAACGGGTCTGCCCGACCCTGCAAGTCTGTCAAGCGACCTTCCCCTTGTCGGGCAGCCCTTGCCACAACCCTTCGGCACCTTGCTTCGGTATGATGCAAACGGGTTGATCGTGGCCACGCCCGAAGGCGTGGTGACACCGGGCGGCTTTACATTGGTCGCCGGACAGCCCGCCCGCCTTCCGCGCCCGCGCCCGGCCGGGCTTGTCCCCGCTCCGGCACCTGTTCTTCCGGCGACGGCGGCGGCGACGGTCCTGCCCTTCGCCGATCCGGCACTGGCGGACAAAAGACCCCGCGCGCGACCCGCAGACCTGACACCGCCGCCCGCCGCCACCACTCCTGCAGATGAGACGAACCTCGGCCCGCTCGCCCCGCCCGCCGACAGCCGCCATGCGGCGATGAAGCCCAAGGCCCGTCCTGCGGCCGTAGCTGCCGCGGCGGCGGCACGCCGCGCCCAGGACGAGGCGGTGGCCGATGCCGCCGCTTCAGCCGCCCGCGCCGAAGCAGAGGCCGCGGCGGCGGCCATTGCCGCAGCCAGCCCACAGGCGGTTGCCACTTCGCGCCGGCCGCAGCCGCGTACAGCGGCGGCGGTGGCCGCAGCGGCAGCGGCCCGTGTGGCCGAGGCGACTGCGGCCCAACCGACTGTCGATACCGCTGCGGTCGACGCCGCCTTGGCCGAGGCACAGACCGCCCCGGAACCCGAAGCCGCAGCCCCCGCGCCGGAACCCGATCCGCCCGCCGCGGAGGTGGAAGAGCCCGAACCCGAAGAAGGGATCGCGACTCTGCCCACCACGCGGACCGTGGCGAAGAAATCGACCTATGCCAATGCCATTGACCTCGGCGACGTCAATCTGATCGGGGTTTACGGGTCTTCGTCCAACCGCAGGGCGCTTGTGCGCATGCCGAATGGGCGGTTTGTGAAGGTCAAGGTCGGCGACCGGCTGGATGGTGGCAAGGTCGCAGCCATCGGCGACGCTGAACTCAGATATGTGAAGAAGGGCAAGACGGTCGTCCTCAAGATCATGAAGAACGGCTGAAATCCCGCGAGATCAGGCGCACGACATCCGACCGCCCGGCCTTTGTCTGGCGCTAGACCTGCGGCCCGAATGCAAAGGCGCGGCCCGATGGGCCGCGCCTCTCCCCCAGAGGAGGGATCGCCGGTTGCTCCGGCTTCTTATCCGGCCTTGAGAACACCACGAGCGATCTGATCGGCTTCGATCGATTCAAAGAGCGCCTTGAAATTGCCCTCGCCAAAACCGTCATCACCCTTGCGCTGGATGAATTCGAAGAAGATCGGCCCGATCACGGTTTTCGAGAAGATCTGCAATAGAATGCGGGTTTCGCCGCCGTCCACCACCCCTTCACCGTCGATCAGCACGCCGTGCTTTTCCAGCTTGTCGAGCGGTTCTTCGTGGCCCACCACGCGGGTGCGGCTCAGCTCGTAATAGCTCATCGGCGGCTTCGGCATGAAGCGCAGTCCCCGATCATGGATCGCGTTGGTGGCCGCGTAGATATCATCGGTGCCGACCGCGATATGCTGGATACCTTCGCCCTTGTAGCGCTTCAGATATTCGACGATCTGGCCGGTTTCGCCCCGATCTTCGTTGATCGGAATGCGGATGCGTCCGCAGGGCGAGGTGAGCGCACGGCTGTGCAGCCCAGTGAACTTGCCTTCGATATCAAAGAAGCGGATCTGCTTGAAATTGAAGATGTCTCCGTAGAAGTGGAACCAGACATCCATGTTGCCCTTGTGGACATTGTGGGTCAGGTGATCGAGGTAGTAAAACCCGACGCCCGCCGGTTTGGGCGCGCCCACGAAGTCAAAATCAGCCAGATAGGGGTTAGCCTCACCATACTGGTCGATGAAATAGATCAACGACCCGCCGATACCGACAATGGCGGGCACATCCAGCACCTTGTCGGCCCCTTCATAGGGCGTCGCGCCCTTGGCCACCGCATGGGCAAAAGCCTTGGCCGCATCCACAACGCGCCAGCCCATCGATGCGGCGCAGGGCCCGTGTTCCGCGACAAACCGCATCGCATGGCTGCCCTGTTCGGCGTTCAGCACATAGGTGATGTCGCCTTGCTGCCAAAGCTCCACCGCCTTTGTCTGGTGCCGCGCGGTCAGCGCATAACCCATGCGTGCAAAGAGCGCGCGCAGTTCCTCGGGATCGGGGTGAGCGAACTCAACGAACTCAAACCCATCGGTGCCGGCGGGATTGTCGGCCGAAATTACCGATTTCGGGGCAGAATGCGGAAATGGTCCCATGGTTAGTCCTCCTGATCGCGCGTTGAGGACATAATGCCGCAGATCGCGCGCGGATTTCGCGCATTGTCACGGATATTTCATGTCAAAGCGCGTGTCTTTCATGATAATATAAGAAATCATGCATGAAGCCCGCACAGAGCTTGACGACACCGACAAACGCCTTCTGGCGCTGGTGCAGCGCAATGCGCATCTGACGGCGCAAGAGCTGGGGGACGAGTTGAACCTGTCCGCCAGCCAGGCGGGCCGGCGCCGTCAGCGGCTGGAGGCGGAGGGGCTGATCTCCTCCTACGCCGCGCGGCTTGATCCCGCCCGTCTTGGGCTGGCCGTGCAGGCCTTCGTACAGGTGCAAATGGCCCGTCACGGGGCCGAAACGACCGCTGCCTTCTCGCGGCTGGTGGGGCTTCAGCCGGAAATCGTCAGTGCCTGGACGCTGACGGGCGAAGCGGACTACCTTTTGCGGGTCTATTGTGAAGACCTGACCGCACTCAATCGGCTGATCCATCAGGTCTTGCTGGCGCACCCCGCCGTCGCGCGGGTGCAAAGCCAGATCGTGATGGATCAGTTCAAACCCGACGCCCCTCTGCCCACCTGAAAGGAAGACTTTGGATTCGCTGTTGTTTCAGGCAATGCTTTACCTGATCGCGATGGTGATCGCGGTCCCGGTCGCGACGCGTCTCGGGCTTGGGTCGGTGCTGGGCTATCTTGCGGCGGGCATCATCATCGGCCCGGTTCTTGGTCTTGTAGGTTCGGAAAGTGCCGATCTTCAGCATGTCGCCGAATTCGGCGTGGTGTTGATGCTGTTCCTGATTGGACTGGAACTGGAGCCCCGCGCGCTTTGGGCGATGCGCGAAAAGCTGTTGGGTCTGGGCGGATTGCAGATCGCCTGCACGAGTTTCGTGATCTTCCTTGTCGGGCTGGCACTGCATCTGAGTTGGCAGGTTTCGCTGACGGTGGGACTTGCGCTGTCGCTGTCCTCGACCGCGATCGTGTTGCAGACCCTGTCGGAAAAGAAACTCATGCAAACGGCGGGTGGGCGCAGCGCCTTTGCCGTGCTCTTGATGCAAGACATCGCCGTCATTCCGGTTCTGGCGCTCTTGCCGCTGCTGGCCTTGCCCGGTGCGAGGGCGCTGGCGGAACTGGCACTCGGCGAACATCAGGCCACCAACGCCTTGCAGGATCTGCCCGGCTGGGGCGTCACGCTGGTCACGCTGGCGGCGGTCGCGGTCATAGTTCTGGCCGGGCACTTCCTGGTGCGGCCTGCCTATCGTTTCGTCCATTCCGCGCGGCTGCGCGAGATACAGACGGCTTTCGCCCTGTGCATCGTCGTGGTGATTGCCGCGATCATGACTCTGGTCGGGCTTTCCCCGGCGCTTGGCACCTTCCTGGCCGGGGTGGTGCTGGCCAACTCCGAATTCCGGCACGAGCTGGAATCGGACATTGCACCCTTCAAAGGGCTGCTGCTCGGGCTATTCTTCATCACCGTGGGCAGCGGGATGAACATGGGCCTGCTGATGACACGCCCCATGCAGATCCTCTCGCTGACGCTGGTCCTGATGCTGGCGAAAGGCGCTGTCCTTTACGGGCTGGGCTGGCTGTTCGCAATCCGCGGCCGCGACCGCTGGCTCTTCACGCTGGGGTTGGCGCAGGCGGGGGAATTCGGCTTCGTCCTGACCTCGTTCGCGGTGGCGCAACGCATCTTGCCGGTGCCGACGGCCCAGACGCTTTTGCTGGTGATCGCGCTGTCGATGCTGCTGACACCGCTTTTCTTTCTGGCGCATGACAAGATCACTCATCGCATGGCCGACACCGACGATGCCACCGAGCCAGACGAGATTGACGAGCAACAACCGATCATCATCGCGGGCGTCGGCAGGTTCGGGCAGGTGGTGAACCGAATGATCACCCAATCGGGGTTCCGCACCACGGTCCTGGACCCCGATCTGGCAACGATCGAAGTCTTGCGCACCTTCGGCTTCAAGGGGTTCGTCGGCGATCCGACCCGTCCCGACCTGCTGAAGGCCGCCGGAATCGACAGCGCCCGGGTTCTGATCATCAGTTTTGACGACCGGCGGAAGGCCGTGCAGCTGGCTGAATACGCTCGACGCCTGCGGCCCGACCTGCATATCATTGCCCGCGCGCATGACCGGGAACATGTGTTCGAACTTTACCGCGCCGGGGCCAATGACATCGTCCGGGAATATTTCGATTCCAGCCTGCGGGTCGCCCGTTATGCGCTTGAAAACATGGGTCTTTCTGAGTTCGAAGCGTCAGAGCTGCAAAAGCTGTTCTTCCAGCTTGACCGGGCGTCGATCAAGGAACTGGCCGAGGTGTGGAAACCTGGTGTGCCGTTCAGCAAGAACCCCGAATATCTGGCGCGAGCCAAGGAACTGAACCGCGAGCTTGAGGCAGCGCTTCTGCAACGCTTCGCTCATGACGGTACCGGCGGCACGACGACAGAGATGGTCGACAAAGACAGGTGACGCAAAACAAAACCCGCGCCTGAAGCGCGGGTTTTCATTCATCGCGGTGGCAGGCCGATCAGGCCGCGCGCGTCACCAGCATGTCGTCAACGCGCTTTTGCGCGCCCGCTTCGTCCACACCCGACACGGCGGCGACTTCACGGGTCAGACGTTCCAGCGCCGCTTCGTAAAGCTGACGTTCGGAATAGGATTGCTCGCGCTGATCGTCGGTGCGGAACAGATCGCGCACCACTTCGGCAATCGCCATCAGATCGCCCGAGTTGATCTTCTGCTCATATTCCTGGGCGCGGCGCGACCACATGGCGCGCTTGACCTTGGCCTTGCCCTTCAGCGTTTCCAGCGCCTTCGTCACCACATCCGGGGTCGAAAGCTGCCGCATGCCGATCTCGGTCGCCTTGTGCGTGGGCACCCGCAGCGTCATCTTGTCCTTCTCGAACGAGATCACAAACAGCTCGAGCTTCAGCCCAGCAATTTCCTGCTCTTCGATCGACATGATCTTGCCGACGCCATGCGCCGGATAGACCACGAAGTCATTGGGGCGGAAGTCCGACTTCTTCGTCTTCGTCATTCAGTTCTTTCCTCGTGCCAATCCCACGGCGACAAATTCAGCAGCCAGATCGCAATCCGCTCCGGCATCTGCTTGTATTTATCGCTGAAAAGGCCGCCCTTGCTTGCGCAAAGGTGGCCATTGGGTGCCCTCATCCATGTGTAACAAGACCATATCAGATTTTTGACCGTTCAGAAAGCTCTGCGATGCGGCATGAGCCTTGAATCACCCGAAATAGGGGGCAAACAACCGCTTGCGTCGCATGTTTACCGAATCTGACGTAGCGTCACCCCGCAGTCAGGGCCGAATCAGTCGCCGCTGCCCGCCGCTTCCGAGAAATACTTGTCGAGCTTGCCGGTCTCGCCATCGCGGTCCTTCGCCTCGGGCAAGGCGTCTTTGCGCTGGGTGATGACAGGCCATTGTTCGGAATATTTACGGTTGAACTCGACCCATTTTTCCATGTCCGGCTCTGTATCCGGGCGGATCGCGTCGGCGGGGCATTCCGGTTCGCAGACGCCGCAGTCGATACATTCATCCGGGTGGATGACCAGCATGTTCTCGCCTTCATAGAAACAGTCGACCGGGCAGACTTCCACGCAGTCGGTGTATTTGCAGGCGATGCAATTGTCGGTGACGACATAGGTCATGGGTCTAGCCCCGGAAGTGAAGGTTCGGACTGCTACCTAGCCCCACTGCCGCGATCATTCAAGCGTCCGACCGACGGAAAGTCAGCCGTTCGCGGCGGATGGGCAGGGCGGGAAATCATTCGCGTGCAGGCGGAGGGGGCAGGACGGGCGTCGCGCCCTCCTCTCGGTAAAGGGTCTGGGCCTCGCTTGCCGGGCCGCGACGGGTGCCGCAGTCCAAAAGCCGGATCACCCGCACCCGGCCCGCCACCGCTAATGTCAGCACATCGCCCGGCCCGACCGGCTGCGCCGCCTTTACGACGGGGGTGCCATTCAGCCGCACATGACCGGCCTCGACAAACCCCGCCGAAAGACTGCGGCTTTTGAAAAACCGCGCCTGCCACAGCCATTTGTCGAGACGGATCCGCTCGGCCACGGCTCAGATCTTGTCGCGCAGCCCCATCAGAGCGGCCGCGAACGGATTGTCCGGGTCGATCCGATCACTCTTCTTCGGCGGACGGGCTTCGAAGCTGCGGCCCGAGTCTTCGCGGCGGTCGCGGTTCGGCTTGCCGCCCTTGCCCTTGAAGTCGCCGCCCTTGCGCTCGCCCGGTTTCTGATCGGGCCGGGGTTCGCGCCGCTCGCCCTCGGGCTTGCGGTCGCGGCGGGGCTTGCCCTCACGCCGTTCTCCGGCTTCGCGGGGGGCCGCTGCTTCCCCTTCGCGGGGGGCAGGGGCGGCATCGCGCCGTGGTCCGCGTTCGGGGCGCGGGCGCGGTTTCGGCGCCCAGGTGAAGGTGTAGAAGACTTCCATCTCGGTCACGGTCTGGATCGCGACCTCGCCTTCCGGGATCGGATTTACCGGCTGATCGCCTTCCACCACGGGCGCGGCCACGGGTTCGGCCTTGACCTTTTCCCGCTCGCCCCGTTCGCCCTTGTAGCCAAGCCCGGCCATCAGATCGGCAAACTGTTCCAGCGTCATGCCGGTGATCGACAGCATGTCGGCCGTCGCCTCGAACCCGGCGCGGCTGTCTTTCTGGCGCAAGATGTCGGCCAGACGCTCCAGCATGTCGATGCGGATCGCCCGCGCGCCTGCCGGGTGATAGCCGGCAAGGATATAATTGCCCTTAGGCACTTCGGGGATGTTCGGGATCGTCACCAGACCGGGCGGCGGGCTGGTCAGGAATTCCGGCAGGTCATTCGTCAGCGACCACAGCAGGAGCCGCAGCCGCGTCGGCGCGGGCTTCAGAAGCAGCGGCAGGAAGATCGTATATTGCCCGAAGCGCACGCCATGCTTGCGCAGCACGCCGCGCGCATCTTGATCAAGCGCCTTCACCTCGTCGGCCACGCCCTCGCGCGGCAAGACACCCAGATGTTCATTCAGGCGGAATGCGAAGCCGCGCGCCAGACCGGCAAGCGCCTCGTCCCGGCCCATCGCCAGAAGCGGCTCGAACGCTGCCGCGATCTTGCGGTCGATGAAATGCTGAAGACGGCGGCGGACTTTGTCGGCGACGTCGAAGCCTGCTTCCTCGTCCACGAACGCCTCGACCTGTGGTCTCAGCGCTTCGGCGCCCTTGACCAGCTTGCCGACCGCATGGCTGCCCCACATCAGGCCGCCCTGATCGGTGAAATCCATCTCCGTGTCGGGCGCATTGTAAAAGCGGTCCGCACGCAAGTGGAATTCCGGCTTCAGCGCCTCGTAGGCGGCCTGACGCAGCGTGCGCCCCTCGTCCGCCGATGCAGACGCATCTTGCTGGAAACGGAAGCCTTCCAGACGGCCGACGAATTCGCCTTCGACCGTCACTTCACCCTTGTCGTTCACGTCAGCCACAAGGCTCTCCTTTTGTTTGAGCCGCCGGAGAAGCACGCTTGTCCGCCGGTCCACAAATCTTTGCGTCAGTTTCGCATGAAGCGCATCCGACAGGCGGTCTTCTACAGCGCGGGTTTCGTCGCGCCAATGACTTTCGTCATCGACCCAGCCTTTGCGCTGCGCCACATAGGTCCATGTGCGGATAAATGCCAATCGTTTGGACAGAGTGTCGATTTCGCCATCGGTCCGGTCGATGCGGGCGACCTGCTGGGCAAGCCAGTCGGTCGGCACCCGCCCCTGCCCCTGGAGGAAGTCGAAAATCCGCGCCAGAAGCGTGGCATGTTCCTGGGCCGAGATCGCGCGAAAATCCGGGATGCGGCAGACGTCCCACAAAAGGCGCACGTCGCGCGGGGCCTGCGCGCGCTTGGCGATTTCCGGGCGGTCCACCAGCGTCTTCAACGCCGCAAGATCGTCTGCCTCGCGTCCGCGCATCAGCCATTCGCTTTTGGGAGACACTTCAAGCGAGGCGATAAGCCGTTCGGCCGAGCCGAACTCCATGTCACCCGAGCGCCAGTTCAGCCGCTGGATCGGGCTGAAGCGGTGATTTTCGATGGCGTCCACCACCTCGTCCGCAAGGGGAGAGGCCTCACCCGTCACACCGAAGGTGCCCGGCGCCATGTGCCGCCCTGCCCGCCCGGCGATCTGGGCAAGCTCATGCGGGAAAAGCGCGCGGGCCCGACGCCCATCGAATTTGGAAGTCGCAGAAAAGGCCACATGCCCGATGTCGAGGTTCAGCCCCATGCCGATGGCATCGGTCGCGACCAGAAAATCCACATCGCCATTTTGGTAAAGCGCCACCTGCGCGTTGCGGGTGCGCGGCGACAAGGCCCCCATCACCACCGCGCAACCGCCGCGCTGACGGCGGATCAGTTCGGCAATGGCATAGAGGTTTTCAACCGAAAAGCTGACGATCGCGCTGCGGTCGGGCATCCGGCTGATCTTTTTCGATCCCGCATAGGATAAGGTCGAAAACCGTTCGCGGCGCAGGAACTGCACCTTGGGGACCAGGGCGGCGATGGCTTGCCGCATCGTGTCCGACCCCAAAAACAGCGTCTCGTGCAGCCCGCGCGCATTCAAGAGCCGGTCGGTGAAGACATGGCCACGCTCGGGGTCGGCGCAGAGCTGGATTTCATCCACCGCCAGAAAATCCGTGCCAATATCGGTGGGCATCGCTTCGACCGTGCAGACCCAATATTGGGCGCGCTCGCCCACGATCCGCTCTTCGCCCGTGATCAGGGCCGCGACGGACGGTCCGCGTGCGGCGACGATCCGGTCATAGACCTCGCGCGCCAGAAGCCGCAGCGGCAAGCCAATCACGCCGGTCCGGTGCGCCAGCATCCGCTCGATCGCATAATGGGTCTTGCCGGTGTTGGTGGGGCCAAGGACCGCAGTGATCCTGCTCCGCTCAGGCGCGTTCATCAGGCCAATTCCTAAAGTTCAGTGCCCGAGAGTTCCTGCTCAAGCGCGTCGGCGGCCTCTTTTATGCTGTCTTGATGGGGATGTATAGCGAGCGAGGCGCGCAGCGCCTTCAACGCTTCGTCCTTTCGGCCGATTTCCTGCAAGATCATCGCCAACCCGTCGAGAGCTCCGAAATGGCGCGGCTCCAGCGCCAGCACGCGCTGAATGTCGGAGATCGACGGCCCATAGCGCCCGGCCAGGAAATAGGCCGTGGCGCGCGCGTTCCAGCCTTCGGCAAAATCGGGGGCCTGATCGGTCAGGGCGGTCAGATGTTCGATAGCGGCGACATAGTCGCCCGCCTCCATCGCCGCCTCGCCCCGCGAGAGCAGAAGATCGAACGCCGGAGAGCCTGACTTGGCCCATTCGCGCAGGATCTGGTTCTGCGCGCGCTCCCAGTTCGGGTTATCGGCATCGGCCAGTTCGGCGAACAACGCCTCCATAGCCGGGGGGGTATCCTGCGCCTTGCCGCCATTCGCGGCGAAAATCGCCATGAGGAGGCCACAAACGGACGCAACGATATATTTGCGATATGTGTGCAAGGTCTGCATAACAAACTCAATCTAACGCATATGCGCCGGAATGCGAGAGGGCCGGCGATCACAAACAGAGGAAGAGGCAAATGAGCGAAGTTGTGAACAAGGCGGTCGAGAAGCTGAACGGCAAACTTGCCAACGGATTCGGCGGGTCGGCCAAGATCGTGATCAAGGATGAAGGGTCGATCATGCTCGACGCTCAGGGCGCACGCGCGGGCGACGAGGAGGCTGACGTGACCCTGACCGCAAGTGCGGATACGTTCATCGGCATTCTGGAAGGCAATGTGAACCCGACAGCGGCCTTCATGATGGGCAAGTTGTCGGTCGACGGAAACATGGGGCTGGCGATCCAGTTGGGTTCGGCCCTGTCGTGACCGAGGCCGCCCCGTTCTACGCCGATATTGCCGAAGCGCCTGGGGGACATGTGGCCCGCTGGCTGAAAACACAAGACGGGGTGCGCATCCGGGTCGCCTTCTGGCGGCAAGGGGCGAAGGGGACGGTTCTGCTGTTCCCCGGTCGCACCGAATATATCGAGAAATACGGGCCCGCGGCTGGTGAGTTCGCCCGGCGCGGGTTTGCCATGGTGACGCTCGACTGGCGCGGACAGGGTCTTGCGGACCGTTTTCTACCTGACCGCATGACCGGGCATATCGGGCAGTTCCGCGCCTATCAGATTGATGTCGCGGCGGCAGTCGCGCTTGCGCGAAGCGAAGGCCTGCCGGAACCCTATTTTTTGGTGGCACACTCTATGGGCGGGGCCATCGGCCTGCGCGCGCTTTGCGAAGGGTTGCCGGTCCGGGCGGCCGCATTTTCGGCGCCGATGTGGGGCATTCACATGCACCCGGCACTGCGGCCCGCAGCCTGGGTTGTTTCCACCCTCAGCCGCCCATTGGGGCAAAGCCATCTTTATGCGCCCGGCACCACGTCCCAGACCTATGTTCTGGAAGCGCCATTTACCGACAATGTGCTGACACGGGATGCCGGGATGTATGAATTCATGCGCCGTCAGGTCCGCGCGCATCCCGACCTATCGCTGGGCGGCCCGTCCCTGCATTGGCTGAACGAGGCGCTGCGCGATTGTCTGGATCTGCGCCGCCACACTTTGCCCGCCCTGCCCTGCTACACGGCCCTTGGGACGCTGGAGCGGGTGGTCGACCCCGCGCCGGTACGCGAACGGATGGCGCGCTGGCCGCAAGGTCAACTCGACCTGATCAGCGGGGCCGAACATGAAGTGATGATGGAAGCGCCCGCAATCCGCGCGCGCTTCTATGATCGGTCCGCAGCCCTGTTCGACGCGGCGCGCTGAGGGGCTTTCAGATCACTGCCCGTCGGTAAAGATGCCAGGTGGCATGGCCCAGAATAGGCAACGTGACCGCGAGCCCAAGCAGAAGCGGCAGCGCGCCCACGACCAGTCCGGCCACGACGATGGCGCCCCATGCCAGCACCGGCCCCGGACTTTTGCGCATCAGGCTGACAGAGGCCACAACCGCGCGCGGCAATCCCACGTCCCGGTCCAGCAGCATCGGGAAAGAAAGGATGCTGACGGCCAGCGCCACAAGGGCAAAAAGAAAGCCCAAGGGAATGCCGATCGCCATCATCACCCAACCGCCCGACGTGGAAAAGACCGCGTTCAGAAAACTTGAAGCATCGGGGTAACGCACGTCGCCCATGGCCAGCCCATGCAAGACCCAGGCCATGACGATCCACAGAAGATACCAGAGGGCCAGTCCGACGGCGAGCACCACGATGGACCCGAAACCCGGCGCGCGCAGAACGCCAAACGTATCGAGCCAGCGCGCCGGAACCCCATGTTCCCGCCTGCGGCTGAGCTCATAAAGGCCAAGTGCTGCCACCGGCCCGATCAGCGCAAAACCCGACAGGACCGGAAAGGCCAGCGGCAGAAGGCCCCGGTTCATCGCCAGACCGATCAGGCACAGGCCGATCACCGGATAAAGCAGGCAGGCCGCGATCACATCACTGCGGAAATGCATGAAATCCTGCACGCCCGCGCGCAGCGCGATACGCAGGTCGGAATAGTCGATGGGCCGCACGACCGGATCGGCCGCCGTCCGGTCCCCGCCCGCATGGCGCGCGGCCTCGCCCAGTTCGTGCCCGACGGCACCTGCATTCCTGAATGCCCAGCTCAGTGGATTTCCGATTGTCGTTGCCATGATGCACGCTCCCGCTTTGCCTCGGCCAACTTTGGCGGGAACTGGGGCATGGGCCCGGTCTCGGGCAGCCTGACACGTCCCGCTGGGGAAAGTGTACCACGGAACGGCCCGGTCCGGCTTCACAATCTTGCCAGCCCGCCCGCAACCCTACGCTTCATCTTGTGTTCGTCTTTGGCCTGCGCCATGTCTCGTGCGTCAATCGAAAGGACCTGCCCGATGTTTCGCCCCACTGCCCCGATGGTTTTCGATGCCGCTGCGACCGCTGGCGCGGGCGATGGGTTCGGGAGCTTGCCGGACTGGGATCTGAGCGACCTTTACACGGGCGAGGATGCACCGGAACTGGCCCGCGACATGGGCTGGCTGGAGGGCGAATGCGCGGCCTTCGCAAGGGACTACGAAGGCAAGCTGGCAACGCTGGACGCCAAGGGCATGTTGACCTGCATCCACCGGCACGAGCGGATCGAACAGGTCGCCGGGCGGGTGATGTCGTTCGCGGGCCTGCGTTATTATCAAAACACGATGGATGCGGGCCGCGCCAAGTTCATGTCCGACTGTCAGGACAAGATCACCACCTTCACCACACCGCTGGTGTTCTTCAGTCTCGAATTCAACCGGGTGGAGGAAGCGATCTATCAGGCGCTGTTCGCCGATGCCGGGCTGGCGCGTTACAAGGCGGCCTTCGACCGGATGCGGGCGATGCGCCCCCACCAGCTGTCCGACGAATTGGAAAAGTTCTTGCATGACCAGTCGGTCGTGGGTGCCTCCGCCTGGAACAAACTCTTCGACGAAACGATGGCCGGGCTGACCTTCTCGGTCGAGGGCGAGCCTGAGGCGATGAACCTCGAATCCACCCTGAACCTTCTGTCCGAACAGGACCGTTCCAAACGCGAGGCCGCGTCCCATGCGCTGGCCCGCGTCTTTGGCCAGAACATCAAGCTCTTCGCCCGCGTTCACAATACGCTGGCCAAGGAGAAGGAGATCGAGGACCGCTGGCGCAAGATGCCCACACCGCAGGCCGGGCGCCACCTGTCCAACCATGTGGAACCCGAAGTGGTCGAGGCGCTGCGCAATGCCGTGGTGGCCGCCTATCCCAAACTCTCGCACCGCTATTACAAGCTGAAGGCCAAGTGGCTGGGGCTGGAGAAGCTTCAGGTCTGGGACCGCAACGCCCCCCTGCCGACCGAAATCACCCGCACCGTGGGCTGGGAGGAAGCGCGCAAGACCGTCTTTGACGCCTACCGCGCCTTTTCGCCCGCGCTGGCCGACCTGCTGATCCCCTTCTTTGACAAGGGCTGGATCGACGCAGGCGTGAAGCCGGGCAAAGCACCGGGTGCCTTCGCCCATCCGACGGTGACGGACGCGCATCCCTACATCATGTTGAACTATCTGGGAAAACCGCGCGACGTGATGACGCTCGCGCACGAGCTTGGCCATGGCGTCCACCAGGTTCTCGCCGCCCCGCAAGGCGAGATGCTGGCCAACACGCCCCTGACGCTTGCCGAAACCGCGTCGGTCTTTGGCGAAATGCTGACCTTCCGCGCCCTTCTGGCCAATGCCAAGGATGCCACCGAACGCAAGACCCTGCTCGCTGGCAAGGTCGAGGATATGATCAACACGGTCGTGCGCCAGATCGCCTTCTACGATTTCGAATGCAAGCTGCATGCGGCGCGCGCCCAGGGCGAGCTGACGCCCGAAGATATCAACGCGCTTTGGATGTCGGTGCAGGGCGAAAGCCTGGGGCCGGTCTTCGACTTCATGCCGGGGTATGAGACCTTCTGGGCCTATATCCCGCATTTCATCCACTCACCTTTCTATGTCTACGCCTATGCCTTCGGCGACGGGCTGGTGAACGCGCTTTA
>Ga0073904_10002145_pt1 | contig 14921 bp, 7 predicted proteins | sample KloWWTrecipitate_FD_66668 | JGI IMG/M metagenome (GOLD analysis project Ga0073904, IMG submission 66668) | Active sludge microbial communities from Klosterneuburg, Austria, studying microevolution and ecology of nitrifiers - Klosterneuburg... | ecosystem: Engineered > WWTP > Aerobic digester >...
CGGTGGTCGGCTTGGCAGGCGGCGCCGTCGCAGACGTCGATGAGGGTGTCTTCGAAGAGGAAGCTGGCCTTCTGCGTGCGCACGTCGGCGTCGGCGCGGGGGTCCTCGTGGGAGTCGTCTCCACCGCGCGACGCAAGGTTCTCGAACGGGATCGGCTCCATGCCTGAATCCCAGATGACGATGGCGGAACCCTTCGACGGGTAGACCGTGGGCTCGAGACCCCAGCCCGGCTCCTTCTCCTGCCAGCGACCATCGATGGCGACTGGCTGGTGGATGGTGGCGCCGATGGTGCGGGCCTCGACGAGGGCGGCGAGCTCGCTCACCTGGTGGTCGCCGAATGCGACATCGAGCAGCACCGTCTTGGCGGTCGTGCCCGGGTACGGGTCGGCGGTGAGGTGCTGCACGTAGCCGCCACCTTCGCCGCGATCCCACAGCATCTGCGTGACGCCGAGAATCATGACGCGGTCGAGGTCGTTGGGGTAGGCCGGCTTGAAGACGGCTTCGTAGGTGTCGAAGTCGACCGACCGCGGCAGCAGCAGGCTGTAGTTGATGCCGGGGACACCGAGCACGGCACGCTCGATGTCGGGCGAGACGGCGGCGAGCATGGCACCCATGATGCCGCCTTGACTGTTGCCGTCGAAGTCGAGGTGGCTGGTGTCGATCAGCGGTGTGCCGTCGGCGCGCTTGAAGTTCGGGTCGTCGCCGAATCCGCCGGACCGTGTCATCAGCCGACCGAGGAAGATCTGGTTGAGCACGCCCTGCTGCAAGCGATCGGCCAGCGAGTCGAAGTTGCTGAACTCGCCCAATGTGGTGACGGCATTCGCAATGTCGTCCTCACTCATCCCGGCCCACTTCGTGGCGCAGTGGACCACGTTGTGTTCGTTGCTCATCGCCCGCACGTTGCCGGCGTCGATCTCCTTGTTGTCGCCCAACAGGCCGTGGCCGTATTCGACGAGATGGCCGGGCTCGGTGCCGTTCATGGTGGCAACGCTGATGTTGCACACGAACGGCGACTCGATGGTGCCGTTCTGTTCGGGCAGTGAATCGATGGTGTTGGTCGCGTAGTAGAAGCTGTTGCCCGGCGAGCCGTCACCGGTGAGGAAGTTGGGGACCGTGTACGTGCCCTCGATCTGCAGTGCGATGTTGTCGTCGGTGTTCGGGGTGACAGCGGTGATCGTGTACGCCGGTGCAACGTCGCCCAGCGCGGCCAGCGCCGTGTCGCGAATGTGCAGCATGCGCTCGCTGATGTTGCGAGTGCTGGCGACGGTGAACGTCCACGCCAGTTGAAGTTCGCTGCGCTTCACCCCGGCGTCCGTGAGTGCAGCCAATCCGGCCTCCATCTCTGGCCGCCGGCTCTCGATCTCGTCGATGCCGGTGGTCAGGTTGTCGCGGTACACGGCGAAAGTGGTGGAAGGTTCGATCGCGTCGCCTGCTGTGTTGACCATCCCGCGCAGGCCGACGGTGTACGTGTGGCCCTCGGGCAGGCTGATGGCGGGGCGGATGGTGAGCAGCCGGTCGTTGGGGTCCTGCGCGTGAGAGTCGACCTCGGCCCACAGGGGGATCCGTTCGCCGGTGTCGGTGTCCACCAAAACGACGGTGGCGTCATTGTCCAGCGAGGCGCCGATGTCGGTCCAGGTGGGCAGGTTGGACGCCGTGTCGTCGAGGTCGGGTAGGAACGCGAGCAGGGGAGTGTTGGGGCTGAAGCCGTCGTTGCGGTTCCACTCGGTGAGGTCGATGTCGACGCCTTCGACATTCGTGGCGAGGGAGCCCATCGGCAGCGCGACACGCAAGCCGGTGTCGGTTGCGGTGTCCGCCGTGGTGTAATCGTTGCTGGGGAACGGCAGCAGGCAACGCTTGGTGTCGAGCGGGTCGCAGCCCGCCGGCCCCGCAGCGAGCGCGGCTTCGACCTCGGCGATGGTGGCGGCGTCGGCCGGTGTGGGCTCGGGGGCGACTTCAACGGTGGTCGTCGGCGCCTCCGTGTCGGGCGTGGTGGCCACGGTCTCCGCGACGGTGGTCTCGATGGCCGGAGTGGTGGTCTGGACGGCCGTCGAGCCGTCGTCGCTGCATGCAGCCACAAGCAGTGCGACGCTGAGCGTCGCGAAAACAGTGCGCTTCATTGTTCCCCCTCGGAAGATTCCACGTTCACTCTGCCACATTCCTGGCTGACCAAAAGAGCTGAGCGGAGGTAGCCAAGTCGGGTTACCGGTGGGTATGGTTACCCGTCAGTAACTTGACCCTCCTCCCACTCGAGCAAGGTGAATCCAATGGCCGATTTCGCACTGAACGACGACCAACTGCAACTCCAGAAGTGGGTGCACGACTTCGCGGAAGGCGTCATCCGCCCCGCCGCCCACGAGTGGGACGAGCGCGAAGAGTTCCCGTACCCGATCGTGCAGCAGGCTGCCGAGATCGGCCTGTATGGCTGGGAGTTCCTGATGAACTCGTTCAGCGATCCGACCGGCCTCACTTTGCCGGTGTGCATCGAGGAGCTGTTCTGGGGTGACGCCGGCATCGGCATGGCCATCATGGGTTCCGCTCTCGCCGCCGCTGGCATCAGCGGTAACGGCACACCCGAGCAGGTCATGGAATGGGTCCCGCAGTGCTACGGCGATGCGAAGAAGATCCAACTCGGCGCCTTCTGTGTCAGCGAGCCCGACGCCGGTTCCGACGTGTCGTCGCTGCGCACCCGTGCCGTGTACGACGAGGCCAATGACGAATGGGTGCTCAACGGCACCAAGGCGTGGATCACCAACGGTGGCATCGCCGACATTCACGTCGTGGTCGCAGCTGTCGACCCCGAGTTGAAGGGCCGCGGCCAGGCATCGTTCATCGTGCCGCCGAACACGAAGGGCCTGTCGCAGGGGCAGAAGTACCTGAAGCACGGCATCCGTGCGTCGCACACTGCGGAAGTGGTGCTCGATGATGTACGCATCCCGGGCAACTGCCTGCTGGGTGGCAAGGAGAAGCTCGACGCCAAGCTGGCTCGTGCCCGCGAGGGTGCTCACAGCGGTGGCAAGCAGCCGGCGATGGCAACGTTCGAGGCCACTCGCCCCTCGGTTGGTGCACAGGCGCTGGGCATTGCCCGTGCGGCCTACGAGTACTCGCTGGAGTACGCCAAGGAGCGCTACGCGTTCGGCAAGCCGATCATCATGCACCAGGCCATCGCCTTCAAGCTGGCCAACATGGCCACCGAGATCGACGCCGCTCGCCTGCTGATCTGGCGTGCCGCCTGGCTGGCCCGCAACGGCGGCTTCAAGAACGGCGAAGGCTCGATGAGCAAGTACAAGGCATCGGAAGTTGCCGTGCGAGTCACCGAAGATGCCATCCAGATCCTGGGCGGCTACGGCTACACCCGTGAGTACCCCGTCGAGCGCTGGCACCGCGACGCCAAGATCCACACGATCTTCGAAGGCACCAGCGAGATCCAGCAGCTGGTGATCGCCCGGGCCATATCGGGCCTGCGTATCGAGTAGTTCCGGCCCGCGGCTCGACCATTCTCTGAGTTCACCTCTTTCAGATTTGAGGTGGCCGATGCTGCCGAGCCGGCATTGTTCGACCCACCGCCGAGCCGCGACTCCTCGCACTTGTGACGGGGAACCGAAGCGGACCGTCAGGCGTCAGAGCGGTATGCGTGTCCGCTGGGTTGTGATCCTCGTTGTCGCGCGTGTCGCGTGTTCTACCGGCTCGTCCGCGGCGAACGGGGCCGGAGCGTGTGTCTCGTTCACGGCCGAGGATGTCCGTCGCTGGTTCGACTGGGACATCGTGGGCGAGTTGACGACCGGCGCGCCGAATACGTGCAGACTCGAGTTGGCGTCTGGGTCGTCGATGACCATCGTCATCAGCTCAGCGGCGATGGTGACCGACCACTTGATCGCGCTCGCCCCGCTCGGCTGACTGCGGTTCAGCTGAACCGGTCACTGAAGAGTCGGGTCAGCTCGTCGAGAAGGGGAAGATCTGCCGACGGTGCGCCGATGACCAGGTGCAGCGTCCCGTCGTCGCCGTGTCCACCGCTGCGTATCGGGTAGCTCTCGAACTGGCTGAAGGTCGCTGTTACCAAACTGCTACCGCCTCGTGCTTCAGTTCGAATGTCGGACGATGGTGCGGAGGATCTTGGTCGTGAGAGACAGAACGTTCGAGTTGCGGAGTTCCCGTCGGGCGGCCCGGATCGTGGTGAGCGTGCTCGTCTCGTCGTTGGCGATGGGCACCGTCGCAAGCGATAACTCGGCTGCGGAACGTCTCGCCGGCGCGCCGGCTCGGCCAAGCGTGGAGGCGGTGCCGCCTCCGACATGTCTCACCGCTCCACTCGCGCTCGCCAAGGTCTCACCGGACGGTACGTATCACGCGATCGACACCTGGAGCTATCAAATCGGCGGTGATGAGTCCTGGGCAGGTCCGTTGATCTCCTACGCGTGGAGCTACGACCACTGCATCTTCGTCGGAACCGGCTATGACCCGATCACCGACGCGCCCGTTCAATCAGGCGTGTCGATATCGGTCAGCGGGAATGTCTTTCACACGGGAGCCAACACGCTCACTGTTTCGTCGAGTGATGGGTATCAGGCACGCCGCTTCCACGACTACGACAACGGCCTCGACTACACCCTTCCACGGCATCTGTACGCGAAGCTGGACGTCGATGGTGGCCCCGGTCTTCCGATGGGTGCCCATCCGGTCGGCCCAACTGTGTTCGACCACGACACCCTGGAAGTGGGAAGGATCGCTGCAGCCGTTGACCTCACCACCTGTCAGCACGACCTCACCGCCTCGGGGTCGAGCTGCTCGTACACGGTCACCATTCCCGATGGCACGCCCGCATTCGTCGGATACCTCAGCTTTCAGGTCAAGCAAGGGCAGACAGATCGACCCGACGGCGTCGGCAACGACAGGCTCGTCGAGATCACCCTAGACCCGACGAACCGCTGGACGCCCTCCTCGATCCCCGCCGTGACGTTTCCGATCTCGTACGACGGCAGCGCCCTGCCCGCGCCGACCGTCGGCATCACGTGGCATGCGTCTGGTACGCCGGGTGAATTTGATTTCACTGCGAACGCAACGGCTGCATATCCGTTGTCGATCACCAATTACGACTGGGACTTCGGGGGTGGTACGGCGACGCCGTCCAATGGCAGCGCGAGCGAGCATGTGGGTTGGACCGGTGAGGCGGCCAGTCGTACCGTGGCGGTGACGGTCACAGATTCGAGCGGGCAGAAGACGACGGCAACCGCAACGGTGTTGCCGTCGTTGTCGATCACGCAGGCGGTGACGTCACCTGCTGCGGTGGAGGCTTTGTCGCCAGCGTCGATGCTGGTGAGTGTGTCGAACGATGGGCCGTCGACGATCAGCAATGTCGTGCCGGCGATGGCGTTGGGTCCGTCGGGTGTGGTGACAGTGACTGATCCGCCGGTACCTGCATCTGCGTCGATCCCGCCGGGTGGTGTGCAGGTGTTCAGTGTGCCGTTCAACGCGCTTGCGTCCGGGAACGCTTCGGGAACGATCGATGCATCGGGAACGGCTGCGGGTGACACGGTCAACGCGCAACAACGGTCGCGCACCTTCACCATTGGCAATCCGGGTTTGGAGATCCAGTTGGATGGGTCGGTGGTGCAGGTGGGGCAGGCGTTCACGGTGAAGATGACGGTTACGAATCCTGGTACTGACGAGGTCGACAATCTGGTGTGGGGTGACCCCACAGGGTTGTCGACTGCTCCGGCGGACAACCCGCCACTACCGGCGTCGAACATCGACTACCAGTCCGGCCCTGATCTGGCGTTGCCGACGACGTTGGCGTCGAAGCAGACGATGGCGTTGTTGTATCGGTTCAATGCTCCGACGGTGGGTACGTCGGTGGTGTTGGCGTCGGTGACGGGCACGACTGCGACTGACAGCACGGTTGTCAACGGTAAGGCGGCGATGACGATCGTGGTTGCAGGAGAGTGGTCGAAGGACGAACGTGATCGATTGGCCGTCGCCGGCATCAACAACGGGCTCGGAGTGATTGCCGATCAGCTAACGACGTACGACTCGTTGCTGCGCGGTCAGGTGACAACGGCATTCGGGTTCGATGACCCGACCGCGGCGCAGGTGACGTCGTTGCAGCAGGCCGGTTTGGAACGTCCGTCGATGGTCACTCTGCTGCCGGGGTTGTTGGTATCTGGCAAGGACCAGGCAATCGCGTTGTTGGGTGGAATCGCCGAGGGCTACGCGAAGGGCATGGACACGTTCGGAGTGGAGGGTGGTCAGACGTTGGCGAACCTGTACAGCTCGATCTTCGATGCCGATCATCGTCAGCGCACTGCTGCGGCGATCTGGGAGTATGCGCAGACCGTGCCACAAGCGACAGTGGGCAACATTGGTTACTTGGGAGTCGCGCTGCAAGCTCCGTTCACGGTCGAGGGTTTGAAGGCCATCTACAACGCGAACACTTCCCTAGCCGGCAACGTGGCGACGGCGGTCGGGGAGGCGTTCGTGGGTACCCCGGCGCTGTTGGCGTCATACGCGCACCAGTACTCCACGGATCCGGTGGGAGCGATGGGTAACCTGGGCAACTTCGGTGGTGGCACAGCGTGGACTGGCTTCATCTCCGGTGCAACAGCTGTGGTCGGCGAAGTGGGACTCACCGGGGTAGGCGCACTGGGTGCGAAAGTCATCCCGAAAGGGCTGAGCGTGTTCACGCGCGGCGGTGCGGTAGAGGCGCCGCTCGCCGACACGGTGGACATTGCCACCGCTGGCGCGAGCGACGCGCGGGCGACCGAAGCAATGGTGCAACGGACCCAGCAGGCACAACAGGTCATCGACAACTATCAGGCCCTGCCGGAGGGAATGGTGCTCGATGTTGCGACGGTCACCGGCAAGGGCGGGATCCTGGCGTCCGACGCCGAGGCGATCCAGAGCACGCTTGAGAGCGCGAACACCAAGTTCGGCACCGAGTTCGAACTGGCGATGCGCACCTCCGAACCGTTGTCTGCGGGTATCGACGGCATCGCCAAACCGGAGTGGGTGAAACCCAAGGCCATATCGGTGCTCGATCAGATGATGGGCGCCGACCCGACCAGGGCAGGCAAAGTGGGCCTGTTCGAACCGGTGCCACTCGACCCACAGGTGGTGGCCAAGCTCGATGCCGCCAACCCCGGGTTCGCCGCGAAGTACGCAGATCGGTTGCAGACGCAACAGAAGCTGTGGGCAGAGTGGCAGAAACCGGACTCGCCGCTGCGCATCCTGACCGAGGCTGGCGAGCGTTACAAGGACACCGGTGGCATCACGGTGCTCAACGCCCGGCCGGGCAACCCGGTCCCATACGGCCTGAAGTACCTCGAGCAACTCGACGAACCGGCCTTCCAGGCTGCACACCGCATCGACCCGAGCGACGTCGCCGGCATCAAACACGACATACTGAAGCTGAAAAACATCGACACGTTCAAAGCGGCGCCCGTGGCGACCATCTCTGAAAGCGGCACCGTCTACATCGACGAGGCGTTGTCGGGCAAGTCCTTCGTGAGCGATGCCGACATCCAGTCGATCCGTCCGAGGAACGGTGTGTGGCCCAAGGGTGTCTCGCGTGGCCAGGTGGAGACCTACTTCAAGGCCGAGCTGCAGAAGCTCGACCGGTTCCCGTTCCACGGGTGGAGCGACTCGGCCATCGACCTTCCATCCGACTACTACAGCGCGGCAATTCCGTTCCAGCTCGGCAATGCCGACCCGACAATGGCCGTGCAAGCCGCCAACCTCGTTGCTGGTCGACTGCAGTCGCTGGAGAACATCGCGATCGCGAAGGCAGCGCAACTCACCGCGATCGGCGACACCGAGGCAGCTGCGAACGTGCTGGCGCCGTTCGAGAAGCTGGAGGAGTTCAAGGATCCGTCGACCGGGCTGTACTCCTCAGCGAAGTTGCTCAAGAGGTACCCACCCGGTGAGAAGACGATCAACTTCACCGCCGGTGACATCCGCGTCGGCTACGGCACGGGAGGACACTGATGAGTCTTGTCCGATCTCTTCGGCGAGTCGTCACGGGCGGCGCAAGTGCCATCGCGCTCGCCGTGCTCGGTGTCACCATTCCCACCGCAACCGTCGAGGCAGCCACCGTGGTCACAGTCGACTCCACCTCGATGACCGGCGGCAACTGTTCTGTCGCTGGCCAGTGCACGCTGCCGGCGGCGATCACCTTGGCGGCGGCAGGCAATGGCGCCATCAGCCTGCCCGCCGGCACGTATACCGTGGCGACCGATCCGATCGTGGTGCCCGCCGGGGCCTCCATCGCCATCATCGGCGCAGGGGCGACAACCACAGTGATCCACGGTGATGGTTCGACGCGCTTGATGCAAACCCTCGGCGGTTCCCTTGCGCTGTCGGGCCTCACGCTCTCGGGCGGATTCAGCGATGCTGGTGGTGGAGCGATCTTCGGCAGCACCACGGCCGTCACGCTCGCAGATGCAACTGTGGCGGACAACGGCGCCAACGGTGACGGTGGGGCGATCGGATTGGTCCACGGCTCGCTGACGATGCTGAGGGCAACACTCACCGGCAACAGCGGCCAGAACGGCGGGGCCGTGTTCGCCGTGTCGGCCGCAGTGTCGATCATGGACAGCGCCTTTACCGACAACAGCGCGTCGCAGTCCGCTGGGGCGATCTTCGCCAGCTTCTCGACCTCGTTCCACGTGAGTGGGTCGTCCTTCGAGAGTAACGGCGCCACTTCCAACGGCGGTGCGATCGTCGACGAGGGTGCCGGTGAGTCCGGCAGCACCGACACCCTCACCGGCTCGACCTTCACGAACAACCAGGCCGGCCTATTCGGCGGAGCGGTATACGTTCCCACCGCCACGACAACCAGTTCCGCAGGGCTGACCATCGACGGATGCACGTTCGACTCGAACATCGCCGACGTCGGTGGCGCACTGGCGCTCGAGGACCCACCCGTGACAGTTCTCAACTCGACCTTCATCGACAACACCTCTGAAGAAGACGGCGGGGCCATCGCATCTGGTGCAGAGCTGACCATCGGTGCGTCGACATTCACGGGAAACCACAGCGGTGGCTCCGGTGGAGCGATCGCCTCGAACGGGCCGCTCACCATCACCGAATCCACCTTCACCGACAACAGCGCCGACGGCAATGGTGGGGTCTTCGAACTGCTCGGGCCATCGCCCTCGATCGGTGCGACGTTCGGCGGCAACACGGCCAATGGCGACGGATCGGTTGCACTCTGGGCGGGTGGAGCGACCCTGGCCATCGCAGGTGTACCGGGTGCCGACATCGCAGCACCGTTCCTGCGCACTGCCGCCGTCACGACAACGACAACGACCGCAGCGACGACAATCACGACCACACCAACTGGCAGCACGCAACCGGGCAGCACGCAACCGGGCAGCACGCAACCGGGCACCGTGCAACCGGACACGACAGCATCGACCGGCGGTGCCACGATCTCCGCATCGCCCGTGTCCACCATGCCCGATGGTTCGGTGCTCCCCAGTACAGGATCGGACGTGGCGCGACTGTGGCTGCTCGGGTGGACCGCTGTCGCGTTCGGTGTCTTTCTGCTCCTGACGCGGCACCGCCGCCAACGTCCTCAGCCGCGCTGACCGACAGTGGTGAGCCTCTCCATGACCACTGAGCCGGGTGTGAAGATGGTCGTCGATGTCGCCGGTTGGCCGACCGTTCCTGCATAGTCTGCGGGACGTGAACACACCGGTCGTGCCGCAGTCGAGGCGCGGTCAGCGCGTCCGCTTCGAGCTGGCGATCCTGGGGCCGACGATCGTCAAAGAACACGGGGTGGTCGTCGCCCTTCGACCTCGCGAGCTCGACGTACTGGCGGCGTTGGCGTTGCACCACCCCCATCCGGTTTCGATCGATGCGATCGCCGATGTGTTGTGGGCGACACCGCCGGCGACGGTCACAAAGTCAGTGCAGATGCACATCTCCCGAGTGCGCAGCGTCTTGGGTGCTGATGCCATCGTCACCGAGGGAACGGCGTATCGACTCGGGCCGGAGTGGGAGCTCGACGCCGATCGCCTCGAGGACCACCTCGCGCGTGCGCGGCGCAGCACACGCGCCGGCGATCACGCGATGAGCCGAGTGCTGCTCGAAGCCGCGCGAACCGAGGTACGCGGCGTTCCGTTCGCCACCCTTCCCGCCACCGCGGAGACAATGGGCGAGCGAGCCCGGCGCGAGCAACAGTTGCTGTCTGCCGACGAAGACCTTGTGCTGGCGTACCTCTCCACACAGGATGCTCCAGCCGCCGTTGCGCTCGCGGCGGCGCTCGTCGAGGCCGAGCCCTACCGGGAGAACCGCTGGATGATGCTCGCGGTCGGGCAGTACCGGAACGGCCAGCGCCGCGAGAGCCTGCGTACCCTTCGGCGGGGTCGCGACGTCGTTCTGGAGATGGCTGGGCTGGCGACGAGCGTCGCGTCGGCGCGGCTCGAGTCGTGGATACTCGCTGACGACCCAGTGCTCGAGCGGCTGTCACCCGCACACCTTGTCGGCCATGGCGACCCCACGGATTCTGCCGACCTCCAGCAGCTCTTCATCGGCCGGTCCGAGCTCCTTGACAGCTGCGTACACCGGCTTCGACAAGTAGTGGACAGCAACGAGGCACGAGCATTCGTCGTGTCGGGTGAGGAGGGTGTCGGAAAGTCTGCCTTTGTGGCGCAACTCGCTGTTCGTGCCGCACTCGAGGGGTGGAGCGTCGTCTGGGGCACCTGTCGGCCGAACCCGTCGCTGGCCCTCGAGCCGCTGGGTGATATCGCTCGCCAGGTCCTCGATGGTGAGGCCCATGCCCTCGACGTGTTCGACTCCTCGTTGGTGGCCGACCTGGCGATCCTGTGGGACAACTCGTCGCGACCAGCTGTCGGCGACATCGGAGAGGTCATTGCCGAGGTCGTCGCCCTGCATGCGGAGCGAACGCCGACCCTGATCGTCGTTGACGACGCGCAACACCTTTCGACAACGGTCAGACGCATCCTGGAGCACCTCGGCGAGCTACCTGGGCGAGTAGCCGTGATGCTGGTGGCCGACACGGACCCCGCAGATGGGACTGGCCGATCGAGCTTCGCTGACGCAGACCGAATCGCGCTGCTCGGGCTCGATGCAGCCGAGACGGGTCGTCTGCTCGACGCGTTGTCCGACGGCTCGATCTCGGCCGAAGTTGCCGCCAGCGCCTGTGCTGCTACCGGCGGGAACCCGTTGCTGCTGCGCGAGCTGGCTGGTGCGCTGGTATCGCTGCCGGCGGTTGGCGACGACAGGGAACTGACCGTCAGCGCGTCGGTGACAGCGATTGCCGAGCGGGCACTACAGCGTTCATCGAACGCCGTCCGCCTCGTCGCGTCGCTTCTTGCTGTTGCCGGTTCGTCCACGTCTCCAACGGTGATCGGTGAGGTCGTGAGCGATCTCGAAGGTCGTCTGCCTGCGGATGCGCGGGACGCAGCGATCATGGAAGGGATTCGCAGAGGCCTGTTCCGCACCGACCCCAACTCGGGTATCGACCTCGCGTCGGATGGCCTCCGTGGAGCCGTTCTGGCCGCCATGCCGCCGGGACAACAAGTGCACATCCACGAACTACTGGGTCTGGCGTTGACTGCTAGCGGCGCTAGCCCGCTCGCCGTTGCGCCGCACCTCGTCGCGGCGAGCTCGCGCGATGTGGAACGAGCCATCAATGCGGCAACAGAAGCTGGTGATGCTGCACGCGCAGCAACGATGTTCGTCGAAGCAGCGGAATACTTCGCCCAGGCGGCGTGGCTGGCCGACCAGGCGCTCGGCGATGAGCGTCGTCTGCTCCTCCAACTTCGTCGAGCGGAATGTCTTCGTCTCGCCTCTGACAACGCCGGGCACGAGCTCGCCTGGCAGGTGGCTCGTGAAGCGCAGCAGGCGGGACATGCGGGCGTCATGTGTCTCGCGGCCACCGCACTCTGCCGGCTCGGACCCGGCACGCTCGCGGGTCGGCTGGACGTGGATCTCGCCGCACTGGTGGAACGCTCGCTCGACGAGTGCACCGATCGGGCGCTTCGTATCTCGTGTGCGTCTCGGGCCAGCCTGTTCTACAGCATGAGCGGCGATGTGGGTCGCAGTCGTGCTCACTTCATCGATGCCCTCGACATGGCGCGAACCGACCCGGACGACGTGCTGCGGGCCAACGTGCTCAGTGATGCCTACATCGCACTGACCCATCCCGATGATTGGCCCCTGCGGCGAGAGCTCGCCGGTGAGCTCCTCGCCTTGGCCGAACTGCTCGACTCCGACCAATACCGTTTCGAAGCGCTTCACCTCTACTACTCGGTGCACGTCCAGTTCCCTGACCCGCTTCTGCGCACCACGTTCCACCGCCAAGTGCAGCTGGTGGCGCGATTGCGCAGTTCGGCGCATCGCTGGATGCTCGGGTACCAGGCCGCCTGTCTCGCCTATTTGGATGGCCGGCTCGAGGAGGCGTTGTCGATCAGCACGGCGGCCCAGGCGCAGTCGCACGTCTCTGCGTCACGTTCCGACGGCAACCACGCGATCCTGCTGTTCGCAGTGCGTCTCGCCCAGGCCCGTGGCCAGGAACTCGTCGCTGCCATGGACTCGATGATCACAGATCAGCCGGGGCTACCAGGCTGGCGCGCAGTCGCTGCCTGGCTAGCGGCCCTACGTGGTGACCGTGCGCGGGTGCTCGTCGAGTGCGACGCGCTCGATAGTGGGATGGCACTGCCACCGGACACGGCGTGGAGTGGTGCGGCCATGCTGCTCGGTCGAGCGATCGCCGCCTTTGGGACCCCTCAGCAGGTCGCGATCATCGAATCGATTCTGCAGCCCATGACTGGTCTGATGACCTGGGTCGGCTCGTGCACCGTCGGCTCCTTCGATGTCGCACTCGCCGAGCTGGCGCTGGCCCGCAACGACCTGGATGCAGCGCGTCACCATCTCGAAATCGCCCGTAGGTCGACCACGCTCCTCGGTGCTCGCGTCTACCAAGCCGACCTCGATGACATCGCCGGTCGAGTGCTCGCATCTCTCGGCTAGCCCTCCGAGAGGGCCGAAGCAGCGACCCGAGGGTCGACCTTCGATGAGTTCGCCTCTTTCGGACGGAGACACCGGCGCCCACGCGCGACGATGTGGCCCGATCGAAAGGGACTCACATGCAGCTCGGCATTCACTTCATGAACTTCGGCAGCCCAACCGGTGGCGCGGACATGGCGCGGACCATCAGCGAGACGGCGAAGGTTGCCGACGACGCTGGCGCGGCGTGGTTCACGTGCATGGATCACTTCTTCCAGATGGAGCATGTCGGCGGGCCCACCCAGCCGATGCTGGACGGCTACACCTGCCTGGGCTTCGTCGCCGGGCAGACGCGCCACGTTCGCCTCGGTCTTCTGGTGAGCGGCGTCACATATCGTCAGCCCGGCATCCTCGCGAAGATCGTGACGACGCTCGACGTCCTGTCCGGCGGCCGCGCGATGCTGGGCATAGGGGCTGCCTGGTACGAACGCGAACATGCCGGGCTGGGCGTGCCGTATCCAGCCGTGGCCGAGCGGTTCGAGCGCCTCGAGGAGACGCTGCAGATCGTCTCGCAGATGTGGAGCCCCAATGACGGCGCGTGCGACGGCACGCACTACCAGTTGGCCGAAACGATCAATGTGCCCCAGACGCTGCAGTCCCCGCCTCCGATCCTCATCGGCGGTGGAGGCGAGAAGAAGACGCTGAAACTCGTCGCCAAGTACGCCGACGCGTGCAACTTCTTCGCATACGGTCCCGAGTTCGTCGAGGGGAAACTCCGTGCGCTCGCCGCTCATTGTGAGGCTGAGGGGCGCGACTACGACGCCATTCAGAAGACGATCCTCGGTGGCCCCGACCCGTTGACCGACACGGACGCGTTCCTCGCCGAGATGGAGCGCTATTCGGCGCTCGGCATCGACCATGTGCAGCTCGCACCGCCAGGCGATGACCCGTCCGCCTTTGTCGCCCAGCTCGGAGAACGAGTGATTCCGCGCCTCGCCGACATCTCCGGCTGAGGCGAGCGTCGAGCTGAATCCGTTGGTACCGAGGGCAGCGACAGTCTTCGCATCGGAAGACCGCATCGACCAAACCGCTGATACCAAGAAACGTCGGCAGCTTGTCGGGATCGATCGACTCCTCGGCGTCCCCATCGTCGAAGGGACCGACGCTGTGGATCATGGCCCACGACTTCTCCCGGAAGGCAGTGGCCGAGGACAGCAGCGAGACGAGCTTGCCTTCGAACGGGTCGACGACCTTGTACTTGTCGGCCGCCCACGTTCCGAAGACGGCGAGCGCGGCCATCGAGCAATCGATCGTCTTCGGCTGCTTCGGCTGGCCGTTCCGCTTCGGTTCGGTGTTCAACCGATGGACGACACCGCTGGCGGATCCTCGTAGACATTCGATCGGCTCTGCCCCGCACGGTCCACGAGCATGCGTCGCAACTGGTTCCGCCGACTGTTCACGTTCCGGGCGGCGTCTTTGCCGCGACGAGCGATTGGACGAACGCGCCGACGGCGTCGGCCGTGGTGACGATGCAGCGGCGGCCAGGGGTGGCGACCCCGTTTGCGGCGCGGTGATTCATGACTCGCTGGCGCAGAGCATCCGCCGCAGCGTGCGCCGCCTCGACTTCGGCCGGATCGTCCGGATTCCAAGTCTCCGGGAGCCACTCCCGGTCTGCCGCTACGGTGATCATGCCGGTGGGGTAGAAGCGAATCCCAAGCCGACCGTTGCGCATCTGGACCCGGTCGGGATCGCCGTGAGGGTTCGCGGGGCGGGCCATCACGCCACGACCTTGAACTCGCCGAGATGCTTCGCAGCCCCATTTCAGCGCGAGGAGATCACGGGCACACCACTCCCGCCGATGGCAAGGATTGCCAAGACCCGTTTGCTTGCGTTCATGACGACGATGAACGTGTCGCTCCCGAACGAACTCAAGTCGTACGTCGACGAGCAGGTCGGCGATG
>Ga0073904_10002148_pt1 | contig 14904 bp, 15 predicted proteins | sample KloWWTrecipitate_FD_66668 | JGI IMG/M metagenome (GOLD analysis project Ga0073904, IMG submission 66668) | Active sludge microbial communities from Klosterneuburg, Austria, studying microevolution and ecology of nitrifiers - Klosterneuburg... | ecosystem: Engineered > WWTP > Aerobic digester >...
GGCGTGACCCACGTCGTGCTGACCAACCGCTGGGACATCCAGCCGATCTACCAGCCGAGCGGCTATCCCACGTCGTTCGACCCGTCGACCGAGCCGCACACGATCTCGATCGTCAACACGACGAAGTGACCCGTGTCCTACACGACTGGCAATATTGACCTCGGCTCCTGCACGACGAGCACCGCTCTCGGACTTGGCAATGCCACCTATACGGTGGCGGCGGCCAAGGCCGGGTTCAAGGTGGTCGTCGTGTCGGCGACCCTCACTGGGCTGACTTCCGATTTGAAGATCGGGAGCAGGACAGTGCTGTCCGGTGCATACCAAGCAACGGTGATGGGGCCAGTCAACGCGTCGTGGATCATTGGTGCCGACGGAGAAGCCATGACCTATGTGGTGTCCGGCACCAGCGCCCTGTGCGTGACTTGGTGCTACCTCCCGACCATCACGTTCAGTGGAACCGGCGTAGTGATCTCCTAACCGGAAACCAATGCTCTTCTCGGTCCAGGACTACAAGACTCGGTTCAGGATTCGCGGGACGGCGCAAGACGATCAGATCGACGTCTTGCGCCGGAGCATTTCCGCGATGTGCGAGGCGCACTGCAACCGGGAGTTCGAGTATTCCGGGAACGAGGAGACCGAGTATCTCGACGGGGATGGAACGCCGATCATCTCCGTGCGCAAGCCTCCGATCGCCGCGATCTCGGCGCTCTACATCGATCCGGGTCGGGCGTTCGGGACAGATTCCCTGGTCCCGGCTGCGAACTACGAGATCCTTGCCGGCGGTCGCAAGTCCGACCAGGGCCTGATTCGGCTGCTCGACGCACCTCAATGGATGCCGACGAGCGGATCAACGTGGGAGGGCTACTTCCCCGATGTTCCCAGGTCGGTCAAGGTGGTCTATTCGGGCGGGTTCACGTCCATCCCGCTCGACTTGAAAGAGGCGGCCATGCGGTGGGCATTCTCCCTTTCCGGTCGGGAGCCCGGTGTCACCAGCCTGACGATCGGCTCCTATTCTGTGAGCTACGCCCAGGGGTCGAAGGACTCGGCTGTCCCTCCGGACATTCGGGCGATGCTAAGTCCCTATGTGAGGATTGGTTCGCGGCGTAGAATCTAGCCGTGATCCAGTCCCTCCTAGTTCACAGCGCCACGATCCGGCGGCCGTCCCACGACAAGGCCAGCCAACGGAAGGTGATGTCGGAGGTTGTGGTCGCGACTGGAGTCTCCTGCCGCATGGAAGCTGCTGGGGACTCTGCGATCGCGACCATGCTCGGGATCGGCGTGGACGAGGCATGGCGAGCCTTCTTTGCCTCTGATGCGGACCTCAAGATTGGCGATCTGGTGGAGATGGAATCCGGGCCGGCGGTCACGGCGACGATCCTTGGGATTGAGCCGCGCTGGGGAGCCGGAGAGGTCCAGAATCATTTCGAGGTCATGCTCAAGACGAGGGATGCGTAATGCCCTTCGAGGTAACGATCGAGATTCAGAATGAGCAGCAGTGGAAAGACGCGATGCGCTCCGCTGCTGCCGGGCTCGACTTCGCGCTGGCTAAAGACCAGTTCCTGGGGGCGGCCGGGGCCTTCATGCAACAGCAGATTGTGGCGAGAACTCCCGCCGCATACGGGACGCTGCGCAGCGCGATCGGGTTCGAGGTGATTGGCGACGAGGTCAAGGTCGGCGTCCTCAGGAATATCAGCGGGCCGTCAAGCCGTCTTCCAGCTCCCGAGTATGCCCGCTTCGTGGAGGAAGGCCGGGCGCCAGGAAATGCTCCGCCGCCCGGGGTCCTGCGTCCGTGGATGGACAAGGTCGGGTTCCCAGGCTCCGAATACGCTTTGGCCCGCAGCATCGCGAGGAAGGGCACGCGCCCACACCCGTTCCTGGTTCCCGCCCTGGTGGACAACGAAGGGCGCATCCTTGAGATGAGCAAGCGCTACTACCAAGCTGCGCTCGACCGGATCGCTGGGCGCACTGGAAGCCGTGGGTTCTTCGGCAGGGTCGGGGCCTTTTTGAAGGGGCTGTTCTCATGACAACGGTCAACCCGGAGGGGATCACCGATGCCGTGATTCAGCTTCTCAAGGATGCGACATGGACCGAGACCCCGACGATCATCGATATCGGGGACTACTCCTATTATCCAGAGAACCCGATCATCACCGACGACCTGCCGGCGATTTTCGTCAGGCCGATCGAGATGGAAACGGACAATTCGCTCGATCTGGCTGGAGAAGAGATTCGCCAGGAAATGGTGCTGCGAATCGTGTTCGTCGATAGCTGGGACGAAACCGAGGACAACGTGGAGCGATTGAAGCTCCAGCGCGGATCCGAGATGCTCCAGGCGTTCATCCGACTGTCTGGAGACGACTATCGATTGGACGATTCCGTTTCTGGCGTTACGATCGAGAGTACAACACTCGGAAAGCTAGAGTTTGTTCCACCGGAGCACGCCTCTCTTTCCCACACAGAACCAGTTCAGAACCGAAGGCTGTATGCGATCGCGCTGAACCTGTCGGTCCTTGGCAGAGCAACGAGGTAGGTGATTCATGGCGAGATTTGGTCAGGGCGCATTCATGGGGCTCGGAGTGGTCAACTATGGGACCACTGGGACCGCCGCCAACATCGACTTTCTTCTGCGCGCGATGGAGGGTTCCGACTCCATCGAATACAAGCGCAACCGGATCGACCCTCGCGACCTGTCGGACTACGACGAATTGATCGATCAGGTCCAGCCGGGCGAGGAAATGGTGGATGGGTCGACGAAGGACAAGTGCACCTTTGCGGGGATGCAGGACATCATGCGGATGGTGACCGGAAGCTCCCCGACCGGGAGCGGGTCCAGTCCGACCACCTACAGCTTCACGAGCAGCTACGCCCCGCTTGCATTCAGCAACCCGTCCCACTACGCGGCCGGGACGACCGGGCGAGCGTTCACGATCGAGTTGTACCGCGGCGCGATCAAGCGCAAGACGGAGGATCAGGCGGCCACCGGCGCGCTGACCATCGCGAACCCCGCTGCCTGGACCATCGCCAGGGCCACAAGCACGTGGGACACCGATGTCTACCAGCGTGGAACCATCGTCACGATCTCGGGGGCTCCGTCCGGGACTCTTGGCCTGGATGCTCTTGGAACCTACGTGGTTGAGTCCGTTTCCGGCGCTACTCTTACCCTGGCGACCACTGGCGCCGGATGGCACCACGACTCAGCATTCCCCGCGACGGGCACAGTAACGACATCTTTCACCGTGTCGGCAACCTATCAGGAGTCGACCTTCTACCAGGATTGCGAGATCAAGAAGCTGGGTCTGGACTGGAAGCGGAACGACTGGGTCGAGCGATCTCTCGACTGGATGGGAACCACGTTCCAGCGAGGCCCAAGCAGTCACTCCTACCGTCAGGCTTGCACGCGAGGCGCTGGGGACCTCTACTCGGGAGGTGGTGGCGTGGCGGTGACAACGACCACCATCACCAGAACGGACCTTGGCGGGAACTGGTTTGCCGATGGATACGTCGTTGGCGGGACAATCACCGTCCACAGGTCCGACACTGCGGCTGACGTTGGGGTCGTTGGTACGATCAGCGCCCTTTCCGACACCATCATTACGCTCTCTTCCGCCGTCCTGACCGCCGATGCGAGCAACTCGACGCTCCGAATCTCTGGAAATTCCCTCACGGGCGCCGCGGAGATCTACGGCGCCGGGTCGGGCGCCGGCAGCGGATACCGGCTGTATCTCGCCGACTACGTGACGAGCAACCCGGGCATGGGGGGAACCAAGTTCCTCAACCTCGGCGGGACCACGAACGCGCACATCTGTCGCGAGGCCACGCTCTCGATCGAGGACCCGCTGGTGGAGCGCTACGACATTGGCCAATCCACATCTGAGCAGCCGCTGCCAGACAAGAAGCGCACGGTGACCCTGGATGTGACCATCGAGACCAACGACGAGAGTTTCCTGGAGATCGTCAAGCGCCCCGACACCAAGTCGTTCGGAGCCGCCGGTGCCCCCACTGGCTACACCGGGACAAACCGCATCCTGATTCAGGGCGCCGGAAGCACCGCCGGGCGGTATCTTCAGTTCACCTTCCCGCGCCTGACGATCGAGGGGCCGGCCGAGACAAAGGTCGAGTCCATCGGCGTCACCACGGTGAAGCTGCAACTCCGCGCCATGAGTGATGGCGTCACCCCAGCCTACACCTGCATCGTCGCCAACGGCGATGCCAACTATCGGACATAGAAACCATGTCGATCGAAATCGTTCCGAAGATCTACACCATCAAGATCCATGACGGGTCTGAGCTTTCTTTGGCTGAGCTTTCTCTTCTCGATATCGCGGATGGAGAATCTGTCCTTGGGATCCCCTCCGAAAAGTGGTTTCCTCAGTCGCAACAAGAAAACGAACATGAGGTGGGTCTAGAAAAGAGCGGCCCGGGACTTCTCTTGCGAGTTGCGACCGTGCTCTGGCTCGCCTCGCGAAAGGTTGGCCTGACACAGGAGCAAATCCTCGCGAGGAAGTGGCCGGCGAGTCGGGAGCAATTCATGATGCGCCTGAGCCTTGCCGACGTAAACAGCAAGGAGGTTCAAGAGGCGATCGGAAAGTGCTTTTCTGGCGGTGAATAACGATCGAGACATTTGCTGGTTTCTGGTCCGCAATGGAGTTTCGTTTTCGGAAGCGATTACGCTTCCGGTAAGAATCATCGGTTTGATGCTCGATTCTCACTCTGAAAAACGCGACAGGATGCGAGTGGCAGCTAAACGCCAAAAGCCACTTGGCGTCGTAGACCTTTGGGGGCTTGATTAGCCATGTCTGTTGCAAACTTCACCATTGCACTTGGTGTAACGCTTGGGTCTGCCGGGCTCGTCCCTTTCAAGAAAGTCCAGAACGCTCTGGATTCCGTCAGCCAGGGAGTGCGCAGGACATTCAGATCGTTTCGCGACCTGACCATCATTTTTTACGGTGTCAGGCGCGGATTCGATCTTTTGTCGAGAGCGGTCGAGTCGACGTTTTCAAGAGCCGGGGTGCAGGGGACGCAACAGCTCGCACTTCTATCTAAAGCAGTGGGAAACTTTGGTTCGGACGTTGGGAAAACGATCCAGAAGTCACAGGCTTTTCAAGAGGTGTTCGGAGCGCTTATCCGCGCATTTGCCAAGGGTATCGACGAAAGCTCGCAAACATCCATCGCTCGTGGATTCGATCTTGTGGTGGCCGGAATTCTTGGAACGGTCGCCGATGCAATGGATACCATTGGAAAACTGTTTCAAGCTATCCGAAGAGAATGGGACGCATGGGTAGCTTACTTTAACGCCGGACGCGCCAAACTCGGGGCGTTGGCGTTACCACAGCAAGCAAACGGAGGTGTCGGTGCGTTTCCATCTGGGGCCCGGGACATGCTCGACGCTGGGCGTGAGAACTCGCCGACATCTTTGTGGGACAGGATGGCCCAAGAGCAAGGCATCAGTCTTGCTCCGCAATCGCAGCCAATCTACTCTCCGAAGAGTTCCGAAATTTCCATGCCTCCACATCCAATGCAGGGCATGGTGGATGCTCTCAGGGAGAGTGCGGGCAAAATCAAATCCAAGGCAGGCAAAGGAGAAGATGCGACTGGTCTGGATTTGATTCAGAAGTTTCAGATTAACGCCAAAAATGCAATCGACACGGTTCAAGAACTTGGAGGTGCTTGGAGCACAGTGATGTCGAACTTTGCCGAAGAGGCATTTGATTCTTCGACTGGTGTCACAAAAGCATTTAAGAATCTTGGGAAGAACGCAAGAAAGGCTTTCGTTTCCCAAATGAGTTCGGCAGCATTCTCTCCGCTGACACAAAGCTTCAACATGCTGGCCAACGCGCTGGCAATGCCGTTCAAGATCGTCGGCCAGTTCATCAATGATTTGTTCATTGAGCCGGTCGTGATGTTTATTGCGACCACTCTGAAAAGCTTGTTCTCCAGCATCGTTGGGACTGCGATTGCAACCAAGGCTGCCGGCAATGGGTTGCAGGCCGCCTCCCTTGCGGAGAACCTCGTGACTTCCCAGGCGCTGCTGTCGATGTATGCCCCCGCTGCGGTTGCCGCTGCCATCGGCAGCTTTGGCGGGGCCAATGCAGCCGGGGCAATTGCGATGGGCCAGATTCAGGCCGCGCGCATCCCGCTTGCCGCCGAGGGTATGGTAGTCATGCCGAGGTCAGGCGGAACTCTGGTCGGCGTCGGCGAGGGTGGAGAACCGGAAACCATTCTGCCGCTGAGCAAGGCGAAGGAAATGGGGTTTGGCGGTGGCGGTGGGCTGACGATCATCGTGAATGGAGACCTGAAGAGCACGTCGTCGAATCGACGCCTAGCGCGCAACCTCGCGAAGGAGGTTCACCGAGAGATGACGGCCGGACGATATGCTGGTGGAAGCCGCCGGAGAGTGTAGGATTCCCGTGTGGTTCTCACTGTCCAGCGTCAGTATGGGTCCTTCGCGCTAACCTCGGCCAACGGGATCATTGTCGAGTCGATCGGAGGCACCCACCTGAACGGGGTGGACTTCGAGTCGCGGATCGATGGCGAGGGGTCCATCCGCACCAGAGACGCCCTTGAAGGGTTCTCTGTGGACATGGAGGGGGAGATCACGGGGAGCGGCAGCAACGAGACTGTGCGCACCAACGTGGATGCGTTCCTGGCCGCCACGAGGAATCGCGAGGACTACCTTCAGATCTTCTCTGACCGGCGAATCCTGTGCGGGGCCAGTTCTGCGGTCGACACGGATTTCATGAAGGGGATGCAGTACTCGCGCGTGAAGTGGAAGGCCACGTTTACGTCGCGCTTTCCGACGTGGGAATCGACGACCACCAGCAGCGGGACGATTTCAGCGTCTGGGAGCGGGATCTCCACGAGAGGCGCGATGCCAGCCCACGCCGGGACCGCGCCGGTCTGGCCGCAGATCACGGTGACGAATACCGCCGGGTCGGCGTTTTCCGCGTCGATCCAGCTCATCTTGACGAATGTGTCGACCAACGCGCAACTCAAGATCGATGGGTTGTCCCTCGGGTCGGGTCAGGCGATCGTGATTGACATGCTCAACAAGCGGTTCGGGGATGGCATCTCGATCCCCACCATGCCCAGCGGAGTGTCCGGCGAGTTCTGGGAGATCTCTCCTGGGGCGACGCAGCAGCTTGAGATCGTCACCAGCACGAACGCAAGCGTGAGCATCTCGGTAGAAACCCTCTTCCGTGCGCAGTATTGGGCACCATGATCGGGCGCTCATCCAAGTGGACGACGACTGGGTTGCTTGCGTCCGAGCGTGGGAGAACGTTCGAGTCCGCCACCTACTGGACCGACTACGTGTATGTCGCTGGTGGCGGGTTCTTTTCCGTCCAGACTGGGTTCGGTTCGAGTTCTCCGGGCGCCGCTTGGCCATTCTTCGGGTTCAACAACAACCTCGGCACCGGGCAGGGAGTCCGGGCGTATCTCCAGGGCGGGACAATCAGCAATGCGACCACGAAGGCGCACACGGTCCATCTGCGGATCCAGGACATCACGTCGAATGACCTTGGCCCGGGCGGGCTCGGCCCGGCGACGTCGGTCCATTCCGGGGGCGCTGGCCAGATGGGCAACAGCTACCACGTTGTTGTCTCAAGTTCCGCGGGAGCAGGACAACTCATCCTTCGCAGAACCAACGGAGGAGCCGCGACTGTCCTAGCCACCTATACGAAAACCGTCGTGCGAGGAGACTACGTGTCTCTCGCGTACCAGTACAACGCTGGGTCGAGCAGGGCTGAGCTTGCGGTCTATCACAACGGGTCTGTCGTAGGCACGCACAACGACACAAGTGGATCGCGATTTGACATGGCCGGCGTCTCCGGGAAGCCAGGGATGTATGGCCACAACCTTCCGGCATCCGCCAGCGCATCGGCCAACATGGCCGCGTGGACATCTGAGTGGTGGGTGACGGATGGATTCGGGTCGCTTGGGCAGGTTGCGCCTCCTTATCCCGATCTGGTCGGGCGCCTGCAACTCGCCCTGACGAGGACTCAGCGATATCTAGACAGCCCGTTCCAGGTCAAAGTGCTCTTCTGCACCGAGATCCTGGATCTTTCCTGGAGTTACGCGAGGATTGGCGGCTGCAATAGAGCCGACGCAAAGATCCGCATCGGGCAGGCTCTTGGCCCAGACTCTGTCGAGTCGCAATACGAGACTGACTTCATTCAGCCAAGCGCGGCCGATTGGGAAAGTGGGGATTGGTACGGCGGGTCATTCATCATTTCCCTGCGATACGATGCCAGGGATGTCGACTCCGAGAGCGGGTCGACGGTTTGGTCAGGGTCGATCAGCGGAATCTCGTTTGATGCGGCAACGCGTGAGCTTTCGATCGAGGCCGACGGGTTGTCCAAGCTGCTTGAGAAAACCTACGTCTATCACACTTTTGAGGACGTGTCCGTCCGCCAAGCAATCATTGATGTTGTGACATCGGTCTCGAAGTCGACTCAGGCGGACGGCAAGGACTTCCCGATCACATTCAACATCTCCAAGATTCTTGGGTTGTCGTCCGTGATGGACTTCAGGATCACGAAGGACTTCAAGTGGGAGACGGCAAGCAGCGCGATTGAATCGCTGCTCTCATTTCTTCCAGACGGCATCAACTGGGGCGTCGACTCGGATGGCCAGTTCTACTTGCAGATCCAATCCCCACCGTACTCCGACGACCTTGACCTGTCGGTTCCGGTCATTTTCTATGATGCTGGGACTGCGACAGAGTGGGAGTTGGAGGCAAGAAGCGACGAAGTCGTCAATGAGGTAATTGTTCTCGGGACTGAGCCAGACGACAAGAAGACCGCACGAAAGCAAGGGGCGGCAATCTGCGAAAAGTCATCTGCTCTGTACGGTCGCCGGCAGGAGATCCAGACATCCGAAGACACCGAGGACGAGGGAATCCTGGCGAAGATCGCGCAGACGGAGTGCAAGCTGAAGTCTGGGGCGGAACTAAGCGGGACGCTCAAGATCCGCCAGCCGCTGGAAGGCATCCGAAGCTTTTGGCAGTCGTTGAGCGTCGTCGCGCCGTCCATCTCGGTGATGCACCGGAAGTCGCGAGAGAACCTCGGGTTCGTCGGGTCAACCGAGGTCATTCACGTGAACCACGCCCTTCGCTTGCTGGGGGACGTGTCCGGGAACCTGTGTGAGCTTTGGGGCAGCACGGGCGCGCAGGTCAAGTTCCCATCCAATGGGGAGGAGCGAAGCCTCGGCCGGAGTTGGATCCTCCACGTGGTGCTGAAGTTCACCCAGCCGATGTCCGGCGGGACATACGCGTTCATCCTTGGCCGGCCATCCGCAGCCGGCGCGCTCCGCGGCTGGGGGGCGCTGTACTGGTCGACCACGGGTGGCCTGACGGATCAACTGGTCTGGATCCAGGACGAGGGCGGGGTCGCGGTTCCATACGACACCGGGATCACTCGCTCGCACACGACCCCCAGCGCGACCCCGGTCCACCTGACCATCCGCCGCAGGGCAGATGGAACTCTCAAGATCTACGACGGGACGACGAATACGGCAACGCACTCCACGTCAGCCGTCATGGCGAACACCAGCGACGACTGGGAGTTCTGGAAGACCACCGTCGGGTCCGGGTCTGTCCCGTGGGACGGGGCGATGGAGCAGTTCTGGCTGTACGACACCGCAGCCAACGGATGGTATGGTGACTCCATCGACTCGCAGGACGCCACCAACCTGACGGCGTGGTTCTCTCGAACCAATGCGAAGAATCTCCCACGCAATGAGGGATGCGGGTGCCTGATGCACATCAAGTTCAACGAGCGCGCGGAGGCAGTTGATCCCGCTGGTGGCGGGACCGGTTTCTTCAAGGGATACCGAGGGATCTCCGGAGGAACTGCAAACAACCTGATTACTGGGGAGGCCCTGGAGGCCACGTGCGTGTCCGTTGGGTCGGCATACTCATACTTCGCCCCGGTATCGACCGATTGCGCCAGGGGGGCGGTCATCGGATCCGAGCAGCGATGGGGCGGAAGCCTCATGCTGTCCACCGAGTCCTGCGACTATCATGTTGACGTGACTCAAGGCCAACTCGACATCTCTTACTCCCTCGGGGCGAGACCTGTAGGGCTCTCCAGGTCTCTGGAGGGAGTCAACGAGCAGTTGCGCAAGCAAACAGAACTTCTCCGCCGGCTAAAGAAGGACATGTGATGTCCAACTATCCCGCCTTTCGCGACGTGTTGCGCAGGGTGACTTCGTCTGACGAGGTTCACTCGCAGCTTTTGGTTGACCTGTTTTCTGCCGTAATCGCAATGATGACGGAGCTTGGCGTCAAACCGTCCGGAGCGTTTGGATCGGTCTTCGGCCGGTTGTTTGGAAACGAGCTTGTCAGTCGAAAGTGCGGATACTGGAGGAAGATCGCACTGACGACGATCAGCCCAGAGGCCGGGTTCCTTGCGGGCTCTCCAAACTTCACGACATCCGTTCGTTGGCAGGCCGATAGATTCGCTGGTGTGTCGACTGCAAATGGAGATGACATTCCATTCATCTTCCCGATCTATCAGGGCCGTCGCGGCATTTCATTCATTACGCAAAGAGACAACGGTGGGAATGCCGGAGGGTCAGACAAGACCCCGTGGAACATCTACGCATTTGACGTGGTCAAGTCGTCGGCGCTTCTGGCTGGAGCTTGCCTAAATGGCACGTCTCCATCTGGAGCGCACAACCAGATTGACATCGGTGTAATCGCATGGGGATTGCCGTCCAAGGCTCCAGAGGGGTAATAGACAAATGACCATCATTCTTGCTCGGTGCGCGCCCGTCACGGTTTCCGCCACGGTGTCGTTGATGACATTCGAGGCTGGGACCAATCGTCCAGTGGTCCTCCATGAGTTCACCATCAGCACCAATGGAACGGACTCAACGAAGGCACCAATCGAGGTTCAGATCGTCAGGTGCTCTGACGCAGGGACCGGATCGTCTCTGTCTCTCTCGCTTGCGGACGAACGCGATACGACAGGTATCGACGTGGCTGCTTTGCAGACCATCACGGTGGAGCCGACTGTCACGGAGGTTCTCAGGAGCTTCTATGTCCCGGTCTACCAAAGCACTTTGATCTACGTTTGTCCGAAGCCGATCGTTATCGCCGGTGGAGGATTCGCGGCTATCAAGGTCGTGGGAAGCCCGTCCCCGTCGATCAGCGTGCTGTCGACCGCGCTTCTGGAGGAGTAGCCGTGCCTCTCGGGCCTCCGGGCGGTGGATCTTCCGCATCGTCGTCGCGACCGGCCTCCGTCGTTGCAAGACCGTCGGTCGGTAGGCCAGGAGTCCCTCGCTCCCATTTCATCCAAGGGCTGAGGTCCACCGACCTTGCTCTTCCCGCGTCCTACACCGCGGGGCCGTCGACTCTCGTCGTCACGTACCCGATGGTGATCGATACGCCACCGGACTTGCAGGATGGCAAATCCCCTGCGGTGGCGTTGTGGATCAATCTTCTCCAGCAGATGGTCGAGGCAATCCAGGCCGAGATTGGGCCATTTCCGACCTACGATGACGGCTCCGGGGTGCCAAAGGTTGGCATCAAACGCCCGAACATGCCGCACGGGCCAGGGATCCCGAACGAAACCATCGTGACCAGCCTCAAGGGTCTACTCGGCCAACAGACGGAGCAGCCTGGGGCAGGGTATGGCAACAGCCGTGCGGCCCTTTGCTCGTCAGTCGCAGGAAATGGAAAGCCGGCAGGAACGCTTTACGGTGTTCAGTCGATTGACGTGACAAGAACAGACTGGACATCGGAATACACGAGCACCATTACCAACCCATTCGGGTTTCCAGTTGCGGTCAAGTGGCCAATTGCATGGGCATACGGTCTGAAGCCGGCATCCATCTCAGGGCAAACCTTCGGCGACAACTACCTCGGCAAGTTTGCCGCGATTGTGGAAAGTCAGGCGTCAGGATCTCCAGCCACGTCGGTGGACTACTCCGTCAGATACTGCGCTTCTACCGCAAGGTCCCCAGGGTCAGGCGGGGCATTTATCCCGTCGGTTGCCGCCGCCCCTGGACTGACGGCGAGAGTCTGCATCATCTACATGATGACCGAGGATGACGCATGACGGTCCAGTCAAAGTTTCCAAAGCAATTGGATGTCTTCCTGCCGTTGATTGACGGGTTCCATCCGATGTCGGCAGATGACCTCAACGCGATCATGCAGGCCATCGAGAACTGTCAAAGGACTTTGGGTTGGGGTCCTGAGCCGTCAGCGGCTGGGGCTGTTGGCCCGAAGGGCGATGCTGCGGATGTCGCGGAGAGACTGCTAAACCTGTTTTCGGAAACGGAATCCACGATTCGAGACTTTGCGTTTGTCACCGGATCGGTCGAACTGTCGGCCCTGACGGACAATGGGAGTGGAAGCCTCGGACTCAACATTCCATTCGGGGTGACGATGTCTGGAACGGACATCATTATCCTGTTTGCGACCAACATCCCAGGTGATGGCTCCGATGGGACCCAGTCGCAAAACGCTACCGGGGCATGGTGGGTAAGCCAAATCAACACATCATCCGTATGGATCCAAGCGCGCCTTGCGAATGGCGATCAAATCACCACTGACAATGAAACATCAGTCAACTATGGAATCCTCGCATTTGGGCCAAGAGCACACTACTAGGCCGACGTGCTACTGCATTTTTGGCCAGGACGGAACACTGGAGGAAGTCCACCAGATCACGAATCGACTTGGCAAGCCGCCCGAGGAGATGTTCGCCGATAGAATGCTGCCGGAGGGCGCAGCCATCGGGGTGTTCAAGGGAACTGACACGTTGGCTTCTGCGCACGCCGGGGTTCTCGTTGGGGTATCGAGGCTGGATGCAGGCTTCATCTGCGTGAATGACTCTGGAGATCTTCGGGCGCGAGCCGCCGCTCACTCGATTGCCATGGCAGAGGCGAACATCATCACGCTGACGAAGGAGATCGAGGCGATATCTATCACGCTGTCAATGGTCGGGCAGTATCGAAGCGAAAACCTGCAATCGCACTTCGAGATGATTCGGGCCGAGCGAAACAGATTGGCAATGATCGTGCGGCGGGAGATCCCTCCTGATATTTCTATCGATCCGAAACTGATGCTTGTGGCTGGGTGCCGGTTCCCGGTCGAGGTTTCCCACAGTCCTCAAGAAGCTGCACCATGACAACCTTTGGATCCGTCAGGATTGCCAACGACTCTCCCTACAGGGCTCGATCCCCTGTCTTTTGTGGCGCGGCCTTCCCGCGGGGGACGGCCCTGCTTCGTGGGGATGGCGCCGTGATTGACCGCGCGACTCTGTCCCCGATCGGGATCGATGGGATCCCCTCGGCGGTGACGGGGGAAAAGGCATGGGACGATGGCAGCGTCCGGACGGGGAGGCTTCTGGCGGTCCCGCAGATCGACGGGAACTCCGAGCAGATCCTGCCGCTGGTCCCGATTCCGGCCACCAGCGCGATCCCATTCAGCTTCGGACCGTGGGTCCACCTTGCGGCCGTGGTGAATCCGCGCCTGACGATCATCAAGGCCGACGGATCCAGGATCGTCACTGGCATCTCCATGAGCGGGAAGAACCTCGCGGAGACTTCCGCTGGGATCGTGTCCATCTGCAAGCAACGGATCCCGGGCACGTGCCTGTGGTGGTCGATCCGGACTCATGTCGGGTCTGGCTCGGATGTCGTCCCGTTCAGGGTGCGCATCCACAACAGCGATCCGAGTCGTCCCGATGTCCGAGAGGACTGGCGAGAGATCCGGTTTGATTCTGATGTCCCGGCGCAGTTCCCGATGCGCGGCAAGCTGGGGCTGACCGCAACGGTGGCGCCTGGGTATCTCGGCCCTAACTCAAGCTTCTCGTGGTCCCTTGCCGGCCAGGACTGGCTGGCTGACGGCCAAGGGCTCTGGTTCTTCGACGGGGTCTGGCCACTGTTCGACCCGAATAGCCTCCCGCCGGATCTCCTGGAGCGGCAGGACGCCCTCCGTGCCGCCGCAACGTGGCCAGTTTTCATGCAGCACGATGCGATGGCTGCACCGGGGATCCACGGCCCGTTTGGGAACCCTGGGGAGATCCCTGCGGGGAAGACTCTGGCCCAGTTGGATGCAGAGGTGACTGCACGGGCCAACGCGTTCCGGACCTCGCGCACTGAGATCTCTCGCTGGGGGGACTGGGATTTCGCCGAGGCCCCGGACACCGCGCAGACTGGGGAGCACGAGACGCACGGCACATCCCTGCTCGCCGCACAGATCCTGACCAACAACCCCCGTGCGCAAGCGGAGTTGATCCTGGCGAGTCTGGGCGAGGCTCGGCGCCCGATGCACCGGTATGAAGCCAATCTGGACGTTGTCCACAAGCTCAACCATCCGGGATTGATCTACTGGTCTGGCGGGGTGCAGTGGACCAGCCAGGACAAGTTGGGCAAGGGCAGCGCACAGGCCACCGAGGTAGACAAGCACTGGTGGAGCGGCCCGGATCCAGAGCACTGGATGGTCGAGTCTTTTCTCGCGCCAATCGCCCTTCTGACGATGGACTGGGATCTCCTGGAGATGGGCCGTCAGGAGATGGAGCAACTCAAGGGACATGGCTACACGCAACTCGGTGGGTTCGCCACACGCGCGCAGGCGTGGTGCAGCTACGCGATCGCATGGTGGCGCCTCCTGCTTCCGGGAGAACTCGACGACTTTTCATTTGTTCGCGGGTGGCAGCAGTGGATGGTCGATTGGTTTTCCAGAAAGACACCACGCGGCGAGGGCGGATGGGGTGCTGGACCCGGGCCGGTGAGGCCCACCATCGTGATGAAGGACCAGCGCTATTTCTGGGGTCCAAGGCTCCCGAGTGGACAGCCTGACCAGAATCAGCTTCCTCCATTCTGGATCATCTGGCAGCACCAGTTCGCGCAGTGGGGTCTTCTTGCGCTGGAACTTGTCGACCCGTTCCCGCTATT
>Ga0073904_10002153_pt1 | contig 14893 bp, 17 predicted proteins | sample KloWWTrecipitate_FD_66668 | JGI IMG/M metagenome (GOLD analysis project Ga0073904, IMG submission 66668) | Active sludge microbial communities from Klosterneuburg, Austria, studying microevolution and ecology of nitrifiers - Klosterneuburg... | ecosystem: Engineered > WWTP > Aerobic digester >...
CAAGTTCGACGGCAGCACTCCGAACTTGAAGCCCCCGGTCGCCCACACGACCCCACAGCTACAAGTTCGATGGGAGGCCGGTTGGCCAGTCGGGCGGAGTGCCGAGGGATCTCCACATCGCGGCGGCCACGGCGGCGAACACCGCGTCGGACACCCGAACAGGTGGCCCCTCCGAGTCGACGAGCTCGACGGTGATCGACGGGGTGTCGGCCGCCTTGAGGACCCCGAGGGAGCGGACGGTCAGGTCCAGCACCGAACCCTCCGCGTCGACGGCGACGCCCTCGGACGTCACCCAGCCGAACGCCATGTGGGCCGCTCCGATGCAATAGGAGCGCAGAACGACCGGGTCGAGGATCTCGCCTCCGGCGGCGCGCACGTCGATGCCGTCGGCACCGATCGACGCCTCGGCCACCGCGCCCTCCGAGGTGCGGACCACCACCCGCTCGCCACCGGCGGGGCCGCCGACGCATCCGGACTCCACCGAGACCACCTCGCTCGGAGCTCCGACGCCGGCGACGAGGACGACCGCCTCGGCCCACCCCGCGCCGCGCAGCGTCACCGATGTGGGGGGTCCGGCAACGTCGAGCTCGATCACCTCGAGTCCGGGAGCCGCGGCACGGATCCGCTCCGCGATCCCCGCGGTGCGCACGACGTGGATCACGCCGGTGCCGTCGGAGCGGATCCCTGCGGCCACCGGCGGGCGCTTGGGCGCCGAACGACTGCAGTCCTCACGCGACCACTGGGCCAGCACCGCTCGACCGTGCTCGTCGGCCAGTCGGCGCGCCACGGCCGGGAGCGGGCTGTGGCGCTTGGCCCCGAACGCCCCGCCGTTGGCCGCGGCGGGGGACGGGTCACCGCCCGGAACGCACCACGACGAGTCCGTCTCGACGTAGGCGGCGTCGACCCACCCGGTGCGCAACGTGAGGTCCCAGTCCCCGTCGGGCACCTCGAGCGGGGGCACCGGATCGACGGTGGTGCGCCGACCCTGGACCTTGCCGGCCGCCCGACGCGCCTCGACCAGGGACTCCCCCACCACCCAGTCGTCGTCGGAACCCGGCACCGGCACCGCGATCAGGGCATCCGCGGGCACGGTGTCGGCCGAGAAGCCGACCGCCCCGAGGACCACCCGCTCACCCACCTGCTGGGGGGCACCCAGCTCGAGGGTCGCCCGCCGCGCCGCGGCGTCGAGGTCCCGGGGACCGACCTCGACCGGTGTCGATCCGGAGAGCACCGCGTCGGCCGCCTCGACGATCGTCTGCCATCCGGTGCAGCGGCACAGGTGCGCGGCAAGGGCTCGGTCGACCGCTCCGGGGCGCACGTCGCCGCCCTTGGCCCGCACGGCGTCGAGGCGGACGACGATGCCGGGAGTGCAGAAACCGCACTGACTGGCACCGTGCTCCACGAAGGCGTCGACCCATCGCGACCGAGCGTCGGGCTCCAGGCCGTCGAGGGTGACGACCGACCGCCCGGCCACCCGCCGCAACGGCGTCACGCACGCCACCCGCGGGGTGCCGTCGACCAACACGGTGCAGCACCCGCACTGGCCCTGAGGGGAGCAGCCGTCCTTGACCGAGTGGACCCCGAGCGGACCGCGCAGCGCGTCGAGCAGGGAGATCCCGTCGTCGACGACCTCGACATCACGGCCGTCGACGGTGAGGCCCACGGTGCGGGTCGGGACCTCGGCGGACGGCTCGTCGGGCGGCGGTGGCGCGTTCATCGTCGGCTCCTGGGGGTTCGGGCCCGGGGATCAGCGATCTGACGGGGAGACGTTCCCGGTCGATGTCACCCGGACGGATCGAGACGGTACCGTGCGCCGTCGTGGCGTCCCACCCTCACCCCTGCCGCCCCGACGACGGCACCGACGCTCCCACCGCGGGCCCGAGCCGGCGTTCCGTCCTGCAGGTCGGCGTCGGCCTGGGCGCAGCCACCCTGGGCGGGGGCCTCCTCGGGTCCTGCAGCTCCGAGGCCGACACCCGCAGCGCCGACAACCTCTCCAGCCACGCGCTCCTGGCCGCCTTCCCCCAGACCCTGCCGCACATCCCCGCCGGTGTTCCGTTCCGGTTGCCGTACCTGATCTCCGACGACGACGGCGTACCGCTCACCACCATCGACGGGGCCGTCACCTTCACCGTCTCCCGCGACGGCCACGAACTGGGCACGGTCCGGGTCGAGCCCCACAGCGACGGCGTCCCCCGTGCGTACCTGCCGGTCGCGTTCACCTTCCCGGACCCCGGGCGCTACGACCTGACGGCCACCTACGGCGGCGCCCCGATGTCGTCGACGGTGGAGGTGGTCGAGCCCGCACGGGTCGGTCCGCCCATCGTGGGGCAGAAGCTGCCCCCGGTCGACTCGCCCACCACGGAGCGGACCCTCGAGGTGGACCCGCTGTGCAGCCGCCTGAAGGGACCCTGCCCGCTGCACTCGGTGAACCTCCGCGACGCGGTGGGCCTGGGGAAGCCGATCGTGGTCGTCATCGCCACGCCGGCGTACTGCTCGAGCGACGTGTGCGCGCCGCTGCTGGAGTTGGTGCTGGAGCAGACCGCGGGGCGCGACGACCTCATCGTCACGCACCAGGAGGTCTACAAGAACCCCAAGGGTCAGAGGGACCTGAGCGACGCGCAGCTCGCGCCGGTGCCCGACGCCTACCGCCTCCGCTTCGAGCCGGTCCTCTACGTGACGGACCGGGCCGGCACAATCGTCGCCCGCGCCGACATCACGGTGGACCGGGGGGAGTTGAGCGAGCTGCTCGCCCTGGCGGTCTGACCCGCTGAACCAGCCGATCGGGCTGCGGGCGGCGACGCCCCGGCCGGCTGGTTCAGCTGAAGGACTGACCGCAGCCGCAGGAGCTCTGCGCGCTGGGGTTGGTGATGGCGAAGCCCGCCTCCAGGCCGTCCTTGTAGTCCAGGGTGGCTCCCTGGAGGAGCTGGGCGCTGGTCGGGTCGACCACGACGTCGACGTCACCGTAGGTGTTGCGGATGTCGTCGGCGGCGACATCGGTGTCGAAGTACATCTCGTAGGAGTAGCCGGAGCACCCGCCGGGACGGACCTCGACCCGCAGGGCCAGGCCTTCCTCGCCCTCGGCGTCGATGAGCTGCTTCACCTTGGTGGCGGCGTTGTCGGTGAGGGTGATCACAATTCCTCCGCAGTGTCTCCACGCCGAACGTGGGAGATCAGGGACGCTCACTCTACCGCCGGCACGCCGATCGCCCCCAGGCACGGTCGATCACCGGTCGGCGACCAGGGTCGCCCGACACGGCTCGCGGTGCGACAGGTCGTGGAAGTCCACCACGGTCGCCCCGCCGATCTCACCGGCGAAGCCCTCCATCAGACCGCGGTGCAGAGCGCACACCAGCTCGGGGTTGGACTCGGCCAGCTCGCCGAACGGGCAGTGCCCGAACGCCACGGTGGTGGCATCGGCCTCGGTGACCGCGGCGGGGTCGAAGCCGAGCTCGGCCAGCATCGACAGCGAGGCGTCCACGCACGGCCGCCGGGTCGGATCGAGTGCGTCGCCGAGCACCTCGTGGTGGGCCAGCCGTCGCCCCTGCTCGCGTCCCGCGGCGAGAACCGGTTCGCCGCCGAGTCCGGCGTCGACGGCCAGCTCCAGCAGCATCCGAGCCAACATCAGGAACATCGGCGGTTCGAGGCCGAGCGAGGGCGCGTCGGAGGTGAGCGAGTACAGGTGCTGGGGTCGGCCGACGGCGCCGCGGCTGTCGGGCCGGGCGTCGACCAGGCCGACCTCGCGCATGCGCTCCAGGTGGGGGCGAACCGTGTTGGGGTGCAGCCCGAGCGTGTCCGCGATCTCGGCGGTGGCCAGCGGGCGCGGGGAGCGGGCCAGCTCCAGGTAGATCGCGTAGCGGGTGTTGTCCCCCAGCGTCTTGAGCAGGTCGAGCCGGCGCTCGGAGGTGGCCACGGACCCAGGCTAACCGGTTGACCGAGATAACACGGCGCAGACCAGTAAAATAGGTTCCGTGACCGACCAGACGCCGCCCACCTCCACCGACGTCCTCTCCGCGCCCACCGCCGGACGCGTCTCCGAGGAGGCCGTGTGGGAGGTGCTCCGCGGCGTGATCGACCCGGAGCTCGGCTCCGACATCGTCGAGCTGGGGATGGCCAAGGGCGTGCGCATCGAACCCGACGGCACCGTGCACGTGACGATCGCGCTGACCACCAGCGGGTGTCCGCTGCGAGCCGAGATCCAGCGCAACGTGCGGACCCGCGTCGGCGCCCTGGCGGGTGTCACGCACGTCAAGCTCGACTGGACCGAGCTGGACCAGGCCGGAAAGGCCGCGGCCATGGAGCGGGCCCGGCGCAACATCGCTGAGCGCGCCGAGCAGACCGCCGTCCCGTCGTCGACGAAGGTGGTCATGGTCGCCTCGGGCAAGGGCGGGGTCGGCAAGTCGTCGGTGACGGTCAACCTGGGCGCCGCGCTCGCCGCCATGGGCTTCACCGTCGGCATCATGGACGCCGACATCTGGGGCTACTCGGTTCCCCGAATGGTCGGCCTCGACGGACGCATGCAGGCCGAGGAGCAGCCGCCGGAGCCCGACGGCGCAGCGGCCGGCGACAAGCGGGCCCGCATCATCCCCAACGAGATCCCGGTCGGCGAAGGCCGACTGAAGGTCGTCTCGATGGGGTTCCTGGTCGAGGACGAGGGCAGCGCCCTGATGTGGCGGGGCCTCGTGCTCAACCGGGCGGTGCAGCACTTCCTCGAGGACGTCGACTGGGAGGGCGTCGACTACCTCCTGATCGACATGCCGCCCGGCACCGGCGACGTGCAGATGGGCCTGGCCAAGCTGCTGCCCCGCGCCGAGATGCTGATCGTGACCACCCCGTCGTTGACCGCTCAGAAGGTCGCGATCCGCGTCGTCGACATGGGACGCAAGAACTTCCTGCACATCGCGGGGGTGGTCGAGAACATGTCGGCCTACGTGGACGACACCGGACGCGAGCACCGCTTGTTCGGGACCGGCGGTGGCGACCGTCTGGCCGAGGACGCCGGGGTGCCGCTCCTGGCCCGGATCCCCATCGAGGCGGCGGTGGCCGACGGCGGCGACCACGGTCGGCCGGTCGCACTGGCCGCCGGGCCGGCGGCCGACGCGTTCCGGGCCCTGGCCCGCCGCATCGTCGATGACGTGATCCAGCCCACGGACATGTCGGGGTGCAGCAGCCGGATGCTGGACGCTGTGCAGGCCGCCCTCGATGAGGCCGACTCAGGACCCGTGGCCACCCCGGCGCCGAGCTGACGGGACGAGCACGACAGATCTGCTACAGCAGGGCGGATGAAGATCCGGGTCGGATTCGGACTGGGAGTGCGCACCCGCTTCGTCGACCGGTCGTTCCTCGACCTCGTCGACGACCTGGAGCGGCTGCGCTTCGACAGCTTGTGGCTCTCCGAGCGCGTGACCGCCGAGTGCCCCGACCCGGTGGTCGCGCTCGCAGTCGCCGCCGGTCGCACGACCCGCCTCAAGCTCGGGATGTCGGTCATGGTCCTGCCCGGTCGCAACCCGGTGCTCGTGGCCAAGGAGCTCGCCACGCTGGACCGCCTCTCGGGCGGCCGGCTGCTCCCCGCGTTCGGTCTCGGGGCCGTGAGCCGGGCCGAGCAGCAGGCGTTCGGCGTCGAGCGGGGAGAACGGGCGGCGCGATTCGACGAGGCCCTCGGCTTGGTGCGCCGGCTGTGGACCGAGGACCGCGTCGACCACGAGGGCCGGTTCTTCCGTCTGGAAGCAGCCAAGGTCCGGCCGTTCCCCCACCAGTCCCCTCCCGACGTGTGGCTCGGAGGCGCCGCTCCTGCCGAGCTGCGCCGCGTCGGACGGCTGGGAGACGGTTGGCTGCCCAGCTTCATCACCCCCGAAGCCGCGGCCGCCGGGCGGGCCGTGGTCGAGGACACCGCCGCCGAGCACGGCCGCTCCATCGACCCCGAGCACTACGGCGTGCTGCTCCCGTACTCGTTCGACCCGGTGCCCGACGAGGTGTTCGAACTGCTGCCGGCCCGCGACCCCGACACCGATCGTCGACGCCTGGTGGCGGTGGGCGCCGACCAGCTCACCGACCGCATCGGCGAGTTCGTCGACGTCGGCTTCTCCAAGTTCGTCGCCGTCCCCCTCGGCGACCCCGTCGACGCGACCGATCACCTGGAGCGCCTCGCCCGGGTCGTACTCCCCCTCCAGACCTGAACGCCAACGCTCACCGGGCACCGCCCCGGTCGCGGGGCGATCAGTCGTGGTCGGGGCTCAGCGGGCGAGCCGTCCAGGCGTCGTAGACACCACCGACGTGTTCGGGATCGCCGGGCAGGACGATGCGCATGCCGTCGTCGCCGTCGCTGATCGTCGGCAGGATGCCCTCGACCCGCGACTGCGCCCGGGCGTGGTCGAGCACCGCGCCGGCCCGCTCGAACCTCGACAGGGCGACCAGCGTGCGCACCGTCGGGAAGATCATGGTGATGTCGCCGGCGTCGTGACGGCGGAGAGCCTCGGCCGGGGTCAGCCACTGGGTGCCGATCAGCTCTCGCGAGTCCTCGACGACCTCCTGTCCCTCCGGGGCGGCGCACACGAAGAAGCGTGTGTCGTAGCGGCGGTGCGCCCCCAGGGGGGTGATCCATCTCGAGAAGTAGTGCAGCTGACCGACGTCGAGGTGCAGGTCCTCCTGGACAGCGACCTCGGCGATCGTCCGACGCTCGTTGTCGACGTCGTCGCGGTGGCCCGCGAATCGTTCGGCAGCACCGGGGCCGGACAGGTCCAGCCGGCGCCCGTCGGCGTGACGGGCCAGCAGCACCCCGGCCTCCTCGAACGACTCCCGGATGGCCGCCACCCAGAACGCCAGGCCCCCCACCGCCAGACCGAGACGACGCGACGCCTCGACGTCGTCGAGGTCGGGACAGCGCTGCGCCACGTCGGCGTCGGCGTCGGCCGGGTCGACCGCACCTCCGGGGAACACGTAGGCACCGCCGACGAAGTCGGAGTTGAGGTTGCGCTGCATCAGGCAGACCTCGGGTCCGTCCGAGCCGTCCCGCAGGAGCATCACCGTGGCCGCGTCGCGCACCGGGACCTGCTCCGGAGCGGGGCTGTCCATGGGCACCGGGCTCACGTCGGAGGACCGATCTCCCGGGGGGTGTCGACGTCGACGTCGACCACTTCGGCATACGCCGTCGACGGGCGCCGTTCGTGCGAGTCGGCGTCGACCACGGGGCCCTGACCGAAGGGGGCGTCGATGCGGAACGCCCCGAAGCCCGTGCCGCCGGCCCCGCCCGCCCCACCGAACGAGGTCAGGATCACCGCGGAGCGAGCGGCGCGACGCTCGACCCAGCGGGTCACGACCGGGCGCAGCAGCGCCCGGGTAGGGGGGAACAGCAGCAGCAGTCCCGGCACCGCGGTCAGGAACCCTGGGACGATGAGCAGGACCCCGCCGACGAGGACCATCAGGCCGTCGAGCAGGGTGTCGGCGGGTGCTCGACCCGCCGCCAGCTCGACGTTCGCCCGTCGCCACGTCTGGAGCCCCTCCGCACGGATCAGCACCACTCCCAGCACGCTGAGACCGACCAGCAGCATCAGCGTGGGCAGGAGACCGATCGCCTGGGCGACCAGGATCGCGGCCCCGATCTCGAGGACGGGCAGCAGAAGTAGGACGACCAGGACCATCACCGCTCCACCCTACGGTCGACGGTCGGACCGGCCCACCGCGACCGCGCGGTTGCGCAGAGGACGCTCAGCCACACCCTCCGGTCGGTCAGCCGGCTGCCTCGATCAGGACACGGCGCTCCGTCTCGTTGAGCCCGCCCCAGATGCCGTGGGGTTCGCGGATTGCCACCGCGTACTCCAGGCACTCCTGGCACGCCGGACAGTCGGCGCAGATCGCCTTGGCGCGGCGTTCGCGCTCCAGGCGATCGGCCTTGCGCTCGAACTGCGGCGGCGGGAAGAACACCGCCGCCTGCGGACCCCGGCAGGCCGCCTTGACCTGCCACATGTCGTGGACCTGTTGTGCACTCACCGGTCGGACCCCCCCTTTCGGTGTGCGGCGCACCCTACGCACGGCCGTCCGGGGGGCTCAAGGATCAATTTGTGCGCGATTCGCTCACCATCGCGAACGTCACGGGGATGGCGAGCCCGGGCAGCACCGCCCGGTGGATGGTCGTCGGTGCCCGAGAACCGTCAGGTCGACGGTTCAGACCAGCGGATCGGGCGCGTCGGTGCCGCTGGTGGGAGCAGTGCCGTCGGTGAGACCGGTGTCGTCGGCCTCGACTTCCAGCACCACGCCGTCGACGGCGACGACCCGGACCGCGGCGCCGGATGGCACCGACGCGTCGGTGTCAGCTCTGGCCCGCCACAGCGCGCCGGCCACCTTCACGTTCCCCTCGAGGTCGATGGGGGTGGCGGCTCGGCCCGACTCCCCCACCAGCCAGTCGCGGTCGATGGTCGGGGTCGAGAACCTGGTGCGGACCATGGCCGGCATGCCCGTGATCATCGTGGCGGCGATTCCGCCGATCCCTGCGATGAGCGCGATCCACGTGGGGCGGAACTCGGTCAGCAGGAACACCGACGACACGGTGAAGCCGACGAGTCCGATCGCGGTCCACAAGCGCGGGATCCCGGTCTGCACGTCGATGCCGAACGCGACGAAGCTCGCGACGAACACGACCAGGGCCCATGGCGCGTGGGGCAGTTCCGCGAGCCCGTAGCCCCCGAGCACGGTGAACAGGGCTCCGGCCACTCCGGCGATCCCGATGCCGGCGGTGAAGAACTCGAACAGCAGGAGCCCCAACCCGATGGTGAGCAGCAGGTAGGCGACCGACGGGCTGGCCACCGTGTGGAACAGCTGCGTGGTCAGCGGCAACTTGGAGAACCGGACGGTCGTGAGCGGCACGGTTCGGCGCTCGCCGTCCTCGGTGCGGGTCTCGGTCTTCACCCCGTCGAGGTTGACGAGGTGGTCGCCGACGGTGGGTGAGAACCGCGTGACCAGCCCGGCGCGCACCGCGGCCTGGCCGGTGAGGGTCCCCTCGAGTCCCTTGGCCTTCTTCCCGGTGAACAGGTCTCCGAACTCGTCGACCGAGAGCCGCTGGGCCCCGACGTCACCGATCGACGCCCCCGGCGCGATCCCGGAGCTGTCGGCCACCTGCACGAGCTCCGCCGACCCACCCAGCGCCTCGGAGCCCGACGGCCCGATCCACACCGACACCGGGACGTCGGAGTCGACGATCGCCCGTGCCACCTGGTCCAGCCGCTCATCACCCACCGCGGATCCACCGCTGTCGAACTGCAGCACGACGGCCACGACGCCGTCGGAGCGACGTGCCGAGGCGAGGGTGTCGACGATGAAGTCGGCCTCGATCCCGTCGACGAGCCCGTTGACGGCGACCACGTCGACGCAGCCGTGCTTCGCGCACGAGTTGGTCTGGGCGCCCGCCGGCGAGGTGGCCCACCCGACGAGGGTCCCGAGGCCGACCAGCACCAGCGCCAACCGGGCCGCGAACCGGGCCGCGGCGGGTCGACGGACCGGCCCGCGACGGGTCGGCGCGTCCGGTCGGACGATCATGCTCACGGCACTGGCTAGTGTGCCCAACTCGAGGGCCTCCGAGGGGACGTCGTGGATCCTGCGCAGTTTCTCACCGCATCCGGGGTGATCATCGTCGCCGGGAAGGGCGGTGTGGGCAAAACCACCGTCACCGCTGCCCTGGCTGTCGCCGCGTCAGCGGTCGGGTTGCGCACCCTGATCGTCGAGGTCGAGGGCAAGGGCGGGATGAGCTCGATGTTCTCCGCCGACGGGCTCGCCTACGACGAGGTGGAGCTGATCGCCGCGGCGGCCGACCACGCCGGGGTGCGGGCCCGCACGATCACCCCCGACGACGCGCTCCTCGACTACCTCGGAGACCGCGGACTGCAACGGATCTCCAACCGGCTGGTGGCGACCGGTCTGCTCGACATCGTGGCCACCGCGGTGCCGGGCATCCGGGACATCCTCGTGCTGGGCAAGGTCAAGCAGCTCGAGCGCAGCCGGGACCAGGACCTGATCCTCCTCGACGCCCCCGCGGCCGGCCACGCGATCACGTTCCTCCGCTCGGCGAGCGGTCTGGCCGACGCGGTCAAGGTCGGGCCGATCAACACCCAGGCCGAGGACGTGCTCGAGCTCCTCGGCGACCCGGGTCGGTGTCGGGTGGTGCTGGTCACCATCCCCGAGGAGACACCGGTCAACGAGCTGGTCGAGACCGCCTACAGCCTCGAGGACACCGTCGGCGTCGCCCTCGGCCCGGTCGTGGTCAACGGGGTGGTCCCGGACCTGACCGGTCTCGACGTCCCGCCGGTCGAGGCCGCCGCCGCGGTCGGGACGCGCCTGCTCGACGGCGAAGCCGAGGTGCTCTCCGAGGCGGCCGCGTTCCGCCGGGCCCGGGGACGACTGCAGGACGACCAGCTGCGCCGGATGGCCGACGAGCTGCCGCTGCCGCAGCTGCACCTCCCGTTCCTGTTCACCACCGACGTCGGACCTGCCGACCTCGAGGCCCTGGCCGACGCGCTCCTCGAGGCCATCCGCAACCTTCCCGACGATCCGGCCTCCGAGCCGATGTCGCCGTCGGTGTCCACCTCACCGTCATCGGGGACGTCGTGACGCCACGCACGCTCTCCGAGGTGGTCGACCGGGCATCGGTCGTCGCGTGCTGCGGATCCGGCGGGGTCGGCAAGACCACCACCGCCGCGCTGATCGCGATGCACGCCGCGCAGCAGGGTCGCAGCTCGGTGGTGGTGACCATCGACCCGGCCCGACGACTGGCCGACGCCCTCGGTCTCCAGGGCCTGACCAACGACCCGAGCCCGATCACCGGGCCGTGGAGCGAGCCGGGCGGAGCAGGCGGGTCGATGTCGGCGCTCATGCTCGACACCAAGGGAACCTTCGACGGCCTGGTCAAGCGGTACTCGGCCGATCCCGACCAGGCCGAGCGCATCCTGGCCAACGCGTTCTACCGCAACATCTCCGGTGCGCTGTCGGGCACGCAGGAGTACATGGCATCGGAGAAGCTCTACGAGCTGGCGGTCGAGGGCGACTTCGACCTGGTCGTGGTCGACACGCCGCCGACCCGCAACGCTCTGGACTTCCTCGACGCGCCGCAACGCCTCGCCCATTTCCTCGACCACCGGCTCTACAAGGTGCTGCTGTCACCGTCCAAGGGCATCGGGCGCGCTGTCAACGTCGCCACCCAGGCGGTGATGCGCCAGATCGCGAAGGTCGTCGGCGCCGAGGTGATCTCCGACGCCCTCGCGTTCTTCAAGGCGTTCGAGGGGATGGAGCAGGGCTTCAAGGAGCGGGCCCGGGAGGTCGACCGGCTCCTCAAGCGCCCGAGCACCGCGTTCGTGCTGGTGGCGTCGCCCCGATCCGACACGGTGGCCGAGGCCGGATTCTTCGCCGACGAGTTGGCTCGGAAGGAGATCGCCGTCCAGGGCCTCATCGTCAACCGGACCCAGCCGTCGTTCGGAGTGGCGCTCGGCGACGGCGCGGGCGAGGGCACCGACGGTCCGGTCCGGGTCGCCCTGAGCGCGTCTGCGGTGCGGGCCCGGGCCGAGACGCTGGCCGGCACCGCCCTGGGCGACCACTACCGCTGCCTGGCCGACTCGCTGCACCTGGCCGCGGGCGAGGCCGAGCACCTGGCCGGTCTGGCCGAGCGGGTCACCCCGGCGCCGGTGGTGAAGGTGCCGGTGCAGCCCTTCGAGGTCAGCGACCTCGAGTCACTGCGGACCCTGGCCGCCGTCGTCTTCGCCGACACCACCGACGATCCCGGTGCCGGCGATTCCGATGCCCAGCAGGCCCACGACTAGCGTCGGTGCCGTGACGACCTACCTCATCGCGACGGACTCCGACGACCTGTTCGGACTCCTCGACGCAGCGATCGGCGGGACCGCTTCGCTGGTCCGGGTGAGCAGCGGCCAGGCCGTCCGACCGGCGGTGCGGGAGCTCGAACCCGACTTGGTCGTCCTCGACCTGCAGATCGGGACCATGGGGGCCATGGCGGTGTGCAAGGACCTGCGCCTGGAGGAGGGCTCCGGCCGCCTGCCCCGTCAGAACGTGTTGATGCTGCTCGACCGACCCGCCGACGTCTTCCTGGCCGACCGCAGCGGCGCTGACGGTTGGGTGACCAAGCCGATCGATCCGCTGCAGGTCCGGCGTGCAGCGCGGGCCGTCGTGGCCGGCGACGGCTACCGGCACCAGCCCTCACCCGCCTGAGGCCGCCTCGGCGGCATCGTCACCCGAAGCGGGTTTCTCGGGACGCGTCGGCGAGAACTACGATGACGTCTCCTTCGGGTGGTGGCGCAGTTTGGCAGCGCGCCTCGTTCGGGACGAGGAGGCCGGGAGTTCAAATCTCCCCCACCCGACCAACCGCACCCGGTCCCCGCCTCGCCGGGGGCCGGGTGTCGTGCACTTCACCCTGATCGGGTTTCTCGACGTCGAAGTTCAAGGTGGGTTCCGGCTCGCGCCGATGGATCCTCCGTGGCTGCTGAACTCGACACCACCCAACCGATCGCCCTCGACCGCGGACGGGTGCCCCGACGCCGACGGGGCGTGGTCGCCGTCGTGGCGGTCGTCCTCGCCGTGCTCATGTCCGGGGCGCTCACCGCCTGCGAGAGCAACAAGGCCGAGCTCGACGCCGTGCGCAACGCCGTCAACACCAGCCGCGCCCAGGCCGGACTTCCGGCCCTGCGTGAGAACGTGACCCTCGACGTCAAGGCCGACGGCTGGGCGAGGACGCTTCGTGACTCCTGTCGGATCTGGCATTCGAGGCTGTCCGACGGCGCCCCCAAGGAGTGGCGCAAGCTCGGCGAGAACGTCGGGATGGGCGGCAACATCGACCAGATCCACGTGGCGTACATGAACTCGCCCGGCCACCGGGCCAACATCCTCGATCCCGCCTTCAACCAGATCGGGACCGCGGCGGTGTGGGGCACCTGCAACGGGATGCGCACCCTGTTCACCGTCCACGTGTTCATGAAGGGCTGACCGGGGGTTCCCGCCGCGCTCCGCAGTACCGTCGGCGCCATGGAGATCGTGGCGTTCCAACGGCTGATGGAGGACCTCTACGGCGACAGCGACCGCCAGCGCGGCGTTCCGTCGACGGTGGCGTGGCTCTGCGAGGAGGTCGGCGAGCTCGCCCAGGCGGTCCGCAAGGGCAGCGTCGAGGATCAGCTGCACGAGCTCGGCGACGTGCTGGCCTGGGTGGCGTCGCTCGCCAACCAGCTCGGCCTGTCGCTCGAGGACGCGGCCAACCGCTACGTCACCGATCCGCCCGCCTGAGCCCGAACCCCCGCCAGCGGTCCGCCCGCCGGCGCGGCGACGGCCCTACGGTCACGACGTGGATCTCCACGAGGTGGTGGACGACGTCGTCTCGGTCATCGAGGCCGTCGGGGTGGTGGTGCTCGTCGTCGGCGCGTCCCTCGCGTTCATCACGTCGGGCCGGGAGCTGCTGCGCCGCTCGGGGCCACCGGGAACGGGTGCCTACGACGACCTGCGCCGCAACCTCGCCCGTGTGATCCTGCTCGGGCTCGAGGTGCTGATCCTGGCCGACATCATCAAGACGATCGTCGTTGACCAGACCCCTCAGAGCGTGGCGGTGCTCGGGATCATCGTGATCGTCCGCATCGTCCTGTCCTGGTCGCTGCAGGTCGAGATCGAGGGCACGTGGCCGTGGGCGCGGTGGCGGACCGGCACCGCGGCCGCACCGGACCGCACGGACTGACCGGTCGGTGATCTGACCGGTCGGCGATCTGGGCGGTCGGTGATCTGGGCGGGCCGACGGCGGTCAGCCCTGACGGGCGATGAGCTCCTCGGCGATCTGGATCGCGTTCAGCGCGGCGCCCTTGCGCAGGTTGTCGTTGGAGACGAACAGCGCCAGGCCGTGCTCGACGCCCGGATCGCGTCGGATGCGCCCGACGTAGGACGGGTCCCGACCCGCCGCGTCGAGCGGGGTGGGCACGTCGGCCAGGGCGACGCCCGGAGCGGTGGCGAGGACCTCACGGGCCCGTTCCGGCGACAGGTCCCGTTCGAACTCGGCGTTGATCGACAACGAGTGGCCCGTGAACACCGGCACCCGCACGCAGGTCCCCGACACCGCCAGATCGGGCAGATCGAGGATCTTGCGGCTCTCGTTGCGGAGCTTCTGCTCCTCGTCGGTCTCCTCGGAGCCGTCGTCGACGACCGTTCCTGCCAGCGGCAGGACGTTGAACGCGATGGTGCGGGCGAACTTCTCCGGCGCCGGGAAGGCCACCGCGTCGCCGTCGTAGGTGAGCTCGGGGCCCTTGGTCCCCACCGCCTGCGCCTGGCGGTCGAGCTCCTCCACACCGGCCAGTCCGCCGCCCGAGACCGCCTGGTAGGTGCTGACGACCAGACGCCTCAGCCCGGCCTCGACCGCCAGGGGCTTCAGCACCGGCATGGCCGCCATCGTCGTGCAGTTGGGGTTGGCGACGATCCCCCGGGGGATGTCGTCGAGGGCGTGTGGGTTCACCTCGGCGACCACCAACGGCACGGTCGGGTCCATCCGCCACGCCGAGGAGTTGTCGATCACCGTCGCGCCCGCGGCCGCCACACGATCCGCGTACTCGCGCGACGACGTGGCTCCGGCCGAGAACAGAGCGATGTCCAGACCGGCGAAGTCAGCGGTGGCGGTGTCCTCGACCTCGACCTGGGTGTCCTTCCACGGCAGGAGCGTCCCGGCGGACCGGGCCGAGGCGAAGTATCGGATCGAAGCGACCGGGATGGCCCGCTGCGCCAGGAGGGTGCGCATCACACCTCCGACCTGGCCGGTGGCGCCGAACACGCCGATGTGACGGGGTCGTGCGCCGGAGAGGTCGGGACCGGCGGTGGCGTCGGGGTGGGGGGACATGTCCCCAGGCTACGGGCCGGTGGCGGATCGGACCCAACGGGT
>Ga0073904_10002163_pt1 | contig 14869 bp, 15 predicted proteins | sample KloWWTrecipitate_FD_66668 | JGI IMG/M metagenome (GOLD analysis project Ga0073904, IMG submission 66668) | Active sludge microbial communities from Klosterneuburg, Austria, studying microevolution and ecology of nitrifiers - Klosterneuburg... | ecosystem: Engineered > WWTP > Aerobic digester >...
GCCTGCCAAAGGGTGCAGGATCTTCTGATGAGCCTGGCTCAGCTCTTGCCACTGTGGACCCCCTGCTACCACGGGTGCGGACGCTTTGTTAGCCGGTGCAACGGCCTGCACAGTTGGAGCGGCGCCCGGCGGCGTATGGTTGAATACAAGCGTGGCGAGCAATACCAGGCCACACACCATTGCAAGCCCCCAAGTCAGACTTGGCGTCAAACGGGGGGTTATGCGTGCAATGGAATCAACAAACGACATGGATACGCAAAAACTTTAGTCGCGGCGATTGGTGCTCAGGTAGCGAACAAACCCGGGGTCGGTGAAGGCAGCGGGCGGCAAATCGTCCGCGAGAAGCTCGACATCGACATCGGCAATCTCTTTGGTAACCCGTTGCTCCTGAATCACTGCGATGGCCAAAAGGCCCGCAACCAGTGCCAACAACGGAATAATAGAACCCAGACGGTTCCAGAGGCCGTTGTCAGCGTCGCCGCTGTTCAGAGTGGCGGCACTGCCATTGGTGTTGATATTGGAGGCGGTTTGTAGTTTGACAACCTTGCGCTTGGACAAGGCCAACATGCGGGCTGCCTTCAGGCGCTCTGAAATATCAGGGGAAATACCTTGGGAGGTATCCGACAAGCGTGCGGCAACATTGCGGCCAAAACGGTCTTGGTAGTTATCGATTTGGTGTAAGTCAAGTGTTTTCATAGTCGTATTCCCTTTGCGCTGAGGGCTTTTCCCAAAGCGTGGACTGCCCTGGAACAGTGTGTTTTGACACTGCCCTGCGAGCAGCCCATGGCTGCTGCCGTTTCGGCAACGTCCATATCCTCCCAGTAACGCATCAAAAAGGCTTCCCGTTGACGCGCCGGCAATTGCTGTACTTCTATTTCTATCTCACGCAAGGTTTGTGCCCGTTCAGTCAGCGTCTCGGCACTTTCACTTTGTTCGCCGCCACTGGCGATATTCAGGGTTTCCAGCAGGTCAAAGCTGTCATCGTCACCGGCGGATTCAAAGTCGCTCATGGTGGAAAAAAGCGCCTTTTGCGTCTTTTGCCGCCGAAACCAGTCCAGGGTGCAGTTGGAAAGGATGCGTTGAAACAGCATCGGCAACTCTTCCACCGGCTTGTGGCCGTAGTGTTCCGCCAGTTTCATCATCGCGTCTTGCACAATGTCCAGTGCCGATTCGTCATTGCGCACGTGGTACACCGAGCGCTTGAACGCACGTTTCTCTACGCTCTTCAAAAAATCGGACAGTTCGCGTTCGGAAGCCAAGTGGTAAAAACCGAAAAAATCAGGAACAAAAGTGCCTGAAGGCACCGAGGCTGCGGCTTTTTTGCGCAATAGAAGTGAATTATCGCACTCGCTGGATCAACTTTGGGCTTGATCACGTCAATTGGGGTTAGTCGGTGTGATAATGGGGCTTGCAATCAAAAGGCAAACGGGCTTTGATTCGGCGCAGCATTCAATGCGTCCATGGTCTTAGTCCTAAGTCCCGACGCGACTCCACAAGAGTTTGTGAAGGGGCACCCAAGGTTTTTCGTCAGAGAAATTCACAAAGGTTCATCATGGAAATTTCAAAAGCTGAAATCGCTTCAGCATCCGCTGCATCCCATAAATCGTCCGGCGCGCAAGAGTTGCGTGGGGCTGAAATCGTGGTCAAGGCCCTTCAGGCCGAAGACGTCAAATTCATTTGGGGCTATCCCGGCGGCGCAGTTCTGCATATTTACGACGCGTTCTACAAGCAAGACACCATTCAGCACGTTCTGGTGCGCCACGAGCAGGCAGCTGTGCACGCGGCAGACGGCTATGCCCGTGCCACTGGCAATGTTGGCGTGGCGATGGTCACGTCTGGCCCTGGCGTTACCAATGCCGTGACCGGAATTGCAACGGCTTACATGGACAGCATTCCGATGGTGATCATCACCGGTCAGGTGCCAACGCACGCGATCGGGTTGGATGCGTTTCAGGAATGCGACACCGTGGGCATTACCCGCCCCATCGTGAAGCACAATTTTCTGGTCAAAGACGCCCGTGATTTGGCCGAGACCATGAAAAAGGCATTCCACATCGCCAGAAGCGGTCGCCCCGGACCTGTAGTGGTGGATATACCGAAGGACGTGTCGTTCAAGAAGGTTCCCTACGCTGGTTACCCGTCGTCGGTGGAAATGCGCTCTTACAACCCGGTTCGCAAGGGCCACGGCGGGCAGATTCGCAAGGCGTTGCAATTATTGTTGACCGCCAAACGCCCCTACATCTATACCGGTGGCGGCGTGTTGCTGAGCAACGCCTGCGCTGAGTTGCGTACCTTGGTGGATATGCTGGGCTATCCGGTTACCAACACCCTAATGGGCCTGGGCGCCTACCCTGCCACGGACCCCAAATTCCTGGGAATGCCGGGTATGCACGGCACGGTGGAGGCCAATAACGCCATGCAAAACTGCGATGTGTTGCTTGCGGTTGGCGCGCGTTTCGATGACCGCGTGATTGGTAACACCAAACACTTTGCACAGAACGAACGCAAGATCATCCATATCGACATCGATCCGTCGAGTATTTCCAAGCGCGTCAAGGTCGATATTCCCATCGTGGGTGATGTGAAGGATGTGCTCGGTGAAATGATCGCCATGATCAAAGAGAGCGCAATCAAACCCGATGTCAACGCCCTGGGCGCCTGGTGGGAAACCATTGACGGCTGGCGCAAACGGGACTGCCTGAAGTACAGCATGGGCAAGGGCGATGTCATCAAGCCCCAGTACGTGGTGGAGACGTTGTGGAACATGACCAAGGATGCCGATACCTACATCACATCCGACGTGGGCCAGCACCAAATGTGGGCGGCGCAGTACTACAAGTTCAATGAACCGCGCCGCTGGATCAATTCCGGTGGTTTGGGCACCATGGGCGTGGGCATCCCCTATGCCATGGGTATCAAGCTGGCCAAGCCGGATAGTGAAGTGTTCTGTATTACGGGCGAAGGCTCGGTGCAGATGTGTATCCAGGAACTGTCAACTTGCCTGCAGTACAACACGCCGATCAAGATTGTGTCGCTTAACAACCGCTACCTGGGCATGGTGCGCCAGTGGCAAGAGGTCGAGTACGAAGGACGATACAGCCACAGCTACATGGACGCGCTGCCCAATTTTGTGAAGCTCGCCGAAGCCTATGGCCATGTAGGCATGCTGATCGAGAAGCCACAAGATGTGGAGCCGGCGCTGCGCGAAGCGCGCAAGCTCAAGGACCGCACCGTTTTCATGGACTTCCGCACCGACCCGACCGAGAACGTGTTCCCCATGGTTAAGGCCGGTAAAGGTTTGACTGAAATGATTCTGGGGTCGGAAGACCTTTGATTGCCCCGCTCTTTAATCTTTTTTGACGAATCTATTGTTTGCCAAGCCCCAGCGTTACCGCGATGGGGGGAGGGCAGCGAAAAGAGGAATCTATTCTTATGAAACACATCATTGCAGTATTGCTGGAAAACGAGCCTGGTGCTCTATCCAGGGTGGTCGGACTTTTTTCGGCCCGTGGCTACAACATTGAATCGTTGACGGTGGCACCCACTGAGGATGCCACTTTGTCCCGCATGACGATCCAGACATCGGGTTCTGACGACGTAATCGAGCAGATTACCAAGCATTTGAACCGCCTGATTGAAGTGGTTAAAGTGGTCGACCTGACCGAAGGCGCCTACATCGAGCGCGAGCTCATGATGGTCAAGGTGCGTGCGGTGGGCAAGGAGCGCGAAGAGATGAAACGCATGGCGGACATCTTCCGTGGCCGCATCATCGACGTAACGGACAAGAGTTACACCATCGAATTAACGGGTGACCAGTCCAAAAATGACGCGTTCCTGGAGGCATTGGAGCGCGCAGCCATTCTGGAGACGGTACGTACCGGCTCCAGTGGTATTGGGCGTGGCGAGCGCATTCTGCGGGTTTAGTTTAGCCAGTTGGGGTCAGAGCACATCGCTTGCGCGAGCGGTCTGACCCGCAAATTTTTAACCATGGAGAGATGAAATGAAGGTTTTTTACGACAAGGATTGCGACCTGAGCCTGATCAAGGGCAAAACCGTTGCCATCATCGGTTACGGCAGCCAGGGTCACGCACACGCCCAGAATCTGAACGACAGCGGCGTGAAAGTGGTTGTCGGTCTGCGCAAGGGTGGCGCTTCTTGGGACAAAGTCGCCAAGGCTGGCCTAAAAGTTGCCGAAGTGAACGAAGCAGTTGCTTCCGCAGATGTGGTGATGATTTTGTTACCAGACGAAAACATCGCTGGCGTGTACACAGAGATTGAGTCCCACCTGAAGCAGGGCGCGTCGTTGGTGTTTGCACACGGTTTTAATGTGCATTACAACCAGGTCATTCCTCGCGCCGATCTGGACGTGTGGATGGTCGCTCCCAAGGCCCCTGGCCACACTGTGCGCAATACTTACACCCAGGGTGGCGGCGTGCCCCATCTGATTGCCATTCACCAGGACAAATCTGGCAAGGCCCGTGACCTTGCTCTGTCTTACGCCATGGCCAATGGTGGCGGCAAGGCCGGCATTATCGAGACCAACTTCAAGGAAGAGACCGAGACCGACCTGTTTGGCGAGCAGGCCGTTTTGTGTGGTGGTGCCGTTGAGCTGATCAAGATGGGTTACGAGACCCTGACCGAAGCCGGCTATGCGCCTGAAATGGCCTATTTCGAGTGCCTGCACGAGTTGAAGCTCATCGTCGATCTGATCTACGAAGGCGGCATTGCCAACATGAACTACTCCATCTCCAACAATGCGGAGTATGGCGAGTACGTGACTGGCCCTGAAGTCATTAACGACCAATCTCGTGCTGCCATGCGCAATGCCTTGAAGCGCATCCAGAATGGCGACTACGCCAAGATGTTCATCCAGGAAGGTCGCCTGAACTACCCCAGCATGACCGCACGCCGCCGCAACACGGCCGACCACTCCATCGAGAAGGTTGGTACCCAGTTGCGCGCCATGATGCCCTGGATTGCCAAGAACAAGCTGGTCGACCAGACCCGCAACTAAGCCTTAACGGCACCACGCAATGGCCACTTAGGTGGCCATTGCCATTTGTTGCGGCATTTCCCGACTACCATCAGGTCTGAAACAATGGATGCGGGTCGTTTCGTGATCCGTAGTTACTATAAGTTTGATAGTGCCTTACGTAATATCTACGAGGGCTGGAGGCCAATTTATGCATGACGGTGACGATTTCGATGAATCCGAAACGGAATTGGGTGTGGTCAAGAAGCGCCGCAAGGGCATTTACATACTCCCCAATTTGTTCACGCTGGCGGCGCTGTTTGGCGGCTTCTACGCCATCGTGATGGCCATGGATGGTCGTTTTGACCAAGCGGTCATCGGAATTTTTTGCGCCATGGTGCTCGACAGTCTGGATGGCCGGGTGGCCCGCATGACCAATACCCAAAGTGCATTTGGCGAACAAATGGACTCCTTGTCGGACATGGTGTCCTTCGGCGCCGCACCGGCGCTGATCGCTTACCTTTGGGCCTTGAAGGGCCTGGGGCGATGGGGCTGGATTGCTGCCTTCGTCTACTGTGCGTGTGCTGCGTTGCGGTTGGCCCGTTTTAATGTAAATACCACCGTAGTCGACAAGCGGTTTTTCCAGGGATTACCGTCGCCTGCAGCGGCTGCTCTGGTTATCGGTTTTATCGGTCTATTGAACGATCTTGGCATTCGCGGTGGTGACCATTTGGGCCTATTCGATGTGCGTTGGATCACCTTTGGCATTGCCCTGTTTGCCGGTCTGACCATGGTCACCAATGTGCCGTTTTACAGTTTCAAGGGCGGGCACATGAAACGCAGTGTGCCCTTTGCGGTTTTGGTGGCCATTGCCTTGGGTATTGCCGTAATCAACATCGACCCACCCACGGTGCTGTTTGGTGTTTTTGTTGCTTACAGCCTCAGCGGCTATGTTATTTACGGCTGGCGCAAGGCCAAGGGTTTGCGTACCAGCGTGATCAGTATTTCCACGGACGAACCGGAAGAACGCGGCCTGCACAAGTGAATTTTTGAATGCTGCCCAGGGGGGGCTCGTAAACTGTGGTACATTGAAACCATGAATTTTTCTGCACTAGCACTACTACCCCTACGCCACCACGGGCGGAAGAAGTAGCGCACGCACTGAATCCAAAAAAGGCCCGTTAGCACCCGCAACGGGCCTTTTGCATTCAGGTTGCAATATTTCAGGTTACGGGTATTTTAAAGATCCACAGGAGTTAAGACATGGCTGACAAATTGATCATTTTCGACACCACCTTGCGCGATGGCGAGCAGTCTCCGGGTGCGTCCATGACCCGCGACGAGAAGCTGCGTATTGCCCGCCAGCTTGAGCGTCTGAAGGTGGACGTGATCGAAGCCGGCTTTGCTGCCAGCTCCAATGGGGATTTTGAGGCAGTGCAACTCATTGCCAATCACATCAAGGATTCGACCATTTGTTCGCTGTCGCGCGCCAATGACCGTGATATTGCCCGTGCTGCAGAGGCCCTCAAAGGTGCCAACCGGGCGCGTATCCACACTTTCATTGCCACTTCGGCGCTGCACATGGAGAAGAAGCTGCGCATGACGCCAGATCAAGTGTTTGAGCAGGCCAAACAATCGGTGCGTTTTGCCCGTAACTTGGTGGACGATATTGAGTTCAGTCCGGAAGACGGTTACCGCAGCGATGTGGACTTCTTGTGCCGCGTGATCGAGGCGGTCATCCACGAGGGCGCAACCACCATCAATGTGCCTGACACCGTGGGCTACGCCATTCCTGAGTTGTATGGCAACTTCATCAAGACATTGCGCGAGCGCGTTCCCAACTCGGACAAGGCGATTTGGTCGGTGCATTGCCACAACGATCTGGGCATGGCTGTGGCCAACTCATTGGCAGGCGTCAAGATTGGCGGTGCGCGCCAGGTTGAGTGCACCATCAACGGTCTGGGTGAACGGGCCGGCAATTGCAGCCTGGAAGAGGTGGTGATGGCAATCAAGACTCGCAAGGATTATTTTGATCTGGAACTGGGTATCGACACGCACCATATTCTGGCCGCCAGCCGCATGGTTAGCCAGACGACCGGTTTTGTGGTCCAGCCTAACAAGGCCGTGGTGGGTGCCAACGCGTTTGCCCATGCGTCCGGCATTCACCAGGATGGTGTCTTGAAGGCCCGCGACACCTACGAAATCATGCGTGCAGAGGATGTGGGCTGGACGGCCAACAAGATCGTTCTGGGCAAGCTCAGTGGTCGCAATGCCTTTAAGCAACGGTTGCAAGAGTTAGGTGTCCAGTTGGAAAGCGAAGCAGACATCAATGCCGCATTTACCCGTTTCAAGGAACTGGCCGATCGCAAGAGTGAAATCTTTGACGAAGACATTCTGGCCCTGGTGAGTGACGAAAGCGTCTCCCATGACAACGAGCAATTTGGCTTTGTATCGCTGTCCCAGCACAGTGAAACCGGTGAGCGGCCAGAAGCCAGCATCGTCTTCACGATGAATGGTCACGAGGTCAAGGGCACGTCCGATGGCAATGGTCCAGTTGATGCATCTCTCAAGGCCATTGAAGCCCACGTCAAGAGTGGCGCGGAGATGGTGCTGTACTCGGTGAACGCGATCAGCGGGTCAACGGAAAGTCAGGGTGAAGTAACGGTACGGCTGCAAAACAGTGGTCGGGTTGTTAACGGCGTGGGTTCCGACCCGGACATCGTGGTGGCGTCTGCCAAAGCCTATTTGAGTGCTCTCAACAAGTTGCAGAGCAAGTCCGAAAGGGTGGCTGCGCAAGGTTAAAGTCCGGGCATCTCCATATTTCTCCGGATTTCCTAGTTATTTGTTGAAGTTTGTCGCGCAAGTACTTGATCTTGCGTGACTTTTTTGTTTACACTGTCGTTCACAGGCAATTGCATTGATTGATTTTTCGTTCATATTGCACCGCCTTTGGGATACACAATGAAACCTTTTTTTGCCAAGCTCGGTTTTTTTGCCGCTTGTTCTGCGCTGGTTCTGGCTTCACTGTCAGTGAACGCCGCAACCCGCCATCCGACTTCTAGCGTCAAGCACCATCCCAAGAAAGTCGTGGTCAAGGCAAAGGCCAAAAAAACGCCCGTGGCCCGCCGCGTGGTTTTCATTCCCAAGGCACCGTCTTTTGGGCAAATAGCGGGATTGCATGGCGCATCCGACCCGCTGGACCTGAAATCCAGTGTGGCTTTTGTGATGGATCAAGACACGCAAGAAGTGCTGTTTCGCAAGAACGAGTTGGCCGTGTTACCCATCGCCTCCATCACCAAGTTGATGACCGGTTTGCTGATCAGCGAATCCAAGTTGCCCATGGATGAAATGATCACTATTTCCCAGGACGATGTGGATATGGAAAAGGGCAGCTCTTCACGGCTGCGTGTCGGTACGGAATTAAGCCGTGGCGAGCTGTTGCATCTGGCCCTGATGTCCAGCGAAAATCGCGCCGCCAATGCACTGGGTCGCACCTACCCTGGTGGGCTGCCTACATTTGTCAGCCTGATGAATGCACGCGCCAAAATGTTGGGTATGGCAGACACGCGCTATGCGGAACCTACAGGGCTGTCGAGCAAAAATCAATCTAGCGCCCGTGATTTGGCGACTCTGGTTGATTTCGCCTCTGGCAACCCAACTATGCGCGAACTGTCTACTTCCACCGGCTACCAGGTTGAGGTTGGGCATCGCACGCTCCAGTACAACAATACCAACCGTCTGGTGAAGAACCCGGCTTGGGATATCGGCCTGCAAAAGACGGGCTACATCACTGAAGCAGGCCAATGCCTGGTGATGCAGGCCAAGGTGGCTGGACGCAAATTGATCATGGTGTTCCTGGATTCCGCTGGCAAGTTCAGCCGCATTGCAGATGCCGAGCGCGTCAGGCGCTGGGTTGAATCCATTCCACCCAGCGTGAATAAAGCCGTGCCCATGGCCAGCACCGCAATCAACCACCAACTGTCCATCAACTGAACAGAGTTCTTTTAGGCCATGGTGCCGGGACGGTGCCCCAGCGTTTCTGAAATCTGCCGGGCCGTCTCCTTGAGCTTGGGCAGCCAACTGTCTTCCATACGCCCTGACGGTGCTGATATGGATAGTCCCGCGATCAGCTTGCCTTGGTCATCGTAGACACCAGCTGCCATGCATCGCACGCCCAGCTCCAGTTCCTCGTTGTCATTGGCTTGACCGTACTGGCGCACCCGTGATAACTCCCGCTCCAGGGTTTCCAGTTGCGTGATGCTGTTCTTGGTGTGGCCCTGCAAGCCTGTGCGGGTCACGTAGGCGCGAATGCGCTGGGGATCGTCCCCCGCCAAAAACAGTTTACCCACAGAGGTCAGGTGCAAAGGTGCACGTCCGCCAATGGCGCGTACCACCTGCATGCCTGAGCGTTCGCTGAAGGCGCGCTCGATGTAGACGATCTCGTCACCCTGGCGCACGCTGAGGCTCACCGGTTGCTGTGTGAGCGCGTGCAACTCCCGCATCGGTGCCAGGGCGGCATCGCGCACGTTCAGGCGCCCCTTGACCAGATTGCCAAGCTCCAGCAGCCGCATGCCCAGCCGGTAGCTACCGGGCTGGGTGCGGTCCACAAAGCGTCCGGTTGCCAAGTCGTTGAGGATGCGGTGCGCGGTGGAAGGGTGCAGGCCGGATTTTTCACTGATGTCTTTGAGGCTGATGGCCTCTTCACGGGAGGCGAGTACATCGATCAGGGTGAACATGCGCTCAATCACCTGTACCGTTGGCTTACTGGGAATGTCTGAAGGGCGTTTTGTCATGGTGTGCGAAGATCTTGATTTTATATCGTGGAATTGGTTGTGCCGGAAGTTATCCCTTGAGGCATCGCAGCGTGTTCACACCATTCCCCGTTGACCAGAATATGCATGGGCGCAAAGCGGGCCTTGTAGCTCATCTTGGTGCTTTCCTGAATCCAGTACCCCAGGTAGACGTAGGCCAGCCCCAGGCGACGGGCCTGCTGGATTTGCCACAGTACATTGAAGGTGCCGAAGCTGGCGACTTCATCCGGTTCAAAAAAGGTGTAAACGGCGGACAGGCCATCATCAATCACATCGAGTATGGACACCATCTTGAGCGCGCCGGTGGATCCGTCGGGCAAGGTCTCCCGAAATTCCACTAGCCGAGAGTTGACGCGGCTTTGCAGCAGGAATTGGGTGTACTGGTCCACGCTGTCTTCGTCCATGCCGCCGCCCGCGTGGCGGCTGTTCTGGTAGCGCAAATAGAGAGCGTAGTGTTCTGGCACAAAACCCAGGCGTAACACCCGCGCTGACAGGGTGTGGTGGCGGTTCCAGGCCCGGCGCTGACTGCGGTTCGGTTTGAATCGATCTGCAATCACCCGCAGTGGTGTGCAGGCCTGGCAACCATCGCAGTAAGGGCGGTAGGTGAACATGCCGCTGCGGCGAAAGCCCTTGCTGACCAGTTCGGAATACGTGGAGTTGTTGATCAGGTGGCTGGGCGTGGCGACCTGCGAACGCGCCATGCGGTTGGGCAGATAACTGCATTCATACGGCGCGGTGGCGTAGAACTGCAGGGTTTGCAGCGGAAAGTCTTTAAGGTCTGTCACAGTGAAGGCATCAGGCAGACAAAATATGATTCCAGTATAGGGGGCTGAAGTGCCAAAGCGGCGCTGGCTGCTCCTTCGCGTGGCGTATATGTTCTAAAAAAACACCACGCGGCATCTCGGCTGCGCCCAAGGACGCCAAATGGGCCGTATTTTGTTGGCAGTCGATGGCGCTAATGCGATGCTCCAGACAAAAGCATGCCAAGGCCGCCAAGGCGATCTTGGAGGCGTCATTCGCATGCGAGAACATCGATTCACCAAATACTGCATGCCCCAGGGCTACAAAGTAAAGCCCGCCTGCCAGTTGACCATTCACCCAGGTCTCCACGCTGTGGGCGTGGCCGGCTTCGTGCAAGTGCGTATAGGCTTGCACCATGTTAGGAACAATCCAGGTGCCGGGCTGACCGTGGCGAGAGGTGCCGGCACACGCGCTGATGACCTGCGCAAATGCAGTGTCGAACCGGATCTCACAACGTACGTCGGCCACGAACCGTGCCAGCACCTTGCGCAAGGAGCGGCGCAGGCGAAAGTTGGCTACCGTGAGCACCATGCGAGGGTCTGGACTCCACCACAGAATAGGTTGCCCCTTGCTGAACCACGGAAATATGCCGTTGGCGTAGGCTTTGCACAAGGTATCGACCGACAAGTCGCCGCCGGCTGCCAACAACCCCGGTGCATCGGTTTGTCCGTCCCATGTGCTCTCTACTGCAGGGAACGCGTCGCCGGGTTCCAGCCATGGCAGTGCGGAAGGTGAATGCGACATAGCGCAGATGGTAGCGAATGAGTGCACAAAAATTTTCTCGCGCTGAAAAAGATTGGTGCTTCGAGCGGTTAGAATACTGGCTGTCGGCGTGTAGCGCAGCCTGGTAGCGCACCTGCTTTGGGAGCAGGGGGTCCAAGGTTCGAATCCTTGTACGCCGACCACTATTCAAAACAAAGGCTCCAGAGTGTCGGTACTTCGGGGCCTTTGTGCTTTGTGCCCGTACTCCATTGCACAGTGCAGCAGCCGTTAGCTCATCTGGATAGAGCACCAACCTTCTAAGTTGGGGGTAACTGGTTCGAGTCCAGTACGGCTGGCCACCTTCCCCGACGCATTTTTACCCGCGGCTACTTGTGCAGCGCTGATTTCCAGTCGCGAAACACGTCCAGGTCAACGCCGTCGGGGTAATTCAGCAGGCCGGGTGTGTGACCCTTTTTACCTGTTACACCATACTGCCAGATGATGGCCTTGGTCTTGCGGTCGATCACCATCACGCGGTCGTGCAGGTCATCCACCACCAGAATGTCACCAGTCTCGGGCAGTTCGCGGGCTATGGAGCAGTGATCCAGCATGCCTTCGCCTTCTTTTACAAAATATTCCCAGGTCACCTTGCGCGTGGACGGATCGAAAATCACGATCCGACCGGGCTTCCAGAAATCCGCCACGATGACCTGCTTGCCGTCTGCGGTGGGGAAGGCGTCGGATGGGTAGTGCATATTGGGCGCCTTCACGCTCCACAGCACCTTGCCTTCGCGTGTTACGCGGGAAATCCAGGCATCCTGGATCTCGGTAACCAGCAGATCTCCATTTTCCATGGGCGTGGCGCCATTCGGGTAGGCCAATTGCTTGGGGGGATTGTGCTTGCACTGGCCTGGTGTTCCCCACTGGGTGGTGATGGCGTTGGTCTTGGGATCAATGATCAAAATGCGGCAGTTGCGGATATCGGCGGTAACGACCTGGCCGTCAGCCAGGAAGTGCGCGTCGTCTGGGTAGTTCAACAGACCTGGCCCTTTGCCACGGTGATCGGGTATTCCGTAGGTCCAGGTCAACTCCTTCTTCTCGTAGTCCACCAAATGGATGTCGAAATTATCTTCCTCGCTGACCGCGATCTGCTTGCCGTCAGCAGAGAAATTGACATCTTCGTTGCCACGGTAGAACTTGAGATTGGGCGATGGGAACTCCCAGACGATGCTCTTGTCCGGTGCGATCTCGATCAGCCGGTTGTTACGCCGATCGGCAATCACGATCGGGTAAGGCAGTGGCTTGCCCCACGATGGCGCGCGGTTGGTGCGGCTACCCGTTACCGGTGGAATGGGCGGCAGCGTGACGCCGCTGGAGACCATCCCAGCACCTGTCATCTCTGGAGTCACGGTGACTTCGATGCCGGCTGCAGGGTCTTTCTTGACCTTCTGTGCCAGAACAGGGTTACATAGGCTTGCCAGAACGGCCAGCGCAATGAGTTTTAGACGGGCTGGACGATTAGTGGTGTGAAGCATGGCGATTCCCTGGCGTGCAGGGCGAGCGGTTGACAAAAGCATCGCAGCCATTGTCTGCAGTGGATGAGAGCCGGCTTTGACTTGACGCAAGGTCACCGTGATCTTTGCCGGCGAAGACGCCTGGGGGACAACGTGGGAGCGCTATTGGCTCTCCAGCACAACGCGCTGGTGTAATGGCTGTACTGTGCGGGCGTTGTCGGAAAACCGCTGGCGGTAGAGCGCCAACTGGGCGCTGGAAAGCTCTACGGGCTGCTTCAAAACCAGCCAATCAACCCCTTCAGTGCAGGGTGGGGCAGTTAGCGAACCGGTATAGCGGTAGTAGCCATGTCCGCTCGGCAGCAGATCACCGGCATGGATGCGGACGTCGGGGTGGACATGGTCGCCATCGGCCCGCGCTGGGATGAGTGGCAGCAAGCGCCCCAGCACTGGATTTTCTGCCCCTGTGCGAAACAGCACGACCACCGCCAGTAACTGCCCCGAGGTGCTCTTGTGCAACAGGTGGGCGGCCATGGGGAAATCTTCACCGGCGATGCGGTCCCCACCGGGAGTATGAAAGTGGAACTGCTGCAGAGCGTAGCGCTCTGAGCCTATGCGCAAGGTTTGACCGGGAGCGAACCGGACACGCACGGTGTGACCATCGTCGGCAATGCGCAGTGGTACGGACTGATACTGGAAATCCAGTGCAGGCAGTGGTTTGCGCAAAGTGGCCTGAATGTCAATCGGGGACTGCCGCTTTCCACTGTCACACACACTTGCGGCAGCCGGAACAGTCAGGCACAGCAACCACAGGAGTGTGAGCAAAAGTGCGGGCAGCAGTCGCATGGTGCGTGTCATTCGATGTTCAGCGACTGCACTTCACAGTCCTCATGCAGCCACCGCGCAATGGCGGCTTGCATCTTGCTGGGGTCTCCCGTGGTGCCAAAGACGACTGCTGGCGCCAAAGTGTGTTCAGTGGCCAACCAGCTGCGTGCGGCCAGCAGACGACGGGTTTGGCGGGCAACGGGTGCGCCGCCTTCCAGAAAAATTACGGATTCGCCCACCTGCGCACGCAGGATGTCGGCGGCAAACGGGTAGTGGGTACAACCCAGGACAAGCGTGTCCACGCAATTTTGTTCTATGCCAAATGGGCCACTAGCCCTCGTGAAGTATACACATAGCGCTTCTGTTTTAATAGCATCGTTCTGCTCAATGGCGTCCGCGAGTCCGTCACATGCTTGCAAGACAAAGTCGGCCTGATCCTGCAGTGATGCAAGCAACACCCGAAATTTTTCGCTGTTCAGAGTGCCTCGCGTCGCCAGCACGCCAATGCGCCGGGTGTGGCTTTGGGCTGCTGCCGGCTTGAGTGCGGGTTCGATGCCGACGATGGGCAGATCGGGAAATTCCTGGCGCAATTGCAGGATGGCCGCCGCCGTTGCGGTGTTGCATGCCACCACCAAGGCTTTGATACGGTGCTGCACCACTAGGTAGCGGGTGATGGCCTGCGAGCGGGCTACGACATGGGTGTCATCGCGTTCGCCATAGGGTGCGTGGCCACTGTCGGCCACATACACAAACCGCTCGTCGGGTAACTCTGCCCGCAAGGCCTGCAACACGCTCAAGCCGCCAACCCCGCTGTCAAAAACGCCGATGGGGTCGCGGCTACGTGCCTGGGGCTGTGGCGCGTCGGCCATCATGCGGCTTGGCCTATTTCGCCGTGATGGTGATGTTTTTGAATTCACCCAGGGCAATCTTCTTCTGCCACTCGGCCGGACCCGTGATGTGGGCGCTGGTGCCGCCTGCATCTACTGCCACGGTGACGGGCATGTCCACCACGTCAAATTCGTAAATGGCTTCCATACCCAGATCGGCAAAGCCCACGACCTTGGCGGTCTTGATTGCCTTGGACACCAGATAAGCGGCGCCGCCCACGGCCATCAGATAGGCACTCTTGTGCTTTTTGATGGCTTCGATGGCGACCGGTCCGCGCTCAGCCTTGCCGATCATGCTGATCAGGCCGGTTTGGCTGAGCATCATGTCGGTGAATCCATCCATACGGGTGGCGGTGGTCG
>Ga0073904_10002164_pt1 | contig 14867 bp, 12 predicted proteins | sample KloWWTrecipitate_FD_66668 | JGI IMG/M metagenome (GOLD analysis project Ga0073904, IMG submission 66668) | Active sludge microbial communities from Klosterneuburg, Austria, studying microevolution and ecology of nitrifiers - Klosterneuburg... | ecosystem: Engineered > WWTP > Aerobic digester >...
GAAGCATTTGTTGCAGTGGGTTATACTAACATGAATAAGATCAGGGAAGATCTTTATAATAAGTGTAAAGAAAAGGGATACCGAATGGCAAATTATATAAGTACCCGATGTTCATTTTTAACACAGTTTCCAACAGGTGACAATTGTTTTATACTTGAAGATAATACCATACAACCATTTGTAAAAATAGGAAACAATGTAGTGTTATGGAGCGGCAATCATATTGGACATGATGTAACAATTGAAGATCATAATTTTATAACATCGCATGTTGTAGTTTCAGGATTTGTAACAATAAAGAGAAATTGTTTTATAGGAGTAAATGCAACTATACGTGACGATATCACAATAGCTCCTGAAACACTGATAGCAGCGGGTGCAATAATTATGAAAGACACTGAAGAGAAAGGTGTATATCTTCCTGCAAGATCAGTGTTGTTTGAGAAAAAAAGTGATGAGATAAAGATATCGTAATTTTTAATAAGGAAATAATTAGAATTTAAATTGACTCTTTTACTTCAACAAGATTCTTTGAAATTCATTGAATCATTTTTCATCCGGCAACAACTCACTTTGCTCCCCTTTTTAAAGGTGGAATTACTTTTGAATTATTCTGAAAGGTGCTTTTAAAACTTTAGATTTTCTGTCTGATAAATTCACTGAAAAATTTCTTAAAATTTATGTGACGAATTTGAGTTTTACATTAATAATTAGATAATAAATTTTATTTGAAAAAACAGAACTGGAAAAAACTGGGAATGATCTTTATGCCGGATAGGACAATTGAGTGGATGCAGACTCATGCAATGATGCCTGTATTAGATAAGATTGAAAATGGAAAAGCCCGTATCTATTTTTCAGCAAGAGATGAAAAAGGCAGATCACAAGGTGCATATATAAAGATCGATCTGAATGATCCTTTTAAAATAATTGAAATAAGTAGAGATCCGGTATTGAAACTTGGTCAGCTTGGAGCATTTGATGATGCGGGTATCATGCCGACATCCTGTGTGACATTTGAAAATAAAAAGTATTTGTATTATAACGGTTGGACTTTAGGAAAAAATGTCCCATTCTTTTCTTTTAACGGAATTGCGGTAAGTGAGGACGGAGGTGAGAAATTTGAAAAATTGTCGAGAGGTCCTGCTGTTCTTTTTTCAAATGACGTTGATCCTTATTCGACCTTCGCTCCATATGTGATGATCGATGATGGGAAATGGAAGATGTGGTATGTCTCTTTGATAAAATGGACAGAGGAAAAAGGAACTCTGAAACATTTTTATAATATCAGATATGCAGAATCAAAAAACGGAATAGATTGGAAAAGAGAAGGTCATGTATGTATAGATTTTAAAAATGATTTTGAATATGCTATCGCAAGACCATTTGTATTGAAAGAAGATGATACATATAAGATGTGGTATTCTTACCGGGAATCCGAAGATATAAAATCTTATAGAATCGGATATGCGGAATCTTCAGACGGTATGAACTGGGAAAGAATGGATGAATGTATAGAACTTGATGTATCTGAAAATGGATGGGATTCTGAAATGATAGAATATTCATTTATATATGATTTTAATGGAAGCAGATATATGCTTTATAATGGAAATAGTTTTGGGAAGACAGGTGCTGGACTTGCAGTACTCGATGAATAATATCAATTTAATTTTATAAAAATTTATTGGATAAAGAAAGAAGACATATAGGATTTAATAAACCATACCTTACGGGTAAAGAGACAGAGTATATATTGGATTCAGTCAGATCAAGGAAAATTTCAGGAGATGGTCTTTTTACAAAAAAATGTCATGAGTATTTTGAAAACAGGTTTGGATTTAAGAAAGTACTTTTAACGACTTCATGTACTGATGCACTTGAGATGGCAGCTATATTGATTGACACAAAAGAGGGTGATGAAATTATTGTGCCGGCATATACTTTTGTATCATCTGCAAACGCGTTTGTATTGAGAGGTGCTAAAATAAAATTTTGTGACAGTGAAGCAGAGACACCAAACATAGATGTGAAAGAAATTAAAAAACTAATAACTTCTAAAACCAAAGCAGTTATAGTTGTACATTATGCAGGAATAGCAGTTGATATGGATCCATTGATAGAACTTTCTGACAAACATAATTTTTTTATTATAGAAGATGCAGCACATTCTATAGACTCTTATTATAAGGGTAAACCGCTTGGTTCTATCGGACATCTCGCAGCGTTTTCATTTCACGAAACTAAGAATGTAGTTTGCGGTGAAGGCGGTATGCTTGTAATAAATGATGAAAGATTTTTTGAGCGTTCAGAAATAATCAGAGAAAAGGGAACTAACAGGTCAGCATTTTTCAGAGGGGAAGTGGATAAGTACGGATGGGTTGATATCGGATCTTCATTTTTACCTTCAGATATACTTGCAGCATTTCTTTATGCTCAGCTTGAAAATCTTGATGACATTCAGAAAAAAAGAAAATACATCTGGGATTATTATTTCCAAAAACTGATGCCATTAAAAGAAAAAGGATTTTTCAAATATTCAATTATTCCTGAATATGCTACCAATAATGCTCACATGTTTTTTATAGAATGCAGGGATATTGAAGAGAGAAGCCGGCTGATTTCTTATTTAAAAGAAAAAGGTATCTATGCGGTTTTTCATTATCTTTCGTTAAATGAAAGTCCTTATTATAAAGAAAAATGTGATCAGATAAAAATGGAAAATTCTGACAGGTATACGGACTGTCTATTGAGACTGCCTATGTATTATGAATTATCTGACGAAGATCTTGAGTATGTGACTTATTATATTTCTAAATTTTTTGAAGAGAAGTAGAGAATTGGATGGATAAATTATTTAGAATATATAATTCAACAGGAAGGATAGGAAATATAATCTTACTTGCATTGCTTATTTTATCAGGCATTGCAAACAGGATGTTTATGTCTATAAAGTACCGTGAGATCGATTATATCATTGAGTCAGTCCTTATAGTTTTATCATTAATTCTCGTTAGAAAATTATTTAAAAGAAGTACACAGGTTTTTGAAAAAAGAAAGTTGAAATTATTCCGGATAATTTTATACACTGGGATTGCATTGAGAATTTTGTTTGCCGGACATGATATGATAAACAGACCTGTTCAGGACAGTGATTATGAAAAGCATGAGAAGCTTGGAATTAGGATATTGGAAGAAGGTGAGTTCTATGATTTTGCCGGAGTAGAATTAAGAAATTTCAGACAACCCGGACTTCCGATGATGTTTGCTGCCGGATTAAAAATTTATAATGCACCGATTACATTTTCAATTATAATGATACTGTTTTCATTTGGTGTACTGGTTGGAGGGTACTATTTATTCAGAGATCTGAATAACATCGCATCGATACTTGCTTTTGCTTATCTAAGCATTTCACCGAACATGCTTTTCATGGCTTCGAATTCCAATACACAGCTTTCATTTTTTTTCTTCCTCATAATACTTTTTATTATACTTAAAAATTTTAATGGAAAGACATATCAGCTGTTGATCATTGGTGCATTGCTTGCTGCTGAGATGTATGTACGATTTAATTTTATTATGATCTTTTTACTTATACCTTTCTTTATAGAATTTTATAAGGATAAAAAACTTTCATTTGCTCTTGGAAAATATGCAATTGTATTTGCCGGATTCCTTTTGCTTTATTCCCCATGGATCATCAGAAATTATATGACATACGGAACGATAAGACTGATGCCAACTACAGGGCTTGGACTTTACAGTACTAACATGACTAAAGACCCTAAGAAAGTTGGTGATTACAATGGAGTGCCAGATTCAGTTTTAAAAAAATATAGTAAGCTCAGTGAAGTTGAGTTTGATGAAGCTTTGAAAAAAGAAACTTTTGATTTTGTTAAAGAAAATCCTGATGTAATAATAAAGAGTATGCCTTTTAAAATGATGAAATATTCGGGCAGGCAGGACTGGACTATTAGTTATTTTTTTCAATTTACAGAGTATGAAGGTGATCCATTCATGGAAGGGTTGTTTCAGTCCATTGAAAATTTTCTGATCTGGATGATACTCTTTTATTCGATATTTTATTTATGGAAAAATAAAAACTTAGGTTCATTATCGGTTTATATACTTTGGTCATATTTGGTTTATACAATGATTCTTATGCCGGTCACAGAAACAAGATCACGGTATAATTTTCCTTACATTTTATTCCCAGTGATTGCGATCTCTCTTTCGAATGGTAATAATATAAGAAAAGAAATTCCAGACTGATGCCCGGAAAGCTGCTGATCATCTGGGAATTCGAATCTGCACTGGGCAAGATCAATTCAAATTCACCTGATAATTTTAGTTACGATCCTATTTATCAAGAGATAGAAAATGTAGATTATATAATAACCTGTGCTGAATCTGAAAATATTCAAATGACTTTTGCATGTCTTGGATTTGCAGCTATACAGGGAGTTTTCCCTTTTAATATTCCGGATATAATCAGTAAGCTTTCTGCTAAGGGACATGAGATTGCTTCTTTGTCATGGCGGAATGAATGGTTTCCAAATCTTACAGAGAAGCAGATCCATAGTTCACTTGAACGCAGCAAGAAATCATTAGAGACTTGTCTGGGAATTGAAGATAAAGTTACAGGATTTGTTTTTCCACACAACAGACCAATGAGCTGGATAAAAAAAAAATATTTTAATTTTGAAGACAGAGGGTTATATCCTTTTCATAAAGGCAGCGATATTGGATTTGTATTAAAACAGATGGATAGTTTAGATTATAAATGGTGCAAGGTTTTGACAAAGTATAAAACTTTCCGGGAAAAAATCTGGGGAAATTCTGATGAAGAGATCATGAGTTTTCCAAAATGGGAAATTCATGAAAACATAGTATGTGTACCAGAGCATTATACAGGTTTTGATAAGACGGCAATTGATTTTATAAAAGAAGCAGTTAATCGAAATGAAACAGCAGTGATATGCGGTCATCCAGCTAATCTTAGTAAAGATAAGAATGAAAGCCGTGAGCACTTTGACAGATTTATAGATAAGGCAGTTTCATTTAGAGAAGACGAAGGACTTGAAATTCAAACAGTTTCAAATTTTATTCTCAAATATAATCCAGTAACTGAAAATAAATATTGAAAAAGAAAAAAATATTTACAGTGATTTTTGCTTATCAGGATGTTTCAAATTTATTTAAAAATATTAAGTGATAATGTTTTTGAAATTAAAGTTCAGCAAATAGTTTGAAAGCATATAGAAATTTTAAAATAATAGAGTATCTAAACCCGGGATGGTATTTTAATCTGATACCGGTGGATAGTTTATCTTATTCAATATGCTGTTTCAATTCTGATGTGATGAAATTTCCGGATGAGTTTGAGAGAATAATATTTCCTGACAGCAGATTTGAAACGAAAACTGCAATAGATCTGGATGCCGGATTTCAGGCATGGAACAGAGGTATAATGCTGACAGCAAAAAATATTCCTTTAGATAAGATCCAGCATAAGGAAAATATTTCTGTAAAAGATGAATATATATTTATCAGAAAATATTACAAATGGCACAGGGTATATTATTATCTGATAAAAAACCTGTTAAGTTTTAATAATCCATTTAAAGAGATTGGTGCATTTATAAGTACGCGAGATATTGAGAGGACTGAACTTATCAAACCTCATTTAGAGTACGAAGGTTATAAAAGTTTTGAATCGGAAATTCTTAAAAATAATCCTAAAGTATCGGTAATCATTCCGACACTCAATAGATATAAGTATTTGAAAGATGTATTAGAAGATCTTGAAAAACAGGATTATAATAATTTTGAAGTAATAATTGCAGATCAGACAGATGTACCGAATAAAGAATTTTATGATAAATTTAATTTAAATCTAAAAATAATTTTTCAGGATGGAAAAGGTCAGTGGCTGGCAAGGAATGAAGCCGCAAGAAAATGCACAGGAGATTATTTTTTATTTTTTGATGATGACTCTAGAGTTGATAAAGACTGGATCAGTGAGCATCTGAAAGGATTAGATTATTTTAAAGCTGATATATCTGCAGGTGTTTCTCTTTCTACAGTTGGTGATGCAATTCCTGAAAACTACAGTTTCTTTAGGTGGGCTGATCAGTTTGATTCCGGAAATGCAATGGTGAAAAGAGAAGTATTTGAAAAGACAGGAATGTTTGACAGACAGTTTGACAAAATGAGAATGGGTGATGGAGAGTTTGGTCTGCGTGCATATCTTGCAGGATTTAAAAGTATTTCACATCCGTTTGCAAAAAGAATTCATCTCAAAGTAAGCTCAGGAGGATTAAGACAAATGGGTTCCTGGGATGCTTTTCGTCCGAAAAATTTTTTTTCACCGAGACCTGTACCTAGTGTTTTATATCTTTACAGAAAATATTATCCATCGGATTTTGTATCAAATGCAATGATCATTGGTTTGCTTCCTTCACTTATTCCTTATAAATGGAAAGGAAAAAAATATCTGTATCCGCTGGGTGCACTGGCAGCAATATTTATACTGCCGGTATTATTGATACAGCTTGGTATATCATGGAAGCGTTCATCGGAAATGTTAAAGGAAGGTGACAAGATTGAGTGGCTTTAAAAATTATCTGATGCTCACTACGGAATTTCCTCCGGGTCCAGGTGGAATTGGAAATCATTCATACAATCTTGCAAAATATTTATCTATAAATGAAATACCTGTTACAGTCTTGGCTGTATCTGATTTTGCAAATGAGTATGAAAAAAATGAATTTGACAAGTATCAGAATTTTAAAATTAAAAGGTTTGAAAGATATAGCAACAGGCTGAAGACTTACAGAGAAAGAATTTCTTTGATAAAAAAAACGATCAGGGATGAAAAATTTTCTCACATAATTTTTTCAGGAAGGTCATCATTAATGGCAATGCTTTTGCTTAAAGGATTGAAAGGGAATACGAAATTTATTTCAATTGCTCACGGCGGAGATATTAATGCGGAAAATAAATTTGAAAAAACATTGGTGAACAGAGCATTGGAAATGTCTGATCTTATAATACCGGTATCTCGTTTTTCCGGATCTAAAATTGATGAGAAAATAGATAAAAAGAAAATTAAAGTAATACCAAATGGTTTTGATATGGATATGTCTGCTCACATAGAATTTTTGAAAGATAAGAGAGACAAGATTACAGGAGCAGTAAAATTAATAAGTGTCGGGACAATCTGGCCGCGGAAAGGTCATCATAATGTATTAGAATCTTTACCTGAGATCATTGAAGATCATCCCGGAACCACTTATACAATTGTCGGCAGAAATGCTGACACATCTTTATGTGATAAATATTTTGCTGATGAAAAAATCAAAGGTTCAATTAATAAAGCAGGGCAGATATCTAATGAAAAAATGTATGAATTATTAAATGATTCGGATATTTTTATTCTCTTAAGTGAAACACAATCCAGCGGAGACTTTGAGGGATTTGGAATTGCAGTAATCGAAGCTAATCATTTTGGTCTGCCGGCAATTGGATCATTTAACAGCGGTTTAGAAGATTCAATAAAAGACGGGGTAAGCGGAATTTTAGTTGACCCCAAAAATAAAGAACAGATCAGAAAAGCGATAGATACTATCTGTAATAATTACGAAAGCTTTTCACGGGGTGCAAAAGAATGGGCAGAAGAACATCACTGGACAGTCATTATAAAAAAATATTTAAATGCGATCGATAACATTAATTGATTTTGAATGTGCGGTTTTTTAGGAGCAATCTTTTTTAACAGAACTTTTGAACAGTATATACCAGCACTTCGGAAAGGTTTGAAAGCAATTTCACACAGAGGACCTGACGGAAGTCATGAGCTGACTTCAGTTAATTGCTGGCTTGGACATAACAGACTCAGTATAATAGATCTTTCGAAAGAAGCTGATATGCCTATGAGTTCGTGCAATTCGGATGTACATATTATATATAATGGTGAGATCTATAATTATTCAGTATTAAAAAAAGAACTTGAAGGTACGAGATTTAAAACTCGTTCAGATTCTGAAGTTGTAATGGAAGGATATATAAAAGAGGGAACAGATTATTTTAAAAAGCTCAGAGGGATTTATTCATTTGCAATACTTGATAACAGAGATAAGCAGAAAGTTATTTTGTGCAGAGATCCATCAGGAGTAAAACCATTGTATTATTTTTCAGAAAAAAATATCAACATATTTGGAAGTGAGATCAAAGCACTACTTCCTACGGTAAAAGATAAAGTTAGTATAAATGAAAATGTCGTAAAATGTTTTCTGAATCTTGGATATTGCCCTGAGCCATATACTATATATAATGAGATTAAATGTCTTCAACCCGGATATGTGATTGAGATTTCTGAAAATGAGATTACGGAAAAAGTGATATGGAATTATGAATTCGAATCTGAAAACAATTTAAGCATTAAAGAAAATACTGAACTTACTGAATCGAAATTAAGAACTGCAGTAGAAAGAAATTTAGTAGCTGATGTAGAAGTGGCAGTAGCACTGAGCGGCGGTATAGATTCTTCTCTCATTTATGCATTTGCAAATCAAAGTAACAGTAATATAAAAGGGCTGACAGTAAAGTTTGATGATGAGGAATATAACGAAGAAGATATAGCACTGAAGTATGTGAAAACTCTTTTGGGAAAACATGAATCAGTAGAAGTGGAATCTGGACTTGATCTTGAAACATTGAATTTTATTTTGAATGATTTTGATCAGCCGTATGCGGACTCATCAGCAGTTAATGTTTTTTATCTGACAAAGGCAGCAGGGAAATATACAAAAGTTTTAATCGGCGGTGACGGCGGTGATGAATTGTACAACGGATATCCGTCTCAGACCTGGCTTACGTTTGTAGAAAAGATAGTTAGTAACGGATTTATGAAAGCATCGGGAACAGCATCTGTGAAAATTGCAAATAAGTTTTCGTCCGGATCCAATGCAAGATTATTTAAGAGAATGAGAGATTTATTTGATGACAAGCCGCATGAACTTTTTTATGACTGGCATTCATGGTTTCCAAGAAAGACTGAATTTGAAAATGGAAGTCCGTTTCTGTTTGATACTAATGACGGATTAACTCTTTACAATTCAGTGTTTGCTGAGAAGCTTCCGGATAAATTTACAAGTAAAGTTGTATTTGATTATTTCAGAAAACAAATGCTCAGTGATTATTTAAGAAAGACAGACATGATGTCAATGCTTAACAGTGTTGAATACAGAGTGCCGATGCTTGATGAAGATCTGACAGAATTTGCATTAGGAATTCCATTCTCACAGAAATCAAGTTTGAGAGAAACAAAAAAAATACTCAGAGATATTCACGGAAAAATTTATCCTGCTGAGACAAGTAAAATTCCAAAGAAGGGATTCATGATCCCATTGGACAAAGCTCTTAGTAGTGAAGAATTTGAAATAATAAAAGAAGAACTATTATTTAAAGGAAATATAGTTTTGAATTATATAAAAAAGGAGTATGTAGAATTCCTGTTCAAATCTTTGAAGTACGGAGCAGAAAATGAAATCAGCAGAGCGGGTATATATCAAAGAATACTTATGCTTTATAGTTTAAGTTTATGGGAAAAAAATAAATGAAGTTAGCAATTATTTCACATACACCTCATTACAATAAAGACGGCAAGATCGTTGGATGGGGACCGACAGTAAGGGAAATCAATCACCTTTCAAAAATTTTTGACAGGATCTACCACATTGCGCCAATGCATAATGAACAAGCTCCTGGTAGTTCGATGAGATATGATGAAGATAAAGTACAATACATTCCAATCAAACAATACGGTGGAGAAAAATTTTCAGAAAAGTTTTCAATATTGACAACGTCTTTTCATAATTTGAAGATAATCAGAGAGGTATTGAAAAAAGTGGAATGGGCACAATTCAGAGCTCCAACTTCTATGGGACTTTATGTGCTGCCATATCTGAGTTTGATGAGTAAGCCAAAACGCTGGGTAAAATATGCAGGCAACTGGGGACAGAAAAATCCACCCCTTTCTTATAGAATACAGAGATGGTGGCTGAAGAATAATTTTCAGAGATCAAAAGTAACTGTTAACGGTAAGTGGAAAGATGAGCCAGAGAACATACTTGATTTCAGAAACCCTTGTCTTGATAATGAAGAGTTAAGCAGAGCAAAAATAATTTCTTCGAATAAAAATTTTGATGATAAAAAGATACTGTGTTTTTCAGGATCACTTTCAAAGAATAAAGGTGTAAAGTTAATAATTGAAGCTCTTGAACTTATGAGATTTAAAGATAAGATAGAAGAATTTATTTTTACAGGTGGCGGGCATGATAAGGAAATGTTTGAGATTGCAGCTAGTAAATTAAAGATCAAGACAACATTTACAGGATTCATAAGCAGGAAAGAGCTTGAGAAAATTTATGAAAGAAGTCACATCATTGTATTGCCCAGTGAGTCAGAAGGATTTCCAAAAGTAATCTCAGAAGCAGCAGCTTACGGATGTGTGCCTATTATTTCTGATGTATCAGCAGTGAAAGAATATTTCAATGATTCAAACGGATTCCTTTTGAAAAGTCTGAATGCTGAACATCTGGCAGATGCGATTGATCTGGCACTTAGTAATGTTGAATTAATAAAATTAAAATCGAGGCAATGCACGGAACTGGCACCATTGTTTACATACGAAGACTATATGAAAAATTTGAAAGACAAAATTTTAAATAATTAAACAGTAATATCATTAAAATGAATATTTATTTTCAAGAAAATAAATTCTAATTTGATACTGTGAAAAATTCTCCATTTAGCGCGGAAATATATGCAGGATTAAACGTTGCCATTGCAATGGTGATGCTGTTTAATTCAAAGCTGAGCGTAGTATATTCTATCATTATTTTATTAGCAGGTGTATATGCAATATTTAAGAATAAGAATATGGACGGCGCTGCGCACATATATGCTGCATATGTAGTAGGGATTGAAGTTCTATTGCGAATGAATTCGGGAGGATTTGGATATGAATTCGGCAAGTATGCTACGATCGTATTTTTAGTACTTGGAATTCTTGTAGGAAAAAGAAATAGAAAATTACCGGTTTCATTTATTGCATTTATTTTGCTAATGGTACCGTCAATATTTTTTGTTGACTATCCGACTTTTGATATGTCAAGACAAATGGTTTCATTTAACATTTCAGGACCGGTAACACTTGGTATAGCAGGAATTTATTTTTACAGACGGAGAATTCCAATACAGCAGCTTAGAAAGACTTTCCTGGCAATGCTTTATCCAATTATAGCGATGTCTATATTCGTTTATTTCAGATCCGGATCTTTGGAAGATGTAGATTTTACAACAGAGTCGAATTTTCAGGCAAGTGGAGGATTTGGACCAAATCAGGTTTCGACTATGTTTGGACTCGGTATTCTTATTATAGCTGCAGCTTATTTTTTAAATATTAGGTTATTCAGAGTTAAGAATCTTAATATAATTTTACTGCTGGCATTTTTAATCAGAGGTCTTGCAACGTTTTCAAGAGGTGGAATGCTTGCACCGATTGTTGCAATATTTTTATGTGTTGTGATCATGTCAGTAACAGATGCATCTTTTCAGGATAAAATGAACAGGGTTGTATATATTTTTATGGCACTTTTTGTAGTATCAGTAGTAGGATTTTATTATGTAAATGAAGTAAGCGGAGGTTTGCTTGAAATGAGATTTAAAGGCGAATCTATGTACGATAAGGAAAAAAGTAATATGTTCAGCGGACGCTTGGAGATATTTGAGGAAGATATAGAGGTATTTCAGGATAATGTCCTGACGGGTGTAGGACCCGGTATGGCATCAGAAAAAAGAGCTGAGATCAGTGGGGTGTTTGCTGCAGCACATATTGAATATTCGAGATTACTTGCGGAGCACGGGCTCTTTGGGATCATAGCAATTTTAATAATGGTATTATTTCCTGTTAGTACATTTTTTAAACTGAAATCAGGTGACGAAAAGATAATGCTTATACTATGTACGGTATTTGTTTTTATTACTTTAGGTCATGCTGCTATGAGACTCGCAGCTCCTGGATTTATTTACGGATTAGGGTTTATTTATATCTTCAGGAAAAGAAGTTGATACTCTATGCGGGTAATATTCTTTCGAAATTCGGATATACACCAACATTTATCGAAACACTGACACCAAAACTTTCTGAAAGTTATGACCTGATATCAGTTTCGGATAAAAAAAATCAGGTATTAAGAATGCTTGATATGATCAAAGCAGTTTATAAAAACCGTAAGTCAATTAAACTTGTATTAATAGATTCATATAGTGTAAGAGCTTTCTGGTACACATACATTCTTGCTAAGTTATGTAAAAAATTTCAGATACCATACATACCCATATTGCGTGGCGGTGGATATCCATACAGGCTCAAGAGCACTCCAGAGAAATGTAAATTCGTTTTTGAAAATTCATATATTAATATTTCACCTTCTGTTTTTCTTAAAGAGCATTTTGAAAATTCAGGGTACAAAGTAACTTACATTCCGAATTTTATACCAATTGAAAATTATAAATATAAGAACCGAATCTCAACAGGACCGAAGATACTTTGGGTAAGATCGTTTCACGAGATATACAATCCATTACTTGCGATTGAAATTTTAAAAGATCTGAGATTAAAATATTCTGAAGCTAAACTTTGCATGATAGGTCCGGATAAGGATGGTTCGCTTGTAAAAGTGGAAGAAGCATCTGTCGAAAACAAATTAAATGGATCACTTATTTTAACAGGAAAGCTTTCAAAAAAAGAATGGACAGATATATCAGAAGATTATGATATTTTTATAAATACAACAAATTTTGATAATCATCCTGTAAGTGTAATAGAGGCAATGGCTCTGGGTTTGCCGGTAATTTCTACAAATGTAGGAGGAATACCATTCCTTATAAAAGACAGGGAAGACGGAGTGCTAGTACCTGCAAATGATAAAGAAAAATTTGTTTCTGAAATTGAGAATCTTATTTCAGACAATAAATTCGCTTCTGAAATTTCGGCTAATGCAAGAAAAAAAGCTGAAGAATTTGACTGGGATCAGGTTAAATATAAATGGTTTGAAGTAATAGATTCTTTAGTCAAGAATTAAAAATCCTTTCGAATAATACAATGTCATTTCTCGAATTAAGTCTGAAGCTAAAGGGTTTTCCATTAAGCAAAGCGGAAAAAGAAATACAATATCTGAATTCTATTTCGGAAACAGATTTCTCAAAATGGCAGACAGATAAGAAATGGGAGATAGTAAAATATCATTTAAAGAATAATGAGTTTTATAGAAATAAACTTGAGAATAAATTGCCTGCAAAATGGGAAGAGATTCCAATATTAAAAAAAAGTGATTTTCAAATCTCGATAGATAAGCTTACATCAGATACATTCAATTCAAAAGATTTATACACAGGTTATACTTCAGGTTCATCCGGCCATCCATTCAGATATGCGAAAGATAAATATTCACATGCAATGACATGGGCATTGATCAAAAACAGATATAATAGTTTTGGAATAAATTTGAATTCAAAACAGGCGAGATTCTATGGAATACCTTTGGAAAAGAAAGAATATTATGTAGAAAAGACAAAAGATCTTTTGTCTAACAGAGTGAGATTCCCGGTGTTTGATCTTTCTGACGAAGTATTAAAAAGTTATATAGAAATTTTTAGGAAGACAGAGTTTGATTACATCTATGGATATTCGAATTCGATTCTTTTATTTGCAAGATATTTAAACAGAAATAAAATCAATTTAAAATTAATTTGCCCATCTTTAAAAGTATGTATCTGCACATCGGAAAATTGTTCTACAGATGATAAAGTCGAAATTTCAAAAGCTTTTGGAATACCGGTAGTAAATGAATACGGAACCTCAGAAGTTGATCTGATCGCATTTGAAGATATTGAAGGTAACTGGAAACTTTCGGAGGAAAATGTTTTTGTAGAAATTTTAGATGAAAGCGGAAAGCAGTTAACTGAAGGCGGCGAAGGTAGAATCGTATTAACTTCTCTTCATAATAAGGCAATGCCATTTATCAGATATGAAATAGGAGACAGAGCAGTTATAGATCCTGGAAAAGACAGAGTCAGGATCATGAATCTTCTTGGAGGAATCAACGATGATCTCGTACTGCCCAGCGGGAAAATCTCATCAAGTATTACATTTTATTTTGTTACAAGAAGTATTTTAAATAAGATTGATTCATTAAAAGAATTTGTGATTAAGCAAACTGAGCCGGATAAATTTGTTTTTGAAATGGTTTCGGATGAAGACATAAGTGAAAGAGACAGAGAGCAGATCAGAAAAAAAATGGATGAGTATTTAGAGCCGGGTCTTATTGCTGAATTTAAGAGAGTTGATAAAATACAGAGAACTAATGCAGGAAAGATGAAACAGTTTTATTCATTTGTAAATCAGGATTGAAATTAGCAATACTTACTCAATATTTTTATCCAGAAACCGGTGCTCCTCAAAACAGACTTTATGAACTTTCAAAAAAGTTTAAGGAGTACGGCTGGGAAGTAATGGTAATTACCGGAATGCCTAATTATCCAAAAGGAAAGATCTTCCCGGGATACAGATGGAAATTCTGCTGTTCAGAAAAAATAGATACCATAGACGTAAACAGATACTGGTTATTTGCATCAAACTCAAAGAATAAGCTGCCAAGAATCATTTCGATGATTTCATTTTCATTGTCATCATTATTCATCTGTTTCAGATTAAAAAAATTCAAACCGGATTTTCTATTCATTGAGAGTCCTCCATTGACACTTGGATACAGCGGTTACTTACTTTCGAAATATTC
>Ga0073904_10002165_pt1 | contig 14863 bp, 16 predicted proteins | sample KloWWTrecipitate_FD_66668 | JGI IMG/M metagenome (GOLD analysis project Ga0073904, IMG submission 66668) | Active sludge microbial communities from Klosterneuburg, Austria, studying microevolution and ecology of nitrifiers - Klosterneuburg... | ecosystem: Engineered > WWTP > Aerobic digester >...
GGGCGGGTACCTGCCGTTGCGGATCTTCGAGGTGCGGTACCTCGACATGATCGGCCGCAGCCACAAGGCGGGCACGCCATTCGGTGTGGTCTGCCTGATCGAAGGCCGGGAGGTGCGCCGGGCTCCACCCCTGAGCAGCGCTGCGCCGGACGCGCCTGGCGACGGTTTCGCGACCGAGTCGTTCCATGACATCGGAACGCTCGCCACCATCACGCAATTGGAGCGGCCGAACCCGGGGCTCCTGACGATCTGCTGCACCGGCACTCAGCGTTTTCGCATCCACGAGCGCAAGCGCCTGAAGCACGGGCTGTGGATGGCCCAGGTCGAACTGCTGCCCGACGATGCGGTGGTGGCCGTGCCCAGCGACCTCGAAACGTCGGTGACTACGTTGCAATGCGTCGTCAGGAAGCTCGCCGATCGGGCCGACACCACGGCCGAGATGCCGCTGCAGCCGCCCTACCGCTGGGACGATTGCGGCTGGGTCGCCAATCGCTGGTGCGAGCTGCTTCCGCTGGGCGAAGCAGACAAGCAGCGGTTCATGTCGCTCGACAACCCCCTGCTGCGCCTGGAACTGGTCTCCGACGTGCTCGACCAGACCGGTCTGGCTCAGTCGCTGTCCAGCAAGCGCTGACGATCGTCAGCGCCGGTCCGGACCCGCACCAACGTCTCGATGGCCCGTCCTGCCGACCCCCAGAAATTCGCGGTTTGCGTGCAGCCGAGCCGCATCGACGGACAGGGGGCGTTCGCCGCCGAAGCCATTCCTGCGCGCCGCAAGATCGGCGAAATACGTGGCGAATCGGTCAGCGTGAAGGTCGCACGGCAGCGTGCGCGAACGCAGCAGCGCATCATGATCGTGGAGGTCAGCGAGCGGCGTGCGATCGATGCCTCGCAATCGACCGACCCGTTGCGCTACACCAACCACTCGTGCCAACCGAACGCGGTGCTGCGAATCCGGCAGGGACGCGTCGAGCTCTACGCGATGCGCGATGTAGCCCTCGGCGAGGAACTCACCGTCAATTACGGAGAGACCCACCACGAGGGCCGCCTGCGCTGCCGCTGCGGCGCTGCCGGCTGCGTCGGCGCACTCTGACACGGCGCAATCAGCGCGAGATCCTGGCTCGCTGCTGCTCCAGCTGCCAGGCCGTCAGCATGTCGACACGCGTATAGGGCTGACTCCGATCGGACAGCGCCAGAGCCCAGCGGGTGACCAGACCGTGCGTGGCTGAGGGTGGTGCCTTGGCCGATGCCGTCCCAAGCCACAGGCCGACCACGACCGGCAGCCACAGGGGCAGCCTCGCCGAGGGCATCGGCACGGCGCGCAGCAGCGCAGCAGCGGCGACGCCACCGACCAGCCAACCGGCAACGATTTCGGACCACGAATGCACACCGATCGCCGCACGCGAGACACCGACCAGCAGTGCCAGCCCGACACCCACCGCGAGGCCTGCCCGCTGCCAGGCCGCAGAGGTTCGTCCCTCCGGCCCGCAAGCCAGCGCCAGGCAGACCACCGGAAGGATCACCGACGCGAACATCGCATGGCCCGAAACGCCGGTGAAATCGAGCGCTGGCCATCCCCAGCCGAAACCCATGAAAGCGACTTTCGACGCGGTAGTCACTGCGGCTGCGACCGCGATGCACAGCAGCCAGACGGCAGCCAGCCGCTGCGCCCGCGCCCACCAGGCCAGCCAGAGCGCCAGCGCAACCGCGGTAGGCAACAGGATCTGCGCCTCGCCGAGCCGGGTGACCGCGTGCCAGAAGGGCTCCAGATACGACTTCGGCATGCGGCGATGCTAAGGGACCAATCGTGACCGAACGCCGCGATTCGGCGACGCGAGTGCTGCACCATGAACCGTGAACTGTTCACACCTGCAAGCCGGGGGGAAATGCCTTCCGGCCTGCACTCGGGCCCCAGCCGGCGGTCACACTCCGCTCATGGAAACTTTCAGTTACTACCTGGCCCCTGCCGAAGCGGCATCGAACACCGTGCAGGTCACTCTGGAGCACAGCGGGGAGGTCACCCGATGAACCTGTTCGGATGGTTGGATCGCGGTGGCCCTTCGGCCCCGGCCCATCGCACTCGCACCGCTTCGCGTCCGACGTCTCAGCCGGCGAACGCGGACTGGGCGCGTGTGCGGCAGCCGCAGAGACCGCAGGATCTGGTGCTGTCGGCGATGGCCGGACACTGGCGGACTTCGCTGGCGGATCGGTATCGGCCCGATCAACTTTGCGCGCTGTACCCACGTCTGGCCAATCGACTGGCCTTGTGCTGGGACGATCCGTCGCTGGCCTCCAAGGTGCTCGACGATCTGGTCGTGGACAAGCGCCGCGGCCGCGCGGGCTTCCCGCCCACCGTGTCTCAGGAATTGATCCGACTCCGGCTGTTGCGCCCGGCACCCCAGAGACCCAGCGATTTCACGCCGCTCTGGGATCCGACGACCATGGCCTGCGGAGACCGCTGAGTCGACTCAATGTGAAGACTGCGGGCAGCGTGCTGCGCCGGCGAGCGCCCTCTTCGAGGGCTGCCGCTGCAGGCCATGCGGCACATAGCCCCGGCTGGCAAGGCACCAGCCCTCGGTCGCATCGGCATCGGCCAGCGGCTCGAAGCGCATGCCGGCCGGCACCAGATGCTGTGCCGCCGCACGCAACAGCAGCGACTCGCACTTCGCCGGCGTCAGCAGCAGCGCGAATCGAACCCAGCGCTGCATCACCGGCGCGTGACGCCACGCATCTTCGACCGCCCAGCGGACACGTTGGGGGTCGGCGCTGCGACCTGCCTCGAGCACGCGCGGCAACAGCGTCTGGAAGAACGAGCGGAACGCCCGGCGCAGCGGCTGGCCCGACAGCAAGGCCTCGAATGCGTTGATCCGCTGGCTCCAGCCCGCGCTCAGGAGCTGCTGGCTGATGAAAGCCTGCAGCGCCTGCACCGGATTGAACAGGCGCAGCCGGTTTGGCGGAAGCACCAGCATCGGCAGCTCGCAAGCCTGTGCATGCGGCAAGGGCTCGACGAAGCTGCACAGCACGGCGATGCGCCCCCAATGGATCGCATTCAGGTCATCCTGCAGAACCGCTGCGCCATGGCCACGTCCGAGATCGGACTCGAGGCGGCGGGCGATGGCTCGCGCGCCCTCGAATCCGTGTGCCGCCTTCGCCACCTGGGCGCGCGCGCTCATCATCACCAGGTTGCCTGCCGCGTAGCCCGCGTCGCTGCGCACCCTGTCGATCGAAGCGTCGCGGCGCTCGCCTGCGGGGCCGGACAGCGCCTCGCGGGTGATCGGGCAGTGCCCGACATCAAGCCGCTGCAGGTAGTTCGGCGTCACCTGGAACAACTCGACACTGCGCCCGCGCAGCCAGGCGTGCAGCCTCAGTTGAAGCCACTGGCGAACGGTGGCAGTCGGCTTCAGCGTCCTTGGGCCGAAGGCGGCCTCACCTGCCAGCCAGCCATGTCGAAGTGGCGAGGGCTCCTGCGCATACGGAGCGGGCGGTGTCACACCGTAATGCGCATGGTCCCAGCCCAGCTCGAAGCCGGTGTGCTCGTGCGTGGTGAGCAGGGCAGCAGGAGCACGGGTCTCGGCGCAGGGATGGACCACGGCTGAGAGGTCGACGGGAAACAGATCGTTTGCAAACAGGTCGGTGTTCATGGCGGACTCCTACGGGACGCAGCGACATGCCGCGATGGTTGAAGTCTGTCCAGGCACAAGCTCATAAGATGAGCCAGTGACTGCTGATGATCAGGAATTTCGCCTATGCTTCGTTTAATGGTGGCTCATGTGGTGAGCTACTAATGCGTTACCAGAAACAGTCAGGGGAAGCCCATGGATCGGACCGAACGCTTCTACAAGATCGAGTTGCTGCTGCGCAGTCGCGGCTGCGTCAGCTTCGATGCGCTGCTCGCCGAACTGGCGGTGTCACCTGCGACGCTGAAGCGCGACCTGCAGTACCTGCGCGACCGCATGGGCGCTCCGATCACCTATGACCGCGACGACAACGGCTACCGCTTCGATCTGCCCACGACAGGTGCAGCGAACTCTTCCAGGGCCATGCACCACGAGCTGCCGGGGATGTGGTTCAGTGAGCGCGAACTGCATGCACTGCTGACGATGCACCAGCTGATGGCCGGCCTCGATGACGACGGCGTGCTCGCTCGGCACCTGCAGCCGATGATGGACAGGCTGCAGGGCCTGCTGGGCGCCGACGAGTCGGAGGCGAGAGAGCTGGTGCGGCGCGTGAAGGTGATCGGCACCGCACGCCGCCGCGTGCCGAGCCGGCACTTCGAATTGCTGGGCAGCGCGCTGGTGCAGCGCAAGCGGGTGTGGCTGCGTTACTTCAAGCGCAGCGATCGCGTGACCAGCGAGCGAGAGGTCTCCCCACAGCGGCTGGTGAACTACCGCAATACCTGGTACCTGGACGCCTGGTGCCACGCCAGCCAGGGCCTGCGTCGCTTTGCGCTCGACGCGATCGAGGCAGCACGCTCACTGGACACCCGAGCCAGACCGGTTGCACTCAAGGACCTCGAGGCCGAACTCGATGCCGGATACGGCATCTACGGTGGAGGCTCGAAGGTGAAATGGGCGACGCTCGTGTTCGAGCCGGACGCGGCACAGTGGGTCGCCCACGAGGAGTGGCACCCAGAACAGAAATCGCGCTGGCTGGGCGGGCGCAGCGGCAAGGGCAGCTATGAACTTGTGGTGCCGTACAGCGATCCCACCGAGTTGATGATGGACATCCTGCGCCACGGAGACAGCGTGCGCGTGGCCGGCGACAAGGCGCTGGCTGCTGCCGTGGCCCAGCGCCTGGCGAAAGCGGCGGCGCTGTACGCTTGATGCCATGCACTTGGCGACTCGAAGGCAGTCGCGACGCGAATCCCACGAAAGGAACCCTGATGAAAGCCACCTGGAACGGCGTGACCCTGGCCGAGAGCGACGACACCGTGGTCGTCGAGGGCAACCACTATTTCCCGGCGTCCAGCCTGAATCGCGACTACGTGACCTTCAGCAACCACCGCAGCGGCTGTGCATGGAAGGGACAGGCCCACTACTACAGCCTGATGGTCAATGGCGACATGAACGAGAACGCCGTCTGGTACTACCCTGAGCCGACCGAGGCGGCAGCGAACATCAAGGGACGCGTCGCGTTCTGGAAGGGTGTGAAGGTCGAGTGACTTTGCCGATACACCGCCGACATTTCATCTCGAGCCTCGCTGCGCTCGCGGGCGCCGCCGCCGTTCCGGCCTGGTCCGAGAAGCTGCAGGCCATCGGTCCACCTCAGCGCTTCGATTACGCGGCGCTCAAAGGTCAGGCGCAGGCGCGGTCACGAAAGGCCTACGAGAAGCCGCGCTCGACCCTGCCGAAGGAGGTGGAAGCGCTCGACTGGGACGCATACCAGTCGATCCGCTTCCGCCCCGACCACGCTCTGTGGCGCAGCGACAAGCTGCGCTTCCAGGCACAGTTCTTCCACCTGGGGCTCTTTTTCAAGTCGCCTGTGCGGATTTACGAGCTGGCCGATGGCCAGGCCCAGGAACTGGCCTACGTGCCCGAGATGTTCGACCAGGGCCAGAGCGGGCTGGCAGCTGCCCGGCTGCCACGCGATCTGGGCTTCGCCGGTTTTCGGCTGAACTTCCACACCGATCTGCAGCGTGACGTGAGCGCCTTCCTGGGCGCGAGCTACTTCCGCGCGGTCGGCGGAGAGTGGCAGTACGGGCTTTCGGCGCGCGGCCTCGCGATCGACACCGGTGCGCCGAAGCCCGAGGAGTTTCCGGACTTCATCGGCTTCTGGCTCGAACGCCCGGCAGCAGGCTCGAGAAGCATCACAGTCTACGCACTGCTCGATTCGCCGAGCATCGCCGGCGCCTACCGGTTCGTCATCACGCCGGGCGACACGCAGGTGATGGACATCGACGCGGCGCTGTACCCGCGCACGGCCATCGACCGGCTCGGGATCGCTCCGTGCACCAGCATGTTCCAGGTCGGCGAGAACGATCGCCGCATGGGCTATGACTGGCGCGGAGAGATCCACGACAGCGACGGCCTCGCGATGTGGACCGGCAATGGCGAGTGGATCTGGCGACCACTGACCAACCCGCGACAGCTCGCCTTCAATGCGTTCCAGGACAGCAGTCCGCGCGGCTTCGGCCTGCTGCAGCGCGACCGCGACTTCGACCACTATCAGGACGACGGCGTGTTCTACGAGAAGCGGCCCAGCCTGTGGGTCGAACCCAAGTCAGGCTGGGGCGCGGGCTCGGTCCAGCTGGTCGAGATACCGACTGTCGACGAGACCTTCGACAACATCGTCGCCTTCTGGAACCCTGCCAGGCCGGTGCAGGCAGGCGAGGAGTTGCTGTTTGGCTACCGGCTTCACTGGGGCGGCAAGCCCCCGGCACAGCCGCCGCTGGCGAAATGCGTGGCGACCCGCACCGGGCTCGGCGGGGTCGTCGGCAAGAAGCGCACGTATTTCTCGTGGCGCTTCGCGGTCGACTTCTCGGGCGGCGACCTGTCGCTGATCGGGTCGAGCGCGGTGGTGACACCGGTGATCACGGCCTCGGCGGGCGCACGCATCGAAGTCACTTCGGCGCGACCGCTGCATTCGGTGCGCGGCTACCGGGCACTGTTCGATGTGGTGCCGACGGCGTCCACCGATCCGGTCGAATTGAGGCTTTATCTGAGTTGCGAAGGTCAGCCGCTGACGGAGACGTGGCTCTATCAGTGGGCGCCACCGGCGATGAGCGATCGGGCGCTGTACTGAGTCGGTCGGCCTGCCGTCGGCCGCTGGCCTGCAATGGGGCGCGCCGGGCATCCCACCCGGCGCGGTCGATCGAAGCGAACCCTCCGGCTACTTCCCAGCCTTGAAGCTGGTGAACACCCGGGTCTGCACCCGCCGAATCGGCTGCGGCACGCTGTCCGGCGCCGTCATCAGCTTCTTGTCGGCATCGCTCAGGAAGATCGACTTGTTCTCCGCCACCTCCTTCTTCACGAACTTCAGCGACGCGGCGTTCGGGTTGGCGTAGAAGACCTTGTTGGTCAGCGACGCATGCACCTCGGGGCGCAGGATGTAGTTGATGAACAGGTGCGCGTTCTCGATGTTCTTCGCATCCTTCGGGATCGCCATCGTGTCGAAGAACAGGGTCGAGCCGCCCTGAGGCACCAGGGCCACGATCTCGAACTTGGCTTTCGCCTCGATCGCGCGGGCGCGGGCGATGTTGATGTCTCCCGAATACCCCATCACCGCGCAGACCGAGCCCGCAGCCAGGTCGTTGATGTAACCCGACGACGAGAAGCGCGTGACGTACGGGCGCACCGCCTTCAGCACCTTGGCGGCGGCGTCGTAATCGGCTGCCTCGCGACTGAACGGGGGCTTGCCGGCATACAGCATCGCGATCGGCAACACCTCGGAAGCCGAGTCAAGGAAGTTGATGCCGCAGCTCTTGAGCTTGCTCGCGTACTTCGGGTCGAGCACCAGACTCCAGGCGTTGTCGGGCATCGGCAACGGGTTGGGCGTGGCTGCAAGCGCCGCCTTGACCTTCTCGGTGTTGATGCCCACCGCGACATAGCCCCACAGCCAGTCGACCAGGTGCTCGTTGCCGGGGTCGACCTTCGCCAGTTGCTCGAGCAGACCCTTGTCGAGGTTGCCCCAGTTCGTCAGCTTGCTGCGATCGAGCTTCTGCAGCAGGCCGCCCTCGATCTGAGCCTTGGCGAAGTGCGCGCCCGGCACCACGATGTCGTAGCCGGTCTTGCCGGCGACCAGCTTCGCGTGCAGCACCTCGTTGTTGTCGTAGTTGTCGTAATTGACCTTGATGCCGGTTTCCTTCTCGAAATTCTTGATCGTGTCGTCGGCGATGTAGTCGGACCAGTTGTAAACATTGAGCACCTTCGAGTCGGCAGCAACCGCGCTTCCCAGCGCGGCGAGGCAGGCCAGGGCGATGCTGAATTTCTTGACGTGACTGCGCATGACGTTGTGATCCTTGTCTTGTCGGGTTGGAATCGAGGAGAGCGGCAAACGGTTCCCGCCCGGAAGCAGGAACCGAGCCGTCGCCGCGGCGAAGAATTCTGTACGAGAACCGGGGTAACGAAGCCTGACGGATTTTCGATGACAGACATCGCGCTCGGCTACGCTTGTGACCTGTCGCCACCGCCCGCGGCAGCCCGCCCCTGATGGAGCCATCCATGTCCTCCCGTCCCCTGCTCGATGAATCCCGGCTGCATCCGGCCATACGCGACACGGTCGAACACCTGCATGCCGAGGTGGTGCACAACGTCCAGGCGGCTGCCATGTCGAATGCGGTGCTGGTCGTCGGCATGGCGACCAATCCGTTCTGCAAGCGGGCTCGCAAGGCGCTCGACACCGCCGGCGTGCCGCACCAGTACCTGGAATACGGCAGTTACCTGAGCCGGTGGCGGGAGCGCCTGGCGCTGAAGATGTGGACCGGCTGGCCGACGTTCCCGATGGTGTTCGTCAAGGGCATGCTGATCGGTGGTGCCGACGACCTGGCGAGACTGATCGCCAGCGGCGAGCTCAAGCGGCTGCTCGCTTGAGTCAAGGACGACCGGGGGCTCGCTGGCGGTCGATGGCGATCGCCCTGCTGGCAGCCCTGAGCGCGCCGAAGCTGCTTGCGCAGACCGCCGAGGTGATGGCACCCTGCCGCATTCCGGGCTGGGCCAACGAGGTGCGCTGCGGCGTGGCGCGGCGACCGCTCGACCCCGCGCGGCCGGGCGGGGCGCAACTCGACATCCACTACGTGGTGGTGCGTGCTCTGGCCCGCCGCCGCCTGCCCGACCCGGTCTTCATGCTGGCCGGCGGGCCGGGCCAGAGCGCGATCGCGCTGGCCCCGGCCGTGCTGCCGCTGTTCGCGCGGCTCAACAACCGGCGCGACATCGTCTTCGTCGATCAGCGCGGCACCGGCCGCTCCGCACCGCTCGATTGCGACGACAACCGCCTCGCCCCCTTGTCCGAACCAGACGGACTCGATGCGCAACTCGCGAGGCTGAAACTTTGTCTCGCACGGCTGGCGACCACCGCACCGCTGACTTCGACGGACGACCTGAAATTTTTCACCACGGCCATCGCGATGCAGGATCTGGATGCGGTGCGCGCCAGACTGGGGGCCGAGCGCATCAACCTGATCGGCGCGTCGTACGGCACACGTGCAGCACTCGACTACGCGCGCCAGTTTCCGGCCCGGGTACGACGCAGTGTGCTCGACGGCGTGGCACCGCCCGACATGGTGCTTCCGGTGAGCGGTGGCACCGACACCCAGGCCGCCTTCGACGCCCTGCTGACCGATTGCGAGCGCAGTCCGGCCTGCCATCGCAGCCACCCGCGCCTGCGCGAGGAATGGGCCGAGCTGCTTGGCAGCCTGCCGCAGGGCGTGCTGGCAGCGCATCCGTTGACCGGCCGCACAGAGCACTTCACGCTCGATCGCGATCGGCTGCTGGGATGGGTGCGCGGGCCACTTCATGCACCCTGGCTGGCAGCCGCACTGCCACGCGCCATTGGCGAGGCAGCGGCAGGCCGCCACGCAGGGCTGCTGGGCCTGTCGGCCGCACTGTCGAGCCGACGCAATGGCCGGGTGGCCACGGGCATGCATTTCAGCGTGATCTGCGCGGAAGACGGCCCGCTGCTGCCTCCGCCCGATCCCGCAGCGGCAGCCGCCACGATGCCATTCGTGGATCACGCCATGCGGCTGTACCAGCGCGCCTGCGCGCTCTGGCCGCGCGGCGCGGTGCCAGAGGACTTCTATCGCCTCGCCGCTTCTTCAGCACCTGCGCTGCTGCTGAGCGGAGGTCTGGACCCGGCCACGCCGCCGAGACACGGCGAACGGATCGCCCGCGCGCTCGGGAACAAGGCGCTGCACGTGGTCGCCCCCAACGCTGGCCACGGCTTGATCGGGATCGGCTGTGTGCGCGATGTGGTGTTCCGCTTCATCGATGCGATGGACGACGCTGCAGCGCTGGCCATCGATGCGTCGTGCGTCACCGACATCCCGCGTCCGCCCGCATTCGAGCCTGTGGATCCATCGATGTCCGAAACGCAACACAACGCATCGGGCGCAAGGTGATCGACGTCGAGCGCCTGGCCAAGAGGTTCGCGCCGGCCCCGCGAAGCGTGGGTGACTTGCTGGCCCGGCGCGCTGCGCCGACCGGGGTGCGCGCCGTCGAGCAGATCACCTTCAGCGCAGCCGACGGATGCATCACCGGGCTGCTGGGACCCAATGGCGCCGGCAAGACGACCACGCTGCGCATGCTGGCCGGACTGATCACGCCGGACGCGGGGCGCATGTCGGTCGACGGCATCGACGTGGCGTCGCGCCCGCGCGAGGCACTGGCGCGGATGGGGCTGCTCAGCGATGCCCGAGGCCTCTACCCCAGGCTGACTGCGCGCGAGAACATCGTCTACTTCGGCGAACTGCAAGGTCTGGCTCGCGACCGCGCCGAGGCGCGGGCCGAGCAGCTGGCAGGATTGCTCGACCTGCGGCCGCTGCTCGACCGCCGCACCGAAGGATTCAGCCAGGGCGAACGGATGAAGATCGCGCTGGCTCGGGCCCTGGTGCACGACCCGGCGAACATCGTGCTGGACGAGCCGACCAACGGCCTTGACGTGCCCGCCACACGCAGCCTGCGCGAATTGCTGCGTTTCCTGCGCACGGCCGAGGGGGGAGGCAAGTGCATCGTGTTCTCGACGCACATCATGCAGGAGGTCGAACGGCTGTGCGACCACGTCGTCGTGGTGTCGCAAGGGCGCAGCGTCGCCGACGGCACGGTCGACGAGCTGCTCGCCCGGACGCAGCAGACCGATTTCGAGGAGGCGTTCGTGCAACTGGCGTTCCCGGCCAGAAGCGAGGAGTGCGCATGAGCGCCGCCTGGGTCGTCTATGTGAAGGAAATCGTCGAGGCCCTGCGCGACCGCCGCACCCTGATGGTCGTGCTGTTCAGCAGCGTGCTGATGGGTCCGCTGCTGCTGGTCGCGCTGTCGGCGCTGCTCGCAAGCTTCGAGGCCAGCGCGGAGAGCCGGGTCGTCTACGTCGCGGGCAGCACGCATGCACCCGGCCTGGTCAACTTCCTCGAGCGGCAGACCCGGATCGTGAAGCCCCCACCGGCAGATTACGAGGCTCGGCTGCGCACACGGAAATGGGCGGATCCGGTCGTGGTCGTTCCGCCCGACTTCGAGGCGGCATTGCAACGCGGCGAGACGCCGTTCGTCGAAGTGGTCAGCGACAGCGGCAACGCGCAGGCGCAGGCGGGTGCGGCCCGCGTGCAGCGCCTGCTGGCGGCCTACCTCCAGGAGCGAGCCACGCTCGCACTGGCCCTGCGCGGCGTATCGCCGGAGTTGCTGGCCCCCTTCGATGTGGAAGAGCGCGATCTGGCGAGTTCGCGCGCACGTGCTGCGCAGATCACCGGCATGCTGCCGTTCTTCGTGATCATGGCGGTGCTGTACGGCGCGCTGAACGCCGCACTCGACACGACGGCCGGAGAGCGCGAACGGGGATCGCTGGAGCCGCTGCTGATGAACCCGGCGCGACGGGGATCGCTGGTGCTGGGCAAATGGGGCGCAGTCGCGAGCGTCGCCATGCTGATCGCAACCCTGAGCTGCTTCAGCTTCATACCTGCGCAATGGCTGCTGCGCAGCGACACGCTGCAGGCCATGTTCCAGTATGGCTGGCGCGAGGCACTCGCGTTTCTGGTGGTGCTGCTGCCTCTCTGTGCGGCCATGTCGGCGCTGCTGATGGCGATCGCGATCCGCTGCAGGACCTTCAAGGAGGCACAGGCCAGCAGCACGGTCGCGCTGGCCATCGTGTCGCTGTTGCCACTGGTCACGGTCTTCGACCAGCGCGGGGAATCGCCCTGGCACCTGTGGGTGCCTGCACTGGCGCAATCAACCCTGATGACGCGCGTTCTGAAGGGCGAACCCCTCGGCCCCGCAGAGCTGTTCGTACCGTTGGCGGTGTCAGCGCTGCTGACGTTGATGGCCCTGGCCTGGATGTCGCGGCGGTTGAGCGACGCCGCGGTGCGGTGAGAAGCGCACCGACTTCGGGGCATGATGCACCGATGACCTCGAAGTCCGCCGCCTTTCCTCTTGCGCAATGGCGATGGTGCCGATTCGGCGATCTTCATCTGCACGAGTTGCAGCACATCCACACGGTGCGCCAGCAGGTTTTCATCGTCGAGCAACGCTGCCCCTACGTCGATGCAGATGGCTGCGACGAGCACGCCTTCCATCTGGCCGCCTGGGTGCACGGACACCCGGTGCCGCTGGCGTACGCGCGAGTCGTCGAGCCGGGCTTCAAGTATGCCGAGCCCTCGATCGGTCGCGTGCTGACCACGGCGGCCGGTCGCGGCAAGGGGCTGGGACGGGATCTGGTGCAGCGTGCGGTGGCGCTGACGATCGATGCGTACCCGGGCCTGGGCATACGCATTTCAGCGCAGAGCCATCTGGAAGCCTTCTATCGAAGCTTCGGATTCGGTGCCATCGGCCCAGGCTATCTGGAGGACGGCATCCCGCACATCGAGATGCTGCGGCCGGCCTGACGGGCTGGGCCCTTGTCTCGACCAAGCTGCATCGTCGATCACGCAGCAATGCGCGCCAGAGCTCGCTCGACCTCGGTCTGCCAGGGCAGGGCATGGACGATTTCGTTGAGATGCAGCGCCGCCTGCAGGGTGGGAATCGGCTCGCCCTGCGCGTCGAGCAGCATCAGGTTGGTAACCAATCCCAACGGGTCGGCCATCGCGACGACGCCCTGGTGCAGCTGGATCCAGTCCCAGGCGACACCGGCCGCCACGTCACTGCTGACCCGTGCCCACAAGGTCTGCCCGGAGCAAGGCGTGTCATGCAGGCCCGACTGCACGACCCGGGTATGCATGTGGATCAAACGCAAATCCATCGTAGAGTCCGCCTGCCACAATAGGGGAGGCCATGCGCGCACTGTCCACGGGGGAGCCATCGGTAGTACCGCCTTCCAGAAGGCAGTCACCGAACTGCCATGGATGCCAGTGTGGTCCGGTTCGCCAAGCTTGCCACCTGTCAATGTTTTCAGGTGTGTGCGAGTGAGACAGCGAGAACGAGGCTTTCGGGAGTGATCGGTTTCTGATGCTTCAGAGCGGCTTTTCATCGGTGTTCGAGGCGCAGAGCCGCGACGATCTCCAGACGGAAATCGTCCGCTTTGCCCGCGGCCTCGGCTTCGAGACGGTGTCGGCGACCACCGTGATCGACCATTTCCTGGGCCAGCCCGAATTCATCTCGCTCGATAACGCGCCGGCGGCCTACCGGGACGCCTTCGACGACGAGAACAACGGTCGGCGCGACCCGGTGATGCAGCACTGCAAGAAGAAGAGCGTTCCCATCATCTGGGATCAGACCACCTACATCTCGGCCGGAGAAGCCGAGAAATGGGAGCGACAGGCCCACTACGGCTATCGCACCGGCATTGCGCTGGCGCTGCACATGCCCGAGGGGCGCCATTTCCTGCTCGGTGTCGACCGCGATCGGCCATTGCCCGCGGGCTCGCAGGAGCTCACACGGATGGTTGCCGACCTGCAGCTGTTCGCCGTGCTGGCCCAGGACGCGGCGCTGCGGGTGCTGCTGCCGGCCGTCCCCGATGCCACCGCGGTGTCGTTGACTCCCCGCGAGCTCGAAAGCCTGCGCTGGACCATGGAAGGCAAGACCGCCTGGGAGGTGGGCAACATCCTCGGCATCACGGAGCGCACCGCCGTGCTGCACCTGAACAACGCCACCCACAAGCTCGACTGCGTGAACAAGCATCAGGCGGTACTGAAGGCGCTGCGACTGAAGCTCATCCGCTGACTCGGGCAAGCCGGTCGGCTAACGACAAGCCGGCCGTCAGGCAAGCTGTAAGAGTTGACAGTTACGGCCGCGGGGGCCCGCTGCTGAAATTTGGATGTGCACATGTTGTGCATCCATATCTTCAGGAGCTTCAAATGCGGCCACTGCCCCAAAACATCCCGGCGCCCCGTCAAAACCCTGCACCTGCCCGCGTCGATGCACAACGCGATGCGCGCCGCGCGGCTCCGACAGCCCCTCGCGAGCTGGATGCCGATGAACTGCGCCATGTGAGCGGCGCTGGCACGCGACTGCCGAACCGGACCTGGTGAATCGCACCCGGCCCGTCCGGGGGCGGTCCTGCGCTGAGCGATGAGCGGGCTCTTTCGCACCGAGTCCGTCGAACACCAGAGCCGCTCGTGGCTGGGCGGCATCCAGCTCGTGCGTCCCGTCCCGCTGGCGCTGCTGACCGGACTGGTGGCCTGCACCGCCATGGCGACCGGGTTGTTCCTGTTCCAGGGTGAGTACACCCGCAAGGCCCATGTGCTGGGGGTGATCGTTCCCGACCGAGGCCTGCTGCGCCTGCCCTCGCCAGCGGTCGGCACAGTCGTCGAGCGGCGGGTGAGCGAAGGCGATCCGGTTCGCGCTGGTGACGTGCTCTTCGTCGTTTCGGTGGACAAATCGACGCTCAAGGGCGACGCCCAGTCTGCCGTGCAGGGCAGCCTGGATGCTCGCCAGCGCAGCCTGCAGGATGCACGTGCGCAAAGCCAGGCTCTCGAACGAGAGCAAGTCGCTGCGCTGACCCGGCAGATCGAGGACATGCGCCGCGAACTGCAGCAGATGGATGGCGAGGCCGAACTCCAGCAGCAGCGCCTGGCCCTGGCACTGAAGGCCCAGGCCCGGCTCGAGTCATTGCAGGCCGAGAACTTCGTTTCTTCGGCTCACGTACAGACCCGGGCGGAGGAGGTGCTCGGCTTGCGGGCGCAGGCCGTGGCGCTGGCCCGACAGCGCACAGCCCACCAGCGCGAAATCGCTGCGCTCGAAGCGCTGCGCCGGGAAAAGCCGCTGCAGGCGCAATCACAGCGCGGCACCATCGATCG
>Ga0073904_10002167_pt1 | contig 14856 bp, 11 predicted proteins | sample KloWWTrecipitate_FD_66668 | JGI IMG/M metagenome (GOLD analysis project Ga0073904, IMG submission 66668) | Active sludge microbial communities from Klosterneuburg, Austria, studying microevolution and ecology of nitrifiers - Klosterneuburg... | ecosystem: Engineered > WWTP > Aerobic digester >...
CGCCGACCGGGTTCGACGTGAAGATCTACGACAACAACCACCCCAACGAAGAGCGCACCCTCACCATCGACACCAAGAAGGACGAGTGGCGCTACGTGGGCTCCACCACCGCGCAGGGCGAGAAGGACGAGTACATCGGGGACGCGACCAGCAAGTCCATCCACCTCATCCCCACCGCCCTCCGCCTCCGCAAGTTCGACTGCACCTTCTGCGGCAACGTGCAGCCCGGAGCGCCCCCCACGGGTGTCCGTCAGATTCGCCTCAACAGCGGCGGGCACGCGCTCATCACCGATCCCGCCGGTAAGCGCCTTGGGTACGCGAATGGCGCGCTCGTGAACGAGATCGCGGGCGCGAAGGCGCGCACCGTGCTGAACGGCAGCCGTGGCCGGCCCGATCCGGAGCCCACGTACGAGCTGCCCGCCGGCACGGACACGACCATCACGGTGGACGGCGCGGGGCTCACGGCCGAGTCGAAGTCCACCCTCACGGTCGTCGGTAGCGGGTACACGGTGGACGTCGAGGACATCGCGCTCAGCCCAGGTCAGAAGGACACGATCGTCGTCCGGGCGTCGGGCACCGTGATGGAGTACACGACGCAGCAGGCCGAGACGCCGACTCTAATCGTGGGCATTCAGACCGCGACAGACGACTACCTCATCGAGATTCACGTCAGCAGCGACACGAACGGCCAGACCGTGAAGCTCGAGCTCGATCAAGCGAACGGTCGCCTGAAGGTGACCGTCGATGGTCACGACACGGGCGACTACGACCTCGACGTCGTGGTGCACCGCATCGGCGCCAGCGGCGAAGAGATGTTCGAGCACGAGGGCGACACCGGCATCAACATCCCGAGCGGTGGCACGGCCTCGATCGCCTACGGGGCGTGGACCGGCAACGGCGGGACCATCGCCCTCGAGATCGACGACGAGCGCAACGGCTCGGTCGATCGCACGGTGGTGCTCACGGACCAGAAGTAGCTGGGCGGGACGAGGGCGCGGCGCGTCGGCCGCGCCCTCATCTGACGTGGACCACGGCGCCCTCACGCGTAGGCGGGAGCGTGACGGCGGCCCGCTGGGTCTTTCGCCCCCGGGCGCCCTGCGCTTCGCGTCCGGAGCGACTCTCATCCGCTTGAATGAGACGTCGAACTCGACGCTGAGCTGACGGTCCAGAGCCTCACCGAGACGACGCAGCGGGCGGCGCCCAAGAAGCACTTCTGCGACGCACGCTGCCGTGCAAGACTTCTCCCGTGGCAACCCTCCCCAGGCGTGATCTCCTCCGTCTGAGCCTCGCCGGCCTCGCTGTGGCGATGGCCCGTCCCATCGCGGCCTGCGGCGCGCCGCTCGTGTCCCCGGGGGGGGCCGATTCGGGGGGCGACGCGGTGTCGCCACCGCCCGCAGACGCAGGGCTCGAGGCTTCGCCGATCGACGCCGCGCCGCCGACGGATGGCGCCCGTCCCGGTGACGCGAACGCGGCCGACGCGAGCTCCCCGGACTCCGCGGACGCTGCGGACGCCGCGACGGACGCGGCCGACGCGGCCGACGCCGCGCCCACGCCCCTCAAGTCGAACATCGCCAATCTCGGCCCGCTCGAGCCCCCCGACGCGAACAACCTGCGGCTCCCGCCGGGCTTCACCTCTCGGGTCGTCGCGACCACGGGGCAGCTACCCGTGGCCACCAGCACGTACCGCTGGCACGTCGCGCCCGACGGTGGCGCCGTGTACGCGGCTCCCGGCGGCGAGTGGGTCTACGTCTCGAACTCGGAGGCCAGCCCCGGCGGCGTCGGCGCGCTGCGCTTCAACGCCGCCGGCGACGTGGTGGACGCGTACCCCATCCTCACGGGAACCTCGACGAACTGCGCGGGCGGGCACACGCCCTGGGGCACCTGGTTGTCGTGCGAAGAGCACGGTCGCGGGAGGGTCTTCGAGTGCGACCCCATGGGGGTCGGGGCCGCCGAGGCACGACCTGCGCTCGGCGTGTTTCGACACGAGGCCGCGAGCGTCGATCCGGTGAGAGGGCAGCTCTATCTCAGCGAGGACGAGCCCGATGGGCGATTCTATCGCTTTACGCCCGCCGCAATGGGGATGGGCGGCGCGCTCGACTTGACGGCCGGGACGCTCGAGGTCGCTCGCGTCGTCGCCGGAGCCGTCACCTGGCTCCCGGTCCCCGATCCCGAGCTCACCGGCCCCACCGCGACGCGACATCAGGTGCCCGCCAGCACAGTGTTCAACGGCGGGGAGGGGCTCTGGTACCACGCCGGCAAGGTCTACCTCGCGACCAAGGGCGACGACCGCGTGTGGGAGTACGACATCGTCGCCAGCACGATCCGTGAGCATTACAACCATCTCACAGCGGCGAACCCCATCCTGCGGGCCGTCGACAACCTGACCGGGAGCGCCGGCGGGGACATCCTCGTCGCGGAGGACGGCGACGACCTCCAGATTGTCGCGATCCTCCCGGATGGTTCGCTCAAGGCGATCGTTCAGGTGGTGAACCATCCGGGGTCGGAGGTGACGGGGCCGGCGTTCGACCCGTCGGGGACCCGCCTCTACTTCAGCTCTCAGCGCGCTCCGGGCGGCGCCGTCACCTTCGAGGTCACGGGCCCCTTCCACGTGTAACCACGCGCGGGTCAGCTCGGTCGGGAGCGCCAGAGCGGGAGGTGGTTCGAGGCCGACCTGCACACATGTGTGAGGGAGTCGGAGCAGAGCGCCGCCACGCCCACGCATTTGCGACCCCGCCGCGCGCCGTGCTTGCGCGTGGGTCGTGGTGGGCTAACACCGTTAGCCGTGCGTCCCATCGGCCGAATCTTCGCGCTCCTCCTCCCGCTGTCCCTGGTCGCCTGTGCGGTCGATTCGATCGACCCGCCCCAGCCCGCGTCGCCCCCTGGCGAGGCGAGCGAGCCCCAGGCCGACCCGCCCTCGCCCGTCGCTGCGGGGGCCACCTCCGGCGAAGGCGCTCAGGCGGACACGCCCGGCCTGCCCGGCCTGGAAGAAGCTTCGCCCGCCATCCCCGACGGCGAGCCCGAGCTCGAGCTCCCCAACATCCCAGTGCTCACGGGCCCTGGCCCTGGGCCCTCCCGCACGTGCTCCTACACGAAGGACGCGGACGGGTTCTTCAAGCTGCTCACCAAGACCGGCGGGATCGACTACTGGGTCCGCTTGCCCCCGACGTACACGGCCACCAAGTCGTACCCCATGCTCGTCGGCATGCACGGCTGCGGTGACAACGCGAAGAACTTCGCGACCTGGGCGCTCTCGCCGTGGAACATCCGCTCGACGCAGACGCACATCGCGGTCTCCGTGGGGGCCGGCCGCGACGGGCAGTGCTGGACCGCGTCGACCGACGAGGCGAAGATCCTCGCCGTCGTCGCCGACGTGCGCCAGTGCTTCTGGGCTCACCAGCGCAAGATCGTGCTCGCGGGGTACTCGTCGGGCGGCATCGCCGCGTACTACACGGGCGTGCGTAACGCCGCGAAGTTCGCCGGCATCCTCATCGAGAACTCGAGCCTCCAGTCGGCGTTCGGCGTGGGAACGGGCACCGACAACGCGCTGAACGCGGCAGCCTGGAAGATCAACGTGGCGATCTCGGCGCGCACCGGCGACGAGTACTTCCCCATCGCCCAGCTCCGCACCGACAAGTCGAAGCTCACGGCCAAGGGGTTCCCCGTGCAGTACCGCGAGCTCGCGGGCGGCCACAGCGGCACGAGCGACGACTGGACGGGCTTCCTCCTCACCAAGTACTCGACCTGGCGCGCGCCCTGAGCGAATAGGCGCTCCGAAAACATCGTGCGTCGCTCGCGCCCGCTCACCCGCAAGGGGGCGGGCGCGCATGCGTGTATGGCGCATGCAATGAGCTCGAGCCTCACCGATACGGGCCGAGCGCGGAGACCTCCCCGAAGAGCGCGGTCGTCGCGAGTCGCCCTCGCTCGATCAAGGCGCCCACGGCGTCACCCGTCGGGAACGCCCCCTCGAGCCGAAAAAAGAGCCCCTCATGGTGCATCTGCACCTCGCGGCTCACCTCTCCGAGCTCGGCGAGGATGTGCGGCACGGGCGCCCTCCCGAGCAGCTCTCGCACGCGATGCTCGGGGTTGCCCGTGACCACGTAGAGGTCGTCGAACCGCGCGTGCCCCACCCGGATGTCCTGGCTGAAGATCCCCTGCAAGAACGACGGGAGGTTCGTTCGTCGAACCGCGAACCCGAACCCGACGGGGGTCGGAAAGCGGACCGAGACCGAGGTGCACACCCGCGCGGGCTCGCTCTCGAGCGCGACCTCGATCGCGCTCCCCGCCGCGGTGCCAGTGAGCTTCATGCGCTCGGGGCTGAACGCGAACCCGGCCGCGTCTGCGAAGCGCAGCCACTCGCCCTGCTGTGCGAGCTCGGGCCGCGTCGGAGGCACCTCGGCACGGCGGACCGACAACGCCCTGGCGATCCACACGGCCTGGTCGAGCCACGCCCCAATCCTCCGCGGATCCGTGACCGTGCCCTGCGTCGAGAGGTCGACGGTCGAGTCGGTGATCACGAGCCCCGTGGAGGCCGCCCGCAGGATCCCGTCGAGGAGCGCGGAGTTGCGCGGCTCGGTGGGAGAAAAGAAGGCGCGGATCGCCCCTGGGGTGAACCCCTCCACGAGGAGCGCCTTGTCGAGGACCGGTGCGCCCAGCGAGATCCCGTCAGCGCCGAAGAGCCCGTGCAGGAACGACTTGGCCTTCAGCTCGAGACCGAGAAAGAGCGGTGGATCGACCCGCGCGACGACCCCGGTGTAGGTCGTCTGGGTGCTCCCGCTCCCCACGTCGTAGCAGAGCACGACGACCTCCGTGCCGCGCCAGCGCCCATAGAGCCGGTGGGCATACGAGGGCTTCGCCGGCGCCGGACCGCCGAAGGTGCGCCGCAGCTGGCGAAAGCCCATGCCCTGGGCGTACCCGGCCGTGGCCAGGCACCGCTCGAGCCCGAGCTCCTTGCCCAGAAATGCCCAGTCCTCCGCATCGAACAGGCCCATCCTTCGCATGTACCGCGTCGGGACGCGGAGTGTCGAAGAAGTGAGGTCAAGGTCGTCGCCGGTCCTCGTGGTCTCACCGGCCTCACCCTACGTCAAGGGCGCGCGCGAGCAAGCCTGCCCCCACGATTCTTCCCGGGCGGCGGGCCATCGATGGCTTGGTGATGGAGATGACGGTACCCTGGATCTCTCATGGAGGTTCTCGTCAGGATCGGTGGTGTCCGAGCCCCGCGCCCGCGTCGCGAACGGATCCGACGGTGAGCCCACGCCCCCTCGCACCGGTCATCGAGAAGATCTACGCCTCCGTCTTCGCGGACGAGGCCGAGTTTCGCGCGCTGTTCGGCGAGATCGCGACAGCGGTCGGTGTGATGGCGTGTGGGGTCAAGACCGAGTGGGCCTCGACGGGGTCGATGGACCAAACCTGGCATGGACTCCCGGAGGGATTCGAGCGCGCCTTCGTCGCGGAGTACTGGCGCGAAGACCCTTGGACCCAGGGCTCACGCACTTCGCCTCCGGGGAGGTTCCAACTCTCGAACGAGCTCGTCCCCGAACGGGAGCTCGTGCGCAGCCGTTTCCACGCCGAACTGTGCGTTCCCTTCGGCCTCCACGATGCCATGGGAACTTGCCTTATCCGCGACGCAGATCGCTATGTGACGTTTGGAATGATGCGGCCGTTCGCGCCGAGAGGCGATGGCGCTCGGGAGGCCGCGATCGGCGCGCAGCTCGTGCCACACCTCACGCGCGTCATGCGCCTTCGCCACGAGGCCGCACGGCTCCGCGCCCGCTCCCTCGCGGCTCCTGTCGGCATCGAAGGGCTGCCCTTTGCGGCGCTGCTGGTGGACGGGCTCGGGCGCATCGAAATGACCAACTCCGCCGCCGACGCGCTCCTACGAAGCGGTGACGGGCTCACGTCGTCACCTTCGGGAGTCCGCGCGCTCACCGCCGCGGACACTCGCGCGCTGCGGGGCGCCATCGCCACCACGGTCAACCTGGAGTCGAAGACCCGCGAGGTGGTGCCGCTCAACCGACCCGACGCGATGCCTCTCGCCGTGATCGTGACCCCTTGGCAGGGCCCAAGAGGCGAGCGCCTGGCCGTCCTCCACGTCCTCGACCCCACCACCTCCGCAGAGCCCACGGAGCAGCTCCTGCGTTCGATGTTCGGGCTCAGTCCTGCCGAGACCCGCGTGGCGCTCTCGATCGCGCGAGGAAACACACCTGATGAGACGGCGGCCAAGCTTGGACGCTGCGTAACGACCATACGCTCGCAGCTTCGGGCGGTGTTTCAGAAGACCCGCACCACCCGCCAGGCGGAGCTCACGCGCCTGCTGGCGTCGCTCGGGGCCCGTGGGGGCTGAGCCGCTGAGAGGGCGCGAGGGGGACCTCCCCGCGCGCACCGAGCAGGAGGCAGCCGAGTGCGCGGCCGCCGTGCGGCGACCGTGAGACCCCCTGGGCAGCCAGGGCAGCGCGCCGCGGCCTCGTGGTGGGAGAGGCTCTGTGACCTGCTGCGACCCGCCCGGCTCGAGCTGCGAGGAGACCAGTCCGACGCTCTCTTCGAGGCCCTCCGTGAGCTGGGCGCGACCGTCTCGGAGCGAGAGTGGCAGATGGCCGGAGCCACGGAGCGGACCGTGTTCCACGTGGACCTCCACGGCCGTCGAGGACGGGTGTTCTGCGACTCGTACGAGGGACCACGGCTCGTCGGTGACGCGGAGCTGGTTGCGGCAGTGGAGAAGAGGCTCACTCACGGACCGCGCCCGGTCCCGTGAGGGGCGAGGCGAGCTCGCTCTTCATCCCGCGCCACGAGGAGAGACCCGTCAGGCCTTCTCGCGCTTGAGCCCCTCGAGCTCCCGGCCCAGTCCGTCGATGTGGAGTCGGGTCGAGGCGGCCTCTCCGCCGTTCTCGGACCACCCAAACCACTGCTCTGCGGCCTCAATCTCGAGCTCTTTCCATGCAACAGCTGCGTCCACGGCGTGAGCGCACTGCGCGCGCCTTCCCGCCCACCGGGAGAGCGCGACGATCACTGTCGGGTGACGGTTCGGGACACGCAACGCGGCCCGCGCGCTCGTCAGCGCCTCCTCGGCTCGACCCGCTCGAAAGGCAACACGAACGCTCCGAACGTCTTCGTCGTCGCCACGAAAGGTCCAAGCCAGGGGTCGCTCGTCCTCTGCCTCAACCTCGAACGCGAGCGTCACGGGCGAGGGGACCAGGACGCCCAAACGCGAGAGCGCCTCAGCAGCCGACTGTCGCGCCGCTTCGAGAGTCCTGGTCCCCGCAGCTGTCGTGGCGGCGTCCGAGCCGGTCGACGCCGCCAGCCACGCCGACCGAAAGAGCTCGAGCTCCAAGAGCGATTGCACTCGCAGCAGGTGGGGCTTTTCGCCGCCACGCTGGAAGCGGATGGCCGTCTCGAACGACTCCAGGGCTCCCAAAGCGTCCTTCAACGCGAGCCGCGCCTCGCCGAGCTCGACATGGAGCGCCGCGTCGCCTTCAGCGGCCTCTTCGAGCTTCGGCAGCGCAAGCTCCGGCTGGCCGAGTCGAAGCAGGAGGCGACCGTGACTGCGGACGGCAGCCGCGCGCCGACGCCCCTTGGACTCCTCCTCCAGACGCGCGAGCGCGAAGTCCGGGCAGCCGAGCTTCACCACCGCGTCCACCCAGTTCCCGAGGGCTACCGAGTGGTCCGGCCAGAGCTCGAGGGAGCGTTCGAACATCACCAAGCTCGCGGTCGTCAGGACGGGCTCGTTCAACGACAACAAGATGTATCCCGCGAGGTTGTGGAGGTTCACCCGCCCAGCGTCCTTCGCGAGGGCCTCTTGCACGGCGAGGAGCGCCGCCGGGAAGTCACCTCGATTGGCGAGCTCCAGCGCCCTCCGATAGGCATCGTCGGCTTCGCTCGGCATTCGCGCGGATCGGACGCCAAAACGCCGCGCGCGTCCTCCTTCAAATGAAGGACGCGGCGCGGCGCCTTCGCGCCCGCGGCCCGACCCCGCGCGGAGGTTCGGGCGCGGCGCCGCCGGTTCACGTATTCGGTCGCGGGGCGCGGCGCGACCGCGCGCTCGCTCACTCACGCCGCCTTCGGGCTGATCGCGGCGCGAGCGTCTCGACCCGAAGGGGGCAGGGCGAGGCGGACGATCTTCTTCGCGACGCTCCACACCTGGGAAGGCAGTGAGCTCGAGTTGTACGCGACGCCGTACTTCTCGCAGATCGCGCGGACCTCGCGCGCCATCTCCGGGTATCTGTGGGCGGGCACGTCGGGGAACATGTGGTGCTCAATCTGGTGGCTCAAGTGGCCGCTCGCCACGTGGAGCAGCCACGAGCCCTCGAAGTTGGCCGAGCCGCGGAGCTGGCGCAGGTAGAACCCGCCGCGCGTCTCGCCCTCGAGCACCTCGGGGGGGAACGTCTCGGTGCCCTCGGGGAAGTGGCCGCAGAAGATGACCAAGAACGACCACAGGTTCCTCACCATGTTGGCGACGAGGTTGCCGGCGAGCACGGGCAGCGCGAACGGCCCCGACAGGAGCGGGAAGAGCACGTAGTCCTTGAGGACCTGCTTCTTCGCCTTCGCAAGAAACTCGCGCACCTTCGCGCGATCCTCGCGGGTCCGCTCGCTCGGCCCGAAGAGGTACTTCGGCATGTCGACGTCGTGGGCCGCGACACCCCACTGAAAGAGGAGACCCAGCGCCAGGGTGGACACGGGCTGGAGCAAGGCGAGCGGCGTCCAAGGCTGCGACGGGTCGACGCGGAGCATGCGATACCCGAGGTCGTGGTCGACGCCGCGCACGTTCGTGTACGTGTGATGCAGCACGTTGTGAGAGTGTCGCCACTGCTCCGACGGGCACACGATGTCCCACTCGTACGTCTGCGACGAGAGCGTGGGATCGTTGGCGAAGTCGTATTGGCCGTGGAGCACGTTGTGGCCAATCTCCATGTTCTCGAGGATCTTCGAGGCCGCGAGCGCGCCGGTGCCCAGCGCCCACGCGACAGGGAACATGGGCGGGAACAAGGGCGCGGAGAAGCCGCTCGCGAAGAGGAGCGCGCGGCCGGCGACCTCGAGGCCACGTTGCACCCGGATGACGCGCCGGATGTAGCGCGTGTCGCGCGCGCCGAGGTCGGCCTTGGTGCGGGTGAGCAGCGCGTCGATGTCGGCGCCGAACGCCTCGAGGTCGGTAGGCGAGAGGGCGGAGAGGGCAGTGTGAGTCATGAGGTCCTCGCTTCGCGGTTCAGAGATCGACGACGACGGGCCCCACGGGCTCGCTCGTGCAAATTCGGATATCGACGTCGCCGTCGGTCGAGAGAGCGCCCGTGGCCGAGTCGCGGGTGGTCCCGGAGACCTTTCGGCACAGGCACGTATGGCAAATACCGATACGGCACCCGTGCCTCGGGCGAAGGCCCGCGCCCTCGGCCATGGGGAGGATGGGCCCTCGGCCCTCGGCTGTCTTGCCCGCGCGCGCGAACGTGACCGTACCGCCCTCGCGTGCCGGGTCTCCCTCGTGGACGGGCGGGATCGCTGGCGCCGAGAACGCCTCGGTGTGGAGCTTCGTGAGATCGCCTCTCGCCGCGAGCTCGGCGCGCACGACCTCGAGCATGCCCGGGGGGCCGCACGCGAACACCTCCCACGACGCGAGATCGGGCACTTGCGCGGAGAGGGCTCCTTCGCTCATGGGGCCGTACGCGATCGCGACGCGGAGGCCCGGGCAGGTGAGGGGCGCGGCCGCTGCGATCGCGTCGAGCTCGGCGCGAAACAGCGCGTCGCGCGGCGACTTTGCCCACGTGAGAAAGACCACTTCCCCCCGGTGCCGCCGCTCGACGAGGGTCCGCAGCATCGCCATCACGGGCGTGATTCCGCTCCCGCCGCTGACGAGCAAGAGGCGATCGTGAACCGGCGTGCCGAGCACGAAGTCCCCCGCGGGGGCGCCGAGCTCGACGAGGTCTCCCTCCCGGAGGGCCGGCGCGTCTCGCTCCGTGAGCCGCGGCGTCACGAGGCCGGAGGGCCGCGCGCGGACGGTGAGCTCGATCGTGCGGCGCCCTGCGTGCTCGCGCGGCTCGGCGCTGGCAATGGAGAAGATGCGCGTGCGCCGGACCCCGTCGATCTCCAGGGTGAGGGCCGTGTGCTGGCCGGCGCGGTGGCGCGGGAAATGTGGGCCCGGGCGTAGCACCAGGGTGACCGTGTCGTAGGTCTCGCGCCGCACGAAGACGACCTCGGCGTGGTGAGCCCGGCGCGAGCGGAGCGGCGCCACGAGGCCGACGAAGTCGTCGAGAGTGCGGGGGTAGACGAGCGCGGACGCGAGGCGCGCGCCCCAGGAGACGGGATTGAGCGTGTCGAGCATGTCGAGCATGAGCGTGCCTTTCGACCTCGCGCAGAGGACGCGAGGCTCGTGCCGCGCGAGGCGGCGTTCTGGGGGGAGAGAGCGCGGGCGCGAGGCGCGCGCCGGCAAAGGGAGGCGAGCCACGCGGCGTCAGCAGGCCGCGAGAGGAGCTGCGAGAGTGCTGCCGCCGAGCGGCTCTAGCGGCGCGCCTTCTGGCGCTTGTGTTTCGTGAGCACCGCGGCCGCGCCGCTCTCGGTGGCGCTGCGCTGAGAGCGCTCCATTTCTCGAGCGAACACGAGCCGCACGGCCTCGAGGCTCACCGGACGGAGCTCGGCGTACGTGGTGTCGACGTCGTCGCCGAGCGCGTCGGCGTTCTTCATGAAGTAGGCGGTGAGGTCGTCGGCCAGCCGGCCGAGCTGCTTCTGCATGAGCGCGAAGGCGCCCTCGGCGGTGTGGAGCGGCATGCCGACCGCGTCTAGCCTGAGCAGGAGGCCGAGCCTCGCGGGGCTCTCGACGAGGTACGCGTCGCCGCGCCGCTCGACCGCGCCGACCCTCGCGAGCTCACCCAGGAGCCCGGGGCGCCTGCCCGCGAGCTCCGCGCCGAGCTCGGCCTCGGTCATGACCTTGGGGCGATCCGAGGCCCACGGCGACGACAGCTGGTCGTGCGAGCCGATCCACTCGTTGAGCGAGAACTCACCCTTCGCGGTGCGCTCGAGCACGTCGCGGATGGCCCGGATGCGGAGCCCGCGGTCTTGGAGCTGCGTGATCTGGGCGAGCCGCTCGACGTGAACCTGGCTGTAGTAGGCCACGCGCCCGCGGATCGTCGGCTTCGGGAGCGCGCCCTCCGACTGGTAAAACCGGATCGTGCGGCTCGGCACGCGGGTCTGCTCGGCGAGCTCGTCGATCGTGAGCTCGCGCTCGGCCGCGTGAGCCGAGGCGTCGGGCTGGGTCGGTTCTTGGGGGGTCGGTGCTCGCTCGCGCGCCATCTCGGGAGAGGGGAGCATAGCGCCGAAGAGGAGGTTTGCTGCGCCAGTCATCACGGTGACAGTTATGATTGTGACAGCGACCACTGTCAAGGTGCGGGCGGATGTTTTTTCCGACTCAGAGCGCTGGGCGGGAAGTCACCTCACGGGACGAGCGCGCAGGAGGGGTGGAAGCCCGCCGGGAGGCCGGTCGCGTAGGGGGAGGGGGTCGCGCCGTACGGGTGATCCTGAAGGAAGCGCCACGCCGAGGCCCGAACCGCCGCGGGGATGTCGTGCCCCTGCCCATGATCACACAGGACCGGGAAGTGACCTCGCACCTTGATGAAGTCGACATAGCGCTCGCTGGTGGTCTGGAGCACGTAGGGGAACACCTTGTCGTCGGCACCCCCGTGCAGCACCAGCGCGGCGAAGCGCGCGCCGGGCGCATCGCTCGTGGGGGCCATCGTGGCGGTCAGCCCGCCGCTGTACGACACCACGCTCGCGAGGTAGCTCGCGCGGCGGAGGCTCATCACGCTCGTGTGAAAGCCGCCCGCGCTCAAGCCCACCGAGTGGATCCGCCGCGCGTCCACCCCGACCCGCATCGCCGCGCAGGCCAGCAGCTCGTCGGCCACGCGGAGATCGTCGTCACGCACGCCGTCGGCGAGGAACCACGGCAAGATCCCCGCCGCGGGATCGTGCTCGGGCGCGATCACCACCCCGCCTTGCGCCAAGATCGCGTCGATCTGCGCGCGGCCGAGCGCATACTCGGCCTGCGCTGGCGCGTTGGTCGTGCCGTGCCAGTAGAAGACTACCGGCCCGTCCAACGTCGCCGCCGCCGTCGAGATCCACACCTGGGCCCTTCGAGGCGCGACGCCCGCGGGCGCGACAGTGATCATGCCCTCGACGAGCTGGGGGCACGCGCCGGTCGGCCGAGGGAGCGCGCCCACCCGCCCGCTCGCGTCGCCCCCCGCGTCCACGGCGCCCGCGTCCGCGTCGGGGCTCGCGCCCGCGTCGGCGCCCGCCTCGCTCGAATCGCTCGCGTCGGGGACCTCGAGGCGTGCGTCCGCCGCCGCTCCATCCGGCGCGCCCCCGTCCGGCGGGCTCGCGTCGGGATCCCCGACCAGGGCCGAGGCGCCCCCACAAGCCAGCAACGTCAGCCCGAGGATGCTCCAAGCAGCGCGCATTCCGAAGAGACTACCCGCCGCGCAGGCGCTCCGCCCGAGGCCGACGTCGCTCGCGCGCGACCGCGGCGCGTGGGCCGCCGGGCCCATCGCGCAGCACAGCTTAGCGAGGGCATGCGCAATCGTCCTCTCACGCAGCTGGCTCTGGTCTCCCTGGCGTCCCTCCTGCTCGCGGTCGGGTGTGCACCCCCCGTGTCGATCGGCATTTCTTCGACACGCGCGAACAGCTCGTCGAGCTCGTCGCGATCCGCCGCGCTCAACCTCATGCCGCCGAGCAGGTTCGGCAACGTGACGAACACGTCGTTGGAGGCCAAGTCGAGCCGGTAGCTCCGGCGGTTGGAGGCACCAGGCGGCGCGCCGAGGGTGTCACCGCGCACCTCGAACTTCGTGGCTCCCACGAGGAACGTGGGCAGGTCCGCCGCCGGAGCGGGGCGCGGCAGACCCTCGAGCGGATCGGCAGACGGCGGGTTCGGGTTCGGGTTCGGGTTCGTGGCCTCGACGACGGTCGTGCCGCCACCGCCTACGCCCGGCTCGCCCTCCACACCTCCCCCGATGCCCGACCTGTGCGCCTACGACGGCCAGACCGCGGATCTCGTGGTGACCCGCGACCGCGTGGGCACGACCTACCTCGCCGAGGACACCAACTGCCTCCACCGCAAGGACGTCCGGTACGCCAAGAGCGTCGGAGCGGTGCTCGCCTGGTTCGATGCGCACGTGCGCCTCCCGGGCGCCTCCCCCTGAGGCGCGGCCGACGAGGCGCTCCTTGCGTGGGTCGAGCGCCCGGCGCGCTCTCGATGGGGCGATGGTATTCAGGGGTAGTGGACACCCCGCAGCGGCGCATCGTTCAGGCCGAGGCCTTGGCCTGGCTTCGAGAGAACCCCGCCGCGGAGGGCACGAGCGTCGTCACCTCCCTGCCCGACGTGTCCGAGACCCCGAAGCTCTCCCTCGCGGAGTGGCGGGCGTGGTTCGTGGACGCGGCGAGGCACGTGCTTCGCTGGGTGCCGAGCCACGGCGTGACTCTGTTCTACCAAAGCGACATTCGCCACGCGGGCGAGTGGGTCGACAAGGCCTACCTCGTGCAGCGCGCCGCGGAGGGTGGGCCGCAGCGGCTGCTCTTCCACAAGATCGTGTGTCGCAAGCCTGCGGGCACGCCGGGCCTCGGCCGCGCCGCGTACTCGCACCTCTTGGCCTTCGGCGGCTCAGGGCTCGAGCTCGGGGCGATGTGTCGGGTCTCCTCGGGCCCGGACGTGCTGCCTGAAGCCGGCGCCATGTCGTTCAGCGGCGCCATGGGGCTCGCGGCGGCGCGCCTCGCGTGCGCGTTCCTCCGCGACGCGACGAACACCCGCGTCGTCGTCGATCCGTTCTGCGGGCAAGGGCGGAGTGCTCGCCGTCGCCAACGCCATGGGCTTCGACGCCGTCGGCGTCGACCTGAGCGCGCGGCGTTGCAGGTCGGCGCGCAAGGTCGTCTATCCAGGCGAGCTTGGGTGAGCCGCGGGCCCGCGCGCCCGGTACCCACGCTGGCGGCCAGCCGTCCGGGCCGGAGCCCCGCCAAAGGCGCGCGCCGCGCCCCCGTGCGATGCTTGGGGAATGCAAACCCCGCGCAGCCCTCGCGCACGGCTCGTCACGTTCATGGCGACACCTCGCCTGCGGCTCGGGCTCGCCATCGTCGTCTCCTGCGGGGGCACCCCCCCGAGCGTCCCCTCGGACGCGACCTCGCCCACGCCCACGCTCTCCGAAGCGGGCGCCCCGGCCCCGCTCGTCGACGCGGCCTCTCCCAGCGACGCGGGCGGCGACGGCGGCTCGTGGAGCCCGCTGCCGGCGCTCGCGGGCGGCCCCCGTCAGGAGACCGCGGTGGTGGCGCTCGGCAGGAAGCTTTACGTCATCGGCGGGTTCGACGCGAAGACCGAGATGAGCGCCGCCGTGGAGGTCTTCGACCCCAGCGCGGGCACGTGGTCGAGCGCGGCCCCGCTCCCAAACGCCCTCCACCACGCGAACGCCGCCGCTGTGGATGGCAAGCTCTACGTGGTGGGGGCGCTCGGGTCGTCCTTTCGCGCATTGAGCCTCTCGATAGCCTACGATCCTGCCACCAACACGTGGACACCCCGCGCGTCACTGCCTCTCGGCGCGGAGCGTGGAGCCTCGGGCGTGGCGGTCGTCGGCACCAAGATCTATGTGGCCGGCGGGCTCCGCGGCGGCGCCGTGGCTTTGTTCTCGGCCTACGACACGACCGCCGACACGTGGGAGGATCTCCCCGCCATCCCGGCGCCGAGCGATCACCTCGTGGCCGGCGCCGTGGGCACGACGGTCTACCTCATCGGCGGCCGTCAGGCGGCGATCACGAGCCACACAGCGCGCATAGATGCCTACGACACGCTCACTCGCACGTGGAGCGCGCGGGCCCCCATGCCTACTTCGCGCGACGGCGCCGCGACGG
>Ga0073904_10002170_pt1 | contig 14840 bp, 12 predicted proteins | sample KloWWTrecipitate_FD_66668 | JGI IMG/M metagenome (GOLD analysis project Ga0073904, IMG submission 66668) | Active sludge microbial communities from Klosterneuburg, Austria, studying microevolution and ecology of nitrifiers - Klosterneuburg... | ecosystem: Engineered > WWTP > Aerobic digester >...
CGATGGTGGGCGAATGCGGCGTGCAACGATCACGGTCCTCGCGCCGGCGATGGTGGTGCAGAGCAGCGTGATCTCCTCCCCCTCGATGCGCCCGAGGAGGCGGAGGAGGTCGTCGGGTTCGATCGGAAAGGCGCGGCGGCGAATCTCGGCCGGGCGCCAGTGGTGCGCCCGGAGGGTCTCTTTGAGGCGGCGTACCGAGAAGGGTGTTACCTCAAGGACTTCGAAGGTCGCGGCCATGGGGTCGAAGGATGGGGTATCGGCGGTGAGGTAAGCGACCTGCTCATCGAGCATCCGTGCGCCGAGGCGGTGGCCAAGGTGGCGGACCAATCCCGCCCGGGTGACGCACGATTCGGGGTCGAAGACGAAGACTCCGGCTGGCACGGTTTCCGGCGGGGCTTCGGCCTCAACGGATGTGAGGAATGCCCCGGCGGGTAAGAGCACGGCCCGGCGCAGGCCTGGTTGGGCGCCCGCGCCGGACCAGATGGTTATCTCCCGCAGGCCGGCGCCGAACTGGACTGCCTCCATTTCGGCTGAGGCGGGGATTCGGGCATGGTCGATGCCGGGAGGCGCTTTGAGCACTGCCGCCCGGGCCGTGGAGGCGAGGTCGAGGCATGTATCCCACCCGGGCGAGAAGGCCGCGGGATCGAAGGTTCGCCGGGCTCCCTCGCGACGGGAGGGATCGAGAATGATGGCGTGCTCTTCGATGTGGAGGGGCGGCCGCGCCGCATCGCCCACCACCAGCGATGCCGCGGGGATGTTTGCGCGGGCGAGGATTGCGGTGGCGCGGTCGCGCTCGACCCCGACGGCGCGCAGGCCGCCAGCCGTGCAAGGGCCGAGGTCGCCGCCGAGCCCGCAGGTGAGGTCGGCGATGGGCAGACCGAGGGCCGTGAGCCTTTCGGCCCGGCGCCGGGCGATGGCAGGGTGCGTCATCATTTCGAGCCCGGGACCCGTGAGCAACATCGCGCGCTGCGCATTGCCGAAGCGGGCCGCCGCCCGGGCGACCAGGATCGCCTGCTCCGAAAGGGCTGACGCTTCTGCCGGCGGGTATGACTTGCGGAGCGCGGAAACGAGCTTGTTGGGGTCAGCGCGCACGGCGGCCGGTGGGAGCTCGGCGAGGGCGGCCCGCCCGGCAGGGCTGGCGAGGTAGCGGGCGCGGGCGATGTCCACGTCCAGAGGGTGGGGGAGTGCTGCCAACGTGCAACGTGCGACACTCGATCGGTGGCGAACATCCTCTGCCTGGACTTCGACGGAATCATCGTGCCGGGCGACATAGCGCGGCGGATTTTCGATCGCTTTGCTGAGCCGGGATGGGATGAGCTGGAGTCCCGCAAGATGCGGGGAGAGCTCACACCCGAGCAGTTCCGCGCGGCTACCCTCGGCCTGGTGGAGTCCGAAAAGGCGGAGTTGGCGGAGTTTGTTGCGGCGGTTGCGCTACCGCGGCCGGGGCTGGCCGGGGTGTTGGGCCTCGCGCAGTGGCAGGGCTGGGTGCCGATGGTGGTGAGCCCGGGGTTCGATTTCTACGTGGACCCGGTGCTCGATGTGATGGGCATGGACCGGCTCGCACGGCATGTGGGGCGAACGCGGCGCGATTACCGTTGGCGCGTTCGCTACGAAAGCCCACGCGGGGTCGAGCTGGAAGAGGGCTTCGTGCTTTCGTACCTCTCGGCGTTGCGGGACGCGGGCGACTTCGTTGTGTATGCCAGCGTGGATGAGGATGCCGCCGTTGCGGCAGCCGCGGCCTCGATGGTGTTTGCCGGGGGCGGCCTATTGAAGCGGCTGGAGGGCGCGCACGAGCGGATCCACCCCTTCGAAGGCTTTGAAGAGCTCTGGCGGGTTATCGAAAGCGAGTGCCCGGCTGGCGGCTGAGGGACTGTGCAGACGCTGCCGAAGCGGGTAGTATGCAGGCGTTCTATTTCTGCCATAGAGGAGGCGCACAGGTGGGAGACAAGAGCCCCAAGAGCACTCGGAAAGCTACAAAGCAGAAGGCCGTTGCCAAGACCGCGAAGGGCGCCGCCGCGGAAAAGAAGTAGTTCCGCGCCGGCGAAGTTCGACTGGCGCCTCCCGGGTGGGAGGCGCTACCGTGTCCCGCCATGTACAGGGAACTCGGTCCCGATGATCACCTTGCGATACTGGGCCTCGAGCCTGGTGAGCTTCCCGATGCCGTGCTCCTCCTGGGCGTACTGGATGTGCACGAGGGAGCGAAGCGGTTCGCCGGCTACCTGGATGACGCCCGGTTTTCGAGGTCGGAAACGAGCGCGAGCGGAATACCCTACTACCTGGGGCAACATGCCGGCGTGCGGGTCGCGCTGAGTGCGTGCTTCGGCGGGCCGATGGCGGCGATGTTCGCGCACACGTGGTGTGGCGCCGGGGTGCCGGCCGTGGTGCAACTGGGCTGGTACGGGGCTCTCCAGGAAGGGACCTCGCTCGGGGACGTGGTGGTACCGCGGCACGCGGAACGGCAGGACGGCGTCTCGGACTGGTACCTGCCAAAAGGGATCCTGTCGGATGCGAGCCCGGACCTGGCCGAAGCGATCGTCGCCCGGCTGCGGGCGCGGAATATCCCGGCGGATCAGCACGCTATTTACTCGACGCCCGCGCTCCTGGCCGAATCTCGCGACGTGATCGCCGACTGGTCGCGGCACGGGTACCACGGCGTCGATATGGAGACCGCGGCGACCTTTGCCGTGGCGAAGCACATGGGAGTGCGCCGGGCGGCCGCTCTCCTGCGGATCGATGACCTGGTGGCGGAAGAGCACTCCATCGCGCGCGGGTTATCGCGCGAGCTGCGCGCGTTCATGCGGGAGCGCGAGCGGGAGGTGGTGCATGCCGCGATCGAGGCGGTGGGGGACGCCAGGCCAGGCACGGGCTTTGTCGGCGGCGGGCGAACGCTCTAGCATGCGCCCACCACCTTACCGAGGAGTAGACCGTGGAGTTTTGCAGGTACGAAAAGGAAGGGCACGTCGCCCGGATTACGATCACGCGCCCGGAGGTGATGAACGCGTTGCATCCTCCGGCCGGCCGCGAACTGCAGCAAGCGTGGGACGAATTCGCGAATGACGATGATGCCTGGGTGGCCGTGCTCACCGGCGAGGGCGACCGGGCCTTCAGCGCCGGGAACGACCTGAAGTACACCGCGGAGATGTCGCGCCTGCCGAAGGAGGAGCGCCCCGACCTCTCCTGGCCTGCGGGCGGTTTCGGTGGCGTGAGCAGCCGTTTCGACCTCTTCAAGCCGACCATCGCGCGGGTGAATGGGTTTGCCCTTGGCGGCGGGCTTGAGATGGCGCTCTGGTGCGACATCATCGTGGCGGCGGACCACGCCGAAGTGGGGCTCCCGGAGCCACGGCGCGGGCTCATCGCGGGCGCGCTTGGGGTGCACCGGCTGCCGCGGCAGCTCCATCTCAAGCAGGCGATGGGGTACCTCCTCACGGGCCGCCACATCCCGGCTCAGCGGGCGTACGAACTCGGGCTGGTGAACGAAGTTGTCCCGCTGGCGAAGCTCGATGACGCGGTCGATGCCTGGGTGGCGGATATCGTCCGCTGCGCGCCGCTGTCGGTCCGCTCGACGAAGGAGTGCGTCATGCGCGGCCTGGATATGCCGCTGCCCGAGACGGCCGTCGCCCGCTTCGAGTGGGAGATGCGCCGCCGCGTGAGCGAGGATTCGATCGAAGGCCCGCGGGCCTTCGCCGAGAAGCGCGCCCCGAACTGGACGGGCAAGTGAGGCGCGGTCAGGCGCTCGCCGGCGGGAGCGCCCACATGGTGCCCGCCGTGCGGACCGCCAGGGCGTCGCGTTCCAGAGCGGCAAGGTAGGTCTCGATGCGCCCGGCGTGGTACGCGGGGAGCATCGATGCCAGTACGTCGACGGTGGCAGGCCCGGCGCGGAGGGCATCGATGATACGTCCCCGGGCGAAACGGGCCGTATCCTCGAACGCGACCGCGGGGCGGGTGGCTGGCGCGCCCGGCGGGTAGCCTGCCGCTCGCCAGGCGCAGGTCGCGGCAACCGGGCACGCCTGGCAGCGCGGGGCGCGGGCGGTGCAGACCATGGCGCCGAAGTCCATAAGGGCCAGGTTGTGGTCGCGCGCGTTGCTGGTTGGAAGCAGCGATTCGGCGATGGTGCGCACGGCCCGGGGCGGAACCTCGCGCTGTGTGGCCACCCCGGCGACGACCCGCGCCAGCAGGCGGGCGATGTTCGTATCGAGCACGGCCACACGCTCGTTGCCGGCGAATGAGCGCACGGCAGCCGCGGTATATGGGCCAATCCCGGGGAGGGCCAGCAGGGTGGCACGGTCCGCGGGCAGGAGACCACCGTGCTCGCGCTGGACGGTGGCGGCGAGCCGGTGCAGGTTCACGGCCCGCCGGTTGTAACCGAGGCCCCGCCAGGCGCGGATGACCTCGGCCGGGGGTGCGCTGGCGAGCGCCGGGAAGCCCGGCCACCGCTGGAGCCATCCCGCGTAGTAAGGGATGACGCGCTCGACCTGGGTCTGCTGGAGCATGACCTCGGAGACGAGCACGGCGTAGGGGTCGCGCGTGAGCCGCCACGGGAGCGCATGCCGGCCGTTCGCCGCGTACCAGCGGAGCACGGCACGACGAAAACGCGCGCCGTCAGAGGTCGCGGATATCGAGGTCTTCCGCATTCATCCGGGACATGAGCGCGAGGGCCTCATCGGTCAGCATGAGGTCGAGGAAGAGTCGGCGCTCGAGGGCGAGGCCTTCGCCGAGCGAGGTATCGGGGGCTCCGCGAACCAGCCGTTTGATGTGGGCCAGCGCCTTTGGCGGCCGGCTGGCAAGTTCCGCGGCGATCGCCTGCGCCCGCGAAAGGGCTCCACCGGCCGGCGCGACTTCGTGCACGAGGCCCAGGCCCAGCGCTTCGGCGGGGCCCACGGTGCGCCCGCGGAGGATGAATTCGAGCGCCCGCCCCGCGCCGATGAGCCGCGCGAGCCGCTGCGTCCCGCCGGCGCCGGGGAGGATGCCCACCTTGACCTCCGGCAGGCCGATCAGGTGGCCGCCCTCCTCGGTCACGCGGATGTCGCAGGCGAGCGAGAATTCGAAACCGCCGCCCATCGCAAAGCCGTTGATGGCGGCGATCACCGGTTTCGGCATCGTCTCGAGGCGGTGGAACACGCGGTCGATGTCGCGTTCCGGGACGGCTGCGGCCGGGTCGAGGGTGAACCCCGAGGTGCGCAAGCGGCGGGCGAGCGCTTCCAGCTCGCGGACTGAATAGTGGCGGATGAAGACGCCGGGCACGCCGCCGGTGAAGACGACGGCGCGGACGTCCGGGTCGGTTTCGAGCGCGAGGGTAATCGCATCCAGCTCCTGGACGGTGGCCGTGTCCATGTACCCGCCGGGCGGGTTGGTGATGGTGACGGTAGCGACACCACTGGACGAGGCCAGATGGAGCTGGGCCACGGCTACTCTTCCTCTTCCTCGCCGTCCTCGTCATCAGCTGCGGACGACTTCACGCTGGGGACGAGGGCCATATCGCCGCCGCCTTCGCGGCGGGGCTTGCGCGGCGCGGGCACTTCCTTCAGGCGGGAGCCGAGCGCGCTGAGGTCGGCCGGGGCAGCGCCGGCCGGGGCGACGACTGCGACGACACCGGAATCGCGCAGGACGCGGAGCTCGGAAACGCTGGCACTGGCGTCGATCGTGGCCATCAGCCCGGCGCCCGAGAACGAAGCAAGGCGCACGAGCCCGAGCTGGGTAGAGAGCTTCATCGGGCCGGCGGGGCGTTCGACATAGAGGGCATCGAGGCCGAGTGGAGCAAGCGAGCGAAGGGTGTTGTCTTCTACCGTTGCGTGCGCGATCACCACGTGGCCCATCTTTTCGGGGTCGACGGCGCCGGAGTCGGTGGTTTCGAGCGCACAAACGGCGAAATCACAGCCTGCCGCGCGGAGCGTCTCCGCATCGGACTCGGTGAGCGCGGGGAGGAGCGCGCCGGCGGCCACCTTCGGCCCGGCCACGCCAGCCATGGCAGTTGCGGCCGCGGCGGCATCGCCCAGGCGGAAGATGACTGCGTCGGCGCCTCCATCCAGGGCGGCCTTCGCCTCTGCCGTTGTCGTGGCGGTGGCGACGAGCGCCATGGCCCTGGGCTGTTCGCGGCTGACCGGACCGAAGCCGATGGCGGGCCCGTCGCGGCGCTGGAGTCGGGCGATGGTCTTCTGAAGCTGGCTCATATGTTCCCTTCGATTTCCGGCAGCGACGAGCGCACGGGGCTTCCCGCCTGGATGACTGCCCGGATGGATGACTGGTTGGCGAGGATGCCGAGTTCCGCGAGGGGGTCGGCATCGAGGATGAGGAGGTCGGCGGCGAGGCCGGCGCGGATGCGGCCGGTCTCGGAGTCGAGCTTGAGGAGATCGGCGGCCCACGCCGTGGAGGCGAGCAATGCCGCGGCGGGGGAAAGGCCGAGCGAGGCGAGGCGGATGGTCTCCTGGGCGTTTTCGCCAGGGTGGTTCATCGGCGTCCCCTGGTCGGTGCCCATGGCGATGCGGACACCCGCGCGGATGGCGGCGCGAATGCTCCGCTCGTGGGATTCGAGAACCTGCCAGCCCTTTTCGACCATGAAGAGGGGGATGCCTGCCTCGATCCCGCGGTGAGCGATCTGCCAGGGAGCGGTGTAGGTGGCGACCAGGTAGGTGCCCCTCTCGCACATCAGCGCGATGGCTTCATCGTCGAGCCAGACGCCGTGTTCGATGGAATCGACCCCGGCGCGGATGGCGTTCTTGATGCCATCCGTCGCCTGGGCGTGCGCCGCCACGATGCGGAAGGCCTTATGCGCTTCTTCGACTCCCGCGCGGAGCTCATCTTCGGTGAAGCTAGGTGAGCGGGGATCGACGCCGGGCGTCATCACGCCGCCGCTGGCGAAGAGCTTGATGGCGCTGGCCCCTGCACGGAGCTGCTCGCGCACGGCCTTGCGGACCGCATCGGGGCCATCGGCTTCGGTGGCGATGAAGCCGTGGCCGTGCCCGCCGGTCATCGTTACGCCGAGCCCGGCGGCGAGGATGCGCGGACCAGGGATGAGGCCCGACGCGACGGCATTGGCGAGGTGGATGTTGAGCTGGTCCGCGGCGCCGAGGTCGCGGACCGTGGTGATGCCGGCCATCACGGTCTGGCGCGCATAGGTGGCTGCTTTCCATGCGCGGAGGGCGAGAGGCTCGCTGGCGGCCGCGTTCAGTTCGGTCGGGTTGCCGCTGGCGGTGAGGTGGACGTGGCAGTCGATCAGGCCGGGAGTGATGAACTTCCCGGAGCAATCGATACGGAGGCCCGGTGTTTCCGGGGCCGGCCCGGCGGCGATGGACTCGATGCGGCCGCCGCGAACGGCGACATCGGCGCGGCCAAAGGTACGGGAGGCATCATCGAAGATGTGTCCCCCGGCGAGGACAAGCGGCGGGGCGCCAGCGTTTTCCGGTGTACTCACGTTCTGGCCATTGTCCGGGCGGCAGCGATGTGGGGGCAACCCGGCAGCGCGTTTCCCATGCTCCGGGTAGGCTGGAAAGGAGAAGAAATCAGGAGTCCGACATGGCCCAGCAGTACCCAGCCCCGCCGGAAATGGCGATTGACCCGGCGAAGAGCTACAGCGCGACGATCGAGACCTCGGCCGGCACAATGACCGCCGAGTTCTTCACGGCGGATGCGCCGGCGACGGTGAACAACTTCGTCTTCCTCGCCCGCGATGGCTACTACCAGGACGTAATCTTTCACCGCGTGATCAGCGGCTTCATGATCCAGGGTGGTGACCCGACGGGCACCGGCCGCGGTGGCCCCGGCTACCGCTTCAATGATGAGCCGGTGAAGCGCCAGTACCTGCGCGGCACGCTCGCGATGGCCAATGCCGGCCCGAATACGAACGGCAGCCAGTTCTTCATCATGCACGCGGACTATGCTCTGCCGCCCGCCTACACCATCTTCGGCAAGCTCACTTCGGGCGAGGATGTGCTCGACGCGATTGCCAGCGCACCGACGGGCGCCCAGGACCGGCCCGCGAACCCGGTCGCTATCGGCTCTATCACGATTCACGAAGCCTGACCGCCCCCGGCGCCTTTGCTCATCCAGAGCGCGACGCCGATGTTGTCGATCCCCCCGCGGGCGTTGGCCGAATCGACCAGCGCCCGCGCGGCGTCTTCGGCGGTCGCCGCCGCACCCATGATGGCGCCAATTTCATCGTTCGAAAGCATCCTGAAGAGCCCATCGGTGCAAAGGAGCAGCGCATCGCCCGGCTCGATCATGAGCGTGACCGTTGCCGCTCCGGCGGAATCGGCGATGCCGATCCCCGCGGTTATCACGTTCCGCCAGGGATGCGATTCGGCGGCATCCGCGGCCAGCCGGCCCTCGCGGATTTCGCCCGCCACCCATGAATCGTCCTCGGTCACCTGGAGGAGGACATTGTTGTGGAAATGGTAGGCGCGGCTATCGCCGAGGCTGGTTAGCGTGGCGGAGTGGCCTTCGATGCAGGCGGCGACGAGCGTGGTCGCCATGTTTTCGAAACCGCGTTCTTTGCCCTGCAGCAGGCGGATTCGCTCGTTGGCGAGGTTGACAGCGGTCAGGAGGAGCGCGCCGGGCGCGGCGGCGCCGCGGAATTCCTCGAACAGCTCGGCTACGACGCGGACGGTCTCTTCGGCGGCGAGCGCCCCGCCCGGGGCCCCGCCCACGCCATCGGCTACAACCAGCAGCGCCAGGCTTCCGCCGAGGCGGCGGGCCAGCACGCGGTCCTGGTTCTCGGCCCGAACCCTGCCCGTATCGGCGATGGCCGCGATGGCATGGCTCATGCGCCCTTCCACACCCCCGCCGCGACGCGGAGGAAGTTGCCGTGGCAGATGCGTTCGATCGCGCCATCGGAATAGCCGCGCGATTGGAGCGCGCGCAGCACATGTGGAAGGCCGGTCGCATCGCCGATGACCGCCGGGATATCGGTGCCATCGAAATCGGTGCCGAACGCGACGTGCTCATCGCCGGCGAGGTTCACGATGTGCTCGAAGTGGCTGACGATGAGATCGAGCGCGGTATCCGGGTTCGCCTGCATGTCGGGGCGGAGGAAGATGTTGGCGAAGTTGATGCCGATGGCGCCGCCCTTGTTCGCGAGTGCCCTGACCTGGCCGTCATCCAGGTTGCGGACGTGGGGCGAGATCGCCTGCACACTGGAATGGGTGGCGACGATCGGGTTACGCGATTCGGCGAGCATGTCCCAGAAGCCGGCGGGGTTGATGTGGGAGACATCGAGGATGATGCCCAGTTCATCGCACTCGTGGACGAGCTGGCGACCGACGTCGGTCAGGCCGGTCGTCGGCAGGCTCCCGTTGAAGGCAACGCCGTGGGCGAAGATGGTGGAGCGGCTCCAGGTGGGCGCCAGGCAGCGGAGACCCGCTTCGTAGAATACCCGCAGTTCCTTCAAGCTCGAGGAGATGGGGTCGGCTCCTTCGAACATGAAGACTGAGGCGAAGGCATCAGCGGCCCAGGCAGCGCGGATCTCGGATACCGTGCGGCAGATGCGGAAACGGCCCTGCGACCGGTCCGCGATGCGGAAGACGTCGTTCATCTCATCGATGGCATAGGCGAGGGCGTTGTATTCGGCGCGTTCGTTCGAGAGGTAGATGGAAGTGAAGCAGCCGCCGAGTCCGCCACGCATCGCGCGCGGCAGATCGACGTGGCCGCGGCGGGAGTCCTCGATGTGGGTCCCGCCTTCCGGAGCGGATGCGTCTTCGAGGAAGTCGCGGCCGCCGCCGGGGCCGAACATGGTCCTGCGGGGCTTGACCTGGGTGATGAAGTCTTCGTGCCCGTCGAAGATTGGCGGGAATTCGCGGTTGAGTGCTGGGATCACGGCGGGGCCTCGGCCGGGGTGGGTGGAGAGAGTGTACGCCGCCAGACGAACGGGGGGCGATTGCCCTACGATGCTGCTCGATGGCGGCTACACGGGCTGAAAACACGGCTGCTTCGCGGCCCCGGTGGCTGCTCCCGGCGGGGCTGGTGGTGGTTTTCGTGGCGGCGCTCGCCGGAGTGGTGCTGTTCGCGCGCGATGCCGCGGAGCCCGATGCCCCGCCGGCGCCCGGCGCCTTCACGGTTCCGCCGGGTCCTTCGTGGGTGAGCTACGACGTTGAACGCGCCGAGGGCGGGTCGTTGCGCCTCGTCACCGGTAGTGGGCAGCAGTCGAATGCGCTCGACCTGGCCATTGGCCCGGATACACCGGCCTGGATTCTCGAACCGGCATCGCTGGCGGAGCTGCGTACCCCTCTCGTGGTCAACGTCATCGGGATCCCGAACGAGGTCAGGAATTTTACCATTCGCCTGCTGGCGTTTGCCCCGGGTACCGGGGGCGAGGACCTGGCCGGTGAGTTCGTGCCCCTGCGTGGAGGGTTCGCGGGCCACGAAGTCTCCGAAGATGCACGCGAGCGGCCCGTGGTTTCGGGCGTGGTCGAGAGGTTTTCCGGGAACACCGGCTATGTGAGGACGCAGGCGGGAACGCTGACGATCGAACTCGGCGACGGCGCCCCGGTGCGGCTGTTGCGAGAGGCGCGCGCATCCGATATCCGCGCCGGTGACCGTGTGGCGCTCTTCCTGGGGCCGGATGGCCGCCCGGATCTCTCGCTCGGGGTGCTGGTGTTGCCGGGGCCCGGCTGAGGCTACTCGGCGCGCAGGGCCAGGGCATCGGAGGTTCGCGCGATGAGGCGGCCAGCCAACCCAAGCGCAAGTGCGAAAACCGCCAGAACGAGCAATCCCCCCGCGATGACCATCGGCCAATCGGTCTGGAGGATGAAGGCGGGCTCGGCTGGCTGCCCGGCAGTGTCGATATCGAGGAACGAGAGCATTCGTTCGCTGATCAAGCGGCCGAGGTAGACGCCGCCGGCGAGGCCAAGCACCGCGACGATCCCGTATTCGAACGCGAGCAGCCCGACCACCTGGCCGCGCGAGAGTCCCATTGCGCGGAGGACGGCGAACTCCCCACGCCGGCGCTCGATCGCCATCCAGAGCGAAACCAGCAGGGCGGCGCTGACCAGGAGCAAGACCGCGCCGAATGCCAGGTAGAGGATTCCAGCGCCCCCGGCAGCGATAAGCGGATTGCTGGCGATGCGTTCGAGCTCGGAGCCCCGGTCCGTGGTCCGGTCGAGGTCGAACGGATCGAGTCCGAGGGTGGTAACCAGGGCTGTCGTATCCGCCCCCGGTTCGAGCGAAAGCCACGCCTCGTTGGTCCCGGGCGTGCGATCCATGCTCGCAAGCCCGATCCAGCTGAGCAGGTGATCGCGATTGAAGACGATGGCCGGGCTTTGCAGCGTCGCCAGCGTGGGGAACCGTTCGAACGTGCCGCTAATGCGAATGGGGATGAGCGCGGCGCCGATCTCGATGACGCTGGTCGCACCGATGCCCGCGCCTGTGCTGGCGACAAACGAATCGCTGACAATGACGGGCAGGGGGATGTTCGGCTGGGCCAGGTAGAGACCCCAGACCGGGCTGCTCTGCCCGGCCGATCGCTGGAGTTTCCCGGCCGAGCCGCTCACCGCGCCTTCCCGGGTAACTTCGAAGACATCCTGTTTGGCGATCCGCGCGGGGAGCGGCGCCCACCCGGGTGGCCCATCGAAGTTATCAAGCACGGTTTCCCGGCCATCGCCGGCCGCGATGAGATCATCGAAGCGGAGGACCAGGTTCACCGCGTTGTGCCGGTTCGAAGGCTCGGTGATGACGAGTGAGACGAGAGTCAGCGGCGCGGGGAGTGCTCCGGAGTAGTCGCGCCGGATAGTGGTCGAATATTCGCCCCAGCCAGGCTGTTCGAGGCGTCCCATGTCGAGCATCTGGTAGTAGCCTTCGGCATCGCGGACGCGCGCCCAGAGCGTCATCTGGGCGTTGGTCTCGGGGAGATGCACACTGACGCGGATGGTATCGGCGCCGGGCGGGAGTGCCTTTCCACGGAGCGGTTCGGGAGCGCCGAGGCCGGCCATCAGGTCGTGCAGCGATTCGCCGGCGAAGTCATCGCGGAACCAGAGCATCGCCGCCGTGCGGTCCGGTTCGAGGCCGAGCACCTGGAAGACGCGGCCGGAGATGCCCTGGGTGGCAGGGGCGCCCACCAGGCGGGTGACCGCGCTGGCCTGTTCGACCCCCGGGAGCGCAGTGAGCGCGCTATCGATGGCGGGTGAATCGAGCCCCATATCGCCCAGGCCGAGGGCGCTCGCACGGAGATCGACCCCCGCCTGGTAGCGCGCGCGTTCTTCGAACGTCGTAGTGGCGGTGGTGGAATAGCTGGCCGCGTAGGTGCCGACGGCAACCGAGGCGGTGAGGAGCAGGGCGAGGCGGGCGGAATTGCCGGGGCTGCGCGCCACCTGCCACAGGCCAACGGCCAGGGCCGGCGGCGCGTTCCGGCCGAGGAGCCGGGCGGCCAACCGAAGGACGAGCGGATAGAAGCGAAGCAGCAGCGCTGCCGCGGCAAGAACGAGAATGGCTGGCGAGGCGAGCAGGAGCGGATCGGAAGAAACCCCGCCCGTGGACGACGGTGTAAAGACGTTGCCGCGCTCGTTGAGTTCCCAGAGGAGGAGAGCGGCGATACCCGCGAGCACGAGATCGAGGTAGTAGCGCTGGAGGATGGATACACCCGGGCGGGCCTGCTCGCGGCGGCGGACGACGGCGCTCTTGCGGGCGGTGACCAGGGCGGGGATGACCAGCGCCAGGAGCGAAAGACCAACACCGGCCGCAGCCCAGCCAAAGGCCGCAAACGGGATGTCGGCGGGGAGCAGCCTGCCATCGTTGATGTCGCTGAAAGTGGGAGTGAGGCCCAGGACGGCGGTGGCGGCGGCGGCGATGAACGGGGCGGCCAGCAGGCACGGTGCGCCAAGAACGAGGCCCTCGGCAAGGTAAATAACCCCGACCTGGCGGGTGGTTGCGCCGCGGCTCCGGAGGAGGGCGATCTCATCGGCCTGGCGTTCGACGATGACGAGCGCGACCAGGACGACGAAGAAGATGGCCACCGCCGCGATCTCGAGAAGCAGGATGGTGAGCGGGGCCTGCTGGTAGCTCTCTTCGCGGCCGTAATCCTGGAGCACGGAGATGAGCGGGCTGTACGAGCCCCCGCCGAGCGGCTCGAATTCGCCATAGAGCGCCTTCAAGTCTCCGCTCGCACGATCGAAGTTGGAGCGCGAGAGCTTCCCGGGGTCGGCGAAGGTGTGCCATGCGATGGCCGCCCGGTAACCGGGGTGGGCCGCGCCGAAGGCCCCGAACATCGTTTCCTCGGTAGTGAAGAGCGGCGCAACGGGGCCGTTTTCGACGACCAGGCGATAGGGCTCGAAGTACCGTTCCTGCTGGATGACCCAGAAAGGGTCGAGCGGATCGAGCGGCTCGATGACCGCGGTGACCGTGGCTGCGAAGCTGTAGCGGACGGTCGCGGTAGGGCTGCAGGGCGGCGGCGGTGGCCGGTCTTCGCGCGGGATCTCGCGGGCGCAGGTGTCGAAGTCCTCGGCGAGGAGGACCTGCTGGCCGACTGCCAGCTTCGTGGACGCGGCGGCGGCCTTGCTGAGCGCGACCTCGATCGGCTCGCCGGGGCCGGTGGGACGTGGCAGGGAACCTTCGATGACCTGGACGTGATCTTCGTACCCGGTGAGCGACTGGAGCTCGCCGAGCGGCGCGAGCGCGCGGGAGGCCTCGCCCTCCTGGGCGATGGTGAAGCGGCCGGTTCGTGTGTGGCGTGATGAGCCGCCCGCGAACCAGCCGATGCGCTCTTCGATGCGGCGGCCGATCGCCTCGTGGAGTGCCGTTCCCTCGCCCGTTGCAAGCGCGATCGAGGGGAACTCGGCGCGGTTGCCGGGGGACTCGCTGAGCTGATCGCGAACCGTGAAGGTGAGGCCGAGGCCGGCCATCGTTCGGGCGTAGATCGGCCCGGCGGCAAGGAGCGAGGCGGCCATGAGCATGCCAAAGGCAAGAACTGCCAGCAGCTGCCAGTTCTTGCCGCTCCTGCGGGCAAAGAGACGCCATGTGGAGACGAGGTTCCGCATCGGCGGAAACTGTACACCGCTGGCGGCGGCAAGGCCCGCGGGGAGGTCCGGCCTTTACGCGGGGGCAGGCGCTTTGCCCCGGTGGGCGCGGGCCTGCTAGTCTCGCCGCCACATAGCGATGCGCACCGCCCTCACCATCCTGCGGATGGTTGTCCGCCGAAGTCTCGCCAATCGCCGCCTGCTTTCGACTGTCGTCGTGGGCGTGGTGATGGCCGCTGCACTGATGTCGAGCGTGGTGCTCTATTCCGATGCCATCCGCGATCTCGGCCTGCGCCACACCCTGGAGCAGGCCGACCCGCTCGATCGGAACATCCGCGTCATGTTCTCGGGCCGGCCGGCGCTGCCCGACTACCAGGCGAAGCGCGACACCGTGGAGCGGACGCTCGATAGCCACGCGGGCGAGGTCATTGGCGAGCGCATCCACTACGGACGCTCGGCGACCTTCTACCTGGCGCTGCCCGGCGAACCGGTCCCCACGGAGGAGAGCCGTCCCCGCGCGCACTTCCAGTTCGCCGATGAACGGGAGAAGCACACCCGGCTCGTGGCAGGGAGACTACCGGGCGAACCGGCGGAGGATGGTCGCCCGGTCATCGAGGTGCTGATCGGGCAGGCAGCCGCGGCCCAGCTCGGCCTGGAACTCGGTGACCGGTTCGACCTCCACCCCTTCTGGCGCGAGGACCTCGCACCGGTCGGCGTCACGATCGTCGGGTTCATCGAGCCGCTCGACCTGGCCGAACCGTACTGGTTCGGCAAGACCGACCGCTTCGTCTACGAGAGCACGAGCTGGCAAACGTATCCGTTCTGGGTGCCCGAGGCGACGGTTAGCGAGGCGCTGGCCGGCTACCTGGTGGATATGGAGGTTTCGCTCGAGACGTACGGGCTGGT
>Ga0073904_10002172_pt1 | contig 14837 bp, 13 predicted proteins | sample KloWWTrecipitate_FD_66668 | JGI IMG/M metagenome (GOLD analysis project Ga0073904, IMG submission 66668) | Active sludge microbial communities from Klosterneuburg, Austria, studying microevolution and ecology of nitrifiers - Klosterneuburg... | ecosystem: Engineered > WWTP > Aerobic digester >...
GCGATGGGCGACAGCTTACTGGCGTGCCTCGTCAGGCGTCGGGTGTCGCCAGGTCGACGAATTCGCAGCGCACTCCGGGGGCGGTGCGCAGGCGGGAGTCGAGCGTGAGCAGCGGGACCTCCAGCAGCTCTGCCAGGGCGACGTACGAGTCGTCGTAGGTGGAGAGTGGCGCAACTCCCACACCCGTGAGGAGAGCTCTACACACTCGAACTGCTGACCGACACCGGCGGATGCCCGGCTGTGTTGGCGTGCAGGCGAGCGACCAACGTCCTCGCGGTCGGGCCGCCGGCTGAGCTCGACCAACTCCTGCAACAGGAACTCTCCTAGCATCGGACGTATGGCGTTCACGGGGTTTCCTGACGAGGCGTTCGACTTCTACGAGCGTCTGGCCGCCGACAACTCGCGGCCGTTCTGGCAGGCCAACAAGAGCGTCTACGAGCAATCCGTCCGTGGCCCGATGGTGGCGTTGACGGAGGCGCTGGGCGAGTACGGGCCGTTCCAGATCTTTCGGCCGTATCGCGACGTCCGGTTCGCGAAGGACAAGACGCCGTACAAGGAGAACATCGCCGCGGTCGGCGAGAGCGAAGGTGGGGCGAGCCTCTACATCCAGATGGGCGCCGACGGCATCCTCACCGGGTGTGGCTACTACGGCATGGCAGCAGATCAGTTGGAGCGTTTCCGAGCCGCGATCGATGCCGACGCGACCGGCAGCGAGCTTGCCCGTCTCGGCACTGCCGTCGAGGCGAAGGGCCAGCGCCTGGGGGCGATGAGCGAGCTGAAGACGGCGCCGCGCGGCTTTCCGAAAGATCATCCCCGCATCGAGTTCTTGCGTCGCAAGGGGCTGTTCGCTGCGCAGGACTGGCCGCTCGCCAAGTGGATGCACACCAAGCAGGTGGTCACCAAGATCACTACCGCGTGGGCTGTGGCGCGGGATCTCACCGACTGGCTCGACGCCCACGTCGGGCCCAGCACGTTGCCGCCGCCCGACGCCTACGAGCGGTAACCGACGACGCTGGGCCCAATTGTCAACGCCTGGGCGACATTCGCGGCCTGCGTCAGGCGGCCGGGAGCCAGACGAGGGAGAGCTGGGTGACCTTCACGTCGCTCTTCTCCAGCGTCACCGGCATGGTGGTGATGTTCTTGGCGATCGTCATCCACTTGACGTCGATGTCGGTCACCTCCTGTGTCAGCTGACCCTCGAGGTCTTCCATCTGCTGGTGCAGCAACTGGATCTTGCCCTCGGCGGCGTCCAACCGTTCGCCGGCCGCGGACGTGCGACCACGCTTGCCGGCGGCGCTGCCGCCCTTGCGCAACACCGACCCGAGCATGCCGCCGCGTGACTTGCGACCACCGAACAGGTCGCCAAGGATCGAACCTGCGGTCGAGAAGATCTCATCGTTGCGACGACCCTTCTTCTCGGCCTCGAGCACGTTGGCACGGCCCTCGGCCGCATGGATCTGAGACTGCAGCGACGTGACCTTCGTCTGGTACTTGTCGCGCAGCGCCGCTGTCGCCTTGTCGCCCTGGGCGTCGGCTGCCTGGTAGCAGCGCTTGTAGAACTCGTCGGGTGTCTCGCCCGGTCGGCTGTACAGCTTGAGATCCTTGTTGACCTGCAGTTCGAGACTGCGGCTGCGCACGAGAAAATCGATGAGGTCGCGCTCGACGCTGGTCCAGAACGTCTTGTTCTTCAGCGGTGCCTTGGAGAGCTGGTAGGTGATACCGGGTGGTGTTTCGACGCGCAAATCGCGGTCGTCGTAATCGACGCCCTTTGCAAGTGACGTGTCCACCTGCTCGGCCAGCGGATAGAGCACGGCCTCGTACTCCTCGTCGTGAATCAGATCGGCCTTGTCGTCGTCGTAGCGAAGCGCAACGCGAGCGACGATGGCCGGCTCGTAGCGGGTGCCACGAGGTTTGCCGCCGACCTCCGAGAGCCACGGCGCGGCCACATCGGCCCAGCGGATGGCAACTCCAGGGGCGACTTCCTGCATCAGCGGCGACTCGTCGGCAGCGAGGTCACCCGGTGGGGGCGGCGCAGGAGACGGAGCTACGCCGATCGTCGGTGGCGGTAGCGCAGCCGGAGCGGCCGCTGTTGGCGCTGCATCGACCGGCGACGCCACGACGCCCCTCTGGCCGACCATCAGCACCGCGATCTGGTCACGCGTGAGAGGACCGCGCAGGTAGCTCATCGCCCAGCGGCTGGTGAACACCTCGGGCTGGTCCTTGCCGGCGCGACGGAGCACGAACTCGCGTTTGGCGAGGCCGCTGATCGTGTCGCCGACGGCCCCGACGTCCACACCGCCGGCGGCCGCACTCATGCCGTCGAGCAGGCGCTGCTTGTCACGGTCGGTCTGCAGTCGACCGATCATCCAGGTGCCGGCGTTCGAGATCGCCTTGTAGTCGATGTCGACCGGGTTCTGAGTGCTGAGCACGACACCGACGCCGAACGCCCTGGCCTGCTTCATCAGCGTCATGATCGGCTTCTTGGTCGGCGGCATCGCGGTGGGCGGCAGGTAGCCGGCCACCTCGTCCATGTAGAGCAGCGCACGCAGGTCGGTGGTGCCGCTCTGGCGGCGCATCCAGGTGACCAGCTTCGACAGGATCAGCGTGGTGGCGAACTGCCGCTCCTGGTCGCTGAGGTGGGCGGTCGTGACGATGGCACAGCGCGGCTTGCCGTCGGGCGTGTGCAGCATGGCCCCGATGTCGAGCTGTGGCCCCATCATCCAGGCGGCGAACGACGGGGAGGCGAGCAGCCCGTTGAGTCGCATCGCGAAGGCCATGCGATCCTTGGGCGGGAAGAACTGATCGAGCTCGAAAACACCGAGCTTGCGGATCGGTGGGGTCAAGACCATGCCGACCAGCGTGGGCAGGTCGAGGCTGCGCTGCGCGTTCCACTCGTTGAGAATCAGGTTGGACAACAAGATGTGTTCGCGGCTGCTCAGCGGGTCGGACTCGATGTCGACCAGGCCGAGCAAACCCGACACGTAGCCTTCGATTTCATCGCCGACGATCTCGGGGTCGGAGCCCGCAGCAGGCGCCTGTAGCGAGCCGACGATGTTCAACCCGATGCCGGCGTTCGAGCCGGGCGTGTAGATCGTGAACTCGGCCTTGTCGCGCAACGCTGTGATGCGGTCCGGCCCGAGCCCCCAACCGGCGAGCCCGTCCGCCCAGGCCGTGGACTGCGCCGCTGCGAAGTCAGCGACCCCGAGACCGGCCTTGGCGGCATCGCCCTCGTTGACCCACGGCTGGAAGTCGGTCGGCGCGAGCGCGGGGAAGGTGAGGCACAGGTTGGTGAGGTCGCCCTTGGGGTCGATCAGCAGCGTTGGTACGCCGGCGAGGAGCGCCTCCTCGATGAGCACGATGCCCAGGCCGGTCTTGCCCGAACCGGTCATACCCACGATCACGCCGTGGGTGGTGAGGTCGCCGCTGGGCAGCATCACGTTCTTGTCCGTGCGCGAGTGCTGCGCAGGATCGATCAACCCGCCGAGGAAGAGTTCAGCCATAGGCCGCCACCGTAGCGGCCTACCGGAGTGTGATGCGGTAGGCGCAGCGTTGGCCGCCGTCGAGCACATGCTGCTCGCGCGCGACCGTCACGTCGGGGCCCAACGCCTTCTGGAACAGGTTGAGTTCCGCGCTGCACAGGCCCGCGCACGAATCAGCGGCATCGCGGATGGGGCAGTGGTGCTCGACGAGCGTCATGTGGCCGTCGCTTTCGACGGCTTCGGCCAGGTATCCCTCGGCGCTGCGTAGTTCGGCGATGCGGTGCACACGATCGCTGACGCTGGCACCGTTGTCGATGGCCACGCGGTAGGTGGCCAACTGCCGTTCGGAGCGTGTGCGCACGACGGCGTCCAAGGCGTCCTCGCCGAGTGCGTCGCGGATGGAGACGATCAGCTCGACGGTGAGGTCGCTGTGGCGGTCGGCGAACAGCGAACTGGCCGACGCGGCAAGCCGCCAGTGCACGGGCGGACGGCCGCGACCGATACTCGGTGTGGTGAGGCTGCTCGGCGCCGCGACCCGCTCGACCAGCTCAGCGTTCTCCAGCGCCTCCAGGTGTTGACGTATGGCTGTGTCGGTGAGGCCGAACTCCGCTGCCAGCTCAGGGGCGGTGGCGGTGTCGGCCCGCTTGAGGCGTTCGATGATGCGGCGCTTGGCGGTGGAGAGTTCGCTCGCGACATCCGACATTCGCGCAGCCTACCCAAGGACCCGCCGAGCCCTTTCCAGGTCGGTCGACGCGAAACGTTGTGAAGTTTGACAAAATGTCAACCATGACCACAGTCACCGACCCGATCGCCCACGCTCTCGAGAATCAGTTCGGCCTGGCGGACCGCGTGGTCGACGAGGCGGCGTTGGCCAACAGCATCGGCCGCTTCAAGGATGTCGGCATCACGTTGCCGACGTTCGCTCAGCTCGCCGACCCCTCCACGTTCGATGCGGCGGTGGTCGGCGACGCCGACAAGAACGGGCCCGATGCCCGCAACCTGTGGCGCGTGCACTGGTACAACGACATCGCCGGTAACCGGGTCAGCGTGCCCGACCATGTCGTGCTGCCCAGTTCTCTCACGGGCGTGGAGAGCCCGATCATCGTCGTCTTCGGTGATCGTTTTCCGATGATCAGTGCGCACAAGGTGCTGGCGGCGTACGCGTGCCTCGCGCCCCGTATCGTCACCGGCCAGTTCGACCCCACGCATCACCGCGCCATCTGGCCCTCCACTGGCAACTACGCCCGTGGCGGCATCGCCATCAGCCGCATCATGGCGTCGCGCGGCGTGGCAATCCTGCCCGCCGGGATGAGCCAGGAGCGGTTCGACTGGCTGGACAAGTGGTGCGAGAACCCGAAGGACGACGTCATCCGCACCGTTGGCACGGAGAGCAACGTCAAAGAGATCTACGACGCCTGCAACGCGCTGGCCAAGGACCCCGGCAACTTCGTGCTCAACCAGTTCTGCGAGTTCGGCAATCATCTCGGTCACTTCGAAGTCACCGGTCGGGCGTTGGCCCACGCGTTCGAGACGGTGCGCGACGCGTCGGGCCGCGACCTTCGGCTCGCCGCCTTCACCAGCGCCACCGGTTCGGCCGGCACCATCGCTGCCGGCGACCGGTTGAAGCGTGACTACGGCACCAAGATCGTCGCGGTCGAGGCATTGGAGTGCCCGACCATGCTGGAGAACGGATTCGGCGAGCACAACATCCAGGGCATCGGCGACAAGCACATTCCGCTGATCCACAACGTGATGAACAGCGACCTCGTGTCGGCGGTCAGCGACCAGGCCACCGATCAGCTGTACGCGATGTTCAACAGCGAGGACGGGCTCGGCTACCTGGCCGACCGCCGCCGTGTGCCGCAGCGGATCCTCGACACGCTGCAGCACTTCGGGCTGTCGTCCATCTGCAACGTGCTGGCTGCCATCAGTACTGCGAAGGTTCTGGGCCTCGGGCCCGACGATGCCATCGTCACGGTTGCAACTGACGGCGCCGCTCTGTACCCCAGCGAGTACACCAAGATCACGGCCCGCGACTTCGGCAACGGTTTCACCAACCTCGATGCGGCGCAGGTGTGGGGCGAGCATCTCGCCAACGTGCCCACCGCCAACACGCTCGAGCTCAGCGAGCGCGAACGCAACCGCATCTTCAACCTCGGCTACTACACGTGGGTCGAGCAGCAGGGCACGCCCTTCGAACTGTTCGAGGCTCGCCGTCAGCAGTCGTTCTGGCAGGGTCTCCGCCGCCTGCTGCCGGTCTGGGACGAGATGATCAGCGAGTTCAACGCCAGCGTCGCGGCCGGCTGAGGCTGTCGTGCAACGGCCACTCATCGCCGGTTGGCAATGCCGCGTCTGTGGTGCGTCGGTCGACATCGCGACACCGTTCTCATGGAAGTGCCCCAACGCCACCGGGTCTGACCGTCACCACGCCCTGCGTCTGGTGCAGGGCTCCGCGCCGCTGCAGTCCGGCGGCCAGTCGAATCCGTTCCTCGCGTACCGGCCACACCTTGCGTGGGACGCGTTCGCTGCCGCGCACGGGCTGACCGTGGCGGCGCGTGATGCCATGGTGGGGGAGCTCGATTCGTTGATTGCGTCGGTCGCGGGCACAGGCTTTGTCGAGACGCGGATGGAGCGAGCCGATGAGCTCAGCGATGCCCTCGGCTTCGGTACTGACGGCGGTGTGTGGGTGAAGGACGAGACGCACAACGTGGCAGGCAGCCACAAGGCGCGACACCTGTTCACCATCTTGTTGCACCTTCGAACGGCCGAGCAATTGGGCCTCGCGCCGTGGCCCCAGCGGCCGCCGTTGGCCATCGCCTCGTGCGGGAATGCAGCGATGGCGGCGGCGACGCTCGCCGCCGCCGTCTCCTGGCCCATCCATGTCTTCGTTCCGCCCTGGGCGAATCTCCACGTGACGAAACGGCTGGCCGAGTTGGGGGCGACGGTCGTCGAGTGCCCACGAATCCCGAGCGACCCTGCGGGCGACCCGTGTGTGCATCGCTTCCGTGAGGCGGTGGCAGCGGGCGCGATTCCCTTCAGCGTGCAGGGCCCGGAGAACGCGTGGTGTCTCGACGGCGGCCGCACCCTCGGCTGGGAGATGTCGGACACCTCGCTGGATCGACTGTTCGTGCAGGTGGGCGCCGGAGCATTTGCTGCGTGTGCGGCAGAGGGACTGCGCATGGGTGGATCCTCACCCAGGTTGCACGCCGTGCAGACCGCCGCCTGTGCGCCATTGGCTCGGGCATGGGAGCGCTCACGTTCGTCGGTGCCGCAGCGGCACTGGGCTGACTGCATGTGGCCGTGGGAGCACGTCGGCGAGTCGGCGGCGGACGGCATTCTGGACGATGAGACCTACGACTGGTTGCCCGTCGTCGAGGCGATGGCGGCCAGCGGGGGAGCGCCGGTCGTCGTGAGCGAGGCGCACGTCCTGGAGGCCAACGAGGTTGGTTGCCGCACGACAGGAATCGACGCCAGCCACACCGGCACCGCCGGCCTTGCCGGTCTGCTCGCCCACCGCGATCAGGTCCGGCCCGACGAACGCGTGGCAGTGATCTTCAGCGGCATCCGACGTTAGTCGCTGGTGCAGCGCACGGCGGCGCAAAAGCTTTCGCCGACAGCGGAACTTCCACGCGTCGGCGTGCATCTGTCAGGCATTCACCACCTACCAAGGGAACAATGCCATGTCACAGCTCGCCGCTCTCTCCAGGCTCAATGCACTTCACCCCGCCGACGCCACACCATCGGCCGTCACCACTGCCAGAGTCGTGTCCATCGTGCAGGCCGGCATCCTGCTCACCGTCGGCATCATCGCGCTGCTGGGCGGTGTCACGGTGCTGGGCGCCGCGTCCCTCGTGGAAGGTGCGCTTCGCCTGGGTCTCGCTGTCGGGCTGCGGCGCGGCGCTCGCCGCACTCGCCTTGCGTTGCTCGTGCTCTGCGGGGTCGGTGTGTTCGCCGGCTTCGCAGCAGGCGGGGTTTCCATCATCGGTGGTGTCATCAACGTCGTGGTCATGCGCTGCCTGCTCACCGACGATGCCAAGCGGTTCCTCGGCGCCTGATTCCATTCCACCATCACCGTTCGCACAGGAGGCCGCACAGCGTGGTGCGGCCTCCCGGCGCGTCTGGGATCAGACCTCGTGGAGGCGCCCGTCGGCCAGGTCGTACACGAAACCGCGGATGTGATCCTTGTAGCGCACGAAGGGGCTCTGCCGCAGGCGATTGATGCTCTGTCGAGTATCGGCATAGGGATCGGTGAAGACCTCCAGCGCCCACCACGGCTTGATCCCGACCTCGCTCTCCAGATCGTCCTTGAACTTGGTCTCGTCGATCGCCTGCAGTCCGCAGTTGGTGTGATGCACGAGGATGATCTCGCGGGTGCCCAGGAAACGCTGCGAGAGCACGAGTGACCGGATGACGTCGTCAGTGACAACGCCACCGGCATTGCGGATGATGTGCGCATCACCATGGTCGAGCCCGAGCATCTGGAAGATGTCCATACGGCTATCCATGCAGGTCACGATCGTGAGTTGGCGTGCGGGGCGCAGGACGAGATCGTGGTCGTTGAACTGCGCGGCATAGACCTCGTTGTACGCAAGCAGTTCATCGGCACTGGGTTCGAATGGCTCGTCGGGAATGGTCGTGGCCTTTCAGTGGGCCTCGCTGCAGCGTGAGGGTCCGGCAGGCATCACGGTAGCGTTGCGGCCATGACCGACACCACTCGTCCCATGGGCCTCGACGGCGGTATGGATCCGCGTCTCGACGTGTTCAACCGGCTGTTGAAGAACCGCGTGGTCATGCTCGGTACCGACGTCAACGACGACATGGCCAACCAGATCTGCGCACAGTTGCTCTACCTCGAGGGCGAAGACCCCACCGCTGACATCTGGCTGTACATCAACAGCCCGGGTGGCTCGGTCACCGCCGGCATGGCCATCTACGACACGATGCAGTTCGTCAGCTGCGAAGTCGCCACCGTCTGCATGGGAATGGCTGCCAGCATGGGCCAGTTCCTGCTCACCGCAGGTGCCTCGGGCAAGCGCTTCACCTTGCCCAATGCCCGCGTGATGATGCACCAGCCGCTCGCCGGCCTTCGTGGCCAGGCCACCGACATCGCCATCCAGGCCGAGCAGTTGGCGTACACCAAGCGCCGGATGGCAGAGCTCACCGCACATCACTCGGGGCAGCCGGTCGAGAAGATTCAGGCCGACAGCGAGCGCGACCGGTGGTTCACTGCAGAAGAGGCCAAGGCCTACGGCCTGGTCGACTCGGTGATCTTGCGCCGCGGCGAAATCATCTAGCGCACTTCATCCAGATGTCGTTGCCGTGTCTGGTGCCGACGTGTCTGGTGCCGACGTGTCTGGTGTCGACGGCGTCACGGTTGTCGGCGTCGGTGCAACACTGCCGATGAGCGCGCCGCAACGCTGCTGTGTGTAGCTGATCACTCGATTGGCCGCGGGCTCGCTGCGGCGGGCTGTGTCGGCGACCAACTGCATGGATGCTGGGTCGCCGGGGTCGACGGTGATCGCCGTCTCCAGATTGGCAACCATTGTTTCCCACTCCGCCTGCACCGCGATCGGGGCCGACCTGGAGACCGACCGCCACGAATCGAGTACACGATCGACGTCACCATCGCCGGCAATGTTCGGTGAGTTGAGATCCGTCAGGTGGTTGCCCACCTGCGTGCAGTAGTTGGCCTCGCTGCGCTGGTCGGGGTTGCCGCCGCAGCCGCTGACTGCCCCGAACGCGACGGCGAGGAGCGCCGCTGCGAACGTGGTTGTGCGTGCCGCAGGGCTCCTCATACAACGATTCTCTCAGGTGTGATGCCATCCGGTGCGGTCACCGCGAAAGAAGGTTGTCATCGACCGACTTCCCGATATGTTCGGCCTTGTTGCCGTCGGGGAATCGGTTGCCGTTCCCTCCCTCGTTCGTTGGCGTTCGACCGCACCTCGCTCCGGCGAGCCTGCCGAGCGCCTCCAAGTCCGTCGGAGGAAACTGCGCATGCTTGCCGCTGTTCGTTCTGCCACGGTGTTCGGCGTCGAGGGACGTCCGGTCACCGTTGAAGTGCATGTATCCACGGGTCTGCCCGCGTTCCAGATCGTCGGTCTTCCCGATGAAGCGTGTCGCGAATCGCGCGACAGGGTGCGGGCAGCGGTGCTCTCCAGCGAGCTGGCGTGGCCGTCTTGTCGGGTCACTGTCAACCTTGCGCCCTCCAACCAACGCAAGGGGGGTTCGGGGCTCGACCTTGCGATCGCGGTTGGTTTCCTCGCGGCACACGGGCAGGTGCCTGTGTCACAGATCGAGGGGCTCGGGTTCGTCGGCGAACTGGGGCTGGACGGCAGCCTGCGCCAGATTGCCGGTGTGGCGCCGATGGTCGCGGCAATGGGTGATGTTCGCCCAGTAGTTCCGTTCAACAGTTATCGAGAGGCGTGGTGCGTTGCCGGTGAGGGGGTACGCGTGGCGCACACGCTGCGGGAGGTTGTCGACGCCCTCAACGCGGATGCGCCATGGCCGCAGCCGCCCGACGGCCAGTTCGTGGATGATGAACCGCCTCTACCCGACCTTGCCGACGTGCGCGGTCAAGCGATGGCGCGCCTCGGTCTGGAGGTCGCAGCTGCCGGTGGCCACCACATGCTGCTGGTCGGCCCACCCGGGTCGGGCAAGACGATGCTGGCGCAACGACTTCCGGGTTTGCTGCCACTGTTGGAGCCGGACGTGTCGCTGCAAGCCACGATGATCCACTCGGCCGCCGGCGTGCGGCTGCCTGCCGGGGGAATGGTGCAGCGGGCGCCGTTCCGGGCGCCGCATCACAGCAGCTCCATGGTTGCGTTGGTGGGCGGCGGCAGCACCAGCCTGCGCCCGGGCGAGATCAGCCTGGCGCATGGCGGCGTCCTGTTCTTGGACGAGCTCGGTGAGTTCGCCCCCAGTGTTCTTGACGGATTGCGGCAGCCGTTGGAGGAGGGCGTGATCCGCATTGCTCGTGCCCGCGCGTCGGCGGCCTTGCCGGCAAAGTTCCTGCTGGTTGCCGCCACTAACCCGTGCCCCTGTGGCGGTGGTGCAGGTCCAGGTGATTGCGAGTGCGACGAAGCAGCACGACTGCGCTACCTACGCCGACTGTCGGGGCCATTGCTCGACCGTTTCGACCTGCGTGTGGGCGTCACCCGTCCCGCTGTCGATGACCTGCTGGCCATGGGCGGCGGCGAGCCGACGGCCGTCGTGGCAACTCGGGTGACGGGGGCGAGAATGCGTGCCCTGGATCGCATCGGCATGGTCAACGCCAACATTCCCGCATCTCATCTCGATGTCTTGGCGCCGCTTCACCCCGAGGCTCGTCAGCGCCTGCGCGAGCAACTCGAACGCGACAAGCTCACCGGCCGCGGCTATCACCGCATCCGACGGGTCGCGCGCACCATCACGGATCTGCATGACGGTGGTGACCTCGTGCTCGACGAACACGTGCAGTTGGCACTCAGCATGCGCGTTCGGCTCAGCGTGTCGTCACGCGAGCGTGCCGCATGACGGGCGGCTCGCTGGTCGCGAGTGAGTTGCCGCCCGAGGCGTATGTCGCCTCGCTCGCCGGTTTTCGCAACATGAGCCTGCATCGACTCGGTGCGTTGCTGCGCCACCATTCACCGCAGGAGGCGTGGCAGGTGGTGTTGGGTGAGGTGCCCACGACCGGACTGGTCGCCAAGGTGTTGACCGACAGCGGTGTGCGCACGATGTGGCGGCGCTGCACTCGTGAGCGGCCGCCGGCGGAGATCTGGGCGCGCTGTGTGGAGCTCGATCTGACGGTGCTGCCGTACGGCCACCGTCGCTACCCGCCCGGCCTGTTGAACGATCCGTTCCCTCCGCCCGTGCTGTTCGTGAGGGGTGACCTCAGCCTGCTGGCCGGTCGCCGCGTGGGAATTGTCGGCACCCGCAACGCCACCGCGGCCGGGCGCGAGGCCGCCCGATCACTCGGGCTCGGGTTGGGAGCTGCCGGCGTGCATGTGGTCAGCGGCTTGGCCAGGGGTATCGATGGCTACGCACATCGGGGTGTTCTCGCGGCGGAGGGTGAGGGGCGCCCCATCGGCATTGTCGCCTCGGGTCTCGACGTGGTGTACCCGCGAGAGCACCGCGATTTGTGGGAGGCCGCCGGCAACTGCGGTCTGCTGCTCAGTGAGGCGCCACCGGGCGTGCCCCCCGAGCCTCATCGCTTCCCGTTGCGTAATCGCATCGTGGCGGCCCTCTCCGAGGTGCTGGTGGTCGTCGAGTCGCGCGAGCGCGGTGGCTCGCTCATCACCGCAGCCCAGGCGGTCGAGCGTGACGTCACGGTCATGGCGGTACCCGGATCGATCGGCAAGCGTGCATCGCTGGGCACCAACTCGTTGCTGTGCGACGGCGCGACGCCGGTGACCGGCGTCGATGATGTGCTCACGGCGCTGTCGCTGCAGCACTGTCGATCAATGGTGGTGGCCACCGACATGCGCGCACGCCCGCGTGGCGAGGACATTGCGGTCTACCGGGTGCTGAGCGCCGACCCGCGCACGATCGACGGAGTGGCATTGGCGCTCGGTCTCACCCTCGTCGAGGCTGCGATGGGGCTTGCCAGGCTGGAGTCCGCTGGATGGATAGCGCAGGCAGACGGGTGGTTCGAGTGCGTGGGTTCCCCGTTGCGATGAGCTCCACCGAATACCCTGTGCAGCGATGTCCATTTCTGCCTCATCTTCTTCGCCGATTGTTGAGGCAACCGCCGACGCGAGCTCGCAGTGGCAGCTCGACGAGTTCGCTGCCTCGCTCACCAGCAGCGCAGCTAACACGGTGGCGGCGTACCGCAGCGATCTGGTGGGTTTCATTTCGTGGGCGTGCTCGGTCGGTGTCGTCGCTCCAGCCGATGTCGACCGTGCCGTGCTGCGTCGCTATGTCGCGCGGCTGGCCGCCGACGGTCTCGCCAAGCGCAGCGTTGCACGCAAGGTCTCATCATTGCGCCGCTACTTCCGCCACCTTCGTGGCACCGGAGCCCTCACCGTCGATCCCAGCGTGTCGTTGCGCGCTCCGGCGGGCGACAGCCGCCTGCCGCGGGTGCTCGATCACGACGACGTTTCACGGTTACTCGATGGCCCTACCCCGCAGGACGAACCGCATTGGCGGCGTCTTCGCGACGACGCGGTCTTGGAGGTTCTCTACGGCAGCGGTGTGCGCGTGGGTGAACTCTGCGGCCTCGATGTGGATTCGCTCGATCTGGCCAGCGGCGCCATGTCCGTGTGGGGCAAGGGTTCCAAACAGCGACGAGTTCCCCTCAGCCAGCCTGCGATCGAGTCGCTCCGTGCATGGATCGCGATCCGCCGAGACGTGGTGGCCGACATCGCTGGTGCCGCACTGTTCGCCAACGAACGCGGAGTTCGACTCACGCCGCGCGACGTGCGGCGCATCGTCGATCGACGTTCGCCACGTCCCACGCATCCCCATGCGCTGCGCCACAGTTTCGCGACGCATCTGCTGGATGGCGGCGCAGACCTGCGTGCCGTTCAGGAACTTCTCGGGCATGCCGACGTGGCTACCACCCAGCGATATACCCACATCAGTAACCACCGCCTCCGCGAGGCCTACGCAGAGGCGCACCCACGAGCATGAGACGCGAACTCGACCTAGAAGACTGCTGGCAGCGTTGGTTCGATCGGCGCGACCCAATTGCGCGCGACCGCATCATCGTCCACTACTCGCCGCTGGTGAAGTTCGTCGCCGGTCGTGTGGGCGCCGGTCTGCCCAACAGTGTCGATTCGGGCGACTTGGTCAGCGCCGGCGTTTTCGGGCTCATCGACGCTGTCGAACGGTTCGATCCCGCCCGCGGTGTGAAGTTCGAGACATTCGCCGTGCCCCGCATCCGTGGCGCAGTCTTCGATGGCCTACGACAGCTCGACTGGGTGCCGCGTTCGGTGCGCAGTCGCGCCCGAGAAGTGGAGAGCGCCTTTCAGGACCTGGAAGGCCGCCTGGGTCGGGCCCCCACCGACGACGAGCTCTCCGCCCATCTGAAGTTGTCGGCAGCGGAGTTCCAGAAGTGGCTGGCGGCAATTGCGTCCACCACTGTCGGCCCGCTCGACCGAGCGTTGGTGGCCGGCGCAGAGCCGCGGGCGCTCACCGGCGACGTGCCCGACTCGCCAGCAGCGTTGGTCGAGGAAGGCGAAGTGAAGCGCCTCGTGCGCGTCGAACTGCGCCGACTGCCAGAGCGCGAGAAGCTGGTCCTGTCGTTGTATTACGACGAGGGCCTCACCCTCGCCGAGATCGGCACCATCCTGGGCGTCACCGAGAGCCGCGTGTCGCAGATCCACACGAAGGCTGTGCTGCACCTGCGCGCTCGGTTGGCAGCCACGGGCGTCGCCTAGCCCCTGTGGGGTCGAAGTGATTGCGGCCCTGCTGGCGACGATCTCGTTGGCCGTGTGTTATCCACCACCGGTGGTTGCTCAGGTAGCGGTCCCGTTCGTTCAGCCGGCCTGCAGCTATTGCCCAGGCCATCGTGGCCTCGAGTATCTGTTGCAGTCGGGTTCACCCGTTGAGAGCATCGCATCCGGTGTCGTCATCTTTTCGGGCATGGTCGCCGGTACCCGTTACGTCGTGGTGCGCCAGACCGACGGTCTCCGGGCAACCTACGGAATGCTGCAAACATCAGTCCTGACCAGGGGAGATGTGGTCGTGGTGGGTGGACTTGTGGGGGATAGCGGCCCTCGCCTGTACTTCGGCCTGAGAGACGCTGCCGACCAGCCAGTCGACCCGACACCGTTGCTGGGCACCCTTGTTGGACGGGCGCGCCTGCTGCCGGTGAATGGGGGCGCCCGACGCCCGCCTCCTGCGGCGCACCTGACCTGCTCAGCCATTGTTTCCGAGGCTTTTCCTGTCTGACGCGCACCCGCCGCCGATAACATTCCCGAGCGGTTCACCGTTCCGGTGCCCGCTTCTTCGCACGTTCCCTCCCTGCGGTCGCCTCGGCGCCTGGGATCATGCGCCGCCAACCGCAGGAGAGGAGCAATCACCATGGCTGTCGTCACGATGCGCCAAATGTTGGACGCCGGTGTCCACTTCGGTCACCAGACCCGTCGGTGGAACCCGAAGATGAAGCGGTTCATCTTCGGTGAGCGCAACGGTATTTACATCATCGACCTCGACCAGACGATGTCTCGCGTCGAGACCGCCTACAACTTCGTTCGCGACCTGTCCGCCAAGGGCGGCACGGTCCTCTTCATCGGTACCAAGAAGCAGGCGCAAGACCCCGTGCGCAGCTACGCCGAGAAGAGCGGCATGTACTACATCAACGAGCGTTGGCTCGGTGGCATGCTCACCAACTTCGAGACCATCTCCAAGCGCGTCGCCAAGATGCAGGAGTACGAGCGC
>Ga0073904_10002176_pt1 | contig 14816 bp, 14 predicted proteins | sample KloWWTrecipitate_FD_66668 | JGI IMG/M metagenome (GOLD analysis project Ga0073904, IMG submission 66668) | Active sludge microbial communities from Klosterneuburg, Austria, studying microevolution and ecology of nitrifiers - Klosterneuburg... | ecosystem: Engineered > WWTP > Aerobic digester >...
GGCGTTGGCGAGGGGCGCGATCGTGCTCTGCGATCGATTTGTCGACTCGACGCTTGCCTATCAGGGCGCCGGCCGAGGTCTGCCGACCGATGAGCTGCGGCGCATTCAGATGCTTGCAGTCGGCGCCAACTGGCCAGAGGTGACCGTGCTGCTCGATCTGCACCCGGACGTCGGGCTGGCCAGACGTCGATCTGGCGGCGACTCCAACCGAATCGACGATGAAGAATTGGAATTCCACCAACGTGTTGCCGACTGGTTTCGGGAAGAGGCAGCACGAAACCCGACGCGCTGGGTTGTCATCGATGGACAGCCCAACACCATCATGGTTCATGAGGCAGTCCTGAATTGTGTGATGTCGAGACTATGTCCGGGCGAACGACCCCGGCTGTGAAGCGAGAAGATATGAAGCTGGTATTCGCCGTAGTCCAGGGTAAGGACGCCGACAACCTGCGGTCGGCGCTACTGGATGGTGGCTACCGCACGACGCAGATCAATAGCGCTGGCGGCTTCCTGCGGGAGAACAATGCCACCTTCCTCGTTGGTGTCGATGATGAATACGTTGCTGACGTTCTGCGCATCATCAAGCGGACGTGTTACACCCGCACACAATACGTCAACCCATTGATGCCGATCATGGAGCCGGGCGAGTTCTATGTGCCGACACCCGTGGAGGTTCAGGTCGGTGGGGCGGCAGTATTCATTTGTGGTGTCGATCGCTTTGAGCGGATCATGCCGTGACGATCGGTTGATAGAGTCAGGAGCTATCCCGTTTGGAAGCGCTGATCGCACGCATTCTTCAGATATTCCTCGCCCTTACCGGCGCCTACTCGCTGGCGCTCTGGTTCGCGTTGGTGGTCTGGACGTATCGGGACATCACGACGCGCAGCGCCAACGCCGTCACCCACATCTTCTCGACGCTCGTTGTCGTGCTGTTCTGGATTCCAGGCGTCGTTATCTACCTGTTGTTGCGTCCGCGGGAGACTCTGGAGGCAGCGTTCCAGCGCACCGTCGAGGAGGAGTACCTTCTCCAGGATCTGGACGATATCCAGACGTGCCCGTTCTGTAACCGGGCCGTGCAGGATGATTTCCTCTATTGCCCCCATTGTCGGAGCCGACTGCGCTCGGAATGCCTCGGCTGTCATCGGCTCGTCGATCTTCGCTGGCAGGCCTGCCCGTATTGCGCCACGGACCTGACAGGTGTCCAGCCGTCGGTAACGCAGATTCGTGTCCACACCGACAGCCGACAATCAGTGGCCGGGGGCGCCCAGCCGGTCGACAATTACCGCTCGGGCCAGCGTCAGCCGGCGAGCGACACCACAGTTGACGCCAGCGACAGCAATGTCACCCCGCGGATTGTCACTCCTCGTGTCGCACATGACCCAGGCTCGGCACCGCGCCAGGCCGGATCAGATAGTTGAACTTGCTCTGAAATGCCGCGTAGAAGTTCATCTGTTCGGTCATGATCAGCCTGAACCGATGCGGACTGTGCGTCACGCGCACCAGTTCGCCGCAGGCGAGCGGCCGCGTGATCTGGCCGTCGAGGATCAAGTGGGCCTCGCGCTCGCTGCTCATAACCATCTCGATTCGGCTATCCTCCGGGACGACAAGCGTGGAGCGAATCGGGGAGTGTGGTGAGATCGGCGTGATCGCGAACCCGCTGACACCGGCCGTCAGGATCGGCCCGCCAGCAGCCATACAATATGCCGTGCTGCCCTGGGGGGACGCGACAATCATTCCGTCGCCCGGATACGTATTGACATAACGACCATCAACATAGAGCTCGATGTCGACCATCTGGATGCCGCTGCGGACCACGACATCGTTGATAGCCCAACCCACATCGACTACTTCGTCGTTCGATCCGACGCGCGCATCGAGCGTCGGGCCGTCCTGGATATCAAAGTCGCCGTTCACGATTTCGTTCAGTACTTCTGGCCATTGCAATTGCTCGGTCATCGCAAGGAAGCCGACTTTGCCGAAGTTGATGCCGAGAAGCGGCATTCCGGGGTGGTTGTGCGCCATCCGCATCATCAGCCCGTCGCCCCCCAGCGCGACGAGCGCATCGGCCGGCTCGCCGCGACGGATCGACGCCTCATCGATAGTCGCGTAGCCACGCGCGTGAAGCCAGGCGTGAATCTGCGGCGCCAGCGCGTGTGAGTCAGCTTTACCGCGGGCGGGGACGATCGCGAAGATCTCTGGTGGTGTGTGCTGTGGCATTACGAGACCGTCGCGACAACTTCGACGCCATTCAGCGCCATCGAATGAAGAAAGACGGCGTGCAACACGTCACCATCGTGTGGCTCGGCGCCGACCTCCAGCGCGCGATCGACTGGCATGTCGTAGGTCTGGACGCAATCGACCGGAATGATGATTCGTTGCTCACGATGCTCGGAAAGCCCTCGGAGCTTCAGCGCCATGGCTGCCTGATAGACGCAAAGGTCGGTGCAGTCGCCTACGATGATCCATGTGGTGAATGGTCCGTGTGTGCGTTCCCAGTCGATCCACCCCGGCGCGATCGTGCTCGATATGCTGTTCTTCTCGACAATATTGAACGAGTCAGAGAACGGCAGTGCGCGTAATTCCGGCGCGGTTTCGGATTCCTCGGTCCCGGCCACGCAGTGCGGTGGATAGAAGGCAAACTCCTGAGCATCCGACAGGTGAGTGTCCTGAGTGAGCACGATCGCGTTCACTCCCGCATCGTGCGCCGCTGTCATCAGCTTGGCGACTGGCTGGAGTAGTGCTGCCACGCGGGGGCTGGAGAGCGCGCCATGGTGGCAGAACCCGACGATCAAATCGACCGACACGATGGCAACCCGCTCTGGTCCACCCGCGCTGGTGATGATTTCAGTCAGTGCTGCGGATGGCAGCTGACGCAGCCATCCTTCGATGTAGTTCAGATATGGTGTCGCCCGTTCGGCGAGCATCGTGCCCTCAGCCATTGCCATTGGATACTCCGCTTCCAATCATTGTCGACACCTCGTGATTCTCAGACAGAGAGCTCAACGGATTCAACGTGTAGAGTAGATTGGAACAGCGCCGGAACTGGTGCCCGCCACGGCGCCGCTTCGTGGCGGTAAGGCCGATCCGATCCGGGGCTGCTGCGGGTTGGTGTTGTAGCCCGATGTTCACCGACGTTGATCTCTCTCGTACTGTGTTCCGCGCGCAGTATAGGGAATCGGCATTTCCGCCGCCATTCCCGGCTTGCTGAGGATGTCATCAATGGTCGATCCGAGATCACCAATGGAAACACCCGAGCCCGAAGGTCGCCAGAGACTGTATCGCGTGCGGGGCATTGTCCTGCGTCGACGCGACCTGGGGGAGGCGGACAGGATCGTCACTTTGCTTACGGCTGAGCGTGGGAAGTTGCGCCTGGTCGCCAAAGGATCGCGTCGGACGAGCAGCAAGCTTGCCGGCCATCTTGAGCCATTCTGCGCGACACGGCTATTGGTCGCGCGGACGCGAGGGCTCGACATCATCTCCCAGGCGGAAATGCTCGAGTCGTTTTCACACCTGCGCGAACGCGAGTCGGCCATCGCGATCGCAGGGTATCTCGCCGAGCTAGTCGATGCGTTGGTTCCCGAGGATGAGCGCCACGAGGCGGTCTACGATCTGCTCTTTGCCGCATATCAGCTGATCAACGACGGTGGCGACGAACGGCTCGTGAGTCACATCGGTGAGATGGGGTTGATGCGTGTCCTGGGTTATCGTCCGGAATTGAGTCGATGTATTGTCTGTGGGCGCGATATCGAGGCAGAGATCAACGGGTTCAGCGTCGAGGGTGGTGTCGTCTGCCCGAATTGTCTCGTTGGGCGTCCCGACGCCAGACCAATCTCCGTGAACGCGCTGAAGATGCTGCGCCTGATCGATCGGGGGGAGATTCAGCGCCTGTTGTCATTGCGCATTCCGGCAGACGTAGCGACGGAGGTTGGCGATCACCTGGCACGGTACATTACCCGGCAGGCTGGCCGCGACTCCGCCGCCCGTCGTGTTGTCGCCGAGTTGCGCTTAGAATAGTTGTCGTCACTGGGGCGTCGTAGCTGGGGTGGATGTCCACCAATCGGAGGCAGTCGGTGTCGTACCTCGATAAGCTACTCGGGCAAGATGAATCGATCCTGTTGGTCGCTCACCGGCATATCAGCTTTCTGATCGTCCACATGCTGCCTACCGCGCTTGTCACGATTCTCCTCTGGGTCGGCGCAGGGCTCGTCCAGTCTCGGGTGGATCGTCTTGAGCCGTGGCTGGCACTGGCGATCATTGGGGTCTCGATCGTGACGCTCACAATGACCGTCTCCCGCTTCCTCACCTGGCAGCGTGAGGAGTATGTGATCACGAATTACCGCATCCTGCAGATCGAGGGAGTCTTTACAAAACGGACTCTCGATTCGGCGCTCGAGAAGGTGAACGACGTGTTGATGACGCAGTCGGTTCTGGGCCGGTTGTTTGGTTACGGAAACATCGACATTCTCACCGGCGCCGAACGCGGTATCAACAACCTCACCGGAATCTCCGACCCGTTTGAATTCAAGCGCACGTTGATGAACGCCAAGATGCAGCTCAGCGATATCGGCGAAGGTGACCGGCGACCGGTGGTCAGCGACCACGCCCGGCTGGTGACGGCGCTAACTGACCTACGCGCTGCGGGCGTCATCTCGCCGGAAGAGTTCGAGGAGCAGCACCAGCGGCTTGTCCAGGAGTAACACACGACCCTCGCGACATTGACACCCCGGCAGTCGATGCGATCAGGCGTGCTGCTCGCCGATCCGGGTCATGAGCCGGTCGCGGTCTTTCTTCGACGGGATAGCGCGCTGGCAACGAATGCTGCGGGAAGAGCGACAATGCGCTCGCGGCGGCCACGCTTCCGGGCCGGCCTTGCGCTCGAGTCTGATGCGTCGGGCAGGTGGTGGATCGGAACTGGCGTGCGTCGTTCGTCAGGGGATGCTGTGATCGCAGGCCCGAACATTGCCTCCAACTGATCACCCTCAACAGTCTCGACCTCAAGGAGTGTGATTGCGAGACGCTCAAGATCCTCGCGATGCTCGGTGAGAATATCGAGCGCCAGCGCGTGGGCTGCGTCTACGATCGCTCTCGCTTCGCTTTCGGCGGCAAATGCCGTGCGCTGAGAAAAGCCCCCGGTGCGTGCACCGTCCTCGCCGGCCGAGAGCAGCCCGAAGGTCTGTCCCATGCCGTATCGAGACACCATCGAGATTGTGATTGACGAGATCTGCTCCAGGTCGTTGGACGAGCCTGTCGTCACATCGCCGAAGACAATCTCCTCCGCTGCGTAGCCGCCGAGCAACGCGGCAAGTCGATCGGTCAATTGCTGGCGGGTCCAGAGTCCACGATCCTGGTCGGGGACGATCATCGTGTAGCCGCCAGCCCTTCCCCGCGAGACGATCGAGACTTTCCGAACCGGGTCTGCGTCTGGAAGGTAATGTGCTACGAGCGCATGACCGGCCTCGTGATAGGCGATAACCCTGCGCTCATGGTCAGTGAAGCGCGACGACTTTCGCGCCGCCCCTGCGATTGTCCGGTCGACGGCTTCCAGGAGGACATCCATCGCGATTGTGTCCGCGTCTCGCCGCGCACTGAGGATGGCTGCCTCGTTCATGACATTGGCCAGGTCGGCCCCGGACAGGCCAGTTGTTCGGGCGGCTAGCTCGCCCAGATTGACGCCCGTTGCCAACGGCTTTCCACGGCCGTGAACCTCGAGTATTGCGGTCCGAGCAGCACGGTCGGGAAGATCGACGTGGATGCGGCGGTCGAAACGCCCTGGTCGCAACAGAGCCGAATCGAGAATGTCCGCGCGGTTGGTCGCCGCGATGACAACGACCGTTGTCCGCTGGTCGAAGCCATCCATTTCGACCAGGATCTGGTTCAGTGTCTGGTCGTATTCGGTCGAGTTCTCGGCGCGTCCGCGCTTACGTCCGATTGAATCGATTTCGTCGATGAAGATGATCGCGGGCGCGGCTTCGCGGGCTTTGCGGAAGAGATCGCGGACGCGGGAAGCGCCGACACCGACATATAGCTCGACAAACTCCGAGCCGCTCACTGAAAAGAACGACGCTTTCGCTTCGCCCGCGACTGCGCGAGCCAGCAGCGTCTTGCCTGTCCCGGGCGGGCCGACGAGCAGCGCGCCTCGCGGTATCCGCGCGCCAAGCTTGTGATATCGCTCCGGTTCGCGGAGGAAGTCGATGATGTCGGCAAGTTCCTCCTTGACCTCCTCAGAGCCGGCCACGTCGGACAATAGCACTGTTCGATCGCCCGGTCGGATCGGGTCGAAGTCGCCCCGCCGTTGGCCCCGCCGACCAATCCCGGACTGGGAACGACGGAGGAGCAGGAAGAGACCGCCGATCACACCAGCGAGCAACAGAAACTTGAGCGCGGGGGCGAAGCGGTCAGCAGCGGACGCGCCCTGAACGTCGATCGTCGGCCACTTCTCAAGAGGGATTCCCGACTGTTCGAAAAGCTGAGTCAAGGACGTGCCGGACGGAATCCGTACTTCCTTCGGGATGATGCTCGAGTCGACGTACTTGACCGTCGCGGTCTGGCCACCGTCGTTTTCCACGATCGACTTGATGCTGCCGGATTTCACATCCTGGAGGAACGTCACAACATCGACTGTCGGTGGAGACGTGCTCTGCAGGCTCACTGCAAGGACGATAGCAACGATCATGACAACGAGCAGGGAGGCTACGACGAACTTCGCGTTGGGGATCTTCATGCACACCTCGCCAGGGACACAGGAGACCTGGATAGAGTCTCCCATCGGGGCGCCGTCGTTACTAGCAACCCGGATGGGAACGATTGCGTTATCCCTATGCTACCGTGACGGGTCGTTCGCTCGCCATACCCACGGCGGAATTCACCATCACGGTTGTGTCTCGGAAGCGAGCGCGTGGGCGGTGCGTCAGTGGAGGACGACTACTTCCCCGTCGGTAAGGCCCGACACTACTTCGACGTTACCCTGACTGCGATATCCGAGAATCACCTCCCGATCAGTATTGCCCTGCGGTGTTCTGACTGTGACAAATGAACGATCGCCGACGGTCTTCAGCGCCCGCTGGGGGATCAGGAGCACGTTCTGGCGCGATGCAGTAACGATCGTTACGTCGGCATTCATTCCGGGCCTGATGTCGAGATCTGGCTGAGCTTCATAGTCGACGGTCGTCGCAAAGACAGTTGCTCCGCCCTGGACGCGCGCCTGTGGAGCGGTTGTGCGCACAACACCTTGCAACTCCCGTTCGGGATAGGCGTCCAATCGGAACGTGACGGTCGCGCCGATGACGACGTTCGGCAGATCCAGCTCATCGACGTCAGCGACGAGCTGCATGTCCTTCAGCGCGGCGATGCGTGCCAACGGTTGGGACTGCGAGACGGAGTCCCCGACCTTGATCGGCAGATCGATCACCGTGCCCGTTGCCGGCGCGACGACGACAGTGTTGTCGAGTGCGCGTTGCGCCCTGTCCAGGGCGCGCTGCGCGCCGTCAATGCGTTGCGCCGCGCTGAGTGTCTCGAGCCGGAGTCCGTTGTCGTCGGGGCTGGCATTCGACCGTCCTTCGGCTATCTGTAGCGCGTATTCGGCCTGTGTCAGCGTTGTCCGCGCTGTGTCGAGCCCGTCCTGGAACGACGTGCGGTCGAGAATCACGAGAATGTCGCCCGACTCAACTCCGTCGCCGGCGGCAACACCGAGTGTCTGGACTACGCCAGGCACGGTAGATCGCACAACTGTCGCGCCGTTGGCCTGAATCGTTCCGACGGTCTGGATCGTTACATCGATCGATCCGCGACTGACCACAGTCGTCTCGACCGCTGGACTCCGTTCTGTCCACCAGCCGATCCCGGCTGCCACGAGCACGACCACGAGCGCCAGCGCCAGCACGCGTTTACTCATAGCGCAGCACCTGGATCGGACGAATGCGCGACGCGATGATGCCCGGGGCCGTCGAGATTGCGGCGACGGCAAGCAGTGCCACCACGAACGTCAACCCGATCGTCTGGAATGACAAGTGAAAGGAGAGCGCGAAGAGCTCGCGGCTTGTGAGCGCGACAAGGAGCAGCGCAAGCGGATACCCCGCCAGAATGCCGAGCACCAGGCCGAACGTGGCAAGCATGATTCCTTCGCTGACCAGCACTGTCACCACCTGGCGAGTCCCGGCGCCAACGGCGCGGAGGATCCCGAACTCTCGCCGCCGCTCGGCGATGCTGATCAACAATGCGTTAGCAATGCCTGCCATGCCAACGATGGCGACGACGATGACCATCGCATTCAGCATCAGTGTCAGGATGCCGATCGCCTGACTTGAGCTGCGCTGGTCGGAATAGGCGGCATAGGTTACCGGGCCGTACTCCCTGGCGCGCTCTTCGATCGCGGACAATGCCTGGTCGATCTCGGCTGGCTCCTTCGTGGTTAGCGTGAACGCGAACATGTCGGCTCGGTTGCCCAGCCCGATTAGACGGTTCAGATCGGCAGTCTGCATGAAGACCTTTCCGGTTGTGGTGCTTCCAAGATATGTGCTGGCGTCGTCGACGATCCCGACGATCTGAACGGTCTCTCGGCGCTTTCCAATGTCGAGCTCTCGCACATCGCCGACACGAGCATCGATTTCGTTCGCCAGATTACTCGACACGACGACTGCCGTCGGGTTGGCTGGGCGGATCCATGCGCCCGAAACCAGCCGGTACGCATACAGAGGATGCCCGGCCGGCATCCCCCAGATATCCGTCCGGACAGCGCCGAACGCGCCTGTTGCACTCGTCCACGCCTCGGCATGAAGAATCCACGGATCCTGCTCCAGGTCGCGAGCGTAACTCAGATTGACAGGACGCTGGAAGCTGATCCATCCGTCGGCGCCATACAGCGAATACAGATCGTCTACCGTCGCCGAGACCGAGCGACTCAGCGCCTGAGTGCCGATGAACGCGGCGACCGCGACGGCGACGACACCAATCGTCGCGCCAGCGCGACCCGGCCGCCGAAGCGCGTTTCTCACGCCGATCGCGACGCTCGTGCTGGCGCGCGCGACCGGCGCGGTGAGGCGGACAACGAGCGGATGGCCGGCCTCACTTCGGACGCCGACGCTACGAAGCAGTGACGCTGGGCGAGTTCTGCTATATAGCAATGCGGGAACAAGCGTCGCGCTCACCGTCACCAGTGTCCCTACCAGTAACGCAAGCATGATCTCCCGACCGGAGACACGAAACGGCGGCTGCTGGAGGCCGGTCAGATTGGTCAGATCGGTGGTAATCCACCGGCCAATGATCGATCCAGCTACCCAGCCAACGAGAGTGCCTGCGAAACCGATGCCAGTTGCGTACGCGAGATAGGTGATGATGATCTGGTTGCGCCGCGCTCCGAGGCTCTTGAGGATACCGATCTGATTTCGTTCTTCGCCCATGACCGCTGCGATCGTGTTCGCGACGAGCACGGCAGATAGAGCCGCGCCGAGCCACGAGAAGACACGGAGCAGCAGCAGCAGTGTCCCGAGCTCACGCGAGCCGACAAAATCGTTCGGGTCGCGGACGTTGAATCCGAATGCCTGCGCTCCGCGTTTGGACAGCAGCCGCGACAGATCTTCCGCTGTTTGTGACGCCCGCTGTTGGTCGACGACGCGGACGAGCAGGAAGTTGTCGCCCGTCCGGCCGGTCATCTCGCGGACTGTCGTTGCCTGGGTGTACGCTGTCGCACGATTCAGCAGCCCCGCTCCAAGTTGCGCCGGGGAGCGAGTGAAGCCAACAACAGTCAGATAGATGATCGGCTCGTTCGGGGCGTCGCGGATGGCGACGACATCGCCGATGGCGAGCGCCGAAAGATCGCGGGCACTCTCGTCAAATGCGATCTCGCCTCTCTCAGGCCATCTCCCGCGGACGAGCGTCACGACGTTTAGCTGCATTGCCTCGAATGAGTCGATGCCAACCAATCGGACGTTGACCCAACCCGATCCGGCGTCGAAACGTGTGAACGTCACGGCCCTGGTGTCGGCGGCCGCGACATTCGGCTGACGCTCGATCAAGTGTCGAGTCGTCGGGCTGATGTCGGAGGTAAACGTGGCCAGATCGGCCTGCTGGCTGCCCGCGTAGGTCAGCCGCTGCGCGTCGACCATTGCGTGAGTCGCGACCGAGATCGCGACGACTCCTGCGACGCCAAACACGACACCCAGTACAGTCAGCGAGTTTCGTAATGGGCGACGGCGCAGGTCGCGCCGGATCTTGACCAGTAGCGACCGCACGCTAGCCAGCCTGTCCGGCGGGCGACGAGGCCATGCGCGGCGTGCCGAATTGCGTAGCCCGCCCGTCACGCATGGTGATCGTTCGAGTAGCGCGATCGGCGACGGCTGAGTCGTGTGTGACCATCACAATCGTCGTTCCGGATTGCCAGACATCCTCCAGCAGATCGACAATCCGTGCCCCGGTCGTTGAATCGAGGTTGCCGGTCGGCTCATCGGCGAGGAGCAGGCTCGGTTCGTTCGCGAGCGCCCTCGCAATAGCTGCGCGTTGCTGTTCGCCTCCGGATAGTTCGGAGGGTAGATTCAGCGCCAGTTGTGAGATACCCACTCGCTCGAGCAGAGCCATCGCGCGATCGCGACGCCCTCGCCCCAATCCAGCGAGGTCCATTGGCAACATCACGTTTTCGACGACATTAAGTGTTGGCATGAGCTGAAAGAACTGAAAGACAATGCCGACCTCTCGACCCCGCCAAGATGCGAGCTGATTTTCACTTAGCCCGTTTAGCAACCGCCCTGCTACCAAGACATCTCCAGTGTCGGCACTGTCAATTCCCGCGATGATATTGAGCAGCGTCGACTTTCCGGACCCAGACGGACCGACGATGGCAACCCAGTCGCCTGAGGCGATCTCGATAGAGACGTTGTCCAGCGCGAGGAACTCGCGTCGACCGGAGAAGTATCGTTTGGTGACCCCGTCCAGCCGCGCGACTGGCGCGTCAATTTGGAGGTTGTGCGCTGTCGCGTGATGCATGACCGCCTGTACTTTCGGCTCGGTTCACGACTGAGGCCGGCGTCGATAGAACGCCGGCCTCAGTATAGGCACGACACAGTCAGAGAGGAGAATCGTACTCTCGGTCAGCGCTGTGTTGGCGTCGGCAGGAGGTTCAGCGTCGCGAGGATCTCCCGAAGTCGGGCTCGACTCTCTGCCGTCAATGGCAGGGCTGGCTGACGGGCGCTCGAGATTGGGGCTACGCCGGCCATTGCCATTGCATCCTTGATGACGGTGTGAAACGAGCCGTTGACTTGATAGACGTCGAGAAGACCGAGTAGCTCCGGGAGGTGATCCAGCGCGGTCTTGTAGTCGCCGGCCTTAAACGCCTCGAAGACGCGGACGTGCCGATCGGGACTGAAATTCGCGGTTGCCGGAACCGAGCCATCCCCGCCCATCTCCAGGAGCGCGAGCAGGTATCCGTCGCTGCCGGTCAGGACAGAGAACTCAGGATTGATCGCCTTGACGACGTCGATTCGTCGACGAAGGTGTTCCAGGCTATCGAGCGAATCCTTGACCCCAGCGATGTTGCCGTGCTCTTTCACCAACTCGGCGAGCGTCTCACTGGCGATGTTGTAGTTGCTGTAGGCGGGGAAGTTGTAGACGATGACCGGAATATCCACTGCGTTGGCTACCGACGACAGGTGGGCAATGACCTCACGTTCCGAGAGCGTCCAGAAATAGGGCGTGATGATCGCGATTGCATCCGCGCCAATTCCCTGTGCGTGGCGGCTGAGCCGGACAGTCTCGCGCGTGGAGGGTGTGCCAGTTCCGAGGATGACCGGCACGCGACCGCGAACGTGTTGCACGACCTCGACGGCATGCTGCTCGCGCTCCTTGAGGGTCATGTGCATGAACTCGCCGGTGGTCCCGAGCACATACAGGCCATGGACGCCAGAATCGATAAGAAAGTCGATGTGCGTTCGGTTCGTCCCGGAATCGAGAGACCCGTCGTCCTTGAAAAAAGTGACCGTCGGCGGATAGATGCCTCGAAACATCACGGCTCCCCAACTCGATGCTCGAATTGTCTACACCTGGTGAAGTGGGAAGAGTGTAGCATGATGTCTCTCAGGATCGTATCGGCGGCTCACCATCACCATAGTGGGTAAGCAGGTCGGGCCGGCGTTTCCGGGTGATCTCGACCGACTGCCGGTGGCGCCAGGCTGCGATCTCGGCATGATGCCCGCTCAGTAGCACGTCTGGCACTTCCCAGCCACGGAATGTGGCGGGGCGAGTGTACTGCGGGTATTCCAGGAGGCCGGCCGAGAATGATTCCTCTTCGAGAGACGCCGCGTCGATGACGCCGGGGATCAGTCGGGCGACGACATCGATGATGACCGCCGCTGCCAACTCACCACCAGTAAGAACGTAGTCTCCGATTGATAGTTCGCGGGTGACAAGATGATCCCGGACTCGCTGGTCGACCCCCTCGTATCGGCCACAGATGAGCGCGACCCGGGGCAATTGCGCCAGTTCGCGAGCAATCGACTGGCTGAACTGTTCTCCGGACGGGGACATCAGGAGGATCGGCGTTGTCGACAGCGCCGGCCCGAGCGCGGTCTCGATCGCGTCGAACAGCGGGGGCGCGGTCATGACCATCCCGGCGCCGCCGCCGTACGGCGTGTCATCGACGGATCGGTGCCGTCCGACACCATGCTCGCGAATATCGTGGAGCGCGATATCGAGCAGCCCACGATCGATCGCTCGATGAACGATCGACTCATCCAACGGCCCACGAAACATCCCGGTGAAGATGGTGAAAACGTCGAATCTCATCGATCGCCGCTGTCAAATCGTTCGAGGAGCACGGGAGCGAGGCCCTCGATCGTTGTGACGCAGAGGTCCGCTTCGTCGCCGCGACCCTCGTGGTGACCAGTGTCAAACCAGACGGTGTGCATTCCTGCGGCCCGGGCCCCGAGGACGTCGAAGCGGTATGAGTCGCCGACGTGGACGCTTCGGTCTGGCTTGCTGCCGAGCTGCGCGAGCGTGTAGTAGTAGAGTTCCGGGCGTGTCTTGTAGTATCCGGCGCTGGCCGAGGTGACAATGACCTGGAATGCGTCTGCCAGCCCGAACTTCTCCAACGACCAGACCAGGAACGGATGATAGACCGCGCTGGAAATGACCCCGAGCCGCAGCCCCTGGTCCGCCAACCGATGAACGGTCTCGATCGCGCCCGTAACTGGCTCAGATGTGACCAGTGCGCCGCGCATCACCTCTGCAATGCCACGCTCAATCGTTGGTCGGTCAATACTGATCTCAAGCTCTTGAAGCACCTGCATCGCGCAGGTGACGGCATCCTGTTCGTTACCATGGTGAATAATCTCGAGTCGAAGGGCGCGATAACGTTCGATCGCTTTCGCTTCGATTGTGGGATCGTCGATGTTGCCATGCCAGCGCAGGAGCGCCGGCACGAGACGGCGGATCTCAAGCTGAAACCAGTCGTCGCACCAGGCGAGGGTGTTGTGAAAATCGAATGTTACGGTATCGATCGTCAATGGACTGCCGACCTCCTCTGCACGGGTCGCCGGTCTTCGCACGATCATCGTACCGGATCGGCGCGGGGGAAGGGTCACAAGGGCGAATGAATCACGGGACTGTTCGGAGTGTCGTTGTTACCGGCGGCGCGGGCTTCATTGGGAGCACATTCGCGCGGCTATTGCTCACCCTTGGTTATGAGCGAGTGCGCGTCTTCGACAAGCTCACCTATGCCGGGAACCTGGCCAATGTCGCTGACCTCGTCAGCGCGCCGGGATTCTCGTTCGTCGAAGGGGACATCTGCAACCCCGAGGACGTCGATAAAGCCATAGCGGGCTTCGAGGCCATCGTCAATTTCGCGGCAGAGACACACGTCGATCGATCACTCCTCGATTCCGGCGGGTTCATCCGGACGGATGTGCACGGAGTCTGGGTCCTGCTGGAGGGAGTCCGCCGGCATGGGCTGACGCGCATGGTTCACGTGAGCACAGACGAGGTCTACGGTGTGAGGGACAGTGGATCGTTCTGCGAAGACGACCCACTCAACCCGCGCAACCCATACTCCGCGAGCAAAGCTGGCGGCGAGATGATGGTGAAGGCATACGCTGCCACCTACGGTGTCCCGGCTGTCATTTCGCGAGGCTCCAACACGTATGGCCCGTATCAGTATCCCGAGAAGTTCATCTCACTCGCGACGACAAATGTCTTGCTTGGCGAGCCGATCCCCGTCTATGGCGATGGCCGGCAGGTGCGCGACTGGATCCATGCCCAGGATCACGCAGCCGGGATCGAGGTGCTGCTTCGCCACGGCCAACCGGGCGAGGCATACAATCTGGGCGGAGGCAACGAGCGCGAGAATATACGGATCGCGGAGATCATCCTCGATGAGCTCGATGCCCCGAGCGAGCTGCTCCACTTCGTCACCGACCGGCAGGGCCACGATCGGCGATATTCGCTGGACTCCTCGAAGGCCCGTTCGCTCGGATGGCAACCGGAGGTCGACTTCGAATCCGGATTGCGGGAGACAATTCGCTGGTACCGTGACAACCGGGCGTGGTGGGAGCAGCTTCGCTCGGATGAGTTCGACGAGTACTATCAGGCAAATTACGCTGCGCGACAGAGGCTGGGGTAGAGCGTGCTCACTGTCGATGTCGGTATTGCAAAGACGCACAAGTACGCCTCGCGTGATAGCGGGGATACGGTGGAGACGGTCGAGCGGCCCACGGGGGGTCTGTCGGTCGTCATTGCCGATGGCCAGGGTTCCGGGTTCGCCGCGAAGACGCTGAGCATGATGGTGTCCAGCAAAGCCGTCGCGCTGCTGAAGGACGGCATCCGCGATGGCGCTGTCG
>Ga0073904_10002179_pt1 | contig 14810 bp, 12 predicted proteins | sample KloWWTrecipitate_FD_66668 | JGI IMG/M metagenome (GOLD analysis project Ga0073904, IMG submission 66668) | Active sludge microbial communities from Klosterneuburg, Austria, studying microevolution and ecology of nitrifiers - Klosterneuburg... | ecosystem: Engineered > WWTP > Aerobic digester >...
ACAGGAGCGTCCTTTCTTTCTTTCTGAGCTGTCGCCCAAGCGGCACCGATGAACACCGAGCTTGGTACATGGCGCGCCCTCTTGGGTGCGCCATGTCGCTTTTTGTCGTGGGCGAACCCCGCCGCGCCTGCCTCGAACATCGCCCCGGCGACTGGTAGGATTGGCCCATGGTCGTCCCGCGGCGTCCGCTGCGCGTCTCTGTCGCACTCGTGGGGCTGACTGCCCTGCTCGCGCCCGCGCTCACGCAGGCCTCGGGCCCGGGTGGCGCGCGCCACGAGGCCGCCTCGCTGCGCCCGGCGTGGCTTGGCGTGGGCATGGACGACGCGGCCCGTTCGGGCGCACCTGCGTCGCGCGTCGTCGTCAGCCACGTGGTCCGTGGCTCCCCGGCCGAGGCTGCAGGGCTCCGCGAGGGCGATCGGCTGGTCCGGGTTGCGGGCGTCGAGGTCCGTGAAGCCACCCAGGTCATCCGCTTGGTCTCGGCCCGTGCCCCCGGGGACCTCCTGGCCCTCGAGGTGGAGCGCGCCGGGGCGCGGCGGGCGCTCCAGGCGACCCTCCGGGAGCACCCCGGTCCCGAGCGCGTCGTGCGCCTTGAACACGTGGGGAGCGCTGCACCCCCGTTCGACGGGGCGCTCCCCATCGGCCGCGCGCCGACGAGCCTCGCGGCGCTGCGCGGCCAGGTCGTGCTCCTCGACTTTTGGGCGACGTGGTGCGGTCCGTGTCGACGGGTCGCCCCGCAGCTGAGCGCGCTGCAGGCGCGGTTTGGCGCGCAGGGGCTCCGGGTCGTGGGCGTCACCACCGATCCGATCGAGCGCGCCGCCACGTTCATGGAGCTCGCCGGCACCAAGTACCCTTCGCTCGCGGATCCCGGCGGGCTCGTGTCGCGGGCCTACCACGTGTCGAGCCTGCCGACCCTGTTCGTCATCGATCGCCGCGGGGTCGTCCGCGACGTGTTCGTTGGCTTCGATCCGGCCCGCGACGCCGCGCTCGACACCTTGGTCCAGAGCCTGCTCGCGGAGCCCGACCTGCCCGCTCCTGCCTCGGCCCCGGGCGACGCCGGCGCCCCGGAGGCGGGCGCGCGCTGATGGCCGATCCACGTACGCTCGTGCGGCTCACGAGCGAGCTGCTCTGGTCGCTCCGGCGCGAGGGGTTCGCGATCGCACCGAGCCAGTCCCTCGACGTCGCGCGGGCCATGGTGCTGCTAGGTTTCGAGGATCGAGGACGCTTGGCCGACGCGGTCGCAGGCCTCGTCGACGTGCGACCCGCGCGCCGCGAGGCCTACGACGCCGCGTTCCACGCCTTCTTCGACGCCGACTCCCGCGTGGAGCTGGACGAGCGCCTGGCGCGCGCTGGCGTGACCGCGTCGGAGCGCGCGGCGGTTCGCGAGTATCTCGCGCTGCTCGTCGAAGCGGGGGCCGGGGACACCACGCTGGCGGCGCTCCTTGAGGGGCGCGGCGAGCTCACGAGGTTGCTCGCGGCGCGACCCACCGCGGCGCTCCTCGCCGGCGCAGACGCCCCGCTGCGCGCGGGGTTCGTGGCCCATCGCGTCCTCGAGCGCCTCGGCGCGACACGAGCGCACTCCGACCTCGACGCGCTCGCCCGAGACCTTCAGGGAGCCTTCGGCGAGGCGCGCGCCGCGGAGCTCATGCTCCTGCTGCGGGCGGAGCTCGCCCGTACGTTGGCCGAGGCGCGCCAGCACGTCCGGGCGCGGACGCGCGAACGCGAACGCGAACGCGAACGCGAACGCGGGCGACCCGCGGGGCCGCTCGAGACCCCGTTCGACCAGCTCGCTCCCTCGGAGATCGCGGAGGTGCGCCTCGCGGTGCGCCGGCTGGTGGAGCGCCTGCGCGGCCGCGACGCGGTCCGGCGTCGCCGCGCGGCCCGGGGGAAGCCCGCGGCGGGCCCGACGATACGCAGGTCATTTCAAACACTTGGAATTCCGGTGGCGCCGGTCTTCCGCGCCCGAGTCCGGCGGCGACCCCGGCTCGTGGTCCTGTGCGACATCAGCGAGTCGGTGCGCCACGCGGCGCGGTTCCTCCTCGAGCTCACGTACCTCGCGCAGAGCCTCTTCGATGACACCCGCACGTTCGTGTTCGTCAGCGAGCTCGGCGAGACGACCCGGCTCTTCGCGGAGCGCCCGATCTCGGAGGCTCTCGCGGACGCGTTTGGAGGCGCGGTCGTGCCCATCGCCTCGAACTCGAACTACGGCCGGGCCCTCCGCGCCTTCGCAGACGCCGAGCTCGAGGGGATCGACCGGCGCACCACCGTGATCGTGCTCGGCGACGGCCGCACGAACTATCTCGACGCGGGCGCCGACGCGCTCGCCCGCATCGCCGCGCGAGCCGGCGCGGTGCACTGGCTCTGCCCGGAGGCGCGCGCCGCTTGGGCCTCGGGTGACAGCGCCATGGAGACCTACGAGCGCCACTGCACGCGCGTGCTCGAGGTGCGCACGGCGCGCGACCTCGACCGCGCCGTGCGCGCCGCGCTCGGCTGAAGCGCTCGGCTGAAGGCGTGTGCGGAGCGAGGTGAGGCGAAGCGCGCGGCTGAAGAGGGCCGTGCCCCCGCTCAGTCGACCACGCCCGTGACGTAGCTCTCGTGCAACGTGATGCCCTTCTCAGGCAGGTTCATGCCCGAGATCGTGCACAGATAGTCTTTGAAATTGTACTTCACGATGGCGCCCGCGTAGGGCTCGCGGCCGAGCCGCGCGCGGTCGCCCTCGTCGGTCATGGGTGAGCCGAGCGACCCCCGCAGACCAGCGACCACCGAGTCGAGCTCGCGCGCCGCCGTGTCCTCCGGGAGGTGCCAGCGCCACGTCGAGAGGCCGAGGAGGGTCTTGTCGCCCACGCGAAACGACATCTCGAGCTCGTCGATGCGCGCCCGCGCGAACGTGGCGGGCAGCGCCTCGGCCGGGATGTCGACGCACGAGATCGTGGTGTCTTCGCGGGTCGCCTTGCAGGTCACCCCGCGGGCCTTCGCCCACGACTGAACGTCATTCAGCGTGGTTTTGTCGAGCTGGAACCCGAGCGCCATTCGCGCCGGAGCGGGCGTGTCTCCGCGGGTGAGGCGGATCGCTCGCTTCTGCGCGTCCTCCACGCCCTGAGGAGGCGCGTTGTTCGCAGGGCAGCCGCCCGCCTTCGCGAGCAGCGGCTTGCCGACGCTCGTGTGCAGCAGGCCAACGACCCCCGTGGCCGCCGCGATCGAAATCGCGACGCCGACGACGGCGCTCTTCACCTTGGAACGAGGCTGACGCTCGGGTTGGCTCATGGGACTACCTCAGCCGCCGCCGCCGGCGTCGGTCGGGGGCTTGAAGTCGCCCGAGGCCGCGGGGTCGACGACCGCGCCCTTCGTGGCGACGAGCGCGTCAGCCACGGCCTTGATGTCGGCCGGGGCGACCTTCGCCGCGGTCAGCACTCCGCCGGCGATCTCGATGAACTTGTCGAACGTGGCGCCCGGGATCCGGAGATCCGCGTGGACCGCCTTCATGTCGGAGCGGCACACGAAGCCGCCGGCGACCGTGAGCGGGTACTGCTCGGGCCCGCCCGCGATTTTCGCGAGCTGGTTGGAGAGGCACTCCTCGATCTGTGCAGGCGTGGGGCGCCCGGGCGTCGCGTTCAGCTGGAAGTAGAAGTAGGACCTGATGTTCGCGTCCTTGAGCTCCTCCACGACGATCGCCTTCACGGCCGTCTTGATGCCGTCGAGCTTGCCGAGGCGCTCGTACAGGGTGGTCGTGGGCGTGGAGCTCGTGGCCGTCGTCGTGGTCGTGGGCACAGTGCCCGCGTCGGCCTTCATCGGCGCGTCGTCGCTGCAGCCGGCGACGAGCGCCCCCGCCGAGACGAGCGACCCCAGGGCGATCGCGAGAATTCCGTTCTTCATGCGCATGCGCGTTCCTCCTAAAAAACAAAGCCAACCGGTGTCAGCGGAACACTACGCGCGTCGCGCGTCTTCGGATCCTGCCTGCTTCGGCGTTGCGGTCAACGCGTGGGCGGCGCGCCGCCACGCGCAGCTTTGCAGCAAGCACGCGGAAGCGTCATGAGCAATCCGTGCTAGCTAGGTTCCGTCCGTCGGGGCCGCGGTGAGGCGGACGAGCCCGCGGAGTCGTTGGCTGATCCACAGGTGGTTGTGGGCGTCGACGATGACCGCGCCCACGCCGTCGAGCTTCTCGACGAGCTCGAGCCCGCGCTCCGGGCCGAGGATGAACACCGCGTCGTCCATCTCGTCTGCGAGCAGCGCGGTCTTCGCCCACACCGTCACGGAGCGACACGCGGTCGCGGGGCGGCCGGTACGGGGATCGAGGATGTGGTGGTAGCGCCTGCCGTCGACGATGTAGGCGCGCTCGTAGTCGCCGGCCGTGCTGAAGGCGTGGTCGGTGAGCGGGATCAGCGCGAACGGCGCGGGGCCGCGCGGATCGCGGACGCCGGCCGACCACTCCGAGCCGTCGGGCTTCTTGCCGCGCGCGAAGAGGTCGCCTCCGGCCTGTACGAAGAAGCTCACGAGCCCCGCATCGTCGAGGACCTTCACGGCCCGATCGACCGCGTAGCCCTTCGCGATGCCCCCGAGGGAGACCTTCACGCCAGGCTTCGCGAAGGCGACCGTGCGCGCCCTCGCGTCGAGCCGAAGGTGGCGGTAGTCGACGACGGGCAGCAGCGCGCGGATCGCCGCCTCGTTCGGCGGGTGAGGGTCGAGGTCGTGGTCGAACTTCCACAGCCCGTGCAGGCCCTCGAAGGTGATGTCGAACGTGCCCGAGGAGAGCTCTCCCACGCGCACCGACTCGGCGACGAGGTCGAAGGTCTCCTGGCCCACGGCTACCGGAGCCGTGGCGGCGGACTGGTTCACGCGGAAGAGCTCGCTGTCTCTCCAGGTGGTCATCAGCCCCTCGACGCGCTGGATCTCGGCGAGCGCTGCGTCGAACGCGCGGTGCGCGCCCACGGCGTCGACCTTGGGGGTCGTGTACGCCACGAACGCGATGTGGGTGCCCATCGCCGCCCCCTCGCCCCACACGCGCTCGGCCGTGAACGGCGCGGCGGCGGCGCTCGGCGCCACCACGGGCGCGGGGGCTGGGGCCTCGGCTGCGGACGGCCCGGGAGCCGGCACGCACGCGAGGCTCGCGCCGCATGCGCCGCACGCGACGAGGAGAGCCACACGGAGCGCCGCGCATCGAGCCGCCACGGCTGGAGCCTACCCGACCGGCCCGGTTCTCCCAAGCCCGCGCGGCTTCGCGCTCGGCCGGCAGCGGGTGTTCGCGTGGCGACGGGCCTTGAGCCCAAGAGGGGTTCAGCTACCATGGAGGGTCGCATGCTCACACCTCCGCTCCGCATCGTCTCCCGCGCGTCGCGCGCCGGCCTCGTCCCGGTGGCCTTCGCCATCGCGCTCGCGGGCCTAGGCTGCTCTGCGGAGACCGACTCTGCCGTGGACGAGGAGCCCGCCACCGAAGAGGAGAACGCGGTGAAGGTGGACACGCGAACCCCGGAGGGCCGCGCGCAATACGACGCGAACGTCGCCTTCGCGAACGCCTATGTCGCGCGCTGCAAGCTGCCCGCGACCGGCAAGAAACGAGCGATCGTCACCGGCTTCGGCCGCTTCATGGGCATCGCCAACAACGCCACGGGGCGCATGGCGGCCGGGCTGCTGCCCGGCATGGAGTACCCCGAGACCTCCCAGCCGCCGCCTGGCGCGGTCGATCCCCCGGGGCCGCAGCTCTCGGTGGCGGCCGGCGCGGTCACGCTCCCGCGCTCCGGTGACGTCGAGCTCTGCGTGATGGTGCTGCCCGTGTATTGGGACCTCGCGGCGATCTTGCTCGCCAAAGAGATCGAGGCGTTCGGCCCTGACCTAGTGCTCATGAACGGCGTGGCGGGCGCGCGGCAAGACCTGTGGCTGGAGCTCGGGGCCGTCAACAAGGCCGCTGCGCTCGACGACGGGTCCGATCAGCTCCGGCCCGCGACCTCGGCGGGTGCGAGCTCCGCGCCCATCCTGGAGAGCGCGACGAGCGCCGATCAGGCTCGCGCGAATCTGTTGTCCTGGAGCGCCGTCGAGTCCGCAGCGCGCGCGGCGCGCGACGAGGCGGCGCAGCGCTCGGACGCGTCTGGCGCCTTCGGCGATGTGCTGCGCGGCGTGAAGCGCGCGGGTTTCCCCCGGGGCTCGAACACCTACCTCTGCAACAACATCACGTACATCACCGGCTACCTGATGGACTACCCCGGCCGCACGGTGCAGCTCCTCCGCTCGAACACGCGCGTCTCTGGCAAGCCGAGCTACGTCAAGACCCGCATCAGCCGCGACACCCGCAAGACTCCGCGCGTGTTCGCGCACTGGCCGTCGGAGCTCGCCACGCGGCACACCGGCGCCGGGCGCGACGTCATGCGCGCCCTCCTGGACGCGCAGCTCTCCACGAACGAGGCGCCCACCCGCGGCCGCAACACGGACGCCGCCCCGGATCTCGCGGGCGGAGGGACGTTCTAGAGCGCCGAACCGCTTGATGACCGAGGAGTTTCGCCAAGTTGCGAGCCGCGCGAGGCGGGCGAGTGAGGGGGACGACCATGTTGACCGACGATGAGGCCCGGGGCGGCCCGGGCGCGAGCCCCCGTGGAGGAAACTTCCAGAGGTGGTGCGACGTGCGATATGGTGCGTGCATGGGATACCCTCGTGCACGACGCGGAATGTGGGTCTTGGCGCTGGCGCTCTCACTGGCGGCCTGCAAGGAGATGTTCCCGACGCGCCCCGCCCCGACGGTGGACCGCTCGCTCGCGTGCGGAGCGGTGCGCCCCTCACCGCTTCCGCACCTGGAGGCGTGGGATTCGGCGTCGCGCGACCTCGTGGCGAAGCGTCGCGCCGCTGGCGCCGTCGTCGTGAGCTACCGCTCCATCGGGTGCAACGTGGAGCTCGAGGTGCTCCCGCAGTGCAGCGCGCCCGGCGAGTACACCTACGCCGCCCACGCGAGCCGCGACACGAAGCGCGCGGCCACGCCGAACGATCTGTTCCGCGAGTTCACCGTGGGCGCATCGAACCTCGCCGGTCACCTCCGCGGCGACGTCGCGCTGCGCTCCGACAGCACGACGGTCGGCATCGCCTCGCTCCCCATCCGCGATGTGGTCCGCACGAGCGAGCTGCGGGGCGACTGCCAACGCGCGACGCACGTCGTCAGCCAGATCTACCTCGGCGGCTACACGCTCGTGGAGGGCCACGCGGGCGATCTCGACGACATCACGAACCCCTACCTGCCCACGGGCAAGAGCACGCTCCCCAAGGGGGTGCGGCCGCTCGCGCAGGCGGGCGCGCCGGCCGCGTGCACCAGCGCGACCAATGAAGGCAAGGAGACCGCTGCGTGCGCCGTCCCCCTCCGCCTCGGGCTCCTGGCGATCGAGGGGCGCGCGGCGAGCGGCTGCCCCGACGGGACGACGCTGGAGGGCGAGTCGTGCGTCCCGCGGGCCGCGCTCACCGAGGCCGGATGCCCCCCGGGCACCAAGCTCACAGGGGCCGAGTGTACGGGTACGCTCGCCTCGGGCTGCCCCGCCGGCACGCGCTTCGTGGGCGGGTACTGCGTCACTCCGAACGCCGACGCCGGGGGGGTCTCCGAGACCACCGCCGACGCCGGGCCGCCCCCTCCGCCCGGCATGGTGCTCGTTCCGCAGGGCACGCTGAGCATGGGCTCGAGCGACGGCGAGCTCAACGAGAAGCCCGCGCACACCGTGCCGATGAAGGCCTTCTGGATGGACACGACCGAGGTGACCGTCGAGGCGTTCGCCGAGTGCGTACGTGCCGGCGCATGCTCGGGTTTCCCCATCGATCCGCTCTGCAACAGCGGGCGTCAGGCGGGCCGCCTGAAGCACCCCGTGAACTGCGTCACGGCGACCGAGGCGGAGGAATACTGCCGCTGGGCCCACAAGCGCCTCCCCACCGAGGAGGAGTGGGAATACGGCGCTCGCGGCGGCGACGCTCGCCGCTACCCCTGGGGCGACTCGGGCCCCGCCGGGCAGAGCTGCTGGAACGGGGAGGGCAACGACGTCGGGAAGGGCGCGCGCAAGTCCACCTGTCCGGTCGGGACGTTCCCCGCTGGGAAGAGCCCATTCGGCCTCCTCGACATGGCCGGTAACGTCATGGAGTGGACCTCTTCGGGCTATTCGGACGACTACGACCGCGAGCGGAGCGACGGCACTCGCGTCGTGCGCGGCGGGAGCTGGGAGCACAGCAACCCGAACAGCGTGCGCGCCGCCCTGCGCGTTCGGAGCGGTGTCGAGTCCCGCGTGAGGCACCTCGTCGGCTTCCGCTGCGCTCAGTCGCTGCCCTGACACTCACGAGCGCGCACGAGCGCGCTCGTGCCTCGCGTGAACCCGCGAGCGGCGGGGGTGTCACGCCTCGGCGAGCAGCTCCGCCGAGGTGAGCGTGTCGGCGGACTTGCCGTGCATGTACTGCGCGAGCCCCGCTTGCTCGTAGTGCGGGAGGATGCGCGGCGACAGGAGGCCAATCTCCCGCAGGTTGGGCACGATCCGCGAGAACATCATCCGACGAAAGTCGATCATGCCGGGGGAGGAGGAGACCACCTCCTTCCACTGCTCTCGCGTCATGCGCCCCTCGAACCACTCCTCGAACACCTCGAAGGCCATGAAGCGATTGCGCATCAGCAGGGACACCTCGAAGGCCCAGTCTTCGCGCTCACAGCGCTCGCGCTCGGTGATGTGGTGGTTGAAGTGCTCGCGGAGCGCGACCACCCCGTAGTGCACGTGGCGGGCCTCGTCCTGGATGACGTTCTTCAGCAGCTCCTTCAGCAGCGGCTCGCGGGTGCGCTTGTGGAGCACGCCGAACGCCCCGAGCGCGAGCCCCTCCACCATGATCTGCATTCCCAGGAACTTCATGTCCCAGCGGCTGTCGCGCATGAGCGCGTCGATGATCACGAACAGGTTGTCGTTGACCTGGTAGAGGCGATCGAGCTTCGTGTCGAGGTACCGGTGGAACACCTCCACGTGGCGGCCCTCGTCCATCACCTGAGTGGCGCCGTAGAGCTTGCCGTCGAAGAACTGCACGGACTCGGTGACCTGGGCCGCCGCGAACAGCGCACCTTGTTCACCGTGGAGGAACTGACTCAGCATCCACGCCGAGAGGCTGTGGAGGATCTTTCGCTTCTCGAGGGGGGTCGTGGTGATCCCGTAGCTAGCGATTCGATCGAGGTCGACGAAGTCCTCCGGAATGATAGGCAGCTCCGGGCTGAGCGGGTCGACGTCGGTGTGCCACGGGAGATCGTCGCCGTTCCACTGACCGAGCTTCGCGCGGTGGTAGAGCTCCGCCATCTCCTCGTTGTCGGCGGGGTAGCTCCAGTCGAAGTGGGCCTGGTGGCTCGCCGTCATTTTCGTGGGGGTGCCCTGCTTTCCACGCTGGAGGAGCAGTCCGCGGACCCCGGCCGGGCCGAGCGAGCGGGCCACCCGTGGATCTTTGATCTCCGAGAGCAGGTCGATCGCGTCGACGTACGCCTCGAGCTGGTTCTTCACCTTCGTGGGGAGGAGCTGCGAGATCCGGTAGAGGACGGTCATTTGGACTCTCCGAGAGTGGCAAAGATGGCGTGGGCTTTGCCCATGTGCCATCGCGTGATGAGCGTGTTCACGAGCGGCATCGCCCGCTCGACGAGGGTCGCGAGCGCCTTGGGCGGGAGGTGCGAGACGCGCTCGGCGAGTAGGCGCACCTCGGTGTGAAAGAGCCGCGTCACGATGTCTTCGTAGACGCTTAGATCTCGTGGGGTGAAGCCCAGATCCTTCGTGAGGCCGGCGGCTCGAAACTCGCCCCACAGGTCGATGAGCCAGGCGTCGCGCGCCGCGATCGTGCGTCCGCCCCGGGGGCGCTTCCCGAGGACCACGTATCCGGCCTTCTCGAGGTCTTCGAGGTCCGCGGGCGCGAGGTTGCGGGCCTTTGCGAGGGCGTCGACGTCGACGAGCCCGTCGTCGGACACGAGGCCCGACGCGCTCGACAGGTGGGCCTTCACCTCGGCGAATAGGCGCTTCTGCGTGGGGCTGAAGGCCTCGTCGGTCTGGTCGAGCATGGCCTTGATGACCTTCAGCGGAAGGAAGCGCTCGTGCTGCAGCTTCCGCACGAGGGCTACGCGCTCGACGTGAGACTCGTCGTAGTAGGCCATGTTGCGGCCGGTCTTCGTGCCTTCGGGCACCAGGCCCTGCTGGATGTAGAAGTGGATGACCTGGCGGGGCACGCCGGTTCTCTGGACGAGGTGCTGCATCTTCAGGCGGCGCGGCGCGTCCTCCGTGGGCGCCTCCGCGCGGGGCGCTGCGGCTCTCGCGCTCGCGCGGCGCGGCTTCGCGGCCGCGATCGGCGCGTTCGGTCCGGTGGGGGGAGTCGCCTCCGTGGGCCGGCTCGACGTGCGACGGCGGGGCGTGCGCTCGGTCACCGCGGCCGCTCCAAGGTGCACGGGCCGAGGGCGCGGTCGGAGCACGCGAGGACCAGGCCCGCGCGTCGCTCGGCGGGCGTGAGCGCGAGCCCCTCACGAGTGGTCTCGCCGGAGACAAGGTGTAGTTTGCACGCACCGCAGCCGCCCATCGCGCACGAGTACGGCAGATCGAGGCCCGCCTCGAGGCCCGCCTCGAGCAGCGTCTTGCCCACCGCCTGCACGGCCCGCACGCTCTGGCCGTCGACCCGGAAGGTGAGCTCGACCGGGCCCTTCGGGGCGACGCCCGCGGAGGCGGGAGAGGTGAAGGCCTCCTCGCGGATCTGGTCGTCGGTCAGTCCCCGGCCCCGGAGCGCGGCGCGCGCGGCGCGCATCATGGGTTCTGGACCGCAGAGGAACGCGGCGGTGTCGTCGGCCGAGGCACCTCCCAGCGCGTCCGCGAGGCCGTCGAGCTCCCGGTCGAGCACATCGCGCGTGAGCATGCCGACCCCCTCGGTCCAGCGCTCCTCCGGCTCCGAGAGGACGTGACGCACGACCAGGCGCCCGGGGTGGGCGGCGACGAGGGCCAAGAGCTCGGCGCGGAACGGGATGTCCCGCTCGCGGCGGTTGCCGAAGACGAGCGTGACGCGCTTCGCGGGCTCGCACGCCAACAGGTGCCGCGCGATCGAGAGGAGCGGAGTGATGCCGCTCCCGCCGCCGACCAGCAGCACGTGGGGAGGGAACGCGTAGGCGGCGGGGACGAAGCCGCCCGACGGCCCAAGCGCGGTGAGCGTATCGCCGGCCCGCGCGTGCGCCACGAGGTGGGTGCTCACGCGGCCCTCGGGCTGCCGTCGCACCGTGAGCCGCACGCGCCCGCCGAGCGCGCCTGGCTCGCTCGAGGCCGAATACGCGCGACGCAGGCGCTCACCGCCGACGGTCACGATGAGCGTGAAGAACTGCCCCGGGGTGAACTGCAGCGGCCCCGCCGGATCCGACAGGACGAGCGAGACCGTGTCCTCGGTCTCGCGAATGACCTCGTCCACCTGCAGGGGGCGCCCGAGCGACGGCGTGTGCGCCACCCGCGCGGCGCGGCGGGGCCGGCGCTGGACGAATGGCGATGGACCGCGGCCAAGCACCGATGAGACCACGGTCGTGACGTCGAGCCGAAGCTGCGAGAGGACCTGCGAGAGCATGACGTGAGCCTAGCGCACGAGTGAAGAGTGTCAAGTGACACCAGACACTTTGCGCGCGCGCTGCACGGCGCCGGGCGAGCGTCGCCTCCGCCCTCGGAGCGCCGGGCCGAGCGCGTGCGCGAGCGTGCGCGCTCGGCCGAGCCCGGTCTGGGAGCCGAGATCTCCCGGGCGCGCGCGCGTCGCGACCACACGCAGCGCCGTGAAGCATCGAAATCCGAAATCCGGCGGCCGCTACCTGGCTACGCCGGGGGGCGACTCAGTTCGCGAACTCGACGGTCGGGATCGCGATGACCGGCGCCGAAGGATCGGCGGAGGGCGCCGCCGGCTCGGCGGAGGGAGCGGCCGCCGTCGCCGTGGCCGGCGGCGCGGGGGTCCCAGCGCGGCTCTTGCTAAGCGAGGTGCCGACCTTGAGCCCCGCGAACACCGCCACGCCGACGAGCACGACGAGGACGGCGCCTCCGACGAGCATGAAGTTCTTGTTCGGGGGCGGCGGCAGCGACGGCGCCATCGACGGCCGCGGCGGCGGTGCGGCCGACGGTCGGGGAGGCGCCTCCGACGGCGACGCGGCCACAGGCGGCAGCGGCGGAGGTCCACCCCGAGTGAGTGGGGCCGGCGGATCGCTCTCGCTCGTGTCTTCGACGGCCTCTGCGCCGTCGATCACGAGCTCGGGCGAGTCGGTCGGGCTCAACCCGCTCAAGCCGGCGCTTTCCGCGTCTGGGTTCTCCATCGGGCCCTCCATGTTGCCTCAACTGGCGCCTGGTCAACAGAGCCCGCGCGCCGTTTTTCTTCTTTTCTCTGCCGGCGCCCGTCCAACTCGCCGTCCGCAGCGGCGCGCGCGCCGGGCCGGTGGGCGAGCGTCGCGGTGGGCCTACTTCGTGCCCCGCGTGAGCAGCTTGTCGATGAGGCCCTTCGAGTACCCGGAGAGCTCGCGGAACACGACGCCCATGCCGTCCTTCTCGAGGCGCACGACCTCGCCTTCGCCTTCGACGGTCTCGATGTCGTCCATGATGACGGTGAAGTGCAGGTTGACCCGCGTGCCGATCGGCAACGGCTTCTGCGCGCGGATGAACACGCCCGTGCGCGAGATGTTGGTCACGTACTCCTGGATGAACGAGTCGAACGACTCGAACTCCTTGTTGATGGTGACGCGCTCGTCGACGCGCTTGTCGTCGGAGGCGTCGGTCTCTGCGGCGTCGGTCTGGGCGGCGTCGACGTCGTCGGGCGTTGGCTTGGTCACGTGTGCCTCACTTCCCCGCGATGTCGAACTGCTCGAGGTGGTACTCCTTGCGGGGGACCACGAGGATCTTGCGCATGTAACGGTTCTCGACCTCGGCGACGGCCTCCTTCTCGCTGCCGTTCAGCACGTCGGCCACCGCGGGGTGCGCGTTGACCACCACCGAGTAGCCGGGCAAGTCCGCGCGCTTCCTGCGGATTTCGCGGAGGATCTCGAACGCGATGGTCTCCTTGCTCATCAGCTGGCCGGTGCCGTCGCAGTAGAAACACGGCTCGTGGAGCATGCGCCCGAGCGACTCGCGCGTGCGCTTGCGGGTCATCTCGATGAGGCCAAGATCGCTGATGCGATTGAGCGTGGTCTTCGCCTTGTCTTTCTGGAGCAGGTCCTCGAGCGTGCGGCGGACCTTCTCGCGGTTCGACGAGCGCTCCATGTCGATGAGGTCGAGGATGATGAGCCCGCCGATGTTGCGGAAGCGGAGCTGGTAGGCGATCTCGTTGACGGCCTCGAGGTTGGTCTTGAGGACCGTCTCCTCCATGTCTTTGGAGCCCTTGCCAACGAACCGACCGGTATTGACGTCGATGGCGGTGAGGGCCTCGGCCTGGTCGATCACGAGGTGCCCGCCGGAGGGCAGGGGCACCTTGCGCGAGAGCGCGCGGCCGATCTCGTCCTCGATGCCGTACGCGTCGAAGATGGGCTCCTCCTCGGAGTAGTAGACGACGTCCTTCACCCGGTCGGGGGCGAACATCTCCACGAACCGACAGAGGCGATCGTACTGGTTCTTGTCGTCGACGACGACCTGTGCGACCTCGTCGGTGAACAGATCGCGCGCGACCTTCAGCACGAGGTCGAGCTCGTTCATCAGGATCGCCGGCGCCTTGCCGACGGTCTCTTTCTTCTTGGCGATCTCGCCCCAGAGCCGCACGAGATAGCCCACGTCCTGCTTGAGCTGCTTCTTCGTGAGGCCCTCGGCCACGGTCCGCACGATGAGCCCGCCGCTCGGCGGCTTCATCCCGTCGATCGCCTCGCGCAGCCTCGCGCGCTCTTTCTCGGACCCAATGCGCTTCGAGATGCCCACGTGCTCGACCGTGGGGAGGTAGACGACATAGCGGCCTGGCAGCGAGATGTGGCTCGAGCAGCGCGCCCCCTTCGTGCTGATGGGGTCCTTCGTGACCTGAACGATGATCTCTTGGCCCTCGCGCACCACCTCGCGGATCGGCGTCGACTTGGAGATGCGGTTCGGAGCCGGCTGGGCCGAGGGGCCCGGCCTTCGGCCGTGCTTGCCGCGATCGCCGCGGTCGCTGGTACCGCCGCCACCGCCGCCGGAACGCCCACGGTCGCGGCCGCCGCCGCCGCCGCCATCCCCGCCTGGGCGGTCGCCGCTGCGCCCTCGCCCTCGGCGTCGCCCTCGGCCGCGGTCCGCGGTTCGCGCCGGGGCGGGCGCCCTCGGCACGGGCTCGCCGGGATCGCTGATGGTGAACCCCGGGAGATCCTCGGGGAATCCGTCGATGGGGGCGCTCGTGAGGGTCGGCCCCTCGGCCTCGTCCGCGGCGTCGTCTCCGTCGCCCCGGTCGAGGTCGTCGGCGACGTCGTCGGCGGGGTCGAGGTCGGCGTCGGAGCCCCGGTCGTCGCCGTCGTCGCCGTCGTCTCCGTCCGCCTGAAGCGGCTCGGGAGAGACCGCGGCCTCGTCGCTGTCCGGAGCCTCGTCGAGGTCGTCGTCGGCCTGCGCGGCGAGCGCGCCGACGTCCGCCGAGGAGTCGTCGGTGGCGCCCTCCAGCAGCGCCGCCTCGGAGCCGAGCTCGAGCTCCACGTTGGAGCTATGTGAGGCAGCGGCGCCGGGGGCCGCGGGGGCCCCTGCCTCCGCCGCGGCAGAGACCGCCGTGATCGGCGCCTCGTCGTCGTCCGCGCCGTCTTCGTCTTCCTCGACAGGCGGGACCTCGGCTTCGACGACGCGAGCCTCCCCACGCGCGTGCTTGCGGCCGCCCGCGAGGTAAGCGTCGAAGTCGTCGGGGCGGATGAGGTCTTCGACGTG